>WNGF01015506.1_pt1 | contig 10122 bp, 4 predicted proteins | sample 5400641 | NCBI WGS metagenome assembly WNGF01 (sample SAMN13153371, study PRJNA577476) | soil metagenome | isolation source: 80 cm soil or saprolite under grassland replicate 2 | place: USA:California | collected 2016-06-15
TGAAAACTCAGCTTCGTGTTCATTTCCGCACCCCTTGAGGCGCCCATCTGGTCGTCCAGCACCGTCGGCGCAGTTCGAAACACCGCGATCTACTGAGCCAAACCGGCTCGCCGCCCGGTTTTCAGACAGTCTCTAGATCACGTTTGGAAGAAACGCGGTCCCTATCCGGGCCTTGGCGCGGCGCTGAGTGCGTTTGGCGTCGATCACGGGAATCTCGTCGCCTACCAGATCGGTTCGGCCGTTCGCGATAACGAAGATCCGTGGTCGGTGCTCGAGTCCGTATTCGAGGACCCGTCACTCCTGGACGAGTCGCTCGCCAAACGCTTGACAGTTCCGCTGCGAACCATGTGGCGGCAGCTTACGCCCGAGCGGAAGGCGCTCTTGCAGTTGTTGGCACGCTTCGATCTCGAGGCCGATCAAGCCGAACGGTTTTACGTTCGCACAGAGCGAACTAAGGCGGGCATCGATCTTAACGGTGGTGAACTACTGGATAACCCATATCTGCTCTACGAGCGCGATCGGTTCTCCGAGGATCCGATCAAGGTGGGGACGATCGATCGGGGGGTCTACCCCGATGCAATGATCCGCGAGCGGTTCCCGCTGCCCGCACGGTCCGCGCTCGACGGGCCGATTGACCCCCGTCGCGTTCGGGCGCAGGTGATCTGTGTGCTCGAAGAGTCGGCGACGAACGGCAGCACACTGCTGCCGCGCGATCGTGTTGTTCAGGCCGTCCGTGACCTGCCGCTTAATCCTGAGTGTCCGGCCAGCGAGGACCTGATGCCCCAGGTGGAGCAGCTCTTCGACGATGCAACGATCGAGTGCGCGTCGATGGCCGATGGTCAGCGTGCTTACCAGCTCACGCGGTTGGCGACGACGCGCAAATTGATCCGAAGCGAGATAGAGGGCCGAGTGAGCGGCGTCCGGCGCGAGATCGCGGCAGACTGGCAAGCACTGCTCGCTGCGCAACTAGCCAAGCGCGGAGTAACCGGACCCGTCGACGAAGCGGAGGCGAATGGACGCGCCGAGAAGGCGGCAGCTCTCCGAGAGCTCGCATCAGCGCGGCTCTCGGTGCTGATCGGTCCAGCTGGAACTGGCAAGACCACCGTACTCGCCACGCTCTGTCAGCATCCCGAAATCCAGGCTGGCGGGCTGCGGTTGCTCGCTCCAACAGGCAAGGCACGCGTCCAGTTGCAGACGCGCATCGGCCAGGAGGTGTCGGCCCAGGCCGAGACGATCGCTCAGTTTCTGCGAAAGCTCAAACGCTACGACGAGCGCACGAGCAGGTACTACGTCAATCCCGAAGCCCCCAAGGTCCAGGACGCCAGAACCGTAATCATTGACGAAGCGTCGATGTTGACCGAAGAGATGCTGGCGGCAGTTATCGATTCGTTGAAGGGGGTGCAGCGGCTGATGCCCGAACCAGCCGCCGATGAGATCTGGGAGCGGATCGCGACGAAGGACTTCTCCGAACGGCTGGAGCTTGTGCGTTGGGATACGCCAGACGACCTCCAGGAGCGACTTCTTGACGTCCTGCAGCACGAGCTGTGTCTCTCGGGTCGCGACGATGTGGCTGGCTTCGAACAATCCGTAGGCGGAGCTCTATCGAACGGCTGGGTGTACTTCAATCGAGGTAACACCGCATCGAAGGCGGAGTCCTGGCAGATCCTGTCGCCGGTCCGTGGGCTGGCGCACGGCATCACTGAGGTCAACCGCTTCGTGCAGCAGCACTATCGGGCGGACGCGAAGAAACGCGCGCTTCAGAAGAACCGCAAGGTGCCGAAGCCATTTGGCGCGGAAGAGATCCTGTACGGCGACAAAGTCATCAACACGACCAACCAGAACAAGGAGTGGGTCTACCCGAAGGACGCGCTCAAGTACGTCGCGAACGGCGAGATCGGCGTCGTTGTCGGACATTTCCGGCGGCAGAACGAAGGTCTTCCCTGGAAACTCGAGGTGGAGTTCTCGTCCCAGCAGAACTACGCGTACGAATACACCAGCAAAGGCTTTGGCGATGAAGGTGATGCGCCGCTCGAACTCGCCTACGCCATCACCGTGCATCGCGCCCAAGGATCTGAGTTCGGGACGACCGTTCTCATTTTGCCGAAGGATTGCCGCCCATTATCCCGCGAGCTGCTCTACACCGCCCTCACGCGGCAACAGAAGCGGGTCGTCATTCTGCATCAGGGTGATTTGACTCAACTCAAGCGTTACGCTGACCCGGCTTTCTCCGAAACGGCGCGCCGCCTGACAAACATCTTCCGCGATCCAGAGCCTGTTCAGGTCGAGGCCGAGCGCTTCCTCGAGCAGTACCTGATCCATCGCACTGCGCGGGGCGAACTTGTGCGGTCCAAGGCGGAGGTGATCATCGCCAACCTGATGGAAGCGCGCGGCATCGAATACGACTACGAGGCGCCGCTCGGCTCCCGCTTCCCAGACTTCACGATCGAAGATGACCGGTCTGGCCGCACGGTGTATTGGGAGCATCTCGGCCTACTCCAGGATCCGCTGTATCGGACGCGCTGGGAGCGCAAGCTGGAGTGGTATCGCGGGCAGGGCATCGTTCCGTTCGACGAGGATCCGAGCGCTGATCGCGTCTTGGTGTGGACCCGTGACGATCCAAAGGAAGGAATCGACTCACGCGAAATCGGGCTGCTGATGGATCGAGTGTTCGCATGAGCTTCGAAGTCATTCACAAGCCGACGTTCCAGAACCAGCTTCGCGCACTGCCGAAAGAGCGTCGCCTGCAGATCCTCGACAAGATAGATGTCTTGCAGGATGATCCGTCGCCGCATGAGCCACTGAAGAAGAAGCTACACGGCTACAAAGGTGACGTGTATCGCTTGCGATCCGGCGACTTCCGCGTGTTTTACACGTACGGCAATGGCTGGGTCACCCTGTTGGGTGTCTCGGACCGAAAGGATGCATACCGCGGTTCGAGGATCGATGCTGAGGGGCCTAGCTTTGATCTCGACGAGGTGCCCAAGGGAGACTGGCAGCCTGAACTCGAACGCGAGCTGGCGAACGGTAGGCACAAGCAACCTCACCCGGATAATGAGAGGTTTGCTCGACCCATCGACGACGAGCTCCTGGCACGCCTGATGGTTCCGGAAGAGCATCGAGCAGACCTGCGCGGGTGCAGCACGCTCGACGAGCTCGTCAAAGCGCAAGTTCCGGAGCACGTGAAGGATCTGGTGCTGGACGCGGTTGTCAATCCGAACTACGAACGGGTGCTCCAGCAGCCCGACTTGATCACCGGTGATCCATCCGATCTGCTCAAGTTCGCCGAGGGCGAACTGCTGGGATTCCTACTGCGGCTCGATCCTGACCAGGAGCGCTTCGTCGAGTGGGCGCTGGAAGGCGCCGGGCCAACACTCGTCAAGGGCGGCCCTGGCACGGGGAAGTCCACGATTGCGCTGTACCGCGTACGCTCGATTCTGAACCTGCTGCGCAGTCAGAGCGTGCACTCTCCGCGCATTCTGTTTACGACGTATACAACTGCGCTCACCGCGGCATCCGAGCAACTGCTCAAGCGACTGCTCGGCAACGACGCTGGCCTCGTCGAGGTAAGGACGGCTGACAGTATCGCCTGGAACATCGTCGCGGAGATCGACGGAAAGCCTAGGATCGTCGAATCCAAAGACTTGCGACCGCTCCTCAAGGATGCCCAAGCAGGCGTTCAGATGGACGGCAATGCGCTGGTTCGCCGTAAGCAACTGGCGACTCTTGAAACACTCAGCCAGGACTATCTTCTCGAGGAGATCAACTCAGTGATCGAAGCGCGCGCCTTGAACAGCCTTGGGGAGTATCTCGCAGCCTCGCGCGCGGGCCGACGTGTGCGACTGACGGAAGTGCAGCGCGGCGCAGTCTGGCGGCTGTATGAGGCATTCGATCGACTGCAGAAGCGTCGTGGAGTGTGGACCTGGTCACGCCTTCGCAGGCGTGCGGCAGAGCTCGTGCAGTCAGGTAAGGTCGGTCCTCGCTACGACGCTGTTGTGGTCGACGAGGCGCAGGACCTGGATGCGACTGTCCTGCGGATGCTCGTCGGCCTTTCCGCGGCGGCTGATCGGATCTTCGTAACGGCGGACGCGAACCAGTCAATCTACGGCAGCGGTTTTCGTTGGACGGATGTTCATGCAGATTTGCGATTCCAGGGTCGCACAGGAGTGCTTCGGAAGAACTACCGCACGACGCGCGAGATTGGCGAAGCTGCCCAGGCGTATCTGAAAGGGGGCGCGCTTGATGATGAAGCCATCGAGCGAGTCTACGCGCAGTTCGACGGACCGTTGCCGGTCGTGAGAACCGTCCGGGGATCGGCGGCGGAAACCGACCTGCTTGCTCGCTTCCTGAGCGTCGCTGCACGCGACGCACGGCAGGGCCTCGGCGCTTGCGCTGTGCTCGTACCTTCAGAGCTGGCAGGGCGCGCCATCGCCGAACGCCTGAGTCAAGCAGGCGTGCGCGCCGAGTTCATGCCCGGCCGTGAGCTCGACCTCGAGCAGCCGGTTGTAAAGGTCATCACACTACAATCCGCCAAGGGCCTTGAGTTTCCCGTGGTTGCCGTAGCTGGCTTCACCGACGGTGTCCCTCAGTCTGGCGGAAGAAACGCTGAGGTCGAGGAAATAGAAGAAGCGCTGGCGCGTCAGCGGCGGACGATGTTCGTCGCAATGACGCGTGCCATGCGCGCGCTGCTCGTCGTCTCGCCTGAAAAGCCGTCGCCGTTGTTCGCAGGCTTCGATTCGAGCCTGTGGAACATGGAAGTTTCACCGGCATCTGTTCGGTGAGGCAGGCCAAAGGCTCCGCGGCAAGGCTGCGTATTGGCTGCCATGCGGAAGGCTCGTAGCTGAGTTCTGCTGCTGTGGTTGGGCTGTCCGAAGGTTTTCAGGCAATCCTGGATCGGTACGGCGAGACGCCGCCCGGTAGCCCGTGGGGAATTGGCCACCCGGTGAGAGACTTGTTCGCAGAATTGCGCAACGCCTTGATGCAGGCAACGCCGGTACGGACGCGCCCAAGTCTCAAGATCGATTTCGCAGGCATCGGACGTCAGGCAGCGGTCCCATGGTTGGCCATTATGGATCGGCGGGAGACGACTTCTACCCAGTCAGGCGTGTACTGCGTGTACCTGTTCAGGCAAGACCTGAGTGGTATGTATCTCACGTTTGCCGTAGGCGTGAACGAACCTAGAAGGCAAATGGCAGGAAAGTATCGCGAGTGGCTGAAGTCGCGCGTTGTCGAGTTGCGGCCGTACGGCGAAGGCCTGCCCAAACACAGGTTCAGCCTGGATGGCAACATCGATCTGCGGACCAGTGGCACGTTGGGTGTCGACTACCAGTTGGCAACGGTAGCGCATCGGTTCTACGAGGCTGGGGCGATTCCTGAGGACTCACTGCTGCTGGATGATCTCGAGGCGGTGCTTTCGTCGTACGACCAATACCTAAGCCGGGAGGCGCCGCATCCCACAGTGCCGCCTGAGCGAAACGACCCGATCATCGATGAGCACTTCGACGCGGGTGCTGCCGTAGCTCAGTTGACCCAACAAATCGAGGAAGCTGGGTTCGTCTTCGAGCCGTGGCAGATCGCCGCTTACATCGCCGCTCTGAAGACGAAGCCATTCGTCATCCTCGCGGGGGTGACTGGCACTGGCAAGTCGACGTTGCCGGCACTGGTTGCGCAGGCAACCGGCGGCAAGTCCGAATTGATCCCCGTTCGACCAGACTGGACTGACAGCTCCGAGGTCATCGGGTACACGGATCTCTCGAATAAGTTTCGACCTGGCGCGCTTCTCCGAGTCGCGCGTCAGGCGATGGAAAGCGCAAACAGTTATTGGACGTGCGTCCTGGACGAACTGAACCTTGCGCGTGTTGAGCAGTACTTAGCTGAGGTTCTGAGCCGAATTGAGCAGCGGACATTGAACGAGGGCGGCGGGTACGCGTCTCCTCGCCTGATTGGCGCTATTGAGTCGGACCAGGCATGGGCCACGGTCACTTTACCGTCGAACCTTGCGCTCGTCGGCACGGTAAACATGGACGAAAGCGCCCATGGCTTTAGCCGCAAGGTCCTTGATCGTGCGTTCACGCTCGAGTTGTCCGAGATCGACCTAACGAGATGGGAAGGCGAGCCTTCGCAACAGGTCAACGTAGCTCCCGTCAAGTGGCCGGTCCACGCGTGGTATCCGCGAGCGAATCGTCTCGCAGCGTTGGCTAATCCGACCGAAGGCGAAAGAGCCATAATCGAGCGCGCCATCGGCGCGCTCTCCCAGGCGAACGAGTACTTGGTGCAGGCGCAGCTGCAGGTCGGCTACCGAACGCGCGACGAGGTCGCTCTTTTTGTGCTGCACAGTGAAGGGTTCCGGGAGTCGTTTCGAGACCGAAAAGGCGAAAGCGTCGATCCTCTTGATCTGGCGCTGCACATGAAGCTCCTTCCGCGGATCATTGGCGGCAGTGCGCCGGTACGCCGCGCCATCCTTCAGCTGCTGGGTTGGTCAGTGGATGGCGTGCCGCGTGAGACTGAAGACGACGCGCAGCGCGTCGTGGACAAGTGGCACGAAGAGAAACGTCCGAATGCGCTGAGCGCTGCTCGGTACCCTCGATCCGCGGCACGCCTCTGCCTTATGTGGGACCGGGTTGTGGCGGAGGGGTTCACATCGTTCTGGCTGTAGGCGGTTGTGCCCGAGCTCTTCAGTATTGAAACCGACAGGGTGTCCCTCAGTTGGGGCACCACCGGCCGCGATTCGCCGTGGGAACAGGCCTCCTCTGCTGCGCCCCCCGGCCAGCTCATGATCCGTCCTTTGCGCAAGGGCCTAGTCTTCGGGCCCGAAACGCGACGCACAGAGGTGCCCGCTGATGTAGCCAGCGATCCAGCCGAAACCGTGGGTCCGCGACTCTACGAGGAGAGCGACTACACGATTTTCATCCATGCCAAAGACGGTTCACGCGTCGCGCTCGAGACACGCGACCCCAGTCTCATGCGCGGCGTGAACGCGGCGGAGAGCGGCCGAGTGCTCCACGGAGTCGTCAACTTCAGATCGCAGGTGGGGCTGAGCGAGTTCGTGCTCCGAGTGGGGACCGTACCTGAGTTCGCTTTTACGGTCGAAGTCTTTCCGTCCAAGCTCGATTACCATTCCGATTACCAGCTGCTCCTCGCTGAGGTGCAGGAGATCCTTACCGGATTGGCGCTGGAGTATCTTCGTTCGACCTTCCACCTAGGGGCCGGCAGTCGCGTCGACAAGCCGTCACAGCTCGAGTGGCTTACGCTGCTCAGGCATGTCGCCGACGAGCTTGACCAAGCCATAACCGTTATCTCGCAACGCCCACAGCGGGTTCTAGTTCGCGAGCTCGAGTTCGTGCGAGCAGAACGCGTTCGACGAGCTGACGCAGCGGTACGGAACGCGATTGTACGAACTCGGGGGGCGGGTGCGATGCATCGAATAGGTAGCGGATTAGTTGCCAGGCGACACCTGCCCTCTTCAACGCCGCGCTCGTCGCTCGACACGCCCGAGCATAGATGGCTTGCGTCACAACTCGTGGCGATTCGACGTGGACTTGCCGCATTGAGGCATTCAGAGGCGCAGCTAGCGAGAACGCCACGACGCGATGCGACTCTCGCTGAACTCGATCAACTGCTTGGCATGGTCGCTCGCCTTGCCCGGGCCGAGCCCATCGCCAGCGCGGTCGGGCCGCCGCCGGCCGGATTCGCGTCACTGCCATTGCTCAAGGCACCTGGCTATCGCGAGGCCTACCGGGCCTGTCTGATTCTCTCATTGGGGTTGCGAATCGAAGGCGGTCCAATCAAGTTGTCGCTGAAGGACCTGAGCGAGCTCTATGAATACTGGTGCTTCCTAGCGCTCCTCCGGCTCATCGGCGAAGAAACTGGCGAGCATATTCCCGTGAGTGGGCTCATTAGTGTGGACCGAGGCGGTCTGTGTATCCGACTGCAGCGTGGACAGGCGCACGTGTCGCGCTTCACGCTCACGCCCCAACGCGCAATCTCCGTTACGTTCAATCCGAGCTTTCCAACGGAGATAACGCCGCAACGACCTGACATCATGATCACCGTGACCGATCGAGGCTGGCCAGGGCTGCGGCTTGTGCTCGACGCGAAGTACCGCCTCGATTCATCCCCTGAGTATGTCAAGACGTATGGGGTTCCGGGGCCACCGGATGATGCTATCAATGTCCTTCACCGGTACCGAGACGCCATTCTCGATTGGTCCGCCGACGATCCCTCGGTTCCCATGCGCACGATCGTTCAGGCCGCGGCCCTATTTCCCTCTAGTGAGCCCACGCCTGAATCGTTCCATGCGACTCGTCTTTGGCGCGCTTTGGAGACGATAGGTATCGGGGCGGTTCCGTTCCTGCCAACGCAGACCGACTACATGCGAGAGTGGCTACGGTCAGTCCTCCGCGCTGGCAGTTGGACGCTCGCCGATCGCGCTATCGCGCACAGATCTCAGTTGAAGGCGTCGGCGTGGCGGTTCGCAGCTGCCGAGCCGGTGCTTGTGGGGACCTTACGTGCTGGGGACGAGGCAGCTCATTTACGTTGGATTCTCGAGAGTCGTGCGTACTACGTTCCCCTACTGCGCTCGCAGCGAGAGCGCCATCAATATGCGACGCGATTCGTCGCTCTCTACTCGCCGACGGCGCTGCGAACGCCGGGCGCGCTCACGCATGTTGCTACGGTGAGCCGAGTCGACGTGGTTCGACGCGATCGCATCGCAACCCCTTGGCACTCGTCACTCGAGCCCGATCGACTTTGCATCCTTTATCGCCTTGATACGGCGCAGATCCTGAAGAGGCCGATCGTTAACCAGGGTAACGATCGTCGAGGCGATCGCTTTTCCACCCACCGTTGGACAACGAAGCTCGCGCTCGATCGCGCACGTACCTTGGAGGAGTTGTTCCTGGAGACCGAGCAGGAGTGGAGGCTGTACGAGGATCTGGTCGCAGCCAACACCCAAGTCATGCTTCGCGCTGGGCGACCGCGCGTCGTTTCCGGCGTTTATCAACCGGGCCGCGCCTGGTTCGTAACGCCGCATGGGCACGCGCAGTTTCGTGGGGCTGCTGGGTTCATCCTTCGAGCGTCCGGCGTCGACACGTATGTAGCTCGCCCGGCGGAGGCAGCGTCAGCGCTAGCGGGTAACGACGGGCGGGCCCCGCGTGTCGATGATCGATGAGGTTGAAAGCAGCACTCGCAGGCCGGTGCGAGAGATGGCGGCGCAGCATGTCTTGGACGACGTCAGGCTTGTTCATGCCGATGCGGCGTCTGCGACGGACTCTCAGCCTGCGGCTTCGGGGCCTGCACGCGCGGGCGGCGGCGTGCGCGGGCGGACGGGCGGCTGACGGGATTACCAGCGCGGCGGTCGGTGTGGAAGATGGCGGTGTGGACGGCCGATCCCTCGTGGACGAGTGCGGCACCGACCAGGCGGCTATTGGCAAGTCGGAGATCGTCTCCCAGGCCGCGGGACGCGAACGTACACACCGAGGCGGCAGCGGCGGAAGCCAGGAAACGCGTCAGCGAAGCAGCGTTGAAGGCGCCGGTTGTCGATCCGGTGCTGGCGACATCCTCGGCTTCGAGTGTGTACGAGCGCACCAGGCGTGGCCAATAGGTCGCGAGCGTTGAGGGACGATCGAAAATGTCGGCGCATACAGGCTGTCCAGCGACGACGCCCACGACACCGACGGGGCCATCGGCTGGATAGCGCAGGCTCTCTTCGGCGCGGCGCAACGCCTCGGCCCGTTCAACGTATGCATCGTGAACGGCTTGCGTCGACGAGGGCGTCGCATGCCGCGCATGGCGCGTGGAAATCTCGTTCCAGACGGCAGCCTGGTCAGCCCGCGGTACGCCCGACGCCGACAGCGATGCAGTGACGTGTTCTGCCTTCTGGCGGCGCAGCGTCGGGTAAACAGCTTCACCGGGCGAAAACGCATCAGTCGCGGAGGGGTGCCAGCGGCCGTGCTCGACGCAGCTCACGTCCAGCTCAAGGGTCGACGCAGCTGGCACGAGCAACGTCGTGTTCACGACGCGGTTCTGTAGTCCGCCCACAACTTCCTCGCCATCGAGGATGAGAATCGGCAGTGGGGCGCGGTTGATGACCAGCAGGGTTGGGACGCTGGCCTGCGGTTTCTCGGT
>WNGF01010981.1_pt1 | contig 10121 bp, 9 predicted proteins | sample 5400641 | NCBI WGS metagenome assembly WNGF01 (sample SAMN13153371, study PRJNA577476) | soil metagenome | isolation source: 80 cm soil or saprolite under grassland replicate 2 | place: USA:California | collected 2016-06-15
TCGCCGTCGCCGCCTATTACCTGTTCGCGGCGTTCCTCCGGGCGCGTCTTCTCTTGACGCTGCGGACGAAGCTCGACATGCAGCTGACACTCGGCTTCGTGGAACACCTCGTCGACCTCCCCTACGCCTTCTTCCTCAAGCGCTCGGGAGGGGATCTGGCGATGCGGTTGCAAAGCAACGCGGAGGTTCGCGAGATCCTCACGACCGGCGCGCTCTCGGCCGTGCTCGACGGCGCGTTCGCCTGCATCTATGTCGTCGCGCTCCTCGTCCTGAGCCCGTCAATGGGGCTGCTCGTGTTCGGACTCGGCGTGCTCCAGGTGGCGGTCCTCGTGCTCGCGCGTCGCCGAAACCAGCGACTGATGGCGGAGAGCCTCCATGTCCAGGCCCGCTCCCAGAGTTACGTCTATCAGCTGCTAGGGGGGATCGAGGATCTGAAGGCGGCCGGGGCGGAACGCCGTGCGTCGGCGCACTGGTCGAACCTCTTCGTGGACCAGATCAACGTCTCGCTCGCGCGCGGTCGCCTCGAGGCGCTCACCCAGTCCGCTACCGCAGGGCTTGGCGTGGCCTCGCCGCTCGCCGTTCTCGCGGTCGGTGGAGCACAGGTCTTGAACGGAGGTCTCAGCGTCGGCGAGATGCTGGCCCTCGCCGCGCTCAGCGCTGGCTTCCTCGCGCCCCTCGCCACGCTCGTCACCACGGGTCTGCAGCTGCAGCTGCTCGGGAGCTACATGCAGCGGATCAACGACGTTCTCGACGCGCCGAAGGAGCAGCAGGATCGGCATGTCCGCCGCGCGCCGACGCTGAGCGGAAGAATCGCCGCCGAGGGCGTCTCGTTCCGCTATAGCCGCCTCGCCCCGCTGGTCGTCGAGGATGTGTCGCTCGAGGTCGAGCCGGGGCGGACGCTGGCGATCGTCGGGCGCTCCGGCTCGGGGAAGACGACGCTGGGTCGCCTGTTGCTCGGCCTCTATAGACCGGAATCGGGCCGCATCCTCTACGACGGCATCGATCTTGCCGAGCTGGAGGCGCGGTCGGTCCGTAGCCAGCTCGGAATCGTGACCCAGCGCCCGTACCTGTTCGGGACGTCCATCCGGGAGAACATCGCGCTCACCGACCCGAGTCTGGATCTGGACGCCGTGGTCCGCGCGGCGAAACTCGCGTGCATCGACGAGGACATCGCGGCGATGCGGATGGCCTATGAGACGATTATGGTCGACGGGGGCGCTTCGTTGTCGGGCGGTCAGAGGCAGCGGGTCGCGCTTGCCCGCGTCCTCGCCCACTCTCCCTCGATCCTCCTCCTCGACGAGGCGACGAGCGAGCTGGACGCTCTTACCGAGCGCGTCGTCTACAACAACATCGCCGGCTTAGGTTGTACGGCTATCGTCATCGCCCACCGCTTGAGCACGATCGCGGGAGCGGATCTCATTCTCGTCATGGAAGGGGGAAGGATCGTCGAGCGGGGGACGCATGAGGAGCTGCTCGCGCTCCGCGGGCGCTACCACGAATTGATCGCGAGCCAGCGCGAGGCGATGCACGTCGGCGGACCGGTCCCAGACTAGCGCCCCGCCGAGCTCGACGGGCTCACCGAGCGCGAGGCGTGATCAGCCCGGTGACCGCAAAGACCCACGTCAGCCGCGCGCGCTCCGCCCTGAGCCTCGCCCCAAGCCATGATCCAATCTAGGGCCCGACCCGGTACGGTCGCATCATCTCATTGTCCTCGTGCTCGACGATGTGGCAGTGCCACACATACAGGCCAGCGAGATCGAACTTCGCCTTTACCCTGGTGATCTCCTCCGGGTAGGCGATGACCGTGTCCTTGTAGCCCGTCTCCCAGCTCTCCGGGGGTCGGGCGGGCCCCTCGGGTCCTTCGAACGGTTCGCGGTTCACCACCTGGAACTGCACCTCGTGAATGTGAATGGGGTGGGCGTCCTCGGTGAAGTTGTGGATCTCCCAGACCTCGGTGGCCCCGAGCGCCGGGTTCTCGGTGATGGGATCGTCCCATCCCAGATGGACGGGGTTGCCGGCGCCGTCCAGGGTGCCGAGAAGCGCAGCCCGCGGTCCCACCCCTTCCAGGACCGCGGAGTCCTCCTCGTTCAGGGAAACCTGTCGGGTGGTGGTGGCCGCCCCGAGCGGCGTGAACGTGGGCAGCGTGAGCTGGGAGGGGGGCACGCTCGTGTCCGTCGAGGTGAGCGGGACGACTACGAACTTCATGACCTGACCCGTGGTGGCAGGATCGGCGGCCTCGAACTCCTCTTCCGGCTCGCCGCCCCCGAACGGCTCGTCGGGGGCCTCGTTGATGAGGTACAACTCGGTTCCCACCGGGACCCCAGTGAAGTCAACGATCACGTCGGCCCGCTCGGCCAGACCCATCAGCAGCTGATCAAGCTGCACGGGAGAGGGCAGGAACCCCCCTTCGGTACCGATCTGCCAGAAGGACAGCGCCGGTCGGGCGGGCCTGTGGGCCAGGGGACTCGCAGCGATCTTCAAGATGACAAAGCGGGAGTTGCACCCGTTCAGGAACCGGAAGCGGTACCGGCGGGGCTCGACGGAAAGGGCCGGCCAGGTCCGGCCGTTGACGACCATGGTGTTCCCGAAGAACTCCGGGTTGAAGATCGGCGAGATGTCACTGTCCGGTATGTAGGGGCCCCCGAACCCGTCGAAGAACTCCCGGCTGGCGGGGTAGAACAGGGAGCCGTCGGCGTTGAAGGATCGGTCCTGGACGACGATGGGGATCTCGTAGTACCTCGTGCCCGGGGGATCGCCGAGATTGGGGGCAGGGCCCGGGAGCACACCTGTCGGAAGGTCGGAGGGACCCCCGCGGACGAGGTAGAAGCCCGCCGGCCCGGCGTACACGTTCGCCCGGGTCATCCCGAGGGTGTGGTCGTGGAACCACATCGTGGAGGCCCGCTGGTCGTTCAGGTACTGGAACACGGCTGTCCCCGGAGCCCATGCCTGGTGCCACTTGTCCTGGAACTTGCCCCTGAACTCGTCGTAGAAGCTCCCCACCCGCGCGTAGCCGGCCGGAATGTTGTTCGCATGGGGCAGGTACCAGGCCTCGGAGTACCCATCGCTCTCCTCCGCGCTGTGGCCCCCGTGCAGGTGGGTGACGATGGGAACCGGCCCGGTGTAGGGACCGGGCGTGGTGGTGAACCCCGGGCGCATGTCCCGTCCGTCCACGCCGCCTGGGGGGTTGGCCCAGTGCAGGGTGGGATCGACCGGCAGCAGGTGCGGCAGATAGCGCCCGGTGCGGTCGACGAGGTCATTGACCCACTTCACGCGGACCGGCCGGTCCACCCGGGCCTCGATGGTGAACGCCGGGTAGTTGAACGTTCCCCGGTGGGGGGCCGAGCCGTAGCCCCACACCGTGGTGGCAGGCATGCCGGGGGGGAGGATCTGCTGGCGGAACTGGCGGACGGCGATGGCGTACCGGTCGATGGAGTGGTTCCTCGCCCCGGTGAGGGGCGGCATCACCGGCGGAATCACCAGCGGCGCGACGTACTTGGCGATCCTCGTGGGGTCCAAGGTGCCGCCGGGGATCGCAGCCCAGGCCCGGGGGATCGCCCTCCAGGGGACAAGCAGCGCCGCCCCGCCCACGGCGCCCGCCTTGAGAAACTGTCGTCGGGTGATCATCCCTCCGCTCCCTTCCCCCGGTCCCATGTGTCGATCCAACCGCAGGCAGGATCGGGCTCGATCAAATCGATGATCGAGCTGTCAGGACGGCTGATCTACGGCACGCCAGGGAACCTGTAGCACGGCCCCGCAAGACCGCGCAACCCGTAGACGCCGCAGTTTGGAGTCGAGGACACTCCGGCCGTCCCGTCGGAGTTTCGTGCAGATGCACAGTTGCCCAACCGGCCTCGGGGGTCGACGCCCGGCGCGGGCTTCCCGGTCAATGAGGTCCCCTTCTGGATCGGAGGCCTCTGATCAGCTGCCTTCAAGATCTGCTGCACGGCCCTCCCCCCCAGGACCTCGGCCTCCAGCAGCCGCGGCGCGAGAGAGTATTCGAGCCGCTGGAACCGCGGGGACAGCACGCGGTTCCGGGTGAAGATCCGGAGCCACGACCGGTGACGTCTCCATGACGGGGGCCCCATACCCCGCGGTCTCGGACCAGAAGTGGGCCTTCTCCTCGTCCGATGAGTTCCTCCGCCGCGGCGGATCAACCCGAAACTTCGGTCGACGCGGGCGAACTGGTCACCCATTCGAGGCTGCAGCGCGGTACCGCTCGAGGAGATCCGCGAACCTGTCCGCCGCCCTGTCCCGGTCGATCCATGAGAGGCAGAGGTCGAACCCGAGGTGCGCGCGGTTCCACGTCAGCACGTCGGTGAGCGATCGGGTCCCGGCAAAGTCGCGCAGGGGCCGCCGCCACCTCGCCGCGACTCGGGAAGCGGGAGGCGCGGGAAGGCCGGAGGCGAGGAAGGCGCCCGCCCGCAGGACCGGCAGGTTTCCGGCGAAGGCGCGAGCCAGGGCGTCTGTCAGCCCCGTGGCTAGGTCGGGAGGATTGCGGAGGCGGAGGCCGACCAGCTTCTGACGCTCCAGGGTGACAAGCCCGATCGCTTCGATCTGGATCCTGGAGAGAGTCAGCTGCTCCGCTTGCTCACGCCTTGCTCATGATGTGTCGACACCGAGCACCACGGAACGACACTGGATGACACCATCTGACGCGCGGAGTCCGGGTCTCGTGCCTGGCGTCACCCGCCTTAGGATCCGGTGCCCGAAAGGGCGTGGGGGTTCGACTCCCCCCTCTCGCACCCCCCCTGAGCTGCGGATCCTTCGTGCCGTGGCCCCTGGAGAGACCGGGACGTCAGCCGGAGAAAAGCGTTCGGCAGGTCGGCGATCAGCTCGAGGACGAACTCAGTCACCCCGCAGGGAGCGCGCGGCAAGGGAGAGCCCCACCAAAGCAGCACCTGAGAGAGCAAGCCGCCATGCCCGGGGCGGATCGGCGCCACAACGCGACAATGAGGATGGACGATCCGATCAGGATTCCCATGCCGACGGCCATCTGCCACGCCAGAAGGCTCGACCGGGGACCAGCTTGAGGCCAGACATGGCGGGGAGCGCTCATGCACCCGCGAGTGACAGCGGGGTGGCCAGCACACGGTCAGCCTCGACCAGGGTGACGTCGTGGTTGTGGATCATCGACGTCAGGACGTCGGCTTGGCGGAGGCGGGCCGCCCTCGGGGAGCTGAATGGGTCGTCGGCGGAGGGGGCGTGGATCAATCCGGCCACCAAGGAGGACTGGGCGAGGGTGAGCCGAGCGGGCGAGGCATGGAAGTACCGCTCGGCGGCCTGCTTGATCCGGAAGGCGCCGTGGCCGAAGTACACCGTGTTCAGGTACTCGTCCCGGATCTGCTCCTTCGACATATGCGACTCGATCCGGACGGCGAGCACCGCGTCCTCCAGCTTGAGCCAGGCGGAGTGGTCGTTTCCGCCGAGGTAGAGCTCCTTCGCGAGCTGTTCGGTGATCGTGCTGGCGCCCTGGCGAAGTGACAGATGGCTGGCGTCGTACGCGAGGGCTCGCAGGATGCCGATCACATCGACTCCGTGGTGGCGATAGAACCGTTCGTCCTCGGCAGCCACGACCGCCTGGCGGGCGAATGGAGAGACCGTTTCGAGAGGCACCGCGACTGCGTCGTGAGTGACCATTTCCTGCCGGGCAGCGGATCGGGAGGTCGGAGACAGAGCCGACTGCGAACCAGGCAGCCGCGACGAGGGAGACCGACCCGATGATGACGAGGGCCCGCCGGGCACGGCCGTTCTCCACCGTAGGCGTCGGCTGGCCCGGGGCGCCGGAAGCGCGTCTGCTCGCCCTGAAATGGTCATCCCTGTTCGAGATTCGTCGCGCAGGAATGCTCAGGCTCGAGATGCCACAGAACGCAACGTCCAACTGCCTCGATGCCAGGGTCCACCCGATGCCATCGAGGAGCCTCCCGTGGGCACCGACGAGTGCGGCGGATCATTCCGCGCGGGCGAGGCGGGAGCCATGGGGCGAGACGGGCCTCGCGAGCGAGAACGCCTGGTGATCATCGGGGAATCCGAGTCTGACACTCTTCATCCTTCGGGTGGGGCCCGAAATTCGGGAGGACGCCGTACATTCCAGGGGATGGTCGACCGCATGGCCCGCGATGCCCGGCAGCGAGCGGTGGACTGTGCCAGGCAGATCGTGGACGGCCGGTGCCCACCGGACGAGGGTGCCCGGAGATTGACCGCCGAGCTGCTCCCATCCATCGGGCAGGACCCGCAGACCCGTCAGTTCGCCGAATCCTTCGCCGGCGCACTGGCGGAGCGGCAGGAGCACCCCACGGTGCGCCGCCGGACCGACGAGCGCATACGACTCCTGGCCTGGCGACTCATCGCGGCCTGGCGTTAGCCGAGCTTCGCGCTGGCTGGACGTCCGCGACTAACCGGGTGATGACCGAACACGAGCCCGCGGCGGCCGACTGGCGCGCGACTTCGCCGAGGATCCCGGATCTCGTCCAGGTCGGGGAGCTCCGGCCGATCACGCCCGAGCGGAGTTCCCTGGGTGCGGCGCTCCGAGCGGCGACCTTGCTCGTGACGCATGCACCGTCGAGGGGTCCGCGAAGGTGCTCCCGTGCGGACCCACCTCAACCGCCTCGTGGAGCGCGCTGCCCCGCACGACCTGCTTCCACGAGAGGAACCACACTGTCCAACCGTTGTCCCAGACCCCCCCCCGCGCGGGCTGCCCCCGATCGTGACCGGGTCGCCGGGCTCGGCGAGCTTGTAGTACCTCTTCGCGTGCGCAGGGGAGAGGTTCACGCACCCGTGGCTGACATTCTCGAATCCCTGCTGGCCCACCGACCAAAACGCGTCGTGCATGAAGTCCCCTGAATAGGTGAATCGCACCGACCAGGGGACCTGGATGTCGTACCCGGGCCCTTTCATCTCCTTGGGGTTCGACTTGGCGATGGTGAGGTAGGTCCCGTTGGGTGTGTCGTCCCCCGGCTTGCCGGTGCTGATCGGCCAGTCGCCGAGCAGCTTCCGATCGAGGTAGATGCGCACGTGGTGGGACCGGGTGCTGGCCACGGCGATCAGCGAACGCCCGATCTCGAAGGTCTGAGTCAGCGTGTGCACGCCGTACACGCCCGCGGCGCCCTCGACGCCGTCGAGGTGCCCGGCGAAGCGAACGGTCGTGTGGGGCGGCCGGTAGTCCCGGGGACGTCGTCGCGGGCATCCTGGTCGTGTCGATCCTGTTCCAGTCGCTCAACTCGCGGTTCCTGACGGTCGGCAACCTCGTCGACCTGCTGGTGCAGGCCGCCGTTATCAGCCTGTTGGCCATGGGCGAGATCTTCCCCTGCTCCTCGGTGAGATCGACCTGTTGATCGGCTTCGTCGCCGGCATGGGCGCGGTCGTCACGGCCGACCTGGCGAAGCCCGCGCCCGGAGCGGGCTGGCCGTGGTGGGCAGCGATCGTCGCGGCGCTGGTGTCTGCGCACTGATCGGTGCCCTGCAGGGAACGTTGATCACGCGGATTCGGCTGCCCTCGTTCGTGGTCACCCTGGCGGGACTGCTGTTCTGGGAGGGCGTGATGCTCGTCTCTGCGATCGGCGGCAATCCGGAGGCGGCGAGGCGTGCCGGGATCACCCTCCCCAGGATCCGGACGATCGCGTTCACGCTGGCGTCGTTCACCGCGGGGATCGCCGGCGTGGTCTACGCGTCGCGCCTGCGCTCGATCTCGACCTCGCTGGACGGCGGAACGCTCGTCCTTTACGCGGTGGCGGCGGCCGTGATCTGCGGCACGAGCCTGTTCGGCGGCCGCGGAAAGCCGCTGCACGGTGTGCTCGGCGGTATCGTGATCGCCGCGATCGCCAACGGCATGGGCCTCCTGGGATTGAGCGCGGCCATCCAGTTCATGGTCACCGCCCTCGTGCTCCTCGCGGCGGTCACGATCGACGCGCTCGCTCGGCGCGGCAGCCCCACGAGCCGTTAGCGCGCGCCCGGATCTCGCCGTCTCGCAGCGTCCGGTCGCGGCCGGGTAGCAAGCATGTCAACCCGACGGATCTGAAGCCACCGGGGCTCGTCCTCAGATGCGCGGTGCCATCTCCGTATAGGGTCTTCGCGGAGAGGGTCCGGACATGACGACCGCCGAGGAGATGAGGGAGACCGCCTTGCGCCTCGCGCGGGACCGTCGTCAACTCGACGACGCCGTGGCCGAGCTCGTTCAGCGATCCGGCGGCAGGCGCGTCGCGGTCGTCCTCGCGCGCCGGGACCTCATGCAGCGCATCGACGAGGACCCGGCCGATGCGGATGCCGCCCGCGCGCTGGAGCTCGTCGAGGTCACGCTGGATCGTGGGAACTGGGCGTAGCACCCGACGGCATCGGCACGGGAGCCTCGCTCGGAATCGAGCGTCCCACCGATAGCTTCGCCATGGCCGCCGAGCGGCTTCGGACGCCCAATTTCTGGTAGACGTGCTCGAGGTGCTTCCGCACGGTCGCATCCTCGATCCACAGTCTCCGCGCGATCTCCGTGTTGGAAAGACCGGCCGCCACGCAGCGCATCACCTCACGCTCTCGAGGCGTCAACAGCTCGACGCCGGCCGGCCGCTCTCTGAGCAGGAGCGCCGAGCCCCCTTCTGTCGCCTCGACGACGAGCCTGGCACCGCCGGCAGCGACGACGAGCGGGATCATGCGGCCGCTCGCGTACCAGTCCGCGATCGCCTCCGGCATCCGCACGGCTGAGGTGCCGAAGTGGTCGCGGAGAATCCGCCGCGCGGAGTCGGATGCGAACTCGATCGCGCCGGCGGCGCTCACGAGGAGCACCCCGTCCTCCCCTTCCTGGTCCAGCGCGGCCAGTGCCGCCCGCAAGCGCCTGCGGACCGACGCTTCCCGCCAGAGCTCGCCGAGGTGTGGCTGCAAGACGCGCGCGAGCTGGCGGTCCTGTTCGCCAAACTTCTGCTCGGAGCGGTCGAACGCGACGCCGCCGCAGGTCGGGCCACTGATGCCGATCCACATCCGGTCGACGAAGTCGTATCGACGGAATTCTTCTTGCCAACCGAGGACCTCCTCTGGGCTCACCGGTCGGGCGATCAGCTCCGATGCGATGAAGATCCCGCTCGGTTCCGAGCGGCTGGCGCGAAAGCAGGGGTTGCGGGAGAGCTCGTCCCAGTCAGCCTCCGTCATCCCCTCCGGGTCCAAGGGGAACGCGTCCATCTCGGCGGAGCAGGGCAGATGCGCGATCTCGACCCGGCGGGCGACGTCGAGCTCCTTGTACCGGGCCGTGTCGCAGTCGACGACTTTCATCAGCCGGTCGACCAGCTCCGGTGTGAACGGGACGGGCGCGTCGAGGGAACGCGCTTCGGTCAGGAAGTCCAGTACCGCAGCGAGATCCCTGCCGCGCATCCCGGCCCCTCCCATCCCGAAGATACGCGGAAAGGCGAATGTACTCAAGTGGCATGTCGAGGGACCCTCTGCTCAGTTCGACGAAGGAGGACCGAGATGAGGGCGCCAATCCGCTTCCGACATCGCGTCCGCGGGGACGGCATGGATCCTCGCCGGAGGCGACCGGGGCCGATCCGACCCATCCTCCTCGCGCTGGTGGTCGCCATTCTCGTGGCGCCCACGGGACAGGCGACGAGGAGGCTGCCGAGCGCGCGACTCGTCTCCGCCGGCAGCGCGGTCACGGACTGGAGCACGATCACCGCGAATGTCGTTGCGGCCAAGAATTTTCCCGGGATCGCCCCGATCTTCGCATCCATCGTTCAGGTGGCGATCTACGACGCGGTGATCGCCATGAGGGCGGGTACACCCCGTACGCCACCGCCATCGACGCCCCGGGGAACTCTTCCCCCGAGGCCGCAACTGCCGCCGCCGGGCACGACGCGCTGGTCGGGTTGTTCCCCGACCTGAAAGGCAGCCTCGACGCCACCTACACCTCCTACCTGGCGGGGATTCCCGACGGGGAAGCCAAGGACAACGGGATCATCGTCGGCCAGCGGGCCGCGGCCGGGATCCTCGAGCTCCGCGCCGGCGATCGTCGGGACGACGTGCTTCCCTGGGTTCAGCCGCCCCCCGGCCCGGGCGTGTACGAGCCGGAGTCGCCGCCCCCGCTGGGTCTGAACATCCAGTTCATCACCCCCTTCACCCTGGTGTCCGCCTCCCAGTTCCGCCCCCGGG
>WNGF01028736.1_pt1 | contig 10121 bp, 10 predicted proteins | sample 5400641 | NCBI WGS metagenome assembly WNGF01 (sample SAMN13153371, study PRJNA577476) | soil metagenome | isolation source: 80 cm soil or saprolite under grassland replicate 2 | place: USA:California | collected 2016-06-15
ACGGGGCGAATAGGCGACGACGAATGGGGAGCGCGGAGTCGCCCGGTCGTCAAACATCCGCGCAGTTCGCTTCATCGGCTGTCCCTCTCCTGCGCTCTTCGTCAAAGATTTCCGCGCGTATATCGCATTCAGATTCAGAACGCATTCAGACTGATAGCTGAAGGATAAAAGTCTTGCCTGACAGCCACTCCAATCCCGCATTATTGATATTCCTGATACTCTTTGCCTCCGTAGTCGCCTTCGCCTAAACTCCCCTGAATCCCACGCCAAATTTGTTTAATCGCTGCATTTATGGGGTTAGCAAATGCGTGTACGGTGTGGGGCGATTTATTTAATCGCCCTGTTTGTGGCCCTGTCCGATCAGGAGTCCAATCAGGAAACGTAAGCGAGTAAACAACTCGCGCACGGAGTCCCGTACACGCATTTGCTAACCGATCTAAATAAAGAGGTGTTTCTGCGCGTCACACAATTGATCCTGGCTTCTACGCTGCTACTGAGCGTGGCCGGGCGTCTGGGACATTTGAGCAAATACGCCGAACTGGCGTCTCATTTCAAATTTCAGTACCTGATCGGTTCGGTGGTCTGTCTGCTCTCGTGTCTTTTTTACCGAGAGCCAGGCTGGGCGGTTGCAGCCGCTGTGGGCATGGCGATAAATTTGGCGGCGGTCGCTCCCTGGTATGACGGCAGGAAAAGAACGGTAGGCGATCGAGATGGCCGCCGCCGCGTAAAGCTGATACTTGCCAACGTCAATCACGAAAACACGGCGCGCGCGAGGTTCATCGCTTTCGCGCAAAAGCACAATCCAGACGCGCTTGTGGTCCAGGAACTGACTGAGGGCTGGCGCGAATCCCTGCGGGCGCTGCATAGTCTATATCCTTTCATGGAGGAACTGCCGAAAGGCGGCGGGTCGGGAATGGCTCTCTACAGCCGCTTCCCGTTTGAACGATTGACAGTCGTTTTCCCTGAAGGTGACGCCAGACCAATCATTGTTGCAAAGCTGAACATTGATGGCGCTTTGGTATCGCTCCTTTCGATCCACCCGCGCACTCCGATCCTAAGTGACCGTTACAAGTTGAGGAACGGAATGCTCGCGGCTGCCGCCGATTGTCTGCGCGATCTGCCGGGGCCGAAGATCTGCGTCGGCGATTTAAACATCACCCCGTGGTCGCCTTATTACAGAAGCTTCGTCGAACGAACGAAACTCGTGAACGTCAGAAAGGGATTCGGCCTGCTTCCTTCCTGGCCGACTTTTTTATTCTTCAAATTTCTGATGCTTCCGTTGGATCATTGCCTGGTCAGCGATGACATTCACGTCGCGGATGCGCGGACCGGCGAATCGATCGGTTCGGATCATCTGCCATTAATTGTTGAGATCGAATTGGAGGTTGAGCAATGAAGAAGATTTTGACTGCGACGATTCTGGTTTCGATCGGCGTGTTGATCGGCTGTCAAGCGGCGACGTGGAGTCAATCCCAAGCTATGGCTCAAGCCATGGTCCGAGCTATGGCGCGATCTGCGGCGCAAAATTCCGGCGAGTCGAAGGCCCCCGCAGCCGAAGGCTACATTCTCGAACGCGACGCCGAAGTGGCCAAAACCGGCCCCGCCCCGCACAACGGCCCTGGACGTTCGACCGGCTACAGTTTCTTCGAGAAGGCCGCCGGCTTCAAACAGGTCTTCCGAAAACGCGTGCTGCATCCCGGCGCGGCCATCGGCTACCACCTGCAGAAAGAGGACGAGGTCTATTACATCCTCAGCGGCGAAGGCGTGATGCGAATGAACGGCAAGGAATTTCCGGTCAAACCGGGCGACGCGATCCTCACCCGCCCCGGCAGTTCGCATGGGCTGAAGCAGACGGGCAAAGACGACCTTACACTGATCATCGTTTATGAAAGGTAGATGATTGTCGCATCCGCGACGCGATGCTATATTCGCGCTTTAGATTTCCGCCTCGACGTTATACCTGCATTCCAATTAGCCGATGACCGATAATGAAGTGAAACGCGGGCAAGACGGCAATTCCCGAAAAATGATTGTCGTCGCGGCAGGCTCCGCATTGCTGATATTTTTAGCCTTCATCATTTTCGCCCGAACGCCGAAAGCTCGATTGAACATAATTCAAATCGTCTCTCTGGTCGTCTTCACGGTTTTAATATTACGCCATGGAAGGACTGAAGGGGCGTCTTTATCCGAGCGTCGGTCGGAGCCGCCGTCGACAAGGGGCGTTCGTTGGGAGTTATTGCTTGCGCCTATACTCAGCGCCGTCGTCTATGCTCCGGCTCTTTCCTCATATTTCATCAGTGACGATTACTATACTTTATTCGGGTTCCGTTCGGCGCCTTTTGATGTCTTGGCGGATGTCATCAAGCATGGATTTTTGGGAATTTCCTTTAGGCCGGCGGGCTTCGTCTCTCTCATCTTAGATTACAGCGTCTGGCGGCATGATCCCTTCGGATACCATCTCACCAATCTGCTGTTCCATCTGATCAGCGTTCTCGGCATATACTTCCTTTGTAAGAATCTCGGTCTCGACAGAGAAACTTCGGCCTCTTCATCACTCATCTTTTCGATCCTGCCGATTCACCCGGAAGCCGTGGTCTGGATCTCATCTCGATTCGATTTGATGGCGACTTGTCTCATCATATGGACGGCGGTTTTCTATTTGAAGTTTCGCCGGACCGGTCGCCGAGAACTGTATGCGCTGGCGCTGCTCCTCTCATGCTTCGCAATGCTTTCGAAAGAGAATGCTTTTATGGCGCCGCTGTTTCTCCTTTCGCTGGAATATTTCGCAATGCCGAATCGAGACGTCAGGTCGGCAATCCTTCCGCTGATCGGATTTGTGTTTCTGACGGCTGCGACGTTCGGTTATCGATGGATTGCGCTGGGCGGAATGGGGGGCTACGCGGACCAGGATGGAAGTCTTGCCGTATACAATTTGGGATTCAAAACAATCGAAGGTCTGTTTTTGCGAGCGCCTTCCCAATTGTTGCTCGGGTTCAATTGGTATGGGCTTTATGTCAACCGAGCCGTCGTTATCGCCTCGTTGACCGCCGCGGTGATGATAGTTCTCGCCTTTTTCTATATGCCGGCGCGATCAAATAAGGGAGTCATCCGTTTCTGCCTCGCCTGGATGCTCATCGGTTACATCCCCGCTCATTTCCTGATTCTGGTCAACCCCGGCCTGACCAATTCCAGAATTCTTTATCTCAGCTCGGCGGGGTTGGCTGTTCTCCTGGCTCTTTTGCTTTCCGGTATCGAACATGCGGTGATGCGAAGGGCGCTGAAGCTCGCGTTGATCTTGCTTCTCAGCCTGGGATTATCGCATAACGTCGCGGCCTGGCGACGGGTCGGCGATCTCTCGCACGAACTTCTGATGACATTGAAGAGATTGGTCCCCGATCCTCCTCCTCATGCGCGATTCGTCTTTCGCCAGACGCCGAGTTATATTGAAGGAATCTTTTACCACGGGACGCTCTACCAAGCCGTCAACCTCACCTACGACCGCACAGACCTCAGCGTGATGAGCGAGGAGGGCGCGGTTCCGGAGGCGAGCGCCGCGCCTGTTAATCCGGCGGACCCCCCTACAATAAAGGTGAAGTGGTTGGGAGAGACAAATAACCTGATCGAACTTGTGAGAGATTGACGTATTTATGATTTACCTCTCTATCGTCATACCGGCATACAACGAAGGGCGGCGCATCGGCAAAACTTTGTCGGAGACTTTCGGCTATCTGGACAGACTGGATTTCGAGAGCGAAGTCCTGGTGGTCGACGACGGGTCTACCGACGGAACTGTCAATAAGGTTATGGAATCGATGGAGATGGCGAAAGGCAGGCTCCGTTTAATACGAAACCCGGGAAATCGAGGTAAGGGGTATTCGGTTCGCAACGGCATGCTGCAGGCGCAAGGCGAGATCATTTTATTTTATGACGCCGATATGGCTGTGCCTACGACCGAGATAGCTAAGGTGATTCAACCGATCAGCGAAGGGCGGTTCGACGTTGTGTTCGGCTCTCGATACCTCGACGGCGGTTTGGTCGGAGCGCCTCAATCCATGTTGAGAAGAGCTATCAGCCGGATCGGCAATTTTATTATGCGCCGCGTGACCGGACTCGATTATCGAGACATGCAATGCGGGTTCAAGGCGTTTCGAGGTTCGGCCGCGAAATCAATCTTTCGGGATCAGGTGATTGACGGCTATGGCTTCGACCCCGAAGTTCTGTTTATCGCCACTAAGCTTGGTTGGAGGCTGCTCGAGACGCCTGTGATTTGCAATCATGTCGAAGGCTCAAAGGTCAATGTCTTGACGACTCCGGTCAAAGTGTTGCTCGAAGTGCTTACAATACGCCGGAACGACCTCCTCGGGCTTTACGGTCGCCCGCCTTTACAGGAGACGGAAGCCGAATAAGGTGATCGAAGTTGCTAGAGATTGGCGTTAAATCAGAACACGTGAAGCCGGTACAGTACCGCGCGCGTAAGCAAGCGGCTGGCCGGTGAGACAGCCGCTTGCTTACGCGCGCGGTACTGTACCAGTGTCCCAATGTCGCATGTTTCGATTCATTGAGCTTCAGGTGATCAGCTTTACAAAGATTGCCTGATCTGTTCCCGCCGCGTAGCGGCGCCGTGAGTTTAGCCCGGCGTTTCAACGCCGGGTAGGTATAAGCAAGACCGTTGCGTCGCGTAGCGACGGTTGAATTCAGGCGGCGCCTACGTGACGCAATATGCGATGGATGGCGGCGCCGGCGTTGATGACATTTGAAAAAATAATTCACCCAGCAGTGTAGGGGCGGGTTTTCCCCGCCCCTGTCTATGGTCCAGGCGATGGGGCGGGGAAAACCCGCCCCTACACCGAATTGCGTAGGCGCAATTAATTCTCAAAGACCATAAACGCCGGCCTAAAATTCATCCTGCCGCTACGCGGCAATTCGGGCATAGGGGTTAAGCACCCAAGCTGAATGTCAATAGAATGCCGCTGCAATATCCTTTCTAAACTGCCGGCTCAAGCCGAAGTAGTATTCGCCGGAAACAGACTCGGCTGGGCCGGTTCGAACTCCGAAGCCTCCGAAACGACCGAGTCGCCTGAATGCAGAATGTGTCGAACCAGCGATGATTGCGCGACCAGGTCGTAATCGACCTGGCCGTTTTGAAAATAGAGCGCCTGGTCTTCGGGCCGCCCGCCCAATTCCTTGCCCAGATAAAAGTATTCGATCCCGGCTTCTTCGAGGGAATGTTTCAAGTGCTCGCGGCTGAAATGCTGGTTGTAGCGGCTGTAAGGCTGGCTGCGCGTGTCGACGAGCGCGGCTATCTCGTAGCGCCGGAGTAAATCTATAAAGGCGTTGATCTCCGCGTTGCTGTGACCGATGCTGAAGAGTTCCATGGTTGGGAGCGGATTATAGTTGAGGCCATGGGGTGTATCAATTGTATTATTCGCCTGGCAAGCGCCTTTATGGCGAATGGCCACGAATGGCGGTTTGAGGTAATGCAATGCTCGAACGGCGCTGGACTAGATGGATTTTGATATTCGGCGTTTGGACGCTGCTCGGCGCGCTGTCCGCAGTGCGCGTCGCGTTGAGTTTCGCCTATTCCGGCGCCGCGGTGTCCTGGCGGCGCGCCTTGGTCATTGCTCTTGCCGATTGGTACGCCTGGGCGCTGCTCGCGCCGGCCATCGGCTGGTTGGCGCGCCGTTTCGCCATCGAGCGGCGAAGCTGGCTGCGCAGTCTCCTCATGCATCTCCCCGCGAGCCTTTTCTTTTCGATCCTCAAGATAATGATCGAATCTAAACTCTTGCAGTGGTTCGACCCGGCGCAGCGTCACATCCTGCAATTCCCCTCGACGCTCTTCACCTACTACGCGATCCTGGGCGCGATTTACGCTTTCGACTACTATGGCAAATACCGCGCGCACGAATTGAAGGCTTCGCAATTGCAGGCCCAATTGGCGCAGGCTCAATTGCAGGCGCTGAAAATGCAGTTGCACCCGCATTTCCTCTTCAACACGCTGCACGCCATCTCATCGCTGATGCGCCGCGACGTCGAAGCCGCCGAGCGGATGATCGCGCGGCTGAGCGATCTGCTGCGATTGACGCTGGAGAATGTCGGGGCGCAGGAGACGTCGCTCCGGCAGGAGCTGGAATTTCTCGAAAGTTACCTGGAGATCGAAAAGACGCGATTCCGCGACCGGTTGCAGGTGAAGATGGATATCGAGCCGGAGACGCTCGACGCGCGCGTGCCTAATCTGATTCTGCAGCCGCTGGTCGAAAACGCCGTCCGTCACGGCGTCGCGCCACACGCCGCGCCGGGGCTGATCGAGATTTCGGCCAGGCTCAAAGAGAATAAACTCGAGCTTCAGGTCAGCGACAACGGCGCGGGTTTGCCTGACGCCAGGCGCGCGCAGATCAAAGAAGGCGTCGGATGGGCCAACACCCGCGCGAGGCTGGAGCAGCTTTACGGCGCCGGCGCCCTCTTCGATCTAAGCAATCGGGACAAGGGCGGATTAGTCGTCAGCCTGACCATTCCTTTTCGGGTGGAGGAGAAGGATAAAGCTTATGGATAAGATCAGAGCGTTGATTATTGATGACGAGCCGCTGGCGCGCGAGAGGATTGTAGATATGCTCGTTGGCGACGCCGAGGTAGAGATCATCGGCGAATGCGGCGACGGATTGGCGGCGGTGGCGGCCATCGAAGCTCACAAGCCCGACCTGGCCTTCCTCGACGTGCAGATACCGGAACTCGACGGCTTCGGCGTACTGGAGGCGATTGAGCAAACGCCCGTGATCATATTCGTCACGGCTTACGATCAATACGCGTTGCGCGCCTTTGAAGTCCACGCGCTCGATTACCTGCTCAAGCCTTTCGACCGCGAACGCTTCGACAAGGCGCTGCGGCGCGCAAAACATCAGATCGAGCGCGAGCGCGCCGGAACGATGAACCGGGAACTCGTCGCGCTGCTGGCCGATCTCAAATCCAGACCGAAGCCTCTCGAACGGCTGGTGATCAAAGCCGGCGGGCGCGTCTTTTTCCTGCGAGTGGATGAGATCGACTGGATCGAAGCCGCGGCAAATTACGTGAAGCTGCACGCCGGCGGGGAGGCGCATCTGCTGCGCGAAACGATCAACGGACTGGCGGCCAAACTCGACCCCGACAAATTTCTCCGCGTCCACCGCTCGATCATCGTCAATCTCGAACGCGTCAAAGAGATGCAACCCTGGTTTCACGGCGATTACGTCATTATTATGCAAGACGGCGCGCAGTTGACTTCGAGCCGCAATTACCGCGATCAATTGCGCAAACTTCTGAGTAAATCAGTTTGAACGCCGAACGATAATCCCACCGCCAGACAGTTTCATCCCACAAATCCCGCGCTTCATCCCAACTCGATTGCGCGACGCGAGGGCGAACAGTAGATTGCGCGCCTATTTTCCCGTCTCCAATACTGTCAGCGGAAAGCGCAACAGGAAAATGGGAGACAGAAAATTGTCTCGATGTGTTGATTTTCGGAGGAGTTCAACAGGTCGCGTTGCGACGCCCTGAATTAAAGAAAAGCGCGGCGCGAGGGTAGGGCAAACTACCTGGGAGCGCAGGCATCCCTGCCTGTTGGGTTTCCGGCAATAACCGACTGACCGAAGAGAGCAGGCAGGGATGCCTGCGCTCCCAGGTAGTTTGCCCTACCTTTTCCGAGGAGACGATCATATGAGGCGCGGAATTCACTTCAAGCTCTTTCTAGCATTTATGGCGTTTGCCAGTGCGGCGTCAGGCCCGACGTTCAGCGGCGCCGGAGCGCAGCAAGATCAGAGACCGGCGGCGCCCGCGCAGCCGGAAGAGAAGCCTGCTGAGCAGGTCTACAAAAACATTCAGGTGATGAAAGGCATGCCCGCGTCGCGTCTGATGTCGGCGATGAGCCGGCTCACGCAATCCCTCGGCGTCGATTGCGCGCACTGCCACGTTCCCGACGCCCTCGACAAGGACGACAAGCCGGCGAAGCAGACCGCGCGCAAGATGTTCGAGATGGTTCGCACGATCAACGCGACGCTAGGCGCCAACCGCGTCACCTGCTACACCTGCCACCGAGGCCAACCGCAACCCGCCTCAGCGCCGCCCGCCCCGGCCAACGTAGCCTCGAAATCAGAATTGCCGGCGCCGGAGATCAAACCCGCCGACCCAAAGGCGAATGTGGACGCCATTCTCAATCACTACGTTCAGGCGCTTGGCGGTAGAGCGGCGATGGAGCGAGTGACGACGCGGGTGAAGACGGGAACACTGGTGGCGCAAGGCGGGATGAAAGCCCCGCTGGAGGTTTACGAGAAAGCGCCGAACAAGACGCTCACTATCTTTCGCGCGCCGCACGGCACAAATCAGATGGGATTCGACGGCGCAATCGGCTGGACCAAAACTCCCGAGCAGGGGTTGCGCGAGGAGGCGGGGCAGCAACTCGATTTCATCAAATCCGAAGCGGAGTTCTACAAGGAGCTTAAACTCAAGGAGAGATATTCCAAGCTGACGCTGCTCGGCCTGGCTCAGTTGGACAATAGCGAGGCGTATGTGATCGAAGCCGCGCCGCCACGCGGGCAACCTGAAAAGCTCTATTTCGACCGCCAAACCGGATTGCTCGTTCGCCTGGATCTCGTCCCCAATCTCGGACAGGAGAAGATGCAGATGCAGATGTACTTTGAGGACTACCGCGCCGTAGACGGCGTCAAACTGCCGTTCGCCATTCGCCGCGCGCGCCCGGGCTTCACCTGGACCTATCAATACGACGAGATCAAACTCAATACTCCGCTGGATGACTCCAGATTCAATAAGCCTGCCGCGCCATAACAGGCCACAACAGACCATAACATGTTGTACGCTTCTCGGTTCGCTTATGGCGGTCAGCAAATGCGTGTACGGTGTGGGCCGATTTGTTTCGAGCGATTATCACATGGATGTGCGAGTTCATAGAACGCTGATGACGCGGATAGAACGGATTGACGCTGATCTTTTTGGTTTTTATCCGCTTGCCGGAATCGCTGTTGTTGACACGCCAGTTTGCAAGCACGCGCCAAGCCACTGGCGGCAATCCCGTACATACAATTAGATAGCCACTCTAATCGCCCAGGTTGTGGGATTGTCTGATCAGGAGTCCAATCAGGAAAGAGGCGCGGGTAAACAACTCGCGCCCGGAGTCCCGTACACGCATTTGCTAACCGAACTAATACTAAAACAGGAGGACCGCGTGGATCTTAACGATATTCGCCGCTATTTCGCAGAGGAAATCCGAGCAGTGGCGAACATTCGATCAGAGGCGCTGGTAGATGCGTTCGCGAAGGTTCCGCGCGAGCGTTTTCTTGGGCCTGGGCCATGGCAGATTCAGAGCGACAGGGACGAAAACTATCGAACCACAGATGACGCTGATCCCCGGCGGCTGTACCACAACATACTGGTAGCGATTGACCCGGGCCGCCATTTGAACAACGGACAACCGAGCTACCTCGCTTTCTGTATTGACTGCCTCGACCTTGCGGAGGGGAATCGCGTTCTGCACGTGGGGTGCGGCGTCGGCTACTACACAGCGATTATGGCTGAAGTAGTAGGAACTTCCGGCCAGGTAACGGGCGTCGAGATTGACGCTGACCTCGCCTCTCGCGCCCGCGAGAACCTTGCCTACCTCAGGCAGGTCAAGGTAGCGCATGGCGACGGAGGGATGTACGATCCCGGCCCCTGCAATGCGATCTTCATCAACGCCGGCGTGACGCATCCGAGCGCTGTTTGGCTCGACTCCCTTCTCCCCGGAGGCCGACTGATTCTTTATCTTACAGTTGCCTTCGACGACGGCGGCAGTGGGAGGGGATTTACGCTGAAAGTGATACGTGAAGACCAAGGTTATACAGCCCAATTTCTTGGCGGAGTCAGCGTTTTCCACTGCATAGGATCGCGAGATGAGGGGGCGAATCAGCGCTTACGCGAAGCTTTCATGCGCGGCGTATGGGGATCAGTGCAATCACTCCGTATTCAACCGATGACTAATCCGCGGAAGCGCCAACGGAGTCCGCCTTGAGGGCGCGGCCTCTCCTTCGTCTCTCGGCGAACAGGAAGATCGCCGCGCCGACGATGTTGGCCGCGATGATGACGCCGCCGACCTTGGCCGT
>WNGF01010985.1_pt1 | contig 10118 bp, 9 predicted proteins | sample 5400641 | NCBI WGS metagenome assembly WNGF01 (sample SAMN13153371, study PRJNA577476) | soil metagenome | isolation source: 80 cm soil or saprolite under grassland replicate 2 | place: USA:California | collected 2016-06-15
ATTCGGCGTTCCCTTTACCACCGGCAATACGCTCACTGCAGCGATTATCGCTGAGCAGGTGGTCGGCGTGGCGGCAGGCCTGGCGCGCTGCCAAATCGCCGTCGTGGGAGCCGGCGGCGACGTGGGGTCAGGAGTGTGTCGCATTCTTCACGCGCGCGGGTTTCGTCCCACGCTCGTGGGCCGCCGCCTCCAGCCCCTCGCCACTCTGGCTGCAGAGTTGCCCGGAAGTGCGGTGAAGAGCTGGGGGGAGGTGGCCGGGCAGTCCGATGTCGTGGTGCTCGTGACGAGCGCGGCACTCGGAGCCATACCGCTCGAGGACGTCACGTCGAGCTGCGCGGTGCTGGATGCGGGGCATCCGCCAAACGCGAATCCCGACTCCCACGCCCGGTACGCGCGCAGCGGCCGCGTGCTCCTTGCGTGTGCGCTCGAGACCGACCTCCCCGCGCTGCTGCAAGATTACGAGGGAGGCGAACTGCATGCGTGTCTGGCTGAAGGCATGGCGCTCGCCTTGGAGGGACGCTGGGAAGCGTACTCCGTAGGGCGAGGACGGATTACGCCCTCACGCGCTGCGGAGATCCTCGCGCTCGCGGCCGGTCACGGCATCCGCCCAGGGCCCGTGCGGTTCGAGCATCCTAAGTCTTACACACCTGCCCGCCGAGCCCGCTAGTGTTCCTCCAACTCAATGCGTCTAATAGATTCCCTGGACCTCTGGCGGAGGGCCAGGCTCTTCCCTCACATTCTGACATTTCGCCGGTGCCGCTGCTTCAAGACAGAGATCGAGAAGATTCTCGTCAGAAGCGGTAGCAGTCGATCTCGTGGTCATCAGCCTGGAAGAAGATCAGGGTTTCAGCCGCGTTCATCTCGTACACAGGCCACTTTCGCCCCACTAGGAGACGCCTCACTGGTTTCCCCGTGTCCTTGTCCACCTTGAGCAACCCCGGCGGGCCTGTCCCGGCGCTGTCCGCGTGGGCGACGACGACGTACGCGTAGTCCTGCGACGGCGGGCGTGGCGAATCGCGCCGCTGGAGGGAGTAGAAGGGGTAGTAGCCCTGATTCGCCACCGCTGAAGCGAGACTGGCAACGTTGGCACCCAGCACCGCCAGGCGAGCCAGCGTGCTCGGCCCCGGCGGGGCGAAGAACGCGTCGTACACCTGCCGGCCGGCGGTGTCGAAGGCCGTCAGGGTGTGAGCAGACAACACGACCAGAGTCGTGCCGCGAAGCTCCAGGCCGTCCGGCCGCTCGCCGGCTCGGAACTTGAAGCTCGCCAGTTCGTGTGCTTCCCCGCCCTCGAGAGCAATGCGGTACAGTTTCTCGCGGGTAGCGGCGTATACGTTCTCGCCGGCGCGCACGAACGGCGTGCTCACCTCGATTGGCTTCTCACGCTTCAGCCATCGCGATTCACCGGTAGCCGGATCAAGCAGGTCGAGGAAGCGCTTGCCCCCCGGCTGAGGCCCGCGCAGCGCGAATCCCCGTCGGGCCTGCTGCGGATCCCAATCCGGGCCGCCGCGTACCAGGAGGCCCCGTGGGGTCATCTCCATCTGCACTATCCGGCCGCCGAACTTCCGTGGCTCGGGCCAGCGCGGCCGCCCGTCGAGCGCTCTGACTGCTGCAAGGCGTCGCTCGAACGGGATATATGCAACCCCGTCAGCGAGCAGAGGCGGCGGATACCCATGCGCCAGCGCCGGCGGCTTTCCGAGCCGAGCGCTCGCCGCCCAGAGCCGCTCACCCGTTCGCATGTTCACCTTGACGGGTCCCTGGGGCGACCAGACCAGGATGGCAGTCGTGTCCGTGTCGAACAGCGGCCACTGGTTGCCGTCGAGTGTCCCTCGGTCAGCCTCGAGCCCATCCGTATCGTACTCCACCGGTGGCTCGGAGAACCATGTGTCAGACCGCCATCGCGGAGTTCCCGTTCCCGCGTCGACCGCCATGAAGACCATCTTCGCTGCGGGACCCGAGCCGCTGCGACCGTATAGGAGGAGCGCGCTGTCCGGCAGCTGGGCATAGCCGTGCACGTCGGCGACCAGGAGGGAGTCCGAGACCCAACGTCTGTTGCCGGCGCGTGCGTCGATGACTTCGACCCACGCGCGAGAGTCGGCCGAGTCTCGCGCCACGATCACGTAGGGCGTGCCCCATACCGGCGAGAGCGTTACGCGGGGCGTGACCGGCGGCCGGTCCGCGGTGCCGAAGGATGAAGCCGGCGGAGGCTCAGGCGCCGACGGCACCGAGTTCGGGATGTCGGCGCGACTCCACAGCACGTTCCCCGTGGACGTGTCCACGCCCACGAGTGCGCTGTCGGTGCTGACGATGAGCACGCCCGCCGGCGCGAGACGGTGGAGTATGATGTAGCGGTCGGTCTTCAGAGCCCAAATCCGCTGATCAGACTGGGCCGGCGCGCCTGGCGGTCGGGCCGAGAGGAGGAGGAGCACAGCGACAATTGAGCGAGACACCGTACGCTCTCGATGACGAACCTGTGACGAGCCTCAGGGACTCTCCCCGCTCTCCAGCCGGCCCAGCGCGAACCGCAACCGGAACAGCGCGCCGTCGAGGCCGCGGCGGAACTCGTCGTCGAGGTCGCCGGATTGCGCGACGTGCCCAATCAATTGCACCGCGCTGCGAACGTGCTCGCCCACGCTCTGCCCCCGCCGCTCAACCCCGCCGCGGCGGTCGCGGGAAGCGCGTCGCTCGGCGCCGTGCCGTCGATCGGCGCCGCCGCGGTACTCCACGTCGACGAGGATGAGCACGCTCTCTTGACCGATCCAGCGGGGGCTACGCTCGAGGCGGTCGACCTGGCGGCGCTCCGTCCGGCGGCGGTCGGCCTCGCGGCGGCGCTCGCCCTGGCGGCGCTCCAGCTGGAGCCGGCGCCCGCGCGCGGACGGAGGATCAAGCGGCGGACCCGTCATCCTGGAATGTGTCTCGCGCGCGATAATGCCGCCAGCAAGGCCGGGAGGTGACGCCATCTCCACGCTGGCCCGCTACTGGTCCGCTCGGGCTTCAGAACCCCACGCCGCTTGCCACCATCACGACGAACACCGCCACGTTCACCAGGACGAGACTCACGGTCACCGCCGGCGCGCGGGCGCACTTGAATTCAACCCGCAGGCGCGAGACGACGAGCCGGCCGAGGGCCGGTGCGCCGATGAACTCCTGATGGCGCCGACCGAGCAGGTTTTGGGCTTCGAGTGACAGCAGTAGATTGCGCGCGAGGCGATAGGACCCACCCCCATCCACGATTGTGTAGGAGTCGAGCCGCCCGCGGTACACGCCGGAAGCGATGGGGAAGGACGAGACGGCCCGAGCTTGCAAGGCGCTCGTGACTCCTGCAGCGTCGTCCCGGAAGGCGAGCCTGACCCACCTTTTGCTCTTCGGGACGTTCAGCACGACGAGGCCCACGACCGGCCGGCCTGCGATCGAGTCGCGGCTCACCCACGAGTAGCTGCCGGAGAGCGACAGCCAGGACGTCAGCGCCGTCTCGATCCGCAGGTCCACGCCCCACAGCGTGTAGCGGCCGCCCTGGCTCCGGACGAGCAAGACGTCCACGGGGTAGAAGGTCTCGCGCGGCGTGACGGTGCCGACCGGAATCTGGGCGATCGCTGCGGCAACCTGAGAGGCCTGGTCGGAAGGCATGTATTGGGCCAGGTACCGCTCGAGGGTCCCGCGCTCGAAGAAGACGTTCGGCGTCGCGGCGTACCGGTCGCCCCGAACGTCGTCGATCCGGTTCACATAGAGATCCAATCCGACGCCGGTGCGGCCAGCGAAGACACCCTTGTAGCCAAGTTCCAGCGCATTGGTTCGACGCTCTCCGCGACCTCGCGCGCTGGGCGCTGCCCAGGTACACGGCGGTGGAGACCGACCGCGTCACGCGCCGCGTGGCAACCGACTCGGGCGGGATCCCGCTTCTCGCCGTCGCGCTCTTCCTCGCCGTCGCAAACGGATACGACTTACGCGAGTCGCCGGGCGCCTGGCCTGCCGCGACCCGCACGCTCGAGGAAACGCTCCCGGGCGACCCTCCGGACGCGGTGGTCGCGGCGATCCGCATCAACTTCCAACGACTGAGCGGCGACGCGCGGCGGGTCCTGGTCGCGGCCGCGGTGCTGGGCGGGCGCGTCCCGCGGGACCGGTTGGCGCGCGGGGCCGGGCTCGACGGCGACACGCTCAACGCCGCGCTGGACGAGCTCGAGTGGCGGGGCTGGCTCGCGACGAGCCTCGCGGCTACGCCTTCGTCGCCCGGATCGTCCGGGACGTGATCGAACGCGACATGCTGATGTCCGGGCAGCGGCAGCGCATCCTGGAGGCCGCGGGCCACCCCGCCTGAGTCGGCCCATCACGCCCAAGGTGATCAGTGCCACCGTTTCCCCAGTGTTGCAGGCCCGTGCTGTCGCGGCGCGGCGGGCGCATCTTCGAACGGGAGACCGGGCGCCACGTCAACGACTACATGGCGATCGTTTTGGACCAGCGAGTGCAGGGCCAGCCCCCCCATCATCAAGAGCCGGATCGGTCGGCGCGGCCAGATCGAGCTGGGGTCGAAGCCGCTCGCGGAAGCGCGGGATCTCGCGGTCATGATCACCGCTGGGTCGCTGCCCACGCCCTTGGCGCTCGTCGACGAGAGATCCTCGGGCCGTCGTCGTCTGGCGGCGCGATCAAGCCGTGGCTGCTCTGGGCCGCCGCCGCGGCGGTGGTCGCGTGAGGCGCCATCCTGTTCGCGTTATCTCGACGACGCGCGACGACCCGTCGGCAAATCAACCGACCGGGGTCAAAGGGGCCATCAAGATCGGAAGCCCAAACCTGGACCCTCCGCGGGTGAAGCGATTCGGTCTTCGACGCCGTCTACACATCGTTACGTCGAGCCGGCGTCCGTTCGGAGCCCCGAAAAACAAGAAACCGGCCAAGCGAGTAGCTCGCTCAGCCGGTGTCGCGATCCGCTCCCCTCGAGGCATTGGCGACCCGCACGACATCGCGCCTCGGGGTTCATGACATCTGAGCTTGAGTTTCAATATCCTCCCCCCTGCGACCCCGCACCATAGCCCGTTCGATCCGATCCTCTTGACAATCGCTCTCATAGAACGGATCGCGCTGTCAGGATGCTCGAGCGCGCCATTCGTGCCGAACAGTATTGTCGTGGATTACCACCCCTCCATGCCGCGTTGGACGAGCTCGAGCGGCGGGGCTGGCTCACGAGCGAGCCTCGCGGCTATGCCTTCGTCGCCCGGATCGTCCGGGACGTGATCGAGCGCGACATGGTGACGCCGGCGCAGCGGCGGCGAATTCTCGACGCCGCGCGGCGACCACCGTGACCCAAGCGCTGGATCCGTCCCACATTTTCAGCGGGTTCCGTGCAGGATCGTGCCCTCGTCGCCGACGATCCAATAGTCCACCGGCGCACTGAAACCTCGCGCGATCGCCCGCAAGGTCGTCCGCGTCGGTGTCACCATCAGGCGCCACGTGGTTCCGTCCCAGTGAAGAATCGTGCCCGCCGCCCCGACCGCGAAGGCGCGAGTCGCGCTGTCCGCGGTAATGCCGAACAGATTCTGTGTCGTCGCGCTCGGTTGGACGCTCCACGTCCCGGATGCGCCGGTCGGCGAATGGAGAATCATCCCGCTGTCTCCGACGAACCAGACGTCCGTGAGCGGGGTCATCGTGGTGCCGACTGCAGCACCGGAGCGGAGATCGACGCCGACGCCGGTGAAGTCGGAGTTCCAAGTCGTGCCGTTGAAGTGAGCTCCAGTGCCCGCTTGGCCAGCGGCGAAGAAGTTCGTGTCCGCGAGCCCGCCCACGAAGAAGAGAGAATCCGCGGTTGGGCTCAGCTGGCTGGTCCAGGTGCTGCCGCCGTCGAGCGAACGCATCATCACTCCGCCCGCCCCGACTGCGAACAGCTCGGACGTGCCACTTGCCCTGCTTATCGAGAACAGCGTGATGAGCGCATTCGTGGTTTGCTGGGACCACCCGCCGTAAGTGGTAGGCGCGTACAGCAGGGTACCGCTGTCGCCCACCAGCCACACCGGGCCACTCCCATTGGCTTCGATGCCATAGAAGTTCTTCTGGTGCTGCGTGGGTCCCACGTTTACAGTACCCCAGGCGGTGCCACCTCCGTAGTAGAGATAGGTGCCGCTGTCTCCCACAGCGAAGCCCGTCGTGATGCCCGTCATCTTCACGCTGGAAAGGCGCTGGGTGGTCGGGCTGCTCACCAGCGTCCAGCGCACGCTGGAATCAGTGGGCGGCGGCGTGATGCTCGTGGGAGGGCCGTGATCCGAGCACGCCCCCGTTAGGGCCAACGTGGCCGAGACAGCCGTCGCGAAGCCCTGCCGCCAGGTACGAGCCATTGTCACCTCCGAGTCGAACGCGCGTCAGAGTTCAAGACAACTCGACAGCGTACACCCGCCTGTACCGATCGCCCACTTCCAAGCCGTCCAGCCCGCCGGCACCGCGTCAGACTTGCGCATTGGGCCAACCTCTCGGGCCAGAACCTTTGCGCCTGGGGACGACGACGCGAACGCCAAGCCACGGGCTTACCCGCGCCTGGGGGTGTGGTCCCCCCTATTTGACCAGTATCCCGTGCACCGTGCGCTGCGTGTCGGTCCCCGACCCCACCCCGCCCAGCTGCAGTCCATGTCGCGCCATGCCCGGGCCGGAGATGATGTTGGGATCGTTCACACCGTCGCCATTGCAGTCGAAAGCTCCATTGTCCACGACCAAGGTTGCGTTACCCGCGAAGGTGTTTGCCCCCGTTGTTTCGTTGAGCACGAGGCCAACATTTCCCGCGTTTCCCCGCAGGTCGTTGCCGACGAAGGTATTGCGGCAAGCGAGTTGCCCAGAGATCCCCGCGATTCCCGCACCGGTAGCGCGATTGGCGCGGAACGTATTGTCCGTCATGAAAATCGGCAGGAAGGATGCTTCCGTCGCGACGCCGATTCCGAAGCGTGCCGCGCCTTGCAAACTGTTGCGCTCGACGTCCGCGCCGGTCAGATCCGTCAGCGCGATCGAGTTGGCCCACGGCCCCCTGACGATGTTGTCCGTCACGACGACATTCGCGCCGTCCCGGACCCGAATGCCCCCAAACTGCGGCGCGAACGAGGGTGCCGTGGTGACTATGGTGTTCCCGACGACGCTATCCCCATCCGTGCCTTCCTGGAGGTGAATCCCCGTGGACGAGCCCGCCGTTTGGAACTGATTGGCGGCCACCACCAGCCCGGGTGAGCCGGCGGCGAACAGGCAGGCGTCGGCACACTGAGCCCTGTTGCCGGTAAAGCGACCGCGCGACACCGCGATGAGAATTGCCGGGTCGCTGAACCCCCCTAATCCCAAGCCCCCCTCAATAGTATTCCCCTCCACCCGCGCGTCGTTCACGCCAACGAGAAAAATCGTGAACTGGTTCGCATCGGCCTCGAACGTATTGCCCGAGATGACTACCCCCGGCACGCCTGCTGCATCGTTCCGGATGGACACGCAAGGCTCCAGGTGCTGTCCAGCGCAGAAGACGTGATTCCCGACGAGCCGAACGTCTTCGGCGTAGCCTGTGAAGGGCCCCTCCACGCCGTTGAATGCGACCACCGCACCGCTCACAGTGTTGCCGGCATCCAGCGTCAGGCGCTCGACGGTCACGTGCCTCGACAGCAGCACGAACAGCCAGCTGACCGTCGCGGGAGCGGCCCGAAGGCCCGACCCGGGCGTGGCGCAGGTGAAGGTGAGGTTGTCCGTCTCGACGAAGATCTGGGGGGAGAACGTCAGCTCGATCATCCCGCTCAGGGCGATCGTGTCGTTCGGCTGCGCCGAGGCGACGGCCGACTCGAGCGAAGCTTGATCGGTCACGACGAAGTCCACGTGCGCCGGACAAGCGGCCGGCGCGGCCGCCGCGAACGCCGGGCGCACGGCCATGGGGGCAACGCTCCGATCCTGGCAGGCAACCATCGTCAGGAGGAGCAAGGGAGTGACGCCAAATGCGCGATTCATGAGAGGCCTCACTAGTGCACGATGTCGATGGTCACGCTCTGGTTGGCTCCGACGTTGCCGGGGCTGCGCGGCGGGATTGGAATCCCGACGACGTTGCCGCTGGTGTTGGCCGACGCCGAGGTCGAAACGCCGGTCACGTGCTGCCGGAACCCTGGGAAGGTCACGTCCGACGTACCGGTCGAGCGTTGGGTGAACGCGCCGTTCGCCGACCAGTCCACCGTGACCAGGCCGGCTGGTCCGCCGAACGTGAAGAAGTTGGGATTGCCGCTCGTGTTGGTGCTCAGGTGCAACTGCTTGCCGCCACCGCCGGAGACGTCGCGCGCGGGGATGGTCCCGAAGCCGTCGAGGAACGTGCAAAAGAAGAACCCGTCGCACTGTTCGACGAAGTAGAGGAGGAAGGCCTGGGGATTGCTCACCGAGCCGCCCCGATTGACGCTCAAGCTCCCGAAGGTGAACCCGCCGCCCCCACCGCCGCCCGAGTCCGCTGGCGCGCCAGCGGTGAACGAAAACCAGTTCACGCCGCCGAAGTCCCCGTTCGCGACGAAGTGCGACTGGCCCGGACCTCCACCGCCACCACCGGTGTCAGCCGCGGCGGCCATGCTGGGTCCTTGCAGGGTCCTGCCGGGCGCGGTGGCGGCGTCCTTGTTGCACGCGGCGAGGATCTGGGCGAGCGCCAGAGCGGCGCAGAGTGTGGCAAAGCGGGGATTCATGGTCGCCTCCGTAGGGTTCATGCGTCTCATGTAGCGGCCCGCGGTCAAGCAGCGGTCAAGCCGCCTTCGCCAGCACCGCCGCCGCCCGCTCGAGGATCGCGACCTCCGCACGTAGCCGCGCGATCTCGCGCCGCACCCGCCTCAGCTCCTCACGTCGCACGCAGGGCATGGGACGGATCACCCCTCCACGCGCCGCTCGCTTCCGGCGGTGCAACTGGTCCGCCCGGATGCCCAGTTCGCGCACGACGCCCGCCGCGCTGCGACCTGCGACGAGCACTTGGCGGACCGCCTCTTGGTTGAACTCGCGGGTGAAGCGGCGGCGGCGCCCGCCCATCCCTCAGCGCGCCCGCAGCTGCCCGATGCGCTCCCAACCGGGATCAGCCCGCGGCACGAGAAACACGTAGAGTGCCCCGTTCTCGACCCGGGCACGTGCCCCGGTCTTGGCGAGCTGGCCGTTCACTTGTTCGGGATTGATCGCGTACAGACCGCCGCTTATCGCGTCGACGGCAAGACCGATCAGGCCGCCGAACACGATGTTGCCCCACACCCAACCGCTCGTGTGCCGCGTGGTCGTCAGGTCGTACGGTTGATAGCCGTCCAACGTGACGGTGATGCGGTGAACGTGCTTGCGGGCCAACTTGGCGGTCACCGGTGTGACGCCCAGTTCCTTGTTGTCAACGGTGACCTTGGCGCCGGTCGGCTGGCTAGCGATGGCGACTCCCTGTGAGCTGCCGTGCATGATGGTCGCGCACCCAGCCACGACGACGGACGCCGTCGCGCTCAACGCGGCCGCGAACCAGAGTAACTGCCGAGCCCGTCCCATATAGTTCCTCCGGAGGATGAGGGTGGATCGATCGCTTGCGCTGGATGAATGAGCGACGCGAAGCCCCGGCGCATGGGGCCTTTGCCCTATGTGGGTAAGCGTGGCTTGCGAACGGCGTTACGCAGGGCTACGATGGCGCCCGTCGCGAGGTGCGGCTCGGGCGAATGTCCTTAGGGCTTTCTGGAAGACAGGTGTCGCAGCTTCAAGGTGCGCTGAGGGTGCTGCTCTCCCCACTCGATTTCGAGTCCGTCGGGGCGTGGCGGGCGGAGTCGCGTAATGCGATTGCAGCGCTCGTTCACGCGCAAACGTCGGTGTCCTTCTTGCCCCTCGAGGGTGAACCACCCTACCAGGCGAGTCGCGAGCCCAACCTCGCCGCATACGTCGAACACTTTCATACGATGGACAAGACGCCCCTGTACTCCCGGGCGGTGGGCTCCCACGCGTTCACGTGGCAGACGATGCGCCCAACATATGAGCGCGCGGGGAGTGGCGCTTGGGTGAAGAGCGAGTTCTACAACGATTGGGTCCGGCCCCAGCGCCTGTGCCAGCCATGCGGGCTGATTGCCGTGCGCTCGCAAGCTGAGTTGCGCTGTCCGCCCTTCGAGAGCTTTTCCGGCTTGGCTGGCCTGTGGTTCTACTGG
>WNGF01032280.1_pt1 | contig 10117 bp, 9 predicted proteins | sample 5400641 | NCBI WGS metagenome assembly WNGF01 (sample SAMN13153371, study PRJNA577476) | soil metagenome | isolation source: 80 cm soil or saprolite under grassland replicate 2 | place: USA:California | collected 2016-06-15
GTTCTGCGATCGAGCCGACCAGATTACTTTGAGAATTGTCGGGTGTTCTCTTCAGCGCCAACGCCTTCGCGTACAGTTTGTGCCAGTTGGGTGTACGACCAGAGTCCAGCCAACTGACTGGCAAGCCACGCACCCAATCCACCTGATTGACTTCCGGAATCACAAGAATCATCGGAATTGGAACAGTTGCAGCGATGTAGCTGAGGTTCGTCACAACGCCTTGAAAGTGGCTGCGGGTGTCTCGCTCACATTGCTCCATTAATCCACGCACTCCTGCCTCTCGATATGCGGGAGCAAATCTATGGAGATGGTCCGGGCCCGATTTTGCAAACGGCTTGATCTGCTTGAGCCAGTTGTTGCCAGCAAAAATCACCAAGACGTCGGGGTTCAACTGAAGGGCGGCGACGGTAATGCGAACCAGGTCATGGATGCTGCCATCAGCGGGCATATCAACCTTGGTTAAATCAATCACTTCATATGCTCCCGCCCCCTTAATCTCCTTAAGTTGGTCTTCGAGAACCTGAGCCGGCGTCAGATGCGGTGCATAGAAGAATCCCGCCGCCGTCGATTCGCCGATCAGACAGACACGAAGGGGAAGGGGCGCAGTTTTTGGAACCAGACGTTTCCGCGGCGACCAATCATCCCCCAACCTGGCCGCATCCGGGCGAATGAATACTTGGTTGCCGTTTAAGATTTCAGGCAGCCAGATACCAATTGGAGAGGGAGAATCATTTTCCATTCATCATTTCTCATTTTTCATTTGACTAGAAGGCGTAACGACCGTAACTCAGAGTGTCATGAAGTCATCAGAAGTAAATCAAACCAAGCTAGTGTTGTTCCGAGTGACATCGGTTCGACTAACGTTGGGAAAGTACTGATATTCAGACAAACGTGTAGACGCTGTTTTTAGCTATCGATTCAGTCGTGTCCGGGTACCAGAGTTGAACTGCTTCCCGCAACTCGTCCGAGATTGCTTCATTCTCAATGATGAAATCTTCGAGGACCAACACGTCCAGATCGGCTTTGATGAAACACCTGAGGGCGTCTGCCGGAGAACAAACGATCGGTTCCCCGCGGACATTGAAAGATGTATTCAAGACCAAAGGACAGCCTGTTTGTCTATAGAAGGCATCGATGAGGGCGGCATAGCGCGGAGACTGGCGCCGGTCGACCGTTTGAGGCCGGGCTGTACCGTCAACATGTGTGATGGCTGAAAGATCGATGCCAGGTCTGACTGCGCATGTCTCCAGCATGAATGGAGAAGCATGGTTCAGCTCGAAGAATTCTGAAGTCTTTTCCAACAACACGCTGGGTGCGAAGGGCCTGAATGCCTCTCGCTTTTTAACGAGGCGGTTAATTCTCTCTCTCATCCCGCCATCTCTTGGATCGGCAAGAATGCTTCGCGCACCGAGAGCGCGTGGGCCAAACTCCATTGCACCGTGGAACCAGCCAATAACCTTCCCCTGCGCTAAAAGACCTGCGGTCCTTTCCAGTAGCGCTGCTTCGCGTCCGCGGAAGTCCACCGGTCTGATACCGACCGCGCTCAGCACTTCAGCAATGTCACCATTCGGATAGCTGGGCCCCAGGAACACATGCTGCAGTCTTTGAGTCGTGTGCCGGCGCCCAGTGAGCTGCAGGTGAGCAAGGGCCGCGGCTCCCAAACAACCTCCGTCGTCGCCGGCTGCAGGCTGGACAAAAAGATTCTCAAACGGACCATCGGTTAGAATCCGCCGGTTAGCGACGCAGTTAAGTGCAACACCGCCGGCTAAACAAAGATTCGCAGATCCGGTTCGCTGATAGAGATACTCAACCTTCTCCAGGAGGATCTCTTCCAAAACGTGCTGCACGCTGCGAGCGACGTCTTTATGAAATTGAGTGATGTTGCTTTCCTTCTCTCGCGGTGGTGAACCGAATAAATCGCAGAGGGCCTCCGAATGCATTCGTTTGCCATGAAGGAAATCGAAATACTTCAGATTGAGCTCGTACTGCCCTTTCGCCTCGGAGTGAACGAGCTTGTTCATCTCATTCACATAACGGGTGTTGCCATATGGGGCAAGGCCCATCACCTTATACTCACCATCGTTTATGCTAAAGCCGAGGTATGCTGTGATTGTGCTGTAAAGCAATCCTAGCGAGTGTGGAAAGCGGACCTCTTCAAAAAGCTCCAGGATGGAATCACGACCGGTCCCATAAGTAGTCGTAGCCCATTCACCCACCCCGTCAACTGTAAGGATCGCAGCGTCGTTGAACCCCGAATAGAAGTAGGTGCTGGCGGCATGCGATTGGTGGTGTGGAAAAAAGTTGATTGGGCCTTCGTACCCCAGGATCTCGCGAATCTCGCGCTCTGGCCCCTGGGCATCCTGGGCATCGGCGTCCAATGACCCATCTGACCAAAGTTGCCGCTCCCGCTTTTTGTGCGGCGACTCGTAATAGGCAAGGCAATCAATATCTCCGATCCCAAGCTGGCCTTGCTTCAGGCAAAATCGGAAAGCATTGATGGGAAGTCTGCGGTCATGTTTTCTTCGCGAGAACCTTTCCTCAGCCGCAGCCGCGATGAGGCGCCCATCCTGTAGCAAACAACAGGCAGAATCGTGATAGTAAGCCGAAATTCCGACGATGTTCATCTGCTGACACCGAATCTACCTTAACAGCAACGTCGGCATCTTGACGACCATCGTCTTATCGTCAGCCATCAGCATGGTTTGGGCGAGCGCCGGAGAGACGTCGTGTGCAGGTGTCTCATCCCTTCTTCAACCGCGACCAACAACGTTGGAGAAGGGAATCACCCATTTAAGCGTCGCTCCGGAATCCTGCAGTGTAAGGCTCATTCGATTCGGCCCGTAAATCTGATATTCTCTTAGACGTACAAGTTGCAAAGGTGAAGCTTCTGTCTTAGTCCTGCTTGTAGGACCTCGAAGATTTTCAATGCAAGTTTCTCTCACATTACTGAAGCAAGTGACCTGGAGTCTGGCGTTGGTGCTAATCACGTGTTTAGTTGCCCCCATGTCTCGCGGGCAATCAATTGACATAAGCTTTCCGTCGCCGGTGCGAACCAATGAAGTGGCGGGTACGATTGCGGCGAGAGATCTGGGCGATCCTCGTCTGACAGACCACTTCTATGCCTTCACCGGAATACCTGGTGACGTTTTAATCACTGTGCAAGGGAAAAATCTGAATGGCGATGTTGACGTCTTCACTGCGGGAAACTTGCGACCACTACTGAAATTCACTTTCTACGCCGAAAGCTCTTCGCCAGTTACAAAGTCTATCTATCTGCGTAAACGGCAGGATTTAGTTCTGCGTGTCGAAGCTCGTACTCCCAATGATGATGAAGGAACCTACCAAATACGGTTTGGAGGCTCGTTTGAGCCCATAATCGGAGAAGCTCTCATTGCCGGCACTGAACCTAAAGCCGAAGAACCTGCGCCCTCGAGAGTTACCACACGTCGCAATAATGGCCGGCGCGTTTCTTCGGTGGGGGCGCGCATTAATGAACCACCGCCGCCACCTGAGGAAGTTGTCGCTACGCCGACACCGCAGCCAAGCCCTGCAAATTTGCCGGTGGCAACGGCAACTCCTGAGCGAACGGTCGAGGGAGAAGACAAGGCTGTCCGCGATACCGAAAGTAAAGTGGCGGTAACTTCGGAACCTGAGGCTAAACCTGCCCCAACCGCCCGTCGAAAAGGAAGACGAGGCGCCTCGACCAGTGCTGCAGAATCGCCTGTCGAACCCGAGCCTCAGACTGGCCCGCGCTTGATCATCGAGATGCAAGATGGAACACGCGTCGAGCGCTTCATGAGCACGATTCGACGCGTAACAGTCGAGAACAATCAGATTGTGGTCGTAGGTAAAGAAGGGAAGATTGAAAGGATTCGAATGGCTGAGGTGATTCGAATGGCTATCGAGCCTTAGAAGATCTACTTCGCTTTCTCACCAGATTTCAACTTCGCTAACTTCTCACGAAACTGCTTCAGATCTTCATTGCTGGGATCGATCTTCTCTAAACTGACTATAGCCTTTTCGGCTTCCCCGACGTCTCCCTTTTGCAGGGTAGTGAAAGCTAAACTCGCCAGCACCCTCGTGTCATCAGGTTTTTTCAACAGGGCTGCCTTATACCACTTCTCAGCGGTATCGTAGTGTTCGGCGTCGAGGTTTACCTGACCCAGAGCCACTACCGCCTCGAAACTATCCGGATTGAGCTGGTTTGCCTTCAGGAGAAATTCGATTGCCTGATCGTAACGTTGAATCTGGTAGAAAAGCTCGGCTGCCTTCATTTGCGCTTCAAAGTTGGTCGGCTCACTTCGGGCTTTGCCAATAGCTGCCTGGACCTCCGCGAATGATTGCTGCGGGTCTTTGGTGTCATCTGAAGGAATTGGCGGGTGGTCTGCCGGCAGACTTTGATTGGACGTCATGGATGCGACCGCGGGAGCATTGGTTCGTTGGCTCATCGTGCTGGCAAACATGAAGCCCACGATGAAACCAAGTAAGATACCGATGATTGCGAATAAAAGGTTTTCTCTTGTCATTTGTTAAGTGTTAAGCCAAGGCTTTCGTTAGTGATTGGATAGGTGCTAATTCATTTCTGGACGGAATTCGCGAGGGTTTCCGCTTCTTTGATTCGGTCGGCGAGAGACTGGGCCACCTCGGAATTCGCAGGTACCTTCTTCAGTAGCTTCTGCCAGTAGGTCACTGCCCGCTTGTAATCTTTTGCCTCAAACGCAGCGCTGCCCGCGAGTTCAAGTGCCTTCGCATTCTCAGCATCGAGCTTTAAGGCTTTATCTATTAACTCGGCTGGTTGGCCCTGCAGCTTCTGGCCGTTAGCCATTGCGAGAGCGAAAGCGTAGTCAGCCCAGAGGTCCGCATTATCATCTTTCAGGGTTGTTGCTTTTGCGTAGGCTGCGCTTGCTTCGCCATACTTCTCAAGCATGACATAAGAGCGCGCGAGCATAGTCCACCCCTGCGCGTCATTTGGGCTTTGTTCGAGACGTTTCGCAAGCTTGGCGACATTGGCTTCAATTTGTTGTTGTGAAACTTCTCCGGCTGCGTTAACCGGACCTGTTGCCTGGGTGCGCGCTGCCGGGGTTGCCGAAAGGGCGTTAGGATTACCAACTCGAAAATACAAAGCGATGGCAAGCAAGGGGATTCCCAGGGCGACCGCATAGACCGCGCCGCGACCGCCGGTCATCGGTTTTGCCAATTCAATAACGGGCTCTGCGATCGATACGTCCTCCAGCATACGACGCTCGAGTTCATCCCGATCCTGCTCATACTGCTCACGGCTGATGATCCCGTTGCGCAGGTCCGCTTCAAGTTCGCCTATTTGATCGCGATAGACGGCGATGTTGGATTGCCTTCTGCTGCCTTGATCGGTTTTCTTGCTGACACCTTGCAGCAAAGGAGGTAGGACAAAGGCGAGGGCAATGGCGACGAAGATCGCGCAGATGAGCCAGAAGGTAATCATGCAATCTCCTTTTGAGGCTCCGCCTTGAGAAGCTCTTCTGCGCGCCGGCGTTCATCCGCGGTCAGCGGCGGCTCAGTGATCAACGCCCGTCGCTTTTTCACGTAGCGATAGAGAATCCAAAGTCCGATTACCAGCAGAGCGAACGGCCCAAACCAGAGCAGGTAAGTGGTGGGTTTTACGGGAGGGCGATAGAGCACGAAGTCTCCGTAGCGGGCGGTAAGGAAAGCGATGATTTCTTTGTCACTCTTGCCTGCCTTCATTTGCTCGCGGATTTGATTGCGCAAATCGCCGGCAAGGTCGGCCTGCGAGTCAGCAAGCGTTTCGTTTTGACAGACCAGACAACGGAGCTCCTGTGAGAGGTTCAACACGCGTTTTTCGAGTTCCGGATCGTCCGCCGCCGGCCGCGCTTGTTGCGCTACGACACTGAAGAACAAGGAGCACAGAAGCAGAGAGGAAACTACAACACGCTTCATTTACTCAATTCCTTACTGAGGGGAAGAATCTGGTTTCGCAAAACGTCAGGAGTCACAGGGCCAATCTGCTTGAAGCGAATGATCCCTTCTCGGTCGATTAAATAGGTCTCCGGCACACCGTAGACTCCATAGTCAATCCCCACGCGACCGTCGGTATCACTGGAGCTCAAGACATACGGATCACCAAACTCATTGAGCCAGGCGAGTGCATCATCCCGTTGATCTTTGTAGTTCAGTCCATAAACGGGTAGGGCGCCTGAACGCGACAGGTCAAGTAGCACAGGATGTTCTTCGCGGCAGGACACGCACCACGAGGCCCAGACGTTTAGTAGCCAGACCTTCCCGCGCATCTGTTCGGCTGAAAAGGTTTTAGTCGGTTCATGAAGCTGCGCCAGATGAAATACTGGGGCCGGCTTATTGATTAGGGGCGAAGGTACTTCGCGCGGATCATGGGCCAGGCCTACTGCGAGGAAGCCAACCAGCACCACAAACATTCCCAATGGGATCACAAAACGACTCATGTTTGAACCTCCTAACCTAAACGAAACAACTCTTTCCTCTGCCCGCATTAGTTGCTGGCTTCAGCCTTCGCAGGTGCTCCGGCCAAAGCAGGCGCCGTCTCGTGCTTCGCTCTTTCAATTAGGTCGCGCTGTTTGCGCGCCGCGAGCGCATAACGGCGATCGCTAACTGCCAGACCACCTCCCATTGCCATCAACAGCGCTCCTCCCCAGATCCAGGTCACAAACGGTTTGTAGTGCACGCGCACGGTCCACGCGTTGTCGCCCACAGGCTCGCCGAGAGAAATGTAAAGATCGCGGAATAGCCCGGTATCGATTGCGGTCTCGGTCATGGCGTTTCCGGAAACCAGATAAGAACGTTTCTCCGGGTACATAAGGCGCACAAACTTACCGTCTCTGGTAACCTCCATTTCGGCGCGGGCGGCCCGGTAGTTGGGCCCATCAACGTTCGTTATTCCGTTCATGCGAAAGTCGTAGCCGCTGACGCCAACCGTATCGCCCCTCACCATCCGCACATCCTTCTCCTCTTGATAACCAGTAACCATGGTCACACCTATGATAAATACCGCTACCCCCATGTGCGCCAACTGCATTCCGTAGTAGCTACGACTCTGCATTCGCAACTTCTGCCAAACTCCAAGCTGCCCCGAGGTGCCCTTAATGCGATCCCAGATATTCAATGCCGCCGTTGTCACAATCCACAACGCTAGTAATAATCCGAGACTGACTAATGGCCGCCATTGACCAAAGACAAGCGGCAGGACGATGGCAGTCACCGCGCTGGCCAGAAACGCCCAGCGTAGACGCACAGCCAACTCCGGCACGCTTGCCTTCTTCCAGCGCGCAATGGGCCCGACACCCATCAGGAAAACTGCCGGGACCATCAGGGGTACGAAGACAGTATTGAAATAGGGTGGCCCAACTGAAAGTTTCCCCATACCTAAAGCATCGATGATCAGGGGATAGAGGGTACCCAGCAACACCGAACCGGCCGCTACAGTCAGGAGGACGTTGTTTGAGAGCAATAACGACTCGCGCGATATGACATCAAAGCGGCTGCCGAGTCCAACTTGCTTTGCACGCCAAGCGTATAGCAATAGCGATCCACCAATTACCACTGTGAGAAAAGCGAGTATGAAGATGCCGCGCTTGGGATCGGTGGCGAAAGCATGAACAGATGTCAATACGCCCGAGCGCACCAGAAAAGTGCCGAGCAGACTCAAGGAAAAGGCAGTGATGGCGAGCAAAACAGTCCAGTTTTTGAAGCCACCGCGCTTTTCTGTCACTGCCAGAGAATGGATTAGAGCTGTTCCCACGAGCCAGGGCATAAACGAAGCATTCTCCACGGGATCCCAGAACCACCAGCCGCCCCAGCCAAGCTCGTAATAGGCCCACCAACTCCCGAGCGCAATACCGCAAGTTAGAAACATCCACGCTACCGTGGTCCAGGGCCGCGACCAGCGGGCCCAGGTCGCATCGAGACGGCCGCCAATCAAAGCGGCGATAGCAAAGGCAAAAGCGACGGAGAAACCGACGTAGCCCATGTAAAGCATGGGCGGATGGATAACCATAGCCGGATCCTGGAGCAGAGGATTGAGGTCTCGTCCATCCGCAGCGGCGGGGATTAAGCGATCAAACGGATTCGACGTGAGCAGCATGAACAAGATGAAGCCGATGCTGACCACGCCCATTACGCTCAACACGCGCGCAACCATTTCATCAGGAAGGTGTTTGCTGAAGAGCGACACTGCTACGGTCCAGAGCCCAAGCATCAGACTCCAGAGCAACAGTGAACCTTCGTGCGATCCCCAGGTGGCCGCCAGACGGTAATGCAACGGCAACTGTGAGTTGGAGTTTGTGGCGACATTTAGCACTGAGAAATCGTTGGTGATAAATGAATATGCAAGACAGCAGAAGGCGATGGCTATAAAAATGAACTGCGCCTGCCCGGCCGGCGCAGCCACTGCGATCCAGGCCTGATTCCCGCGAAGAGTCTTTGCGGCCTTCGCATTATCAATGGCCTGCCCCGCTTGTGGAGGCATATAGTTCTCGTCGTGCTTAGCGAGCACTTCTTCGGCATAAAAAACTCCATCGGCGCCGACCTTACCCTGGGCTACACAGCCCTTTCCTTCCTTAAACAAGTCCGGGAGAATTCCTTTATAAACCACCGGAATGCTTTGCGCAGTGTCTGTTACCGTAAACCTAACGGTCAGTCCATCGTTATCGCGTTTTACAGTACCCTGCTGCACTAGGCCCCCAACTCTGAATGTCCTTCCCGTGGGCGCTTCCCTGGCTACTACTTGCGAAGGGCTGAAGAAGAAAACGAGATTCTTCTGAAAAGCACTGAGGGCAAGCGCCGCTGCAATCCCCATAGCTGCCAGTCCGGCAATAATGAAGGCAAATCTCTTGTGACGTCTTTTCATTAATCTTAACTCCTAAACTTTGATCTCGCATGCGTCCGTGTGAGCACTGACTTCCTGCGCCTCAAAAGGAACACAACTTCGCCACCCAATGCCAGCAAGGCAAGCAAATAGGAACCCCAGACGTAAAAGGCATACCCACCCATCGAAAAAAATTCTGACCAGCTCATATCGTTCAAGCTCCTGCTTCAGCCAGGCGGGCAGCATTCTGCTCGCGCTCAAGGATGATGCACCGTAAGCGGACCAGAACCACGGCAATTGAATATAGCCAACAAGCCGCGAGCATGATCAGCATGGCAGCCAGCATCGGCGGTGCCATGGTGGGCTTGTTCAGCAGTCTAATGGTCGCTCCCTGATGCAAGGTGTTCCACCACTGAACCGAAAAGTAAATAATGGGAACATTGATCGCACCGACGATCGCCAGCACAGCACCAGCCGAGTCGGCCCGTTTGGGATCGTCAATCGCTGCCTGCAGAGAGATAAACCCCATGTAAAGAAACAGCAGGATCAGGGTCGAAGTCAGGCGAGCATCCCAGACCCACCATGTCCCCCACGTTGGCTTTCCCCAGAGCGAGCCGGTAACAAGGGAAAGAAATGTGAACAACGCGCCGGTTATTGATATTGAAGATGCCATCATCGACGACAACCGCGCATTAAAAGCCCAACCGATGGCCGCATAAATTGCCATCAATATATAAAGCATCATTCCCATCCATGCTGCTGGCACATGAATAAATATTATGCGATAGGCGTCGCCCTGTTGGAAATCAGTGGGAGCGTAAAAGAGCCCTACGTACAATCCGATGACAAAGAGAATGGCAGAAGGGATTGCAAACCAGGGGATTAATTTTCCCGCCAACGGATAAAAATTCGCCGGCGAGGCATATTTGTACCAATTCATCTTCTTAAAGAACTTCATTCCAAAGATATGCGCAAGGCGGCGGAAGTTGCCCAGGGTGCAAAAACAAGAGAGAGAACCAGCAACGCTCCCAGCAGGGAAAGGCTTCCTTGTGCACTTGACCCCATAATACTTGCGTCCACCGCACCGGCTCCAAATATCAACACCGGAATGTAGAGAGGCAGCACGAGGATGGAAATCAGAAGGCCGCCGCCCCGTAAACCCAACGTCAGCGCTGCACCTATCGATCCTATTAGGGCAAGAACCGGAGTTCCCATTAATAATGACACAACTAGAACAAACAACGTATTCCGCGATAACCCAAACTGGATGCCGAGTATTGGCGA
>WNGF01010986.1_pt1 | contig 10116 bp, 8 predicted proteins | sample 5400641 | NCBI WGS metagenome assembly WNGF01 (sample SAMN13153371, study PRJNA577476) | soil metagenome | isolation source: 80 cm soil or saprolite under grassland replicate 2 | place: USA:California | collected 2016-06-15
GCCGGCCGCGGATGAGGTCGAGGGCGGTCGCGCGGCCCGACGGCGGGCCGGCCGTCTCGGCGATCCCGCGCGACTCGTTCCTCCTGGCCGGTGCGCTGTTCCTGGTGGTCGCGACGACGAACATCATCACGCCGCTCCTACCGGACATCCGGACCGACTTCGGGGTGAGCATCGCCACCGCCGGCGTGATCGTGGGGTCGTACGGTCTGGCCCGCCTGCTCGCCGACCTGCCGGCGGGCTTCCTCCTGGACGGCATCGGCCATCGACGGCTCAGCGTCATCGCGCTCGCGCTGCTCGCGATCGCGTCGGTCGTCGGCCTGAACGCGACGAGCGTCGAGCTGCTGATCGTCGCGCGGGTCGGCTCGGGCATCGCGGTGGCGATCCTCGCCACGGTGATCCTCGCCGGCCTCGGCGCGACCGCGAGTCCGGCCAACCGCGGCAAGGTCATGAGCCTCTTCCACGTCGCGAACAACACCGGGATCGCCGTGTATCCGCTCGTCGGTGGCTTCGTCGGCGCGGCGTTCGGCTGGCGGACGACATTCGGCGTGACCATCGCCCTCACGCTGGTCGCCGGCGCGATCCTCATCCCCGTGCTGCTCCGGATCGACCCGCGGCACCGGACCGTGCTGCCCCCGGCTCGGCCGGATCCGCGCGTCCTGCACGGGCGGGCGCGCGCGTTCGCGGTCGCGGCGACGAACGTGGGCGTCGTCGCGAACATGGTCAACCGGCACGGCTTCCGCAACACGATCCTGCCGCTCTACGCGGCGACCGCGCTCGGGCTCGGCGGCGTGTCGATCGCGACGGCCATCGCGCTCATGTCGATCACCGGCCTGACCGTCGCGACGCCCGGCGGGATGCTCGGCGATCGGATCGGCCGGCGCCGCGTCATCACGGCCGGCCTGGCGGCGATCGCGATCGGCGACCTCGTGTTCCTGTTCACGGGCGACCTCGTCACGTTCCTCCTCGCCGCGGCCCTGATCGGATTCGGCGACTTCTTCTCGAGCTCCCAGACGGCGCTGCTCTCGGAGATCGTCCCTCCCGAGGAGCGGACGCGGACGCTGGGCGGCTACCGCTTCTCCGCGGACCTCGGCGCGTTCGTCGGTCCGGTCGCGCTCGCGGCGGTGATGGATCTCGCGAACGCCCGGGCCGCGATCCTCGTCGCCGTCGGGATCCTGCTGAGCGCGTCGCTCGTGGCGCGGTTCGGCGTCCCGGCGACCGCGGATCGCCGCGGGCCCGCGCCGATCGCGGAGCTTTCGAGTGGAGGGGGAGTGTGAGCGAGGAGCGGCTTCGCCGCGACGAGCGAACTCGACCAGCCTTGAGCGCGTCTGTCAGCGAAGCTGAGAGATTGAGTGGAGGGTGGCCTGTCAGCGAGGAGCGGCTTCGCCGCGACGAGCGAACTCGACCAGCCTTGAGCGCGTCTGTCAGCGAAGCTGACAGATTGAAAAGGAGGCGTCAATGACGCCGGATGACGTCGTCGCTCGGATCGAGCCCCAGGAGGTCGTCGACCTTGCGCTCGCGCTCGGGAACATCGACAGCCCGACCGGCAGCGAAGGGCCGGCCGCGCAGTTCGTGTTCGACTGGCTCGCCGGCAACGGCTTCGCGCCGCGCCGGTTCGCGCTCGTCCCGGACCGGTTCAACGTCGCGGCGTGGCTGCACGGATCAGGTGGCGGCTACAGCCTCATCTACAACGCGCACGTCGACACGACCCTCCGGCGAGATGCGGTCTGGTCGGCGCGCGACCCGGGCGACCCGCTCTACCACTCCGCGTGGGTGGAGGGCGAAGACATCTACGGCGACGGCGTCGTGAACGACAAGGGCCCGCTCGCGGCTTTCCTCGTGGCGGCGAAGGCCATCCGCACGTCGGGCTACCCGCTCAAGGGCGACCTCATCGTCAGCGCCGTCGCGGGTGAGATCTCGCGCGAGCCGGTGGACGAGTGGGCGGGACCGGAGTATCTCAGCAAGGACCTCGGCGCGCGCTTCATGGTGACCCACGGAGCCGTGGCCGACTACGCGATCGTGGCCGAGGGCACCGGCTTCGGCATCGTGGGGATCGAGCCGGGGAAGGCGCACTTCAAGGTCACCGTCCACACCGATGGGCCGCGCTACTACACGCCCTACCTGCCGCGACCGACGGGCCTCGCCGACGCGCCCAACGCGATCGTCCGCGCGACCGCGGCCATCGCCGCGTTCGAGGAGTGGGCCTACGGCTACCAGGTCCGCAACACGTACCGCGGGGCGATGGGCACGATCGTGCCGAAGGCGAGCGTCAACGCGATCCGGAGCGGCTACCCGTTCAACGTCACGAGCGCACCGCAGGTCTGCAGCTTCTACGTCGACACGCGGATCCTCCCGGGCGCGAATCCGCTCGACGTCCGCGAGGAGCTCCGCGGCGTGCTCCGTGCGGCCGGCGTGGAGGGCAGCGTCGAGCTGTATCTCTACCGGCCCGGATTCGAGGCGCGTGGCGCCGAGCGGCTGATCGAGGCGGTGCGGCGCTGTCACGCGCGTACGTTCGACCGTCCGCCGGCGATCGTCGGCGACCCGGTCACGAGCATGTGGCGCGACACGAACGCGTTCAACGAGCTCGGCATCCCGGCGATCAGCTACGCGCCACGGGCGGTCAGTCACGCGACGACGAAGTCCTTCAAGGTGAAGGACCTCACCGATGCGGCCGTCGTGTACGCGCGGATCGCGATGGACCTCTGCGTCCAGCCGCGCGAGCCGTTCACGCCGCTCGGGGCGCACCCCGACCGCGACATCGCCGCCTCGGTCGCCCGCCAGCCCGACCCGGAGCTCCGCTAGCCTCCGCGTCCGCGGTCCCGGAGGAGCCGCCACACCCGCTCCGGGGTCGCAGGGAGCTCGTGCGGGAAGACGCCGATCGCCCGGCCGATGGCCGAGGCGACCGCGCTCCCGATCGTGTTGCCCGCGCCCTCGCCGGCGCCCTTCGCCCCGTACGGGCCGGCGCCGTCGCCACGCTCAGCCAGCACGTGCTCGAGCTCGCGCGGCAGATCGCTGAAGCGCGGCACGCGGTAATCGACGACGTTCGGGTTGACGAGCTGCTCGCCCTCGTACACGAGCTCCTCGTGAAGTGCCGCGCCAAGACCCATCATCGCGGCGCCGGCGTCCTGGCCGCGGACGAGCGCGGGATTGATCGCGAAGCCGACGTCGCCGATCGTGGCCAGCTTGTCGACGCCCACGACCCCGGTCTCGCGATCCACCGAGAGCACGACTCCGCTGCAGCCGATCTCCCAGAACGGCGGGAGCTGGGCGAAGGCGTCGGCCTTGCGGACGGAGCCATGCCCGAGGACCTCACCGCCGGCGCCGAACCAGCGCTCGATGACCTCGCCGTAGCCGAGCCGACGGCCGCCGACCACGACCCCTGCTTCGGCATCGTGGACCTCGTCGATCGGGACGGCGAAGACCTGTGCCGCAAGATCGCGGACCCGGCGGCGAGCGTCGCGGCAGGCCTGCTGCACCGCGCTGCCGGTGACCGTCGTCGTACGGCTCGCACCGGTCGTGCGCTCGTACGTGACGACGCCGGTATCGGCGCCGACGAGGCTCACGCGCTCGAGCGGCAATCCGAGCTCCTCGGCGGCGATCTGGCTGAGCACCGTCCGCGATCCCTGCCCGAGCTCGGTCGAGCCGGTGAACAGCGTGACCGAGTCGTCGGAGTGGATCCGCACGGCCGCGCTCGAGGTCGGATACGCGCCGGCGTCCGAGGCCGAGACGCCCAGGCCGACGGAGCCGGCGCCGACGCCGGGCCACCCGAGCGAGAACGCGAGGCAGCGGAGGTCGTCCTTCAGATCCGCGTCGAGCGGCCGCTTGCCGGGGATCAGCTCCTCCCCGGGGCCGACGAGGTTGCGCAACCGGAGCTCCACCGCGTCGATCCCCAGCCGCAGCGCGGCCTCGTCCATCTGCAGCTCGCCGGCGATGTTGCCCTGCGGCGCTCCGAACCCGCGGAGCGAGCTCGCCGGCACGGTGTTCGTGAACGTCGAGCGCGAGACCACGCGCAGCGCCGGGATGCGGTACGGGCCGAAGCAGCGGTTCGCCGTCTTCTGGTTCACCAACGGGCTGTTGTCGGTGTACGCGCCCGAGTTCATCACGATGTCGAACTCGCGGGCGAGCAGCATCCCGTCCGCGGTGAAGGCGGAGCGCGCGCGGATGTGCGCCGCGTCTGAACGCGTCGTGAGGATCGCCTCCTCCACGCTGAGGTCGAGCTTCACCGGACGTCCGGTGAAGTACGCGCCCATCGCGGTCATGCCCTCGACCTTCGTGTACGACTTCGTCCCGTAGCCGCCGCCCACGTACGGCGCGATCACCCGCACCCGGGCGAGCGGGAGGTCGAACATCCGCGCAAGGTCGCGCCGGACCATGTACACGTGCTGGGCGCTCGAGTACACGACGAGATCGCCCTGATCGAAGAACGCGAGGGCGTTGTACGGCTCCATCGCGTAGCCGTACAGCATCGGGTAGCGGTACTCGCCCTCGACGACGACGTGCGCCCGCGCGAACGCCTGGTCGAGGTCGCCCCACTCGAGCCGCGCGATCGCGCAGACGTTGCCGCTGAGGCCGGAGCCGCCGCTGTCCATCCCCTCGTCGCCGACGCGTTCGCCGCGCTCCTCGTGCAGGACCGGCGCGCCGGGTCGAAGCGCCTCGTCCGCGTCGATGACCGCGGGCAGCTCCTCGTAGGCGACGTCGACCAGCTCCGCCGCCTCCGCGGCTTCGCGCCTGGTCTCCGCCACGACGAGCGCGACCGGCTCGCCGTGGTAGCGGACCTTGCCGATCGCGAGCACCGGGTGGTCGAGCACGACGTGGCCGTAGTAGGGCGTGAGCCCGGCCGCGAGGAGATCGTCCCCGGTGATGACGCGGAGCACCCCGGCGCCGGCTTCGGCCGCGCCTCGCTCGATGCCGGCGATCCGGGCGTGGGCGCGCGTCGAGCGCACGGCGACCGCGTGCGCCATCCCCGGAGCCGAGAGGTCGATCGCGTACCGCGCCGCGCCGGTCACCTTCGCGATCCCGTCGGCGCGCGGCGCTGCTGTGCCGGCGGTCCGGTGCTCCGTCCTCACGCGGGGCCCCGTGCCGCGGACCTCGTGTCGGCGCGCTCGCGGATCGCCTGCGCCGCGTCGAGCACCGCCTCGACGATGGTCTCGTAGCCGGTGCAGCGGCAGATGTTGCCTTCGAGCCAGTGTCCGACGTCGCGCGCGTCCGGATCCGGCCGCTCGCGCAGCAGCGCCGTCGCCGCCATGATCATGCCCGGCGTGCAGTAGCCGCACTGGAACGCGAAGCGCTCGACGAACGCGCGCTGCACCGGATGCAGCTTCATCCCGTCGGCCAGTCCCTCGATGGTCTCGAGCGGAAGGCCGTCGGCCTCGATCGCGAGGGTCGTGCACGAGCTCACCGGCCGCCCGTCGAGCAGCATGGTGCAGGCTCCACAGACCTGCGTGTCGCAGCTCAGCTTCGTGCCCAGGAAGCCGAGGCCGCGGACGAGATCGAGCAGCAACACTTGATCCTCGACCTCGACCTGGCGATCGGCACCGTTCAGCCGGAGGCGGATCGCCCGTGTCGCCATCGGCTAGCTCGCCTCGGCCGCGAGGGCCGCGACCGCGCGCCGCGCGAACACGCCGACGAGGTGCCGCTTGTACTCGACGCCGCCGCCGAGGTCGGCCACCGGGTCGACGGCCGCCCGCGCGGCCTCCGCGATGGCCTCGCCGGTGCGCCGGTCGCGCGGATCCGCGCCGGCGAGCTGCTCCGTCGGGACGTGCCGCGGGACCTCATCCGCGGAGCCGACCACGACCGTCGGCGCCCCGACGAACCGGCCGTCGCGCACCGTCGCGACGGCCGCGACGCCGACGCTCGGGCGCTCGAGCACCTGGAATTTCACGTACGCGGCGCGCGAGTCCGGGGCCGGGACCGGCACCTCGATCGCGACGATGAGCTCGTCAGGACCGAGCGCGGTCTCGTACATCCCCGTGATGAATTCCCCGACCGGTAGGACACGCGATCCGGCCGGGCCCTGGAGGACGACCCGCGCGGCGAGGGCGGTGAGGAGCGCCGGCGGATCGGCGTGCGGCTCGGCGAAGGCGAGATTGCCGGCGAGCGTGCCGGCGGCTCGCACCCGGACGTTGGCGACGTTGCGCTCGAGCCGGGCGAGCGCGGGGAGGAGCTGAGCGACGAGCGCATGGCGCTCCAGGATCCAGTGGGTCACGGTCGCGCCGATGCGGACGACCGTCGCGGTCGCACTCACCTCCCCGAGCTCCGGGATCGGCTTCACGTCGATGAGATGCGGCCAGCGCGCGAGGCCGAGCTTCATCGCCATGAGGAGCTCCGTCCCGCCGGCGTAGAGCGCCGCGTCCTCGCCGAGCCGCTGTCGCAGCTCGATGGCCGCCTCGACCGAGGTGACCCGATGGACATCGAAGCGACGCAACACTAGGACGCGGCCTGACGCGGGCGGGTGCTGGTCGATCTCCGGCTGAACACCGCCTAACGGTATAGGCGGACGCCGCGACAGGAGCGTGAGCGAGGAGCGGCTTCGCCGCGCGTGGTCGGCGTATCAGCCTTCCGACGCGGCCCCTCCGCGCGTGCTCGATATCGTCGCGGCTTGATGGCCTGGCTCTACGCCGCGGTGCTGGTCGTGTGGGGCAATCTCGCGTCCGCGCTGCTCGGTCCCAGCGCGCGACTCCCGGGTGGCAGCTGGGCGTTCGTGATGAGCGGGGCCGCGCTGATCGGCGTGTCGCTGCTGTTCGCGCGAGCCACCGGCCTGGATCGGGGTGCGCTCGGACTCGCATCGGCCGGGGTGCGTGGCGCGGCGATGGCCGCGGCCGCCGCGGCCGTCGTGGCGCTCGTGGCCGTCGCGCTGCTTCGATGGGTCGTGCCCGCGATCGTCGGTGTCGAGCTCGACTATGTGCCGCTCGCGCGGGTGACGCCGATCGAGCTCGGTCTGCACGTCATGTTCTTCCTGCCGCTCGGCGCCGTCGTTCCCGAGGAGCTCGCGTTCCGTGGGGTCCTTCTCGGCGCGCTGACGCGCGGCCCGGGCATGCGCACCGGTGTCGCCGTATCGGCGGCGGCGTTCGCGCTCTGGCACGCCGCGGTCGTCGTCGTGACGATCGGGGAGACGACGCTCGGGCCCGCATCGTCGTGGTCCGTCGCGGCGGTGATCGGCGGACTCATCGTGGTGTTCGGCGGAGGCGTCGTCTTCGCGCTGGTGCGACTGCGACTGGGGACGCTGGCGAGCGCGATCGCCGCGCACTGGGCGTTCAACGCGCTGGTGTTGCTCGGTCTCCGGTATGCGACGCCGGTACCGCAGCTCGCGCCCTGAGCGCTGCCACGCGCGCCGCGTTAGGGCGGATCAGCCTCGCCGCGGACGCGGCCCCGGGACCCCCGTCCCGGACGCGGGCGCGCTCGTCCTCGTCACCGTGAAGCCGGTGCCGTCCGAGCTGATGGCCGACGGGGTCGCGAGGGCCTGGCCGGTCCCGCCGGAGAGCGTCACCGCCGTCGCTCCGGCGCCACTCAGCGTCACGTGGGTGCCGTCGCGCACCGCGCCGGCCTGGGTGAAGCGAACGGTGCCGAAGTCGTCGAGCGGCACGATGGAGCGCCCGGTGCTCGGCGCCTCTTCGATCCATTCCGCCGACGATCGCGACGACGCGTAGCGGACGGTCGTCTGGTAGGTCTGGGCGGTCGTGTTGTTCTTCATCGCGATCGACCAGAGGCCGGACGACGTCTCGCTCAACGTGACCGTGATCGAGTCGCCGGCCGAGACGGTCAGCGGCACCGAGCGGGTCGATTGGGGCAGCGTCTCGATCCACGCTCCGTACTCGATGGATCCGCCGGAGACGACCGCCTGCGTGCCGGCCTGGATGAGGTCGCTCGTCCGCTCCCCGCCGATGCCGACCCAGGTCGCATCGGCCCCGGCCGAGCTCGCCGAGACGCTCGGGACGGTCCACGTGCCGGTGACCGAGGTGAACGATCCGCCCGTCGCGACGTAGCCCGCCCAGTTGCTCGAGATGGCCCGGACCGGCGTCGTTCCGCCCGCCGGCGCGGGCGCGGCGCCCGGGGTACCGCCGTCCGTCGCCGTTGAGCCGGGCTGATCGTCGCTCGCGATCTTCCACGAGCCGCCCTCTCGCACGAGGGTGTAATGGTTCTCGTCGGTGTGCTCGTCGGTCGAGCCATCGGCATACGTCACGCGCCACGTCTCGGTCGTCGTCGCCTCGGCGCCGTCGCCGTTCACGGTGACCGGACCGGCGCGCAGGTCCACGAGCTCGATCGCGGTGACGCCCGCCCGCGCGAGGTCCGCGTTGATCGCAACCATCTCGTCGTAATGCGCGGACGTGGCCGTGTCGCGCATCACCGTCGGATCCTTCGCCGCGACGGCCCGCTGCTGCTCCTCGTTGGCCCGCCGGATGACGTCGACGACCGCGGCATCCGCCCCCGCGGCGGCGACGCTCGGCTGCCGCGCGGGGAGGATCCGTCCGCCGACCACCCGCGCGCCGCCGGCGCCGATGACCGTTCCGACGATGACGCCGGCGAGGAGGAGGAGGAGGAGCGCGGCGCGCCGCGCCGGGCGACCGCTGGAGCGGGCCTCGGGAGCGGACGGGGGTGCGACGGGCGCCGGATCGGTGAACACGCCGCGGTCGGCATGCGAAAGGGTGATGCGTTCGTCGTCTGCCATGCTTCAAGGGTCGCCGTCCGCACCCGCGCGGTGCATGAGAGCCGGATGAGAGAAACGTAACGAATCGTGAACCGGTCAGCGCGCTGCGGGCTTGAAGAGCTCGATCGGGTTGCCCGACGGGTCGTCCAGCAGGATCTGCGAGCCACCGGGTCCGGTCACGATGTCGTTCCGGAACGTGACGCCAGCCGCACGCAGTCGCTCGACCTCGGCATCGAGATCGTCGACGACGAGCTGGATCCGAGCCCAGCCGCCGGCGAGCGGCTGGCGGCCGTCCGGCATCGGCCGCCCGGCCGAGCTCGTCGGGCCGCTGAGCAGCAGGCGCAGGTCGCCCCGCGTGACGTCGGCGAACGCCGGCCCGGGGCGCGACAGCAACGTGAAGCCGAGCTGCGTCGTGTAGAACGCGATCGCGGCGTCGACGTCGTCGACCATGTAGCGGACGTTGACCTTGGTCATCGCGGCCTCCCGCGCCCGACAGTATCGTGAACGGCATGAGCGCCCGCTCGGCCGAGGCGCCGGGGATCGATCATCGTGCGGCGAACGACGCGTCGCGCGAGCGGATGCGGACCGCCATCGGGCGGATCGGCGGCGACGGCCTTCGGCGCGAGGTGCCGGGCGGCTGGACCGCGGCCGCGCTGCTCGCGCACCTCGGTTTCTGGGACCGTCTCACCCTTGCCCGTTGGAAGCAGCGGCTCGGGTCGGGGCCGCCGCTCATGACGCTCGACGATCGGCTTGCCGACGTCCTGAACGACGCCGGACTTCCGGCCTGGCGGGCGCTCGAACCGGAGGAGGCGGTCCGCCAGGCGCTCGAGGCGGCCGAAGCCGTGGACGCCCTGGTCGCCGGCCTTCCCGGAGCGCTCGTTTCGGAGGCCCACGCGCAGGGAGCGTCTCGGCTCGTGGATCGGAGCCTCCACCGGGGTGAGCACCTCGCGCAGCTCGAGCGCCCGATCGGGTCCCCGGCGGAGGGGGGAATGGCGGATCGTTGACGCCCACGCAGGCGTGGACGGATAATCATTCGGTCCAGGCGCGTAGGGGGTTGCGGAGAGCAACCTCTTTTTAGTGTCCGGGCCGCGAGACCGCCCACCTAGCTCAGTCGGTAGAGCACGTCCTTGGTAAGGACGAGGTCTCGGGTTCGATCCCCGAGGTGGGCTCAGACCTCGTGAGACCGAGAGGCGGTCGGGCGGTCGTCGCGATCAAAAGGGGTAGCAGGGGCGGAGCCCCTGCGAGGAGCATCAAAAGGGGTAGCAGGGGCGGAGCCCCTGCGAGGAGCATCAAAAGGGGTAGCAGGGGCGGAGCCCCTGCGAGGAGCAGGAGCAGGAATGGCCAAGAAGAAGTTCGAGCGCACCAAGCCGCACGTGAACGTCGGGACGATCGGGCACATCGACCACGGCAAGACCACGCTCACCGCGGCGATCACCAAGACCTTGGCCATGCGGGGCAAGGCCGACTTCCGGCCG
>WNGF01010988.1_pt1 | contig 10115 bp, 11 predicted proteins | sample 5400641 | NCBI WGS metagenome assembly WNGF01 (sample SAMN13153371, study PRJNA577476) | soil metagenome | isolation source: 80 cm soil or saprolite under grassland replicate 2 | place: USA:California | collected 2016-06-15
GGTCATTTCCAGATCGTGATACCACCGTCTCCGCCCACATTCCTTGCTCCGAGGTGATCGATAGATGACCGCGGCTTTCACGCTTGGCGATGCAAACGGATTCGGACCAAACGGTCATGACCGCATGAAACCGAGGAGGAAACTCGCCCGTCGCGCCCCGGCGCGCACGCTACCGCGCCGGGCGATCGGTCAGGCTGGGGTCGTCGCGCTAGTCGGGAACAGGATGCGGGCGGCCATTGCCGGCCGTTGAACGCAGCGTCTCGACGGCTGTGGGATCAATACGCGTCCACTGATGCTCGTCGTTAGCTCCGCCCGGGCAGTACGCCCACGCCTTTTGCTCGACCGTGATCGAAGGATCGCTCCGGTGCTCGTGCGCCGCCGTGCAGACGAACTCGATCAGAGCAGCCATCGCATCAACCCCCCGTGCCCCCGTGACTCCGTGCTCGTAATGTTCGACCAGAGCGAGCGTGATTGCTTTACGTCGCGTAATGCGCCACGCGTCCCGGATCGCCGAAGTTGCGCGGCGCGCTAAGTACGGCCGGCCGTGCTCGGATCGGCGCTCTCGCCCCCGGCACCAGACGTGGGCGTCCGGTGCCAGCCGGGTGAGCGTAGTGCTTCGATCGCGGTGGGGTCGATGCGCGTCCATTGGTGCCCAGAGATCGCTCCACACGAGCAATAAGCCCACGAACCCTGCTCCAGCGCAGCGTGACCGATGGCTCCTCCCGACGATCGTGCTTTGCCGTTGCAGACGTATTCGATCAGCGCAGCCATCCCCGAATACCTCCCGAAACGAGTAGTGGCCTTCTGACGGCGGCAGATTTTCGCAAAATCCCGCCGAGCGCTCAAGTGGTTGCGGCGGCGCGAAAATTTACGATGCGTAATGAATTCGGGCCTGAAAACGATCCGCAGGTTACTAGCGAGCGCGCCGCCTCTGGTGCGCGACGAACTCGAGAAGATCGGCCTTGGTGATGATCGAGACCGGCCGGTCGTCTGAGGCGGCGAGCAGCGCGGGCGCGCCCGACGACAGCTCCGCGTACAGCCGCTCGATGTCCTCGTTCGCCTGCACCACCGGGAACGGCGCTTCCATCACGCGCTCGACCCGCTCGTCGACGAGCGCGGGCTCGCGGAAGACGCGGTCGAGCATCGTCGTCTCCTGGACGCTGCCGACGATGTCCGAAACGAACGTCGCTTCGCCGTCGGCCACGACCGGGATCTGCGAGATGCCGTAGCGCTGCATCGTGTCGATGGCCGAGCGCACGCTCTGCCCCTTCGACACGACGATGAGCCCGGGCGTGCCCATGCGATCGCGCACGACATCGAGCACTGTCGCCTGGACCGGATACCGCTCGAGGTACCCGTTCTGGCGCATCCATTCGTCGTTGTAGATCTTCGAGAGGTACGAGCGGCCGGAGTCGGCGAAGAGCACGAGGATGAGCGCGCTCTCGTCGAGATCCTTCGCGATCTCGAGGGCCGCGAACATCGCGGTGCCGGATGAGCCGCCCACGAGGATGCCCTCCTCGCGCGTGAGGCGGCGCGCGGTGAGGAACGAGTCGCGGTCGGACACGCGGATCCAGTGGTCGACGAGGGTCTTGTCGAACGTGCCCGGGTAGAAGTCCTCGCCGATGCCCTCGACCTTGTAGGGATGGATGCCTCCGGTGTACAGCGAGCCCTGCGGGTCGGCGCCGACGATCTGGATCTTGGCGCTCTGCTCCTTGAGGTAGCGGCCCGCGCCGGTGACCGTGCCCCCGGTGCCGATGCCGAGAACGAGATGCGTGATCTTCCGATCGGTCTGCTCCCAGATCTCCGGCCCGGTCGTGTTGTAGTGCGCCTCGGGATTCATCGGGTTGTAGTACTGATTCGGCAGGAAGCCGCCGGGTGTCTCCTTCGCGAGCCGCTCGGCCACCTTGTAATAGGACTCGGGCGACTCGGGCGGCACCGCGGTGGGGCACACCACGACTTCGGCGCCGAACGCGCGCAGCAGATCGCGCTTCTCCTGGCTCTGCTTGTCGGCCATCGTGCAGATGACGCGGTAGCCCTTGATCGCCGCCGCCATCGCGAGACCGACGCCGGTGTTGCCGCTGGTCGGCTCCACGATGGTCCCGCCCGGCTTCAGCAGCCCGCGCCGCTCGGCATCCTCGATCATGCGCAGGCCGATCCGGTCCTTGATCGAACCGCCGGGGTTGAGGTGCTCGAGCTTGCCGGCGAGCGTCGGCTTCAGACCTCGCCCGATGCGTGAGAGTCGGACGAGCGGCGTGTTCCCGACGACCGCGAGGATGTCCGGGGCGAGATCCATCCGCAGTGGATGTTAGGCGTGCGCCCGTCACGCGGTACCGTAGAGCGATGCAGACGACCGGTCAGGACACACTCACGCGCGAGCTGTTCGTGCGCGTTCCGCCGGAACGGGCCTTCGCGTCCTTCGTGAATCTCGGGCGCTGGTGGCCGCGCGAGTACACGTGGTCGCAGGATGTCCTGCAGACCATCGGCATCGAGCCGCGTCTCGGTGGCGCGTGCTTCGAGCGCGGACCGCACAACTTCGAATGCGACTGGGGACGCGTACTCGTCTGGGAGCCACCGCGGCGGATCGTGTTCAGCTGGCAGATCGCGTTCGATCGGACGCCAGAGCCGGATCCGGACAAGGCGAGCGAGGTCGAGGTGCGTTTCACCGAGGAGGCGCTCGGAACGCGCGTCGTGCTCGAGCATCGTGCGTTCTCGAGGCACGGCGAGAAGGCGAACGCGTACCGCAGCGGCATGGACTCGCCCGGAGGGTGGCCGATGATGCTGGAGCGCTATGCGAAGTCGGTCTAGCTAACGCAAGGACAGATCTGTGACGGCAGATGCGGATGAGGACCTGAGAGCGAGCCAGCGCGATCTTGTCCGCCGTGGTTATGACGCCATCTCTCGCGCATACCGCGACGATGAAGGTACGGCCAACCCCGACCACTACGAGAGATGGGTCGACGACTTGGCGCAATTGATGCAGCCGCACGCCAAAGTCCTCGATCTTGGATGCGGCGCCGGGGTCCCCGCGACCAAACTGCTGACTGACAGGAACCTCGACGTCCTCGGGCTTGACATTTCCGCCGTACAGATCGAACGAGCGCGCAAACTGGTACCCGGAGCGACCTTCCAGCAAGCGGATATGGTCACGTGGGAACACGCTCCAGCATCGTTTGACGCGGTGGTTTCCTTCTATGCGCTCATCCACGTCCCACTTCAGGATCAGCGGAACCTACTACCCAAGATCCGTCGTTGGCTGCGCCCGGACGGTTACCTCCTCGCGATCGTCGGTTTTGAGCGGTGGACGGGAATCGAGGAGTACTTCGGGGCTGAGATGTTCTGGGACCATGCCGACCGAGAGACGTATCTCGCGTGGCTCACCGAGGCTCGGCTCGCGCCTCTCTGGGATCGCTTCGTGCCCGAAGGCAACGTCGGCCACACGCTTGTCTTAGCGCAAGCGATCTAACCGGACCCGCGAGGTTTTGGTCAGCGCTCCGCGAGCATGTACACGCCGACGGCCATCAGCACGATCGGCACGAAGAACGGCTGCAGCCCCTGCGGCAGGTGCAGACCGAAGATGTCGGCGATGGCGACGATCGCGAGGAGTCCCGCGGGCACGAGCAGCCCGCGATGCTCGGTGTAGAAGAGGAACACGACGGCGAGCGCGACCGCGAGCGAGCCGAGGAAGATCGGCGACGCCGCCTCCACCGGGAGTGGCAGCCAGGTCGGGATCACGAGACCGAGCCCGAATCCGATGAGCACCGCCGCCGGGACCATGTAGACGTACTGCCGCGTGCCGACGTACCACGCCGCGAGGAACGCGGCGCCGAGGGCGACGAACAGATAGGCGCCGGCGTTCGCGATGTTCAGGTTGAGGTAGGGCGACAGCGCCTGGAGGAGGAACGGCGCGCCGACGGCGATGAGGATCGTGCCGCCGAGGATGCCGCGTCGGACGCCCATCGGTCGCGTGGTCGCGCGCAAGCTCACGTCCTTCCGCTAGGCGTCCGGCAGCGCACCAGCATCCAGCCGCCGCGCAGGCTCACCCTGCAACGACTCCGCGTACTTTAGCCCGCTGCCCGTGTTGAACACGACGACGCTGTCGTCGTCGCGGATCCAGGCTTCACGACGCAGCTTCGCGGCCGCGGCGATCGCGCCCGCGCCCTCCGGGCACACCAGCATCCCCTCCATCGTGCCGACGAGACGCATCATGTCGCGCATCTCGTCGTCCGTGACCGCGAGCGCGATGCCCGCGCTTTCGCGCAGCGCGCGCAGGACGAGGAAATCACCGAGCGCCTTTGGCACACGCAGGCCGGCGGCGAAGGTCTGCGAGTCCGGCCAGGGCTGCGATTCGCTCGCGCCCTCCTCGAAGGCGCGAACGATCGGCGCGCAGCCCGCGGCCTGGGCGGAAACGAAACGCGGCATGTCGTCGCCGGCGATCCAGCCGATCTCGCGCAGCTCGTCGAATCCCTTCCACATCCCGATGAGGCCGACGCCGCCGCCGGTCGGATAGACGATGACGTCGGGCAGCTTCCACTCGAGCTGTTCGGCGAGCTCGAAGCCCATCGTCTTCTTGCCCTCGATGCGGTACGGCTCCTTCAGCGTCGACGCGTCGTACCAGCCGCGCTCCGCGCACGCGCGCTTCACCACCCCGCCGGCGTCCGCGATCGAGCCCGGCACCAGATACACCTCGGCGCCGTACGACGTGGTCTCGCGCACGATCGTCTGCGGCGTCGTGTCCGGCATCACGACGACCACGCGAATGCCAGCGCGCGCCCCGTATGCGGCCCAGGCCGCTCCGGCGTTGCCCGCGGTGGGGAGCGCGATCGTGCTCACGCCGAGCTCGAGCGCGCGTGTGACGCCGACGGCGGCGCCGCGCGCTTTGAACGTTCCCGTCGGGAGCAGACCCTCGTCCTTTACGCGCAGGTTCGGGATGTCGAGCTCCTCCCCTATCCGCCGCGCGTCGAGGAGCGGCGTCATCGGCTCCCCGAGCGTCACGACGTGCGCGGGATCGTCCATCGGCAGCAGCTCGCGGTAACGCCACATGTTCGCGGGTCGCCGCGCGAGGATCTCACGCTGCATCGCCTCGTGGACCTTCTCGAGGTCGTAGCGGACGAGGAGCGGACCACCGTCGTTGGTGCAGGTCTGCTGCAGCGTGTCGAGCTGGAAGTCCTCGCCGCCGCGCGAGCACTCGAGGTGCGTCGCGAACGACGTCACGCCGCGCGTTCGATCTTCGCGCCCAGGCCGCGCAGACGCGCGTCGAGATCCTCGAAACCACGGTCGATCTGCTCGACGTTGCTGATGACGCTCTGGCCGCTGGCGCAAAGCGTCGCGGCGAGGATCGCCATGCCGGCGCGGATGTCGGGGCTGCGCAGATCCGTCCCGTACAACTGGGACGGACCGACCACCACGACCCGGTGCGGATCGGCCAGGACGAGACGCGCGCCCATACGCACGAGCGCGTCGACCCAGAACATGCGGGCCTCGAACATCCACTCGTGGATGAGCACGGTGCCTTCGGCCTGCGTGGCCATCGCGGTCGCGATGCTCGTGAGATCTGAGGGAAAGCCGGGCCAGATCTGCGGCTTGATGTGCGGGATCGCCCCGCCGATGTCCGGCTCCACGACGTAGCGCTGCTTGGCAGGTACGAAGATGTCCTCGCCGCGGACTTCCGTATCGACACCCAGCTTCTGGAAGACCAGTCGTGTCATGCGCATGTGCTGGGGTACCGCGTTCTTGACCGTCACCTCACCGTGTGTCATCGCCGCCGCCGCGATGAGCGAGCCCACTTCCATGTGATCGCTCGAGATCGTGTGCTCGACGCCTTTGAGCCGCTCGGCCCCATCGATCGTGATCGTGTTCGTCCCGATCCCGACCATCCGCGCGCCCATCCGCATGAGAGCGGCTCCAAGTTCCTGCACGTGCGGCTCGCTCGCGGCATTCCGGATGACGGTCCGGCCGGGCGCGAGCACGGCGGCCATGAGCGCGTTCTCCGTCGCCGTGACCGACGTCTCGTCGAGCAGGATCTCGCCGCCCTTCAGGCCCGAGGTATGTAGGCCGTATCCGGAGGAGCTCACGTCGAGCTCGGCACCGAGCGTCTTCAGAGCGAGGAAGTGCGTGTCGTTGCGGCGCCGCCCGATGACGTCACCGCCCGGAAGGCCGAGCTTCACCTTCTTGTGACGCGCGAGGAGCGGACCAGCGAACAGCAGCGAGGTGCGGATCTCCCCAGCAAGCGCCTGCGGGACCTCGGTAGTCCTCAGGCTGGCGGCCGTGATGCGGACCGTGGTCGGATCGAGCTCCTCCACCTTCGCACCGAGCGCGCTCACGATGTCGACCATCCCACGCACGTCGCGGATGCGCGGGACGTTGTGAAGTGTCACCGGCTCGTCGGTGAGCAGGCTCGCCGCGATCAGCGGCAGCGCGGCGTTCTTATTGCCGGCCGGTTGGATCTCTCCGCGCAGTGGTGTTCCGCCATCGACGATGAAGCGTGCCATCGGCGGCGTAGCCTAGCGTCTTGCCACGTCGTTCCCACACGAGGGACCGCCAGCCAGTTTTATGCTAATATATGAGCATGTTGACTCGTCGACTCCAGGTGCTCATCGATGATGAGCGGCTTCGTCGGCTGCGCTCTGAGGCGCGGGCGCGGCGCTCCTCGGTCGGGGCACTCGTGCGCGAAGCCATCGACCGGACGCTCCCGATCTCGGCAGAGCAGAAGCGCGCCGCCGCGAAGGCCATCCTCTCCGCGCGGCCGATGCCCCTTCCGCGGGAGATCAAGGAGTTGAAGGCAGAGCTCGAGGAGATCCGCTCCGGCGCGAAGCGATGATCATCCTCGACACGACCGTCCTCGCGCTCGCGGTCGGGGCAGAGCATCCGCTGCGCGAGCCGTGCCGGCGCCTCATCGAGCGAATCGGGATGCGCGGGATCCATGCGACGACGACGGCAGAGGTCATCCAAGAGCTCGCGCACATTCGCGCTCGCCGTCGGGGACGGAGCGACGCGGTGCGTATCGCGCGTCGTTACGCCGAGCTCCTTTCTCCCCTTCTCCCGATGGATGCGGGCGTGCTCGATGAGGGCCTTCGGCTCTTCGAACAGCGGCAGCAGCTCGGAGCATTCGACGCCGTGCTCGCAGCTGCGGCGATCGCGGCCGAAGCCCAGGCACTCGTGTCAGCCGACGTGGACTTCGCCGTTGTCCCGAAGCTGCACTTCGTTCAGCCCGGCAGCGACGCCTTCGAGGAGCTCCTCCGCGGGTAGGGCCGGGCCGTTAAGAACTCTCGCCTCTCAGTACCCCACAGCGACGGCGGGCTTCATCTGATCGACGCCGCCGCGGAGCTCGCCTGTCTTCGGGTCGATCATGATCGCATTCGGTCGCGCGAACCAGGCGGACATGAGCGTCTCTTCCTTCACCTCGACCTCATGACCCAGCGCGGCAAGTCCCTCGCGCACGTCCTCCGGAATCCGCGAATCGACCAAAAGTCCCTCACCCTCGTCGTGCACGCGTGGGCGGTTCACAGCGTCCTGCGGCCCGTCGCCGAAGTCGATGACGTTGACGATCGCCTGCGGCACCGCGCTCATGATCTTGCGGCCGCCCGGGGCGCCGACCGCGAGCAGCGGCACGTCGTCGCGGACGATGAGCGTCGGCGATCCCGCCCAGAGCACCTCTTTGCCAGGCGCGATCGAGTTCGGATGGCCCGGCACGGGGTCGAACCAGGTCATGCCGTCCACGAGCACGACGCCGGTGCCCTTTGGTATGAAGCCAGATCCGAAGCCCTGGCCGAGCGTCTGCGTGAGCGAGACCATCGTCCGATCTTTGTCGACCGCGTTGAGGTGCGTCGTGTGGTCGGCGAGCTGCGAGAAGCGGTACAGGAACGCGGCACGCAGCGCCTCAGCGACCAGATGCAGATGATCGACGCCGCCGCGCTCCTTCGCGCCGACGGGGAACGCATCGAGCACCGTGAGGGCCCGCGCGACGGTGGGTCCGCCCGAGAGCCCGTCGAGCGTGATCACGCGATGACCGCGGTACATCGTCTGGAGCGGCGTTGCGACGCGCGCCTGGTACTTCGCGAGGTCTGCCGCACCGAGCACGCCGCCGTTCATGCGCACATCGGCGACGATCACCTCGGCGATCTCGCCGCGGTAGAGCACATCGGGACCCTCGCGAGCGATGCACTCGAGCGTCCGCGCGAGATCGGTCTGAACGACGCGGTCGGACGGCTCCGTGCCGATCGGCGGCCGGAGGGGCGCGCCGCTCGGCCGGAAGAAGATGCGGCGCGCATCACCCGCCTTCCAAAGCCGCTCCGCGTACATCGCGAACGACAGCGCGACATACCAGTCGATCTCGAAGCCATCACGCGCGAGCTGGATCGCCGGCTCCATCACGCGAGTGCGCGGGAGCGAGCCATAACGCTCGAGCGCGAGACAGAGCGCCGCGGCCTGGCCGGGAACGCTCACGGAAGTCGCGCCGTCGATGTTCGCGCCGTCCTTCACCGCGGGCCACAGGTACATACCCGCGCGTGCACCGCCGCCCACGAGCTCGAACATGTCGGGGCGTGACGCGAGCGGCGCGCGCGTGGACCCTGCGACCGACATGACGGTGCCATCCGCCTGGCGTATGACGAGGCCAGCGATCCCGCCGATGCCGCTCGTGAAGGGCTCGACGACGCCCATGACGAACGCAGCTGCAACCGCCGCATCGACAGCGTTACCGCCGTCGCGCAGCATCTCGACGCCCGCCTCTGCCGCGAGGTGATGCTCTGCCGTGACCATTCCGCCGCGAGCCACTGGCTCGGTCTTGGAGTGGTGCCACTGGCTGCGGACGTCGGTCATGCGCGCGGATACTAGGCGTGAGATGCGCTATGCCGCCGTGGGCTTCGATCTCCTCACCGCGCTGCTCGACTCGTGGTCGCTGTTCGCGAACGTCGCCGGCGGACGTGAGCTCGGCATGCGCTGGCACGCCGCGTCGCAGTCGTTGCTGCGCGGGAGACCGTACCGCCCGTTCGAGGACATCGTGCGTGATGCAGGGGGCTCGGTCGGCATCGACGGAGCGAAAGCCGACGAGCTGCTGAGGCGGTGGGGCGAGTCGGCGCCGTGGCCCGACGTGCCCGATGTCCTTTCGCGCCTCGATTCCTACACGCGCTTCATCGTGACGAACTGCTCGGAGCGTCTCGGCACGCTGGCGGCCGCGCGCGCGGGCACGTTCGACCTCGTGATGACCGCGGAGCGTGCCGGCGCGTACAAGCCGGATCCGCGCCCGTACCGCGCGGCGCTGGACGCGCTCAGCTTGCGGCCCGAACGCGTGCTCTTCGTCGCAGGTTCGGCGCATGACGTTGGAGGCGCGTCGCGCGCGGGGATGCACGTGTACTGGGCGAACCGCGGGCGCGTTCCGGCGCCCGCCGATGCGAAGGCGATGCGCGAGGAAGAGGACCTGCGCGGCCTCGTCGAAGTGCTGGAGGGTTAGCGATGCCACTCGGTCGCGACGCCATCGTGCTGCGCGACGACGGTCTGCCGTGCGATCCGCGGACGGATCTCGAGTGGCTCGACTGGGTGGCAGCCGGCGAGACACGCAACTGGTGCCGGAACGACCTGCTGCTCGACTGGCTCGACGAGTACCCAACGATCCACGGCTTCCTGCGCGACGATCAGGTCCCCGGGTACGACGAGACGTTCGATCTCGGGCGTTTCCTGATGCGGCAGGGACGCGCGTTCGAGAAGGCCGTCCTCGCCGACCTCGCGCATCGCTGGCAGCTCGTCCGCATCACGCATCGACCGGATGAGGCACGGCTTCTCTCGGCCGCGACCGCGACGCACGAGGCGATGGAGGCGGGAGTGCCGATCATCGCCAGCGGTGTGCTGCGCGATCCCGAGCTCCGCATGTTCGGCGTAGTGGACTTGCTCGTGCGCTCGGACGTGCTCGGCCAGCTCTCACCCAGCGCGTTCGTCGGCGATCCGCTCGAGCTCGCGGCGATCGGGCTCTCGCACGGGCGCCACTACCGCGTCGTCGACGTGAAGTTCAAGACGCTCGACCTCCTGACGGGTGGCGGGCTCTCCACGTCGCCGAGCGATCTCGACACGCTCGCGCAGGCCTGGGTCTACAACGAGGCGCTCGGACGGATGCAGGGCTACAC
>WNGF01018568.1_pt1 | contig 10115 bp, 15 predicted proteins | sample 5400641 | NCBI WGS metagenome assembly WNGF01 (sample SAMN13153371, study PRJNA577476) | soil metagenome | isolation source: 80 cm soil or saprolite under grassland replicate 2 | place: USA:California | collected 2016-06-15
CAATGAACGAGCGGAGTATTACGTCCTTCTCGGGCGTCCAGTACCAGCAGGCCGTGCCGGTGCCGACGATGTACGCACTTGGATCGAGAGCGTCCTCGTAATAAGCGACAAGGTCCAGGTCTGCGCTCTGCGACCCGCCACTATTGTACCAAGGGGCATAGTTATTGAAACACAGCGGATAGGCCGAGGTCGCGGGCACCGCGCCAGCCAAAGTGATCGAGCCCGGCTCGCGAGGTACTTGGATCCGCTCCACCCCGTTGATCCACAGGCGCAGCGAGGCGTCCGCGAATGTGAGGTCAGCGCCAGGGTCGTACCGCAGCAGAAATTCATTCCACGCGTACAGGCTGCGTGCCGGGTCCACCGGGAATCGGAGCTGCTGCAAAGTGTGCCACTGGTCCACACCCAGGCTGATTTCCAGCCCGTCCGCGGCGCCGTACACCTCGCAGTCCGCCCCGAGATTCAGGTTGCCGAGGGTTCCGCCGTTCGTCCATACGGTGCCGGCTTCTGCCATCCGCCAACGCCACATGAACGTCCACTTGCGGTCGATCGGGAATATGCCGGTACGTGGGATCACGAGCCGCGAATGGATGCCGAGCGAGATGTATCGCGAGCCGTCGAGTTCGTTCGGTCCGTCGAAATAGGCGATCCCGGGGTCGTCTGTGTATGCGGCGGGCCCGCCCATCAAATCCGCTAGCGAATCCTCAAAGGGCTGGAGGAACAGGAACGAAGGTGTGGCCGCAGCCATGGCCGCTACTCGCCCACCGTTGCCGATACGTTTGGGGAGCGGGCCGAGCGCCTGACGGATCACCGCGTCGGTGAGCACCGCGCCGTTCGGGTGCTCCGCGTCCCGAATGGCAATGTCGAATTGGTGAAGCGCCATGGTTACACCGAGACGACCGGAGCGGCGGACGTGCTATCCATGCCAGCCACCCTCTGCGCGCGGGCGAGCCGCTCCATCTGCCCCAGGATCACGGCCAGCGCCTCCTGATCCACGATCAAGCGAAACGGGACCGACCGACGCCGCTCGGTCGCGGGCTGCGACGGGTCCGCAGGCAGCACGACAGGCGAGACGTAGCCCGTGATCTCACCGAGCGGAGCGTCTGCCGTGAGCGGCGAGAGGTTGATCTGGATGGCCGGCTGGACTTCGTTGTGCGTGTACGACCGCACGTCGGGCGTCGCGAGCGGGAAGCGGACGACGATCATGGCCGGCACCCGCCGCGGCGGTAGCAGTCCTGGAGGAGGAGGTCGAGCTTCTGATTCGTGGAGCCGGCTTGGGCGCTCAGCGCCGCGCGCGCGGCCCGCTCCTCGTCACGGTAGTCGAGCATCACCGGGCGGAGCGCCTCGACTTCGGCGTAGTGGGTGTCCGCCTTCGCGCGCACTGGGCCGATCGCATCGGACGCCGCTCGCGCGGCGGTTCGCTCGATGCGCCCGTCCACGAACGAGAGCGTGGCGATCGTCGCCACCACGATCGCGACGATCGACGACAGAAGCGCCGTGGTTGCCTTCTCTCCTCGGCTCACCGCCACCTCCGAATGACCGCTGTTGCGCCGGCGCGCCACTCCGCGCCACCGTCCTTCGACCCGCTGAGCGCGGACGGGCTCGCCTCGCCCGTGAGCGTCGTCTCGAGCTGCCAGCTCCACGCGCGCGCCGGGGGGAGCGCCACCGCCAACCCCGCCGTAGCTCCTCCGCTCCCCATCGACCCCGCAGCCCCGAACCCCCACCCCGGCGCGCCCGCGACCTTCTCGACCGACAGCTCCGCCCTGAGCGGCCCCCCGAAGAGGCGCACCGCGCGCGGCTCGCCGCCGGGCTGTTCCGGCGGATCGAGCCGGAAGCAGCTCCCCGCCCCCGCGTAGAGCACGTTCCCCTTGTCGGTCTCGAGGAGTCCCTGCTCGGCGCGGATCTGACCCTTGTCGCTCGCGTAGAAGAGGCACGCGGACCCGGCCGCGGCCGTCACGGTGTCGCCGGAAGGCGAGGCGGGGCGCGCCGGCGCCGCGGCTGGATCCGCGTCGAGGGGCCCCGAGCTCGCCGCGATGACCGCAACCGGGCGGGCGTCCGGGGCCGCCTTCTTGAGCCGCTTCACTTCGGCCGCGAAGGCCGCCTCGCGCGCGCTGCCGGCCTCAAGGTCGAGGGCGAGGTCGCGGGCCTTCTTCTGCCACGCGACCGAGACGCCCTCGGCGCGCAGCCGAGCCTCCTCGGCGAGCCGCGCCACCTCGCCCGCCGAGCGCCGGCCCGCATCGAGCTTGAAGACGAGCCACCCCGCGAGCAGGGCGAGGGCGATGACCGGCGTCCATCGCCACGCCGCGGCCCAGGCGGCAGCCGCTCGAGCCCAGCGCCCCGCGGCGCGCGCGCGTTCGGAGGCTTCGGACGAGGTCAGCACGAGACGATCTCCCCATGGTGCAGGAAGCCGTGGAACCCGGGCGCAGCGATCGAGCCCGCCCCCGCGCTGCAGGTGTGCCCGGTCTTGTCGACGTGGAAGACGCCTGGCGCCTCCTCGCGCAGGACCCAGCACCGATGCGTCTTGTCCTCGGGCGAGCCGCAGTTGGAACACCTCGACATGACGTCCCAGTCCCAGCCGTTCGGCAGGACGACGTGGAGGTGCTCGCCCTGGCAGTTCGACCAGCCGCAGGCCCCGTGCCAGCTCATCCGGTAGACGTCGCCGGGCTCGGGGCTGCCGCTCGCGGTGTCGTAGAGCCGGTTCCGGAACACCTGGCGGTTCACGACCGACTGGTAGCGGAACCCACGCTCGGCGTTCGGGTCATCGACCCAGCTCGAGGCCGGCGGATCGATCGGCACGCCGGCGGGGACCGCCGCGCCGCAGTGGTCGCACTTCGCCGGCCACCGCGCGTCGGGATAGTCCTCGGGCTTCCCGCCGAGATCCCAGTCGCCGATCTTCTCGGTCGTGGTGAGCGGGGTCTCGGCGTTGTGGTAGCCCGGCGTCCCGCGGCCGTGCGCGTTCGGGCAGACGTCGTTGCGGGGGTCGGACTCGCCGCCGCCGCCCCAGTAGACGCGCAGCGACGCGCGCGTGCCGACCTCGTGGATGAGCCGGGTCTTCATCGGGTTCCCTCCAGCGCGGCCGCGATGGCCAGGTTCGTGCCGCGGATCCAGGCGAGGAAGTCGGGCTCCCCTTCGCCGGTCCGGTCGTAGAGCTGCTCCCACCATGCGTGGGCGATCTCGTGCGCGAGCGCGGTCTGCTCGACGAGCGGGTAGTAGAGGACCTGGGACCCGGCCACGAGGACGCCGTTCGCCCAGAACGGAGCGGCGACCCACTCGATGTAGCCGCCCGCGCGGACCTTCCCCGGCGCGCGCTCGAAGATGATCTGGAGCGCGACGTCGACGCCGGCCGGGCGCGGCCCGGTCTGGATCCAGTCCTTCGGGAGCGCGGCGAGGCGGCGGGCGCGGTACCAGAGCGCGCCGCCGATGGCGAAGGCCATCACGCCCAGGCAGGCGAGGAGGGCATGGACCTGGGTCACGAGACCGCTCCCGGGAACCACGAGCTGTGCTGCGCGAAGCACACGTACGCTAGGAGCCCGCCGAAGAGCGCGGCGACGGGCGGGTACCGGAGCCACTGGGCCCAGAGCGGCCAGTAGCGGGGCGTCGGGTCGAACCAGCTCGCCGCGAGGTAGGCAGCGAACACGAGCCAGAAGAAGACGCCGAGCACGTGCGCGGTGGGCCCATCCCACGTCATCCGGTGCCAGGTGACGAACCAGTGCACCGTCATCGACCCGAAGAAGAAGGCGACCGCCGTCATCCCCGAGAAGGCGAGACGCCGCATCGTCATCGAGATCATCTCGACCGACACGCCCCGTCCGCGGAGCATGCCATCGACGAGCTCAAGCGGCAGGAGCGAGTAGAGGAACGCCATGATGTAGCGCGCCTGCCAGGTGCTCCAGAGCTGGGCGAACTCGGCTCGGGTCACGGCGCGGTCCCGGCCTTCGCCGGGCAAGCCGTGCAGTCGGCCCCCTTGCGGAGATTCGCGAGCTTATCCATCCAGTGCATGTTGCTGGGCGCGTCGACCCCGCAGCACGCCAGCGGGCAGAGATGGTCCACCTGGCACGCGCCGCAGCGCTCGTAGGGGACGAACCGGCTCCCGCGGCGCACGTACGTCTTGCACGTCTCCGGGCAGGGCGCCCCGCCGTTCGCCGCCGTCCACTCCGCCTTGAACTTGGCGAGCTGAGCATCGGACCGATGAACGGCGCACTCGCCCGCACGCGCCGGCGCGGAGAGCACGGCGACGGCCGCCACCGCCACGGCCACAAGGAGGACGAGCAGCGGCAGGCGCGCGAACCCGGCCGCGGGCGGAGGAGGCGGAGGATCGCCGGGCTTTGCCGGGGTAGTGAGCGTCTTCCACGCCCCGGCGATCCCGCCGCCGGTGGCGAGGCTCTCGACGGAGTGCTTGACGATCACTGCGCCTACGACGACCCCGACCGCCGAGAAGAACCCGGCGAAGATCGGGGCGAGCGCGGTCACGACAACGGAGTCCTTCACCTTCACGATGAGGACGATGAGCGCGCTCTCCGTCGCGATGAGGGCGAGGAGCCCGAACAGGAACGAGCGCAGGCCGGCGATGCTCGGGATCTTCATGCGACACCTCGGAATCGCGGGTCGGTCGGGTTCCACTTCTCGTACGCGCCTGGCGTGAAGATCGCGAGGCGCTGGAGCCGCGGCGCCACGCCGTGGAGGCCGGCGCCGACGTGGATCCAGCGGCCGTACTCCCAGATTAGTTGGTCGAACGGCAGGCCGGACTGCGCGAGCCGCTCGTAGGCGCTGCGCAGATCGAGGTCCAGCGGGAAGACGTCGGCGGCGAGTCCGTCCATGTGGCGGGACGTCTTCGACGACCCGGGGATCGCCGCGTTCAGCGCGGGCGAGCGATACCCCGAGTTCACGTGCAGGCGCCCCACCAGCGCGCGCACCGGCTCGAGCAGGTCCACCGCCAAGCGGACTAGGTTCGCGCGCACCTGCGCGGGTGGGTCCGCCTGCTCGGTGAGCACGTCGCGGTGCTCCGTGACGGTGAGCTCGGCGAACGTGAAGTGCGGGCTCACGAGGGTGCCGGGCGGCACCGGGCCGTGGTCGGTCATGCGCACCTCCGAGCATCAGGGGTCATGCCCCCCACGTATCAGGCGGGCGGTCCGGGTCGAGAGGCGGCCCCGCTCACGGACCGAGCGTGCTAGGGTTCAGCACCGGAAGGGGCTCCGATGCGCTACCCGGCTCTGCGGGTCATCGTCGTGGTGCAGTACGTGCTCGCGCTCGTGGTCATGTGCGTGGCCTGGGTCGCGATCCTTGGGCCGGCCGAGCCCTACGTGAAGGCGGGCATCATCCTCGGCGGCGTCACAGCGATCGTGTTGCTCGTCGGCTTCGCCGAGTTGCTCCGCGTCCTAATGGACATCGAGGAGAACACGCGCGGGCGCGCCGAGCCGCGGTCCGAGGCGTCGGCAGAGCCGGCGCCAGCCGACGCCCCGCTGCCGCCCCTGGCGTAGTTGACACCCGGGGCCCGTTGTCCTATCCTATGTGCGTGGGTGGCGATAGGAGGGAAGACCATGAGGGCGGCGATCCTGGCGGTGGCGATGCTCGCCTTTGCCGCCCCTGCAGCCGCTCAGAGCGGCGAGGAAAGTCTGTGGACGTGGACGAAGCTCGACACGGCCACGCAGGCGACGGCCCTCTCGCTCATCGCAGTGGACTGGATGCAGACCGTCACCTTCACGCAGCACATGCCCCAGTCCGACCGTAACTACGAGGCGAACCGGATTCTGGGGAAGCACCCGAGCCGCGCCAAGCTGAACACCCTGATCCCCCTCGGCATGGTGGGACACACGGTTCTCGTAGTCGCGTCCCCAAAGCCGATTCGGCAGGTGTTGCAGGCGCTGGTCATCTACCTGGAGGTCGATGCCGTCCGGTCGAACTGCCGCGCGGGCGTGACGCTGACGCTGCCGTGGAAGTAGGTCAGGTCACCGTCACCGTCTTCGTCACGCCGAGGACACGGACCTTCAGTGCGTGATCGGTCGCGTCGTACCACATGTCGCCGTCATTGAGCGAACTGGGCGCGGTCTGCGGGGCGAGGTTCAGGGGGGCGCGGGTCGCGTTCCCGACGCACTTGATGCCCGGACCACCGCCGGCCGTGGCGACGATACCCTCGCCGCCAACGGTGCCATACGTGCTGGCCCCGCCGAAGACGCGCAGGCCGACGCCGTGCCCTGTCCCTAGACTGGTGAGTCCATCGCCATCGGTTGCCCCGCCTATTGCCGTCACGCCAGGGCTGTTGCCCGTCCCGCCCGTTGCGGCCACTCCGGCGCGATCGGCGGCACCCGTGACCTCGAGGGCCGCGGTCGCGGTCTCGAAGACACCGTTGATGTATTTCACCCACGCGAGGATCGTGTTGAACAGCCAGTTCAGCACGCCCGAGGTCGGCACGTCGCCGCCGGTCGTGTAGCCGGTGTCCTGCTTCCCGCCGTTCGGCGCGACGATGTTCGCGGCGGGCGTTCCGCCAGCGGTCTCTGCCCAGCGAGGGAGTTGTGACGGTTTCGACATGGCGATCTCCTATTCGTAAGCGTCAGCGAGCTGCCCTGCGTCGAGCCCGGGCCCGGTGTCGAGGGTGAACGTCTGAGCGGGCGTACCGTTCGTCGTCTCGAGGAGCCCGCGCACGCCCGCGGACCTCGCCGAGCGGAGCACGGCCGCGAGCTGCGCCGCATTCGTGATCGCGAGGCCCGAGAGCCGGAGCTCGAGCCCGGCCGGGAACTGCTCCTCGAGCACGATCTTCGTCGAGCCCTGGGTGATCGCCGCGAACACGGCGAGGATGTCCTCGGGCGTCCCGCCGCTCTTGTTCAGGCGCACGCGCGCGCGGATCCAGATCCGAAAGACGCTGTCCTCGCGCCCCTCACGCGGCTGCCCGACGATCTTCCCGATGGTGTCGAGCGCGGCGCCCGTGGCGGTGTCGAGCGTCTCGGTAAACTCCGCCCAAAGCACGTCCTCGACGGTCTGGTGCTCGGCGGTCGCGATCGAGACGAGCTTCGTGAACGAGTCCGAGCCCTGGTACTGGCTGGCCAGGCGCGCCTTCGCGCGGTCCTGATGGTCGAGGATGTGCTCGAGCGGCGGCATGGCCTACGTGATCACGGTGGAGATCCGCGAGGTATCGAGCACCGCCTGCTCGCGGGTGCCGATGACGAGCGTCGCCTCGAGCGTCGGGCTCGCGGCGAAACCGAGCTTCAGGCTCGACACATCGAGGAGGCCGGAGACGGTGAGCGCGCGCTTGAGCTGGAAGGCGACCACGTCCATGTCGACGAAGAGGGTGGCGAGCCCGAAGGCGACGAGCTGCGCCTTGATCCGGGCGTCTCCGTCGGCCGGATACGTGGTCGGGTCCTTGGTCCCCGTCACGATGAGGTAGACGTTCTTCGCCGTCGGACGCGAGAACTTTACCGTGTGCGAGGTCCCCTGCGAATCGGTCACCGTTCCGGAAACGCCGCCGTAGGACTCGATCCCGGCGGAGCGCGAGTTCCAGATCGCGGCGCGGATGTCCGCGTCCACGCCGCCCGTGACGAGCACCTCGATCGCCTTCGCCGGGACCCCGTTCCCGTCGGTGCTCCCGGTCGTGTTCTCGAAAACGGTGCAGGCGGTGACGCCGGAGACCTTGAGCACCTCGGCGCGCACCGCCTCGGGGGTCGCGCTGCCCGCGACGGCGAGCTCGGCGACCCGGCGGATCCGCAGCGCCGCATCCGTCTCGATGTCCTGCCCGGGCGTCGCGTCGAGCGCGTTTGTCGCGGCCGCCCACCCGGAGACGGGGGTCTCGATCGTCGTGAGCGTCCCGACCGGCGCGATCTTCGGACCCGTCTCCTCGGCCTGCATGGTGGCGTCGACGAAGGCGGTGCCGGCGATGACGAAGCGCCAGGTCACGCCGCTATCGACGATCGCCGATCCCGTACCGGTCGGTCCGCCCGAGCCGGCGGAGGTCCCCGCGATCGTGACCTCGTAGATGTTCCCGCCGTTCGTCCGCCGCTGCCCGAGCGTGTAGGCGGTGGTCCCGGCCCATGCCGTCGCGGCCGCGATCGTCGCGTCGGCGATCGTCGCGAACCGCGTTCCGGCGACCGCGACGCTCGCGACGGAGCCCTTCGGCACGATCGTCCCGGCCGTCCCGGCGAGCGTGCCCAGAACGGTCGAATAGGTCGCGGGCGATCGGACGGTGCCGGTGATGGCGCAGGCGCCCTCGAGGCCGGAGCCGGTCGCCTGGTCCGGGTCGCGCGAGGCGTACACGCCCTCGGCGAGGTCCCAGATCGAGGCCTCGCGGTCGGAGGTGAGGCCGAGGAACTGCGCCCACGGGCCCGAGGGGTCGTCCGTGTCCTGGGCCGCGCCGAAGGTCGCATGCACCGCGTCGCGGAGCTCCTGGAGGGCGACGTCGAGCGGCTTGCGCAGGAATCCGGCGACGGTGATGCCGTAGGGGCCTGCCATGGACCCCACGTATCGTGGGCGCGCGCGGGGGGCGAGGCGCCGCTACTCGGAGACCTTCACCGTCGCCGACGACGTCGTCTCCTTCGCCGCGGTACGTGGAGGCGCGGTCGCGTCCTTCGTGGCGACGCTCGGAACCGCGCCCGTGGCCCCCGCAGGAGTAGCTGCGACGGTCTGGCCCCCCGCCGTCACCCCAACGATGTCGTGCTGGTGGCCTAGGAACGCGGCCCAGAGCGCGTCGAGCTCGGTCCGGAGCGCCGTCCCCAGCGCGGCCGGCTGCCAGACGGCCGTCCGCGCGGCGTTGAAGGGGAGCAACCCCGGGATCGCGATCCCGTCGGACAGCGCGTGGCGCCGCGGGTCCTTCGGATCGACCTCGCCGCCCTGCGCGAGCCACAAGTCGATGCTCCGGTCGCTCGCGAGCAGGAGCACCGTGTCCCCGAGCTGGATGTCGAACCAGATGCCGCGGGAGGCCGTGCACGGGAGCATGACCGGGACGTTCGTGACGATCGGGACGGAGATGATGACCGTCTCGCCCTGGATCTCGACGTGGTCCTTCACGAGTGGCTTCACGTCGACGACGCCCTTCGCCGCGTCCCGGACGCGCTCGACGCGCCCCGGGATCGCGCCGTGGTGATCCGCGCGCGCCTCCTCGATCGCGCGGCGGATGACGGAGGCTAGGGTGGGAACGAGCGGGGTCGCCATCTACTCGCCTCCTTCGTCGGAGGGGCTCTCTGCCGCCGCTGGAGCGGGACCCGGCATGAGCAGATCCGTCTCTGTCTGCCATTCCTGCCCGTAGATGTCGCCGGCGTGCACGACGCGCTCGCAGCGATAGACGCCCTTGTATTGGGCGCTGTCCACCTGGACCGAGCGGCCGGGGCGGATCCTGGGCATGAGGAGCGACCGCACCTTCAGGTAGGACGGCTCCCCGGGCTTCTGCGGCTTCCCGTGCGTCGGGGAGAGGATCATCCCCGTCGCCGGCGAGAGGAGCACCGCCTCGTCCTTCGTCGCCTTGCCCGGCTCGAGGAGCTGGAGGCTCCCGTCCTGGGTCGACCAGTCCACCTGCGCCGCCTTCGTGACGCGGTCGAGCTCCCTCACGGTCCGGCCCTGCGCCGCGTAGCCCTGGAGGAACTTCGAGAACGCGGTCTTCACGTCGCCGGAGCGAAGCGCCTGCAGCGCGTCGCGCGAGGACACGCCGAGGTCCGTGGCGAGCTGCTCGATCACCTTCTTCACCTCGGTGCCCGGGCCGAAGCTCATGGCCGAGTAGGCGTCCTCGTAGCGGCGCTCGCCGTCGCCGCAGCGGATGTGCGTGACCCAGTCCGGCCCCTGCTTCTCGTGGTCGACGGTGCGCGCGTCGCCGAAGAAGACCACCTCGGTCGCGTCCTTGTAGCCGGCGACGAGGAGCACCGGAACGGTCGCATCGGGGATCGCCGCGCGGCTCGACTCGCTGAGACCCCAGACCTGAACCTCCGCCGTATTGGGCTCGCCGGAGAGACTTTTAGTCACCTTGAAACGGAAATGGAGATTAAGGAAACGGCGATCCCCTATTTGACAAAATCCTGCCCGATCGAAGAGCGTCGTCACGGCCCGCTCGACTCGACGTAGAGAAGCGGGCAGCGCGCGCCGAGGTCATTGCGGCCGGGATCGACGTCCGCCTGCGATGTGTCGACGACGAAGACAGTACCAAG
>WNGF01010991.1_pt1 | contig 10113 bp, 11 predicted proteins | sample 5400641 | NCBI WGS metagenome assembly WNGF01 (sample SAMN13153371, study PRJNA577476) | soil metagenome | isolation source: 80 cm soil or saprolite under grassland replicate 2 | place: USA:California | collected 2016-06-15
AAGGTGATGAGCTTCGGGAAGAGCCGCGCCAAGCGCATGGCCCCCGACTCGCCCAAGATCGGCTTCAAGGACGTCGCCGGGGTGGACGAGGCGGTGGAGGAGCTCCAGGAGATCAAGGAGTTCCTCGAGAACCCGAAGAAGTTCCAGGCGCTGGGAGCGCGGATCCCCAAGGGCGTACTGCTCTACGGGCCGCCGGGGACCGGGAAGACGCTGCTCGCCCGCGCTGTGGCAGGCGAGGCCGGTGTGCCCTTCTTCTCCATCTCCGGCTCGGACTTCGTGGAGATGTTCGTCGGCGTCGGCGCCTCGCGCGTCCGCGATCTCTTCGAGCAGGCGAAGCAGGCGGCGCCCTGCATCGTCTTCATGGACGAGATCGACGCCGTCGGCCGGCACCGCGGCGCGGGCCTGGGTGGCGGTCACGACGAGCGCGAGCAGACCCTGAACCAGCTGCTCGTCGAGATGGATGGCTTCGAGCTGAAGGACAACATCATCCTGATCGCGGCCACGAACCGGCCCGACATCCTCGATCCGGCGCTGTTGCGCCCGGGTCGCTTCGACCGCCAGATCGTCGTCGACCGGCCCGACCGCGTCGGCCGCCGCAAGATCCTCGAGGTGCACACGCGAGGCAAGCCGCTCGCTTCCGAGATCGACCTGGACACGCTCGCCGCTGGCACCCCCGGCTTCACCGGCGCCGACCTCGCCAACCTCGTCAACGAGGCCGCCCTCCTGGCCGCCCGCCGCGGCAAGAAGATGGTCGAGCAGGAGGAGCTGGAGGAGGGGATCATGCGGGTGATCGCCGGGCCGGAGAAGAAGACCCGGCTGCTCTCCGAGGACGAGCGCAAGATCACCGCCTACCACGAGATGGGCCATGCTCTCGTCGGCCACTTCCTCGAGCACACGGACGAGATCCACAAGATCTCGATCATCAGCCGCGGCCAGGCGCTCGGCTACACGATCTCGCTGCCCCGCGAGGACCGCTACCTGACGACGAAGTCCTCGCTTCTCTCACGCATGGCGATGATGCTCGGCGGACGGGCCGCCGAGGAGCTCGTCTTCCACGAGGTGACCACCGGCGCGGCCGACGACCTCGAGCGGGTCACCGGCACCGCGAAGCAGATGATCATGCGTTTCGGCATGTCCGAGAAGCTCGGCCCTCGTGTGCTCGGGCGTAACCACGACATGCCCTTCCTCGGGCGCGAGATGGCCGCAGAGCCGGACTACTCGGAGGAGATGGCCCGCGAGATCGACGACGAGATCCGCCGTGTGATCGAGGACTCCCACGAGATGGCGCTGAGCGTGCTGCGGGAGCACATGGACGAGATGCACAAGCTCTCGGCGATCCTGATCGAGCGCGAGACGATCGACAAGGACCAATTCGAGCGCCTGCTCGCCGGCGAGGCGGAGGCGGACGTCTTCGCCGAGGAGCAGCCGGCGCCGCCGGTCGAGCAGCCTGCAGAGGAGCCGAAGAAGCGCCCGCTTCCCCAGCCCAAACCCTTCCCGCTCCCCGGCGCGCTCTCGCAGCCTCCTCCGCCCGAGCCCTCACAGACTTAACTCGCTCCCCTGGTCGGCGCGGCTCACGGCAGGCGAAGCCGGCCTGCGCCGCCGCCTGACGCCGCTGGCGGTGGGATGCGTCGCCCTCGTCGCGAGTCCGTACCTGCACGTACCGTCCTCGCTCCTCGGGCTCGCCTCCCTTGCCAGCGGCGCCCCAGGAGGCGAGTTAGACCTAGCTTGCTCCAGCTTGCGGCCGGGGTCGCGGTTGCCCTTGCTCTTGCTCCTAGGGGACGATCCGCCGCGGGTAGGCGACGGGATAGCGTGATCTGGCGAGGCGCGCCGCAGCGTCGGCCTGAACGGCCGTTCTGTACACGCCGCTGAACACGACGTAGAAGCCGGGTCGCAGGCTCGCGAACTCGGCCGAGACGAGCACGCCGACGTCGGGCAGACCCGCGCGGCGTGCCCGCGCCGCGTCTGTCCGGGCGGCGCGCAGTCCCGCAGAGGCGGGGACGGAGTCCAGCACGACCGTGTAGCCGCTTCGGCCCGCCGGCCAGTCGCCGATCGGCCGGCGAACGGACGGCCGAGGAGCGCTTCCGCGTGCAACCGCCTCGGCGCCGACGATGCGAAACCACTTCGAGCGCAGACCCAGCTCGGCCACAAACGTCGCGCCGGGGATCCTGACGGCGCTGCCGCGCCAGCGCACCAGAACGCTTGCGACACGCTTCGAGCCGTCGAGGACGAGCGCCAGCGAGCGCACCCCCGGCACGCCCAGGCGGCGGGCCAGCTCTCGAGAGCTGAAACGGAGCGGTCCCCAGCGATGGTGCGGCGAGATCCCGTCATACGGATCAGCGACCGAACGGAGATAGGGCCGCGGCGTCGCGCCGGAGATGCCGTCTGCCGCAGCCGCAGTTTGTCCTCCGGAGCTGGAGGAGTAGTAGGTAAGCGCGGGACGATCGCCCCACATCAAGACGCGTCCGGCCGTCGTGCCGACCGCGAGATTGGCGGGCGGCCGCTCGGCCCGCACGCCTCCGTACACCTGATCGCGCGCATCGCGGTAGAGATCGAACGACTGCAGTGGGTCGAGCTGGGAGAGGGCATAGGTGCGGGCGGCGACGGCCTGGGCCTGGAGCGCCGCCGGTCGCCAGTAGTACGGCATCTCGGACGGGACGACGCCCCGCAGGTAGCGCTCGATGCGCACGTGGTTCACGGCCGAGAGCGCACCGCGCGAGCTCGCGACGACGATCGCGCCCCGATACGGGACGCCGTCGAGGACGAGCGGCTGCGCGCCCGGCTCGAAGCGCAGCGGGGGGTGGAGGCGACGCGAGGGAAGCGCATAGCGGCCCGCGCCCAGACGCCTCGAGCGGCCCTCGGTGATCACGCGAAAGGCGCGTCTCGAGCCGATGGTCAGCCGGCCACGACCCTCCTCGAGCATCACGCGTACGGTGACGTTCCGCGTCCTGACGAGTTGCGTCCCCGGGTAGTAGTGAGCGAGGATGCGCCGGCAGTCCCAGCCGTGCATCGCGAAACCCTCGGCGCCCCACTGGCTCATGCCGACCCCGTGACCCCAGCCGCGGCCCTGGACCAGGAAGATCCGCGCCGCGGCCGGCGGCGCGACCACGAGCACGAGCAGGGCGGCGGCCAGCGTCCGCACCGCTCAGCGCTCCGCAGGCCGCCCCGCGAGGTACGTGGCGGCGAAGTCCTCGTCGCCGTAGCCGAGCTCGACCGCGGCTGAGAAGCGCTCGTAGGTGACGCGCGCGGCCGGGAGCTCGACGCCTGCCGCTTCCGCCGCCTCCAGTGCCAGCCCGACGTCCTTGCGGGCGAGCTTCAAGGCGAAGGCCGCGGGGAACTCGCGCTTCAGCATCAGCTCACCCTTCCAGTGGGCGTACGGCGTGTCGAACGGCGCGCCCTCGATGACCTCGAGAAAGCGGCGGGGGTCGATGCCGAGCCCCTCGGCGAAGGAGAAGGTCTCGGCGAGGTTCTCGACCAGGTTCATGATCCAGAGGTTCGTGACCAGCTTGAGCCGCGTGCCGAGTCCGGGCTCGTCGCCGAGCCAGATCACGCCGCGGGAGAACGCTTCGAAAGCCTCCGTGCAGGATTTGCGGGCCTCAGGAGGCCCCGAGGCGAGCGGCAGGAGCTGGCCGTCGTCCGCCGCCGGACGCGAGCCCATCACCGGCGCGTCGACCAGCCGGATCTTCCGCTCAGCGGCGAGACCGGCGAAGCGGTCGGCCCACTCGACGCCCACCGTGCTCATCTGAAGCCAGATCGCTTCTGCCCAGGCGGGCAAAGCGTCCTTCAGGACTGCGTCGACTGCGGGGCCGTCGGCAAGCATCGTGATCGCCACCTCGACGTCCGCCACGGCGTCGGCCGGAGTGCCGACGACCTCCGCGCCGAGTCCCTTGGCCTTTTCCCGCGTCCGGTTCCACACGCGCACCTCGTGCCCGGCGCCGACGAGATGACGCGCCATCGGCGCGCCCATCGTCCCCGTTCCCAGCACAGCGAGACGCACGACCGGGAAACTACCGGCTGTGACGCGCATCGACGAGCGGTTCCCGCGGCCTTCGGTGATGGGGGTCGTCAACGTGACGCCGGACTCGTTCTCGGACGGCGGCCTCAATCTCCGCCCGAAGGACGCAATTGCCGCCGCGCGGCGCATGGTGGAGGAGGGCGCGGCGATCGTGGATGTCGGCGGCGAGTCGACGCGGCCCGGCTCTGAGGGCGTCTCGCTCGACGAGGAGCTGCGCCGGGTGCTCCCGGTCCTGGAGGGCCTCGCGGGCGACGTCCCGGTGTCGATCGACACGTCCAACGCGGAGGTCGCGCGACGGGCGCTGGAGCTGGGGGCGGAGCTCGTGAACGACGTGACTGCGCTCCGCGGTGACGCCGCGACCGCGGAGGTGGTGGCGGGGGCGGGCGCCTATCTGTGCCTGATGCACATGCAGGGAGAACCCCTGACCATGCAGGCCGGGCCGCGCTACGAGGACGTGGCATCGGACGTGGCCGCCTTCCTGGCGGAGCGCCTCGAGTTCGCAGTCGCGGCCGGGATCCCGGAAGAGCGCATCTGCATTGACCCCGGGATCGGCTTCGGCAAGACGGTGGAGCAGAACTTCGAGCTCCTCCGCCGCCTGGACGTGCTGCTCGCCCTCGGCCGGCCAGTCGTGATCGGATTCTCGCGCAAGAGCTCGCTCGGCCGTCTGCTCGGCGACCCGGATGCGACGACGGGGCCGCTCTCGGCGAGCCTCGCGGCGGCGGTGGCCGCCTACGAGCGCGGTGCGACGATCCTCCGCGTCCACGACGTTCGCGAGACGGTGGAGGCGCTGACTGTGGCGAGGGCGATCCTCTCATGACGAGCATCGAGCTCCACGGACTCGAGGTCCAGGGCTTCCACGGCGTCCTGGACGAGGAGCAGGAGGAGGGTCAGCGATTCCTCTTCGACCTCCGGCTCGAGGTTGCCCAACCCGCCGCGGACCGTATCAAGGACACGGTCGACTACAGGGACGTCGCGGCTTGCGTGCGAGAGGTCTCGGACGGACGGCGCTTTCACCTGCTCGAATCGCTTGCGGCTGCCGTCGCGGACGAGCTCATCGCGCGCTTCCCGCTTCGCGGGACGCGCGTCACGGTGCGGAAGCCGGACGTCCGGCTCGATCCGCCCGTCGAGTATTCGGCCGTCACCGTCGAGCGGCCGTGACCCGCGCGTACATCGGACTCGGCTCGAACCTGGGCGACAGGGAGCAGAGCATCCGCCGTGCAGCCGAGCTGATCGGAGCCCGGCGGGTGTCGACGATCCGCGAGACCGAGCCGTGGGGGGTCGAGGATCAGCCGTTCTTCCTGAACGCCGTGGCGGAGGTGGAGACCGATCTTCCCCCGCGACGGCTGCTCGACCGCCTGCTGGAGATTGAGCGCAAGCTGGGGCGCACCCGTCACGGCGTCCGTTTTGGCCCGCGCACGATCGATCTCGACCTGCTCCTCTACGGAGACGAGACGATCGACGAGGCGGGCCTCCGGGTGCCGCACCCACGCCTCCACGAACGCAGGTTCGTTCTGGAGCCGCTGGCGGAACTGAAGGCGGGCCTGGTCGTCCCGGGGCGCGGACCGGTGTCGGCCCTGCTCGCGGCGCTAGACTGAGGCCGGTGTCGCACCTCGACGAGCTGGACGAATACGAGGCCGAGCTCGAGCTCCGGCTGAAGCGGGAGTACACGGCCGTCTTCAGCCTCTTCCGCTTCTGCGTGTTGACGCAGGACGCGACCTACCTCTGTAACAAGCTCGACCTCAACTACGTCCCGCAGCCGAGCTACCCGTTCTTCCACGTCAAGATGGAGGACGTCTGGGTGTGGGACAAGAACCGGCCTTCGCGGATCATTCCGCGGGCGGAGGTCTACACCTCGGCGGACGTCACGGTCGAGGAGCTGCGCGGCGAGGGCGAGGAGCCCAGCCTGACGGCGGAGACGCTGGCCGAGCGGATCGGCGAGCCGCTCTCCACTGACGACGACGTCTGACGTCTCTACCGGTTGCGACGTTTGCGGCGCGCCAAGTTGGTTAGTGAGCCGGCGGGACTCACGTACTTCCATAACCGGAAGGAGGTGGGCTCATGGCCACGAGAGAGCGGACGAAGGAACAGCTCTACAACCAGGCCAAGCGGCTTGGCGTCAAGGGCCGATCCAAGATGAACAAGGGTCAGCTCAAGGCCGCCCTCGCTCGTCGCGGTCACTAGCGTGAGCGAGACGGGACGGCCGCCCACGCCGGGCGGCCGTCCCGATTCAGTGAGATACGCTCGCGCCGCATGTCGAAGCTCCTCGCAGTCGACGTCGGCAACACCCAGACGGTCTTCGGCCTGTACGAGGACGGCCGGCTCGACGAGCACTGGCGCGTTGCCACCGAGGCGCACCGGACGGGCGACGAGTTGGGGGCCCTCGTTGGCCGCTTCATCGATCTCACTGAGGTGGGCGGAGTCTGCCTCTCTTCGACCGTGCCGGCGCTCGTCCGAGAGTACGAGGCCTTCGCAGAGCGCTGGGCACGGGCGCCCTTGCTGGTGATGGGGCCCGGCGTCAAGACCGGCGTCCCGATTCGCAACGACGATCCACGCGAGGTTGGACCGGACCGGATCGCCAATGCGGTGGCCGCCAGGGAGCGTCACGGCGCGCCCTGCATCGTCGTCGACTTCGGCACCTCGACCAACTTCGACGTCGTCTCGGCTGAGGGTGAGTACGTCGGCGGCGTGCTGGCGCCCGGAATCGAGATCTCCATGGACGCGCTCTTCGCGCGCGCCGCCCGGCTGGTCAAGGTCGACTTCGTCGAGCCGCCGACGGTGATCGGCAAGACGACTGCGGGCGCGCTGCAGTCGGGCCTCGTCTACGGGTTTGCGGGACAGGTGGACGGCATCGCCGAGGCGATCCGCGGCGAGCTGGGGACCGATGCACCGGTCATTGCCACCGGAGGTCTCGCGGAGCTGATCGCGCCGCCCTCGCGGACGATCTCGGAGATCGACCCGTTCCTCACGCTGGAGGGGCTCCGGATCGTCTGGGAGCGAAACCGCGACCGCGACTAAGGATCCACGCGGCGGGCCTCGCGCGTGAACGTCGCGAGCGCGGCCTTCGCCCGACCGTCATCGCCGATCAGCCCGCTCTGCCAGGGGTTCCCGGGCGTATCGCGCAGCACGAACCAGACGAACATGCGCACACGCGAATCGCGCGCCGCGAGCGCGAGGGCCTCCTGCGCGAAGCGGGCCTGCATGGAGCGGGAGACCCCGAATCGGTCCTCCGGGCGCGTCTCGTGCCCGTACTCGGTGAGCCAGAGCGGCACGTCGTCTCGTCCGAACCAGTCGTCGAGCGCGCTGCCGAAGCGATGGATGCTGGACAGACCCACACCGGGCCAGTGGACGGGGGCGCCTGGCGCCCGTCCGGGCCGCGTCGGGTACGGGTGCTGGGCCCAGGCGTCGAAATGGACGCGCGGACGAACCTCTGCGAGCAGGCGCGCGAAGCGACCAGGTGAGTGGCTGCTCTGGATCCGGTCCCGGCTAGGCGCGTCGCGGCCGTGCGCGGAGGTCTCGCCGATCGCCACCAACGCATCTGGATTCGCCCGCTTGATCCCGCTGTAGGCGGCGTCGGCGAGGCGGGCATACGCCGCCGGCGCGACCGACTGGCCCACGGGATCGAATTGCGGGGCCAGGAACTGCTCCAGGTTCGGCTCGTTCCAGATCGAGAAGAGGCGCACACGAGGGAAGCCAGGGTGGCGGCCGGAGTAGCGGGCGGCCAGCGCGTGGGCGAAGTCCTCCAGGCCGTGAGCGTCGAGCGGCGGATGGTTCGGCTTCTGGCCGCCGTTCGCCCAGCGCGGCGTCCCCCAGATGGTGATCAGTAGCTCGATGCCGTGTGCCTTCGCGTTCCGGTCGAGCTCGTCGATGTCCGACAGCCGGTAGGCGGGGTCGAACGGACTCGTCGGATCCGCCGGCCGGCGCGGCGCCGCCTGCATCCAGAAGACGGTCGTCCTGATCACCCTGGCGCCCGCCTCTTGCGCCTGGTCGACCATCGACGCCCGCTCCTCGTTCCAGCGCAGCGTCGGCTCGTCCTCGAAGCCGACGAGCAGGTGTCCAGGATTCGCGTCCTGCGGCAGCTGTCCAGGTCTGCCCCGCTCACGCACCACGACCACCGCGGCAGCGATGCCGACGGCGACGAGCGCGAGCATGGCGAGTATCTTCCGCATATAAGGGAAATACCCGCTCCCGCGGCGGTTGATGCTCGGACTACTTGCGGGAACGGCGCTCTCAGCCGCCGCCGTAGGCGGAGATCGGCAGCTCGAGCGTCACCTCTTGGCCTACCGGCAGCTCGCTCTCGAGTCGCTGGAAGACGAACGCGGCGCCGGGCGCCTCTTCCAGCAGCCGCTCGACCACCTCCCCCGTCGTCTGCAGCCGTACAAGCTCCTGCACGAGCTGTCTCGGGAAGCGCCCGCGCAGGTACCAGCCGTAGAACTTCTTCAGGAAGCCGGCGGCCCTCCGCTCGCCGAGCTCTCTCACCGTCTCGCGCACGAACAGGATCAGCTCCGCGGCGACCTCGTCTCGCTCCGGCAACTCGTCAGGGCCGTCCAGGATCTCCCGCAGGGCCCAGGGATTGCCCTGCGCCGCGCGTCCGACCATCACCGCTGCGGCACCTGTCTCTGCCAGGACCGAGCGGGCACGCTGCGACGAGGTGACGTCGCCCGAGGCCACGACCGGCACGTCCACGAGCGAGACCAGCTCGGCCGTCAGGGCGTGCTCGGCGCGGCCCATGTACATCTGACGTGCCGAGCGAGGATGGAGGGTGAGCGAGGCGGCACCCGCCTCGACGAGACGTGGCCCCAGAGCGAGGCACGTCCGCGATCCGTCCTCGAGGCCACGCCGCATCTTCACCGTCACCGGGACCGACACGGCCGTGGCGACGGCCTCGACGATGCGGCAGGCGCGACCGGGCTCGTCGAGCAGGGTGGCCCCTGCACCCGTCTTCGTCACCTTCCGGACGGGACAGCCGAAGTTGACGTCGACGAGGTCGGCGCCGGCAGCCTCGACCATGCGTGCCGCCTCGGCCATCAGCGGCGGCTCGGAGCCGAAGATCTGCACTGCGAGCGGGTGCTCGTCCGCGGCGATGCGCAGGTAGCCGAGCGTTCGCTCGTTGCCGTGGTGCAGTCCGGCGCAGGAAACCATCTCCGAGCACACGAGCCCGGCGCCGAATCGGCGCCCCTGCCGTCGGAACGCCTGGACGCTCACGCCGGCCATGGGCGCAAGTACGATCCGGGTCGGGACCCGGACGGGCCCGATCCACCCGGAGTCGGTGAGTTTTACCTGCACAGAGCGAGAAATCGTAGCGGTTCGCGCCATTGCCAAGCCCGTCGCAAGTCGCTACAATGCGCGCCCGCGACGGCGCCTCGGCACCGCGCATCTTTTTTTCTCAGCCGGCAGGAGCGTAGACGTGAAGGAAGTCATCCTCACCCCCCAGGGGTACGAGAAGCTGAAGTCGGAGATCGAGTATCTCTCGACGCAGAAGCGGCGCGAGGTCGCGGAGCGAATCCGCATCGCGCGTGAATTCGGCGATATCAACGAGAACGCGGAGTACGACGACGCGAAGAACGAGCAGGCGCTACTCGAGCACCGGATCGCCATGCTCGAGGAGCGGCTTTTGTCCGCGCGCGTGATCTCCAAGAAGGAGATCGCGAAGGACGTCGTCTCCATCGGCTCGAAGGTCAGGCTCCGGGACATCGATCAGAACAAGACCTTCGAGTACCACATCGTCGGATCGGCCGAGGCCAACCCCTCGGAGAACCGGCTCTCGAACGAGTCCCCCGTGGGCAAGGCCATTCTCGGCAAGAAGAAAGGCGAGGTGGTCGAGGTCGCGGCTCCACGCGGATCCTTCAAGTTCAAGATTCTCGAGATCAAAGCCGCGTAGCCCACGCGACGGCGTCGAGCGGCGGCTCGACGCCGACTAGACTCGCCGCGATGAGCGGCCTCCCGAAGCGCTTCCCCGACCGGGACGAGATCGCCGCGGTCCGCGCGGAGGCGGAACAGCTCGAGCCGGGGCAGGAATCGACGGAGAAACGGCGCGTGGCCGGCCGGGTAATGGCGCGGCGAGAGCACGGCAAGCTGGTCTTCTGCGACCTCGTCGACCGCTC
>WNGF01010993.1_pt1 | contig 10113 bp, 10 predicted proteins | sample 5400641 | NCBI WGS metagenome assembly WNGF01 (sample SAMN13153371, study PRJNA577476) | soil metagenome | isolation source: 80 cm soil or saprolite under grassland replicate 2 | place: USA:California | collected 2016-06-15
CAGCTCCGCTCTCAGGTAAATCACCTCGGACACCGGAACGAGCGTCACCCGGCCGCGCTCGGCGACGCTGAAGTAGCGCCGGGGGGCGGGATCGATGCTCTCGAGCACCCCGCGCGCAAGCCGCGCGCCGCTTGCGGCTTTTTTCAGCGCCGCGAGCAGCCGCGCCGCGCGCACCGGCTTGGTGAGGTAGTCCACGGCGTTGACTTCAAACGCCTCGACCGCGTACCGGTCGTGCGCGGTCACGAAAATCACGGCGGGCGGCCGCTCCAGCACCTGCAGATGCCGCGCGAATTCGATGCCGCTCATCTCGGGCATCTGGATGTCGACCAGGACGACGTCGGCTTCCGCCGCCGTGACCGCCTTCAGGCCCTCCACGCCGTTCGCCGCTTCGCCCGCGACCCGATGCGGCAGCTCCCCGCGGCAGTCCTCGAGCAGCTCGCGCAGCCGATTGCGCGCCGGCTGCTCGTCGTCGACGATGATGACCTTGAGCTGGGTCACGGGCCGGCGCGGTAGGGCATCACGATGCCGATCTCGTAGCGGCCCTCCGCGATGCGCGTGTCCAGACTCGCCTCGACATCGAAGTGCAGCTGCAGGCGCTCGCGGATATTGTCAAGCGCCATGCGATTTCCCTGGCGGTGCTGGTAGTCCTCATGGTAGGGATTGGATAGCTGCAGCCGCAGGCGGTCGCCCCGGCGCTCGATGCGCACTTCGATGACGCCCGCGGCGATCCCGGGCTCGATGCCGTGGTAGACGGCGTTTTCCACCAGAGGCTGCAGGAGCATCGGCGGGACCAGGGCCTGCTCGACGGCCGGTCCCAGCTGCCATAGCACCCTGAGCCGCTCGCCCAGGCGCAGCTGCTCCAGGTTGAGATACCGCCGGCACAGCGACAGCTCGTCCCCGAGCGCGATCAGCTCGCGGTTGTCGGCCATCACGGTGCGGAACAGCTCCGCGAGGTCTTCCAGCGCGGCTTCGGCGCGCTTCGGCTCCTTGCGAATCAGCGAAAGCACCGCGTTCAGGCTGTTGAACAGGAAATGCGGGCGGATGCGGGCCTGAAGCGCCTGCAAGCGCGACTCGGAGATCGCCGGCGAGAAGGCGCGGTTGCGCAGATGGAAGTACCACGCGAGCACTCCCGTCCCCAGCGCGGCGTAGCCGAGGCTCCAGGCAAGCTCACGCCAACCGCCGCTTCCGCCTAACGGGGTCTGGAGAGGGAAAAGCGCCGCAGTCACCGCGAGCACGATGGCAAACACGGCGAGGAGCCCTTGAAGATAGCCGAGCCGCCCGAGCAGCGTCGATCCGGCGTAGAGCACGATCACCACCACGAGCAATACCGGTTCCAGCGGCCATGCGATCTCGGTGACCCTTGCGGCGAACTCGCCGATCTCACGCGAGCGCGCCAGCGCGAAAACCAGAGCGAGCGCGTTGACCGAAAGCAGGATGCGCGAGATCACGCCCAGGTTGCGGAAGTCCGGCAGGGCGTCGGGCAGGTCGTTTTGCCGTATACTTTGCACTTTTGCACGAACGCAGAATCAGCGCGTGCGGCAGTGGACCGCACGCTTCACGACTCCGGGCATTTTACAGTCAACCATGGCAGCCAAGCCCAAACCCGGCAAGAAACCCTGGTCGGGGCGGTTCGCCGAGCCGGTATCCGATTCTGTCAAGCGCTACACCGCCTCGGTCCATTTTGACCGGCGCCTCGCGCAGCACGATGTTCGCGCGTCGCTTGCGCACGCGCGCATGCTGCGCACCGCAGGAATCCTGTCGGCGGCGGATTTCAGGGCGATCGAGCGCGGCTTGTCCAGGATCTCCCGCGAAATCGAGTCGGGAAGGTTCCGCTGGTCGCTCGACGCCGAGGACGTGCACCTCAACATCGAGCGCCGGCTGATCGGTCTCGTCGGAGAGGCCGGCAAACGCCTGCACACCGCCCGCTCGCGCAACGATCAAGTCGCGACCGATCTGCGGCTGTGGCTGCGCGACGCCATAGACGAGATCGGCGAGCTCCTGCGCAGCGTCCAGCGGCGGCTGCTCGACCAGGCGGAAAAGCACGCCGCCACGCTGATGCCGGGCTTCACGCACCTGCAGGTCGCCCAGCCGGTGACCTTCGGGCACCACCTGCTCGCCTATTTCGAGATGCTCGAGCGCGACCGCTCGCGCCTCGCCGACTGTCGGCGGCGCGTGAACCACCTTCCGCTGGGCGCCGCGGCGCTCGCCGGAACTTCTTTTCCGATCGACCGCGCGAGGGTCGCGCGCGAGCTCGGCTTCGAGGCGGTGAGCGCAAATTCCCTCGATGCCGTGTCCGACCGCGACTTCGCGATCGAATTCTGCGCCTGCGCGGCGCTCGCCATGGTCCATCTCTCGCGCTTATCCGAGGAACTGATCCTCTGGGCCAATCCGCGCTTCGGCTTCGTGGCCCTGCCCGACCGCTTCTGCACCGGCTCATCGATCATGCCGCAGAAGAAAAACCCCGACGTTCCGGAGCTCGCGCGCGGCAAGACCGGAAGGGTCGCGGGCGACCTCATGGCGCTGCTCGTCCTGATGAAGGGGCAGCCTCTCGCCTACAACAGGGACAATCAAGAGGACAAGGAGCCGTTGTTCGACGCGGCGGACACGCTGCGCGAGACGCTCGCCGTTTTCGCCGAGCTGATCGCCGGCCTCCGCGTCAACGCGGCTGCGATGCGGGCCGCGGCCGAAGAGGGCTTCGCCACCGCGACCGACCTCGCCGACTACCTCGTGAGGAAGGGGCTCGCGTTTCGCGATGCCCACGAGGCGGCGGCGCGTGCGGTGCGTTTCGCTGAAGAATCCGGGCGGGGTCTGCAGCAGCTGACGCTCGAAGAATTGCGCCGCTTCTCCGTCAAGGTGGGAAGCGACGTGCAGCGCGTGCTCACGCTGGAAGGCTCGGTCGCAAGCCGCTCGCACGTCGGCGGAACCGCGCCCGCACGGGTGCGCGCGGCGATCAGGCGCGCGCGAAAGAACCTCAAGCGCTGACCCGGTGACGTGATCCGCGGCTCACCGCCGTGTAGCCGCGCTTCGCGCGAGGCGTTGCGAGCCGAATGATCGAATCCCCTGAGCTCGTTGCTGCGCTGGAGACAAGCATCTCGGACGCGGCCGGTGCATTCCGGCTTGAGCGCGCTACGCCGGCCGCGGGAGGCTGCATCCATCGCTCTTACGTCCTCGAAGGCGGTGGGCGAAAATTTTTCTCGAAGATCAACGAGCGTTCGCAATCGGACAGCTTCGCCGCCGAGGCCGACGGCCTCGCGGCGCTCGCCGCGGCGGGCGTACGGGTCCCGGCACCGCTCGGTCGGGGAGAAACGCGGAAGGACGCCTTTCTGGTGCTCGAGTACCTCGAACTGCACGGAAACGGCGACTACTCCGCGCTTGGCCGTGCGCTTGCCGCGGTGCATTCGGTCCAGCGCGAGGATTACGGTTGGCACCGGGACAACTACATCGGAGCGACGCCCCAGCTCAACCGGCGATCGTCGTCCTGGACCGATTTCTGGCGCGAAGCGCGCTTGATGCCGCAACTCGAGCTGGCGAGAAAAAACGGTCTTGGAAAGGCACTTTCGAGAAAAGGAGAGCAGCTCGCGGCGGCGCTGCCGCAACTGCTTGCCGGACACGCCCCGTCGGCGTCGCTTCTGCACGGCGATCTGTGGAGCGGCAACGCCGGCTTTCTTGCGCAGGGTGCTCCGGTGCTTTTCGATCCCGCCGTCTACCGCGGAGACCGTGAAGCGGATATCTCCATGACCGAGCTATTCGGAGGATTTCCCCGGGCTTTCTATTCGGCCTATCGGGAAGTTGCACCGCTCGATCAAAACTACACAGTCAGGAAGATCCTCTACAACCTGTACCACGTGCTCAACCACGCGAATCTCTTCGGCGGCGGCTATGCCGCCCAAGCGGAGCGCATGATCGAGCGCCTGCTCGCGGAAGTGCGATAGACGGCTAGGAGGTGGTTTTTTCGCCGGCGAGAAGCTTGTGCAGTTCTCCGGACTGATACATCTCGCGCATGATGTCGGAGCCGCCCACGAACTCGCCGTTGACGTAGAGCTGGGGAATCGTCGGCCAGTTCGCGTATTCCTTGATGCCCTGGCGGATTTCCGGCTCCTCGAGCACGTTGACCGTGAATATTTGCTCGACCCCGCAAGCCTTGAGGATCTGCACCGCGTTGGCGGAGAAGCCGCACTGCGGAAACTGCGGGGTTCCCTTCATATAGAGCACGACCGGATGACCGGTCACTTGCTGCTTGATGCGCTCTTGCGCGTTCATGTCTGTCCTCGAAATATCCTATATATTCTGTCAAGTATTTTACAGGCCGCTATCAGCCCGGTCAATCGGGCCTGCGACCCGCGCACACGCGCGGGACCCGGGCGAGATCGTCGAAGTCTTCGACATCCGCGTAACCGAACTCTCCAAATAGCTCGGCGCAGCGATCCTTTTGATCGTATCCATGCTCCAGCAACAGCCAGCCCCCCGGCCGGAGGCAAGTTCGCGCGCGCTCGGCGATTTTGCGGATGCACGCGAGCCCGTCCTCGCCGGCGACGAGGGCAAGCGGCGGCTCGAAGCGCAAGTCGCCCTGCTCAAGGTGCGCGTCCCCCGGGGCGACGTACGGCGGGTTGGACACAATCAGATCAAACTGCTCCGGTCCGAGCGCCTCGAACCAGTCGCTGTGCACCAAGTCGATTGCGGCCCCGTGCTCGCGCGCGTTCCGGCGCGCGACGGCGAGGGCCGCTTCTGAAATATCGGTTGCGATGATTTTCAGCCCGGGCCGCTCTTTAGCGAGGGCGAGCGCAACCGCACCGCTACCCGTTCCGAGCTCCAGCACGCGGGCCGAGGCTCGAGGAACGCGCTCGAGCGCAAGCTCGACGAGGAGCTCGGTTTCAGGGCGCGGGATCAGGACATCCGGGGTGACGCGCAGGGTGACGCCGTAGAACTCGCGCCGGCCCGTGATGTATGGAACGGGCACACCGGCGCGCCGCTGCGCGAACCAGTCCCGCGCCGAGCACACCTTGGACGAATCGATCGCCTCGTCGGCGTGGGCGATGAGGTGGGCGCGCTCGCGGCCGAGGAGGGTGCGAAGCAGCAGCTCGGCTTCGGACCGCGGCAGCCCGGACTCGCGCAGCAGGCTGCCGATTGTCACGCCGGTTTCGACTGCGTTCACTCCGGGACCTTATTGCTCTTCGGCGAACGCGGCCAGCTGCTCGGTCTGGTGCTCGGCGAGCAGCGCCTGCGTCAGCTGGGAAAGATCACCGTCCATGATGTCGTTGATCTTGTACAGCGTAAGGCCGATCCGGTGGTCGGTGACTCTCCCTTGCGGAAAATTGTACGTGCGGATGCGCTCGGAACGGTCGCCCGAGCCGATCAAGGATTTGCGCGTGGCGGCCTGCTTCGCCTGCCGCTCGCGCCGCTGCTTGTCCTTGATGCGCGCCGCGAGCACCGCGAGCGCCTTTTCCTTGTTCTTGTGCTGCGAGCGCGCGTCCTGGCACTCCACCACTATTCCGGTGGGAAGATGCGTAATTCGAACCGCCGAGTCGGTCTTGTTGACGTGCTGGCCGCCGGCGCCCGAGGCGCGGTAGGTGTCGATGCGAAGATCCGAGGGATTCAGTACGACGTCGCCGATTGCGCTCGCCTCGGGCAGCACCGCTACCGTGCAGGCCGACGTGTGGATGCGCCCCTGCGTCTCGGTAGCCGGCACTCTCTGGACGCGGTGGCCTCCGGATTCGAACTTGAGCTTGGAGTAGGCGCCCTGTCCGATGATCCGCGCGATGATTTCCTTGTACCCGCCGGCATCGCCCGGCGATTCCGATATCACCTCCACCTGCCAGCCCTGGCGCTCCGCGTAGCGCGAGTACATGCGGAACAGGTCGCCCGAGAAGAGCGCCGACTCGTCGCCGCCGGTCCCCGCGCGTATCTCGAGGAAGATGTTGCGCTCGTCGTTCGGATCGCGCGGCAACAGCAGCTTCTGCAGCTCCGATTCGAGCGCGGCAAGCCGCTCGCGTCCGGCCTTGATCTCGCTTTCCGCGTAGCTTCTCATCTCGGGATCGGCGAGCAGCTCCTGCGCTTCGGCGACGTGCTGCTCGGCGTCGCGATACTTGCTGAACAGCTCGACGATGGGCTCGAGCTCGGCGTGCTCGCGCGAGAGCCTGCGGAACTGCTCCATGTCGCGGGTTGCGCCCTCGGAAGACAGAAGCGCGCTGATGTCGCCGAGCCGCTGGCGGGCCTGGTCGAGCTTTGCCGCGATGCTGGTCTTCATCGGCTCGAAACCGGACGCCCGAGCTAATCGCGCGCGCGCAGGTGATACAGCCGTGCTACGAGCGCCTTGAGCGGCTCGTCGCCTTCGTCGCCCTGGTTGAGCGCCTCGGTGGGAGCGTGCATCAGTTTGTTGGTCAGGCCGTGCGAGAGCGCCTCGAGCACCGCCTTCGGATCGTCGCCCCGGGCGAGCATGCGCGCCGCGCGCTCGACCTCGCGCAAACGCGCCTCCTCGGCCGTTTCGCGCAATTGGCGGATGAGCGGCACCATCTCGCGCGTCTTCATCCAGTGCAGGAACGAGCCGACCTGGGATTCGATGATCGCCTCGGCTTGCGCGACCGCCGACTGGCGCGCGTCGATGCCCTCGTGCACCGTGGCCGCGAGGTCGTCGATGGTATACAGGAATACGTCCTCCATCCCCGCCACTTCGGCTTCGATGTCCCGGGGCACGGCGAGGTCCACCATGAACACGGGGCGGTGGCGGCGCGCGCGCACCGTGCGCTCCATCGTGCCCTTGCCGATGATCGGCAGCGAGCTCGCGGTGCAGGAGACGATGATGTCGTACTCGGGCAGCCGCTCGGGCAGGTCGCGCAGCTCGAACGACTCGGCGTTGAAGCGGCGCGCGAGCGACTCGGCGCGCTCGAGCGTGCGGCTCGCCACCGCGATGCCGCGCGGCTGCTGCGCGGCAAAGTGAGTGGCGGCAAGCTCGATCATCTCGCCCGCGCCGATCAAGAGCACTTTCTGCTCGGCGAGGCTGGGGAAAATGCGCGCCGCGAGCTTGACCGCCGCGGCGGCCATCGAGACGACGTTTGCGCCGATTCCGGTGTTGCTGCGCACTTCCTTCGCCACCGCGAAGGAGCGCTGGAACAACTTGTTGAGCAGCGTTCCGAGCGTGCCGGCGGATTCGGCGACGCGGGCCGCTTCCTTCATCTGGCCCAGGATCTGCGGCTCGCCGACCACCATCGAATCGAGTCCCGAGGCGACGCGGAACGCGTGCCGCACGGCTTCGGCCTGCGGAAGCGTGTACACGTAGGGTTTCAGCTCCCGCGGTTGGACACGGTGATAGCCCGCGAGCCACTCGAGCGCCGCCTGCGGCTCGCCCAGCGCGCAGTAAAGCTCGGTGCGATTGCAGGTGGAGAGGATCGCGGCTTCCTTGACCGGCTCGTGGGCGGTCAGCTCCGAAAGCGCAGAACGCAGGCGCTCGGTGTTGAACGCCACCCGCTCGCGGATCGCGAGCGGAGCGGTATGGTGATTCAAACCGAGCGTGAAAAGCTGCATGGCGCGGGTCCGTGACAGACCCGTCATTATAGACTAGCCGATTCAGCGCTTTGTGTAGTATCCGAGGGAAATTTGATGAAAATCAAAGCGCCGGCTTGCCGCTACGAAAGCGCTTCGCCGCTTCCTGGACGAGACTCAGATCGGCGTACTTCTTTACGTCGATACTAGCCTTGAGGAAGCCGAGTTCCCGCTGCAACCTGATGTTCGCCTGCAATGCCTTGAGATTCGGGAGGAGGTTAGGATCGCGGTAATAGTCCCCGTTCCGACCGCCTTTCACGAACATCCATTTCTCCAACGACTGGGGCGGCCGCTTGCTCACTCTCGCCGCGATCTCGATCGCTTCTTTGCGGTTCCTGGGCTCGGTCCACCATCGCGTCGCCCGCAGTGCGTCTTCCATGAAATCCACGAGAGCGGCGCGGTTCTTCTTGATGAAATCTTCGCGCACGACCCAGACGATCATCTGGGTGCGGCCGACAACCTGCTTCTGCGTGAACAGCACCCGCGCCGCGCGGCGCAACTCCGGATCGAGCGAAAACGGCACCACCCCGGGGATGAGTTCGACCTTCTTCTCCAGGAGCATGGCCTTCATGTTCGGGAGAGCCGCCTCGACGAAGACGACGTCCTTCTTTTCGTCGAGCCTGTTTTTCCTAAGCGCGGCGCGCATCACGATGTCGACGGTGCTGCCGGCGGCGTTGGTGGCGAGCACCTTGCCCTTGAGCCCCCTGATCGACCTGACCGGGCTGTCCTTCAGGACGAAGAATTCGTCGCTGTAGTACCCCTCGACGCCCCCCTGGAACTCGTCGGCGATGACCCGCAGATCGTTCATCCCGGAGCTCTGCACCGCCAGCGCGAACGAGGAGAATGCGAGGTCGGCGATCTCGAGCTCGCCATTGGCCATCGCGGTGATCATGGGCGGCGCGCCCTGGAAGCGCACCGCCTCGAAGGTATACGACTTGCCCATGTGCCGCGCAAGCCCCGGCTTTTCGAACAGGATGGAGGCGCGGTTCGCGACCGGCGTCACCCATGCGACGCGGATTTTCACCGGCTCGGCGCGGGTAATGCCCGCTGAGAACGCAAGCGCGAGGGCGAAAGCCCCCGATAGGAATTTCAACGAACGCATCTGCCCTCCCCTCGGGTGGATTTTGCCTCGCTGCGCCCGGCGAATCAATGGTATTCAAGGGCGGAAATCGAGTACTGGCCTAAGTCGCGCTTCGCTTGACTTGCTTTGCTCGGCGACTGCATGATTTGCCGCCAAGGAGGACTCATGTTCAAACCGCTTCTGAAAGTCGTCGTCGTATTGGTCTTTGCCTGCGGGACATCGTCCGCCTCAGCGAACGACTCCCGCGCGCAGACCCTGCTTGCCGCAATCGCCAAGGCGCGCGTCATCGACCTCTCGCACGCTTGGGACTCGAAGTCCCCTATCGCGTCGGTGAATCCGCCGTTCTCGATGGCGCTGGCCGCAACGCACGGCAAGACCCGCGGCATGTTCAAGGACGGCGACCAGCTCTCCTTTGCGGCCGAAAAGATGGAATGGAGCGGCCAGCACGGCGCACCCTCGATCGACGCCATCGGCCATATCGGGCGCGACGGCAAGCTATACGGCGGCGTGGACGCCGCCGCGGCGACGAGCGATCCGGCGGGCATCGGCGCAAGCGGCGTCGGCGCCCACCTTGCGATCGATCAGTATCCGGCCGATCTGCTGGTGAACCGCGGCATCCTGCTCGATGTCGCGACGACGGTCCAGAAGAACGCGGCTCCGCTGCCGCCGGACTTCGAGATCATGGCCAAGCACCTGCAAGATGCGGCCCGGCGCGAGCGCGTGACGCTGCGCAAAGGCGACACGGTGCTCATCCGCACCGGCTGGGGCCAGTACTTCAAGGGCGACCCCGCGAAGTACGCCGGCGAGGCGTCGCCCGGACTCGGGCTGGACGGCGCGAACTATCTGATCAAGACCGGGGCGCGCGTCGTCGGCAACGACACGCTCACCTTCGAAAAGCGACCGCCCGTCGTGAAGGAGCCGAAGTTTCAGGTGTTCCCCGTGCACATGCGGCTCATTGCCGACTCGGGCATCTACATCATCGAGAACCTGGACCTGGAGGCGCTCGCGAAAGCAGAAGCCTACGAGTTTCCGGTGGTCGTGCCGCCGCTCAAAGTGAAGGGCGGCACGGGCTCTGCGCTGCGCGCGTTCGCGCTCGTGCCGAGATAAAAATGTTGGTGGCAAGGACGAAATCGAATAGCGAACACGGAAACACTCATTGATCAGGCCGGCTTGACCGCCAGTACATACCTTCGCAAAGCTTTGAACGCGATCGACGCTGAGCTCGGCGAAGGAGCCGCTGGCAGGAACCCACAACTGGTCGCCACTTTCATGCAGGTGTGCGCAATCGACTTCGCGACTTCATTCCTGTCCCAAACCCTGCAGGAAGGGCTGAAGCAGCTCGGCGATACTGTGGAAAAAGTAGCCGGCGAGGATCAGGCGCCGCCCGACGAATAATCAGGGCTGACGCTGGGAGGTTCCCGACTCCGGGAAGATGTACGGCGATTGCCGGCGGCAACAGGGTCGAACCCGGGCTTCCTCTGGAGTAGAGTACCGCT
>WNGF01019242.1_pt1 | contig 10113 bp, 8 predicted proteins | sample 5400641 | NCBI WGS metagenome assembly WNGF01 (sample SAMN13153371, study PRJNA577476) | soil metagenome | isolation source: 80 cm soil or saprolite under grassland replicate 2 | place: USA:California | collected 2016-06-15
TATCTCCCACATTATAAGATTTTGTGTGGCAGAATGGACATGCATTTACATCACCTGCGCTGTCAATATAAATGCTGCGGCTGCCTGCATAGCATCCTACACGGCGCTGATGATAACCATGATACATTATAAAGGGATAAGCTTTATATTTTTTATCCTGGTTAATAATCTTAAAAAAACTTTCCAATTGTTGAATATGTTTTTCTTCCAGCAACACATCCTTATCAGCGTAGTGACCGATATTTTTTGGTTCAAGCAACTGAACAAAATGCACACCGAGGTTTTTGGCAAATTCCATGTAAGGCATTAAGTGGTCTCCATCAATAAATGCTTTTGTTACGCACACACTTATTGTAACAACAAGACCAACACGCTGTGCAGCCTGCACACCATTCACAGTTTGTTGAAAAATATTAGCATGATGACGAAAAGCGTTGTGCAGTTCGGGAATATAATGATCAATGCTTACCACTACGCCCTTGCAGCCTGCATCTTTCAGCCGTTTTGCATTTACATCAGTTAAATTAAAACCGGATGTAATTACAAAACATTCACTTTTGTTTTTTGCATGTTGTATTACGTCCACCAGGTCGTGTATGCGCACCATCGGTTCGCCACCGCTGAAATGAAATTGTATAGCGCCCTGCTGCTGGTACAAGTCAACTATCTGAATAAGTTCCTCTTTTGTAAAAGTTTCTTTTTGATTGAGGTTATCCCATTCAAAACAATGTTCACACTTCAAAGGACATTTGCGTGTAATGGCAAAAAATACCATGCCAAGCCTTCCTGTGTAATTCAGGGGAAATGCATGGCGCATCAGTTCATCTTTTAAAAATGTATTGTATGATGAGGAAGGCCATCCGGGGTTATACAGGTTATTGTAATACCTGCCACCAACCTTGTACATTTTATTTACCTGTGTTCCCCATGTTTGTTTGCGCAATCGCATTAGTTGCCTGAAGGTTTTTAAAATCTGCAAAGGCTTTTTTATAATGATACATGCGAAGTAAAACAGAGTCATTTGTTTTGCCGCCGAAACAAAAAACTTTTCTATCCTATTTGTTTTTTGTGATATCAAATTTTCTCCGGGACTCTTATTTAAATTATAAGTGTTCGGGTTATTTTTTTTCAGTGGCATCGTTAATGTTGTTTCCATAAAGTAATTTTTGTGTGGTGATTTTTTTGTACTGAGCTATGGAAATACCGATGAACTTTCGTTGTCCGAAGGAGTCCTTTGGAGCGTCGCACTCTTGTACTTTATTGCATGATTCATCTGTTTTCATAATTCGAAAAATGTTTTCTTCAAGCATAACCGTTTACAGTAAGAAGCCCTGCTTTTTCATGCCACTGGTATATATATTTTCTCCATCTTTTCTCTATCTTTTTAAAAGTTTCATCGTTGTAGTCATATTTGAATTTGCTGTATTGCTTTTCTTTTTGCAATTGCTTCATCAACCCGTCACGCACAGTTTCAAAACCAGGAATGTTTAATACTGTGAAAATCTTTTTCAAAACAGTGAGTGGTCTCGCTTCCAGTTCTTCAAACTCTACCTCAACAAGGTTTCCTTCAGGTATTAATGTCTTATCTTTTTCATATTGTTCCATCATGTAACTGTAGTCACTAAAAATAATTTCTTCTATTTGCTTGTCTGAAATCTTTTGAAGGCAAAATTTCCGAAGTGCTTTATGCCACAGGTTGCACATAGAATAAAACACATGATAAGGATTGCGGCTGATGTAAATAAATTTTGCATCAGGAAAAATTTGAAGCAGGTATTTAATCCGCTCAGTGTTTGGCGGACTCTTCAAAACAAGCTGCTTTCCCTTATGTTTATATGTTGCCAGTTTCAGTAAGCCGGTATATTCTTTTTTCCAACGTTGATAGTAACGTTGTTCAATACATTGCTGTGAACATGTTGGCCATTTGTTCCGGCACAATGGAAACACAAAACGCCAGTAGTCTGTGTATGGTGAACTCCGGTTGATAAGAAAGCGTTCTTCCTCTGCCGGTTCATCAAGTAAGGGAATTGTATTGTTGAAAAATGAAGTTTTAATCCTCAGCCTCTTTATAATGAATTGCAATGTCACCTTCAGCCATCTGCCGAATAACAAGCTTGAGTTAGGACAAATAATATCATAATAAGATATAAATCCAAACCTTCCGTCACCCGCCATTAATTTGTGCAACCAGGTAGTACCACTCCTGTAATGTCCTAAAATAAAAACGGGTTGTTTTATAATTGCTGTTCTTTTGATTTTACGTGAGTAAAAAAGAAATTGCAAAAAAGCAAGCGGTATTACCAGTATTAACTTTAAGTAAAACAGAACCAGCAGTAACACTCCTCTTGCAGAGATGCCATTGCTTGCAAACAACCGTCTTGTTAGTTCTATCACGGGTATATTAACAGGAGCTGTTTTGCTTTTCATGTTCAATTTTTAATTTGGTTTGAATTGTTTCCTTTTTTTCTCTATGCACCACAAGAATTTAAAGCTTGCCTTTGAAAAAGAATTTTTGTTATAAGAATCATACAAAGGAAGTAATGCAACATGTGATGATGATTGATGAAAAAAGATATAAATTACAAGAGTCCGCCCAAGGCGGAACAGAAGCTTAATTGAAAAATTTTTTGCCGGGTTCATAAATAAAAAAGTTTATTAACAGAATGATCCGGGTAAAGAATTATTGCTGCTTGTTAATGCGTTTCATTATCATAGCAACATCCAGTGCCTCTTTGTATTTCTCTCTTGAAAATTGATCGAAAGCGCCCTTTTTTTGAAACTTATACAACTCCAAATAATTCGTTTTGCCGGTAATGTGTTCCAGGTCATGATAATAGCCGCCGCTTGCCAAAACGTAGGATGACACAGTATTTCCTGTTGATGCCGGCAGCGCATACTTAAATGATATAAATTCCGCTTCTGTAAGATGTGTATACACTTTATCGTTGTTGATCAATGCAGTTCTTTGATCAGTACTGTCTGATTTAATTACGGTTTCAGGTTTAATTACATTTACGGTAAAATCTTCATCTGCACTGTAATCAATGCCTGCAAAATCAAGATCCCAGAAGCGGTATGCTGTTTCAAGTTTCAGTTCAATTTTATCGCCCGCAATATCTCTTGTATTTATTTGCATGATCATATCACGGGTTGCGGTATTGCCGATAAGCGGAAAGTAATCGATAAATTTCCAGCCGTCGGCAGTTTTTATATACACCATTAAAGGAAGTGCCTGGTCGGTTTGCCATTTTTTGAGTACCTCGGTATCAGCCTTCTCCTGCTTTTCCCTCCATTTCTCAAAATTGTCACCAAACATCTGCAAGAATTCTTTATGCAGTAAACTTGCCCAATAAGTATTGCGTGCATGAATTATAAGTTTCGCCGTAGTAGCATTTGCCGGTTTGTGAAAGCCGAGTTTAACATCGCTGAAACCATTATTATTCGACGCATTATCAAAAGAATAAAACGCAGTATCCGTTTTTTTCAAAATATACGCAATGTCATCGCTTCCGTTTGTGATAGCTCTTACAGGTAAATGCATGTCATGATAAGAAAATATATTTCCATGCCTGTCCGGCAATATATGGGTGCCGGGCAAATGATTTATCTGCAGCAGTTCAGTTTTGTTGATAAATTGTTCTTCGTTCTTTACGTTGGATATCTTAAATGAAATTTCTTTGGCATCATAAGGTACAGAATTTAGCGGTAAATAATCCATGCGCTCAAGTGTTGAATATACTGCGCCGCTGTACATGCCGCCGGTAAAACTGTAAGCTCCGTTATTATCAATAGATACCTGGGGGCAATTGCAAGCAATAGCTAATGCTATAATACCGACTATTGTTGTTGTTACTAATACTATACCAACGGTACTGATAATATGATTGGCGGTGGTTGCACCTTTGTTCAGCTCGTAAACATCAGCCCTGTTGAAAGATGTTATACTTGCAGAAAACAAAGAATCATTATGCTTCAATTCCGCGTTGGTGTATAAATGAACTTCGAGCAAGGCATTGGATTTATCTTTAGCCTTTACACGGTTTTTTTTGCTGGCACTATCAGGATGTAAATATTTCGCATGTTCAGCCGGCAGTGGTACAATTTTTCCATATAGCATATCGTCATTTACAGAAACCTGATCAAGACCATTTGTGCTATTTGCAAAATGTATAATGAAGTATTTGGATTCTGAACTGAGTTTTGACGCAGTAGCAGCATCAATGGCTGGTTTTGTATTTGTCCGGTAAAAATTAAGATAACAACCAGTTAGTGTAATGAGTAGAAAACAAATGCATACATAACCAATTTTTTTTCGCTTAAGAAAAATAATTAGCAGCGGGAAAAAAGTAAAAGATGCAAAGGCGGAGAATTTTGAGATCAAACTATTCATAGTTGTATGTATAAAGGTGAAAAATTCTTTTGTTCATTTTTTTTGTTTCATTGAGGCATTCTGCATAAATGTGGTGTTCATATCGAATTAACTATTCCACAAAGAAGAAACACTTTCAATTGTATGCTACGGTGAACACCTGTTTATCAACTTACCTGCAATATGCTTCAGGAATGCAGCAATAACCATCAGATTTAATTCAAAAAGTATCAATTTTGAATCAGTGGCTTTTCGCTGTTCGTAATTGAAAATAAATCAGAATTTGGTATACATGTATTTCAACCGTTACAGATCTTGTACGAATTTTATTTTGTTATGATAATTTTCTCTGTTGCACCGGTTGTAGTATTTTTTAGATAATATAAACCTGGGGCCAGATCAGCGATATTTATTATGCCATTGCCATCGATGGTTTTTGTAAGTAATATTTTACCTGCGTGGTCTATTAAAGAAACAATTGCCTTGCCGTTGGTTTGTATATGAAGTATATTCTTTGCCGGGTTGGGGTAAACCATGAAGTTTTTATTGCTGCCTAGTCTAGCGATGCTGTTTGCAGTTTCTGATGAGCTTATATCTTTAGGACACTGGGTTTCATATTTTAATTTTACAAGCCAAAAATCTGTGGCGCCCCTTGATCTTTGGGTTTTATCCCCTGAAACTCCTGAATAAGAATAGCCTCCTAAAACAAAGCGGTTTTTTTCAATTTCGTCAATACTATATAACGATTCATAATCACTACCGCCAATCGTTTTATCCCATTGAATATTTTCCAAACTATCCAGCTTTACAACCCAGTAATCAGCACCACCTCTGCTGTTTTCGGTTTTTTCTCCTGATTTATTTGAATAAGAAAAACCGCTAAGAATATACCCACCATCGCTGGTTTGTTGAAGAGACAATAACCCATCATGGTCATTCCCCCCAATTGTTTTATCCCAATGAATTTTTCCATGTTCATTTAGCTTAACCACCCAATAATCACGCGCGAGCTGCTTCCCACGGTTATTTTCCGTTTTTTCTCCCGATTTATTTGAATAAGACGAACCACCAAGAATATAACCGCCATCGCTGGTTTCTTGAAGGGCGGCCAAAAAATCATAACCACTTCCACCAATGGTTTTATCCCATTGAATGTTTCCCAAACTATTCAGCTTGACAACCCAATAATCATAGGTACCCCTGCTGTTGTGTGTTTTCTCTCCTGATTTATCTGACGAAGAATAACCACCAAGAATATATCCTCCATCGCCTGTTTGTTGGAGGGAGGTTAAAAAATCATAACCACTTCCACCAATAGTTTTATCCCATTGAATGTTTCCCAAACTATTCAGCTTGACAACCCAATAATCATAAGTACCGCTACTGTTTTGTGTTTTCTCTCCTGATTTATCTGACGAAGAATAACCACCAAGAATATATCCCCCATCACTGGTTTGTTGAAGAGAAGTTATTTCATCCAGGTTATTTCCGCCAATCGTTTTATCCCATTGAATATTTCCGAAACTGTCCAGCTTTACCGCCCAGTAATCATATTCCTCGTCACCCCTGCTGTTTTCGGTTTTTTCTCCTGATATGTCCGAAGAAGACCCACCACCTAAAATATAACCACCATCGCTGGTTTGTTGAAGAGAGCTTAATTCATCACTACTATTTCCGCCAATTGTTTTATCCCATTGAATTTTGCCCAACCTATCGAGCTTTACTACCCAATAATCAGAACCGCCTCTGCTATTTTCGGTTTTTTCTCCAGATTTATTTGAACCGGAGTAACCACCTGCAATCAATCCGCCATCTTTTGTTAAATACATACTAGTGAACATATCCTCGGTATTCCCCCCTATTGTTTTTTGTGCTTTAATGGTAGGTTGGGCAAAAGCGTTTGTATAAACAATGCCTGCCAGAAAAAGCAGAGTTGTAAATTTGTATTTCACAGCGGAAGTTTTTGATTAAAAATTGAAAGAAAGAGAAGGTTGAAAGGATGGATAAGATAAGAATTATCTTTATCATTTATCATTTATTTTGTCTAAAGATTATCTTTTTATTTTACTACCAAACATATAACCAATTCGAATTCCGAAATATCTGTTGTGATATTTGGGTCCTTCATCGGAATTAGCAATATTACTTAAGCCGAGATTATAATTAGCTGCAATAAGAAATCCGCTTTTGCATTGATAACCTGTTAAGAAGTTAATTCCCGCTTCGAAAGGTTTAAAATCATCATCCTCCCCGCTTCCGAATTTTATATCAGTGGGCTCAATATTCGATCCGTCATCCCATTTATCTTTACCTGATAAACCTATACTTAAAGAAGGTCCTGCACCAATAAAAAATTTCCCTTTCAATGAATGTGTGTTGTAAACAAAGTTCAATGGAAGCTCTAAATAATTCAGGGTTGTTTTATCTGTGATGCCCTCCTCTTTTAGAACGCCACCTTTTTGAATATAGTTTAAAGCAGGTTGAAAACTGAAATGTTGTCCAAGACCAATGGAAGATACAACCCCCACTGTAAATCCGCTCCTGCTGTAAAACCAATGGAAGATTTTTGTGCTTTGGAATAATTCATCAATAAAATAAAACTGATGAGCAGGCAAATTGTCTTTTTCATGATACACGAGTTTATTAGTGAAAAAATTGTTTTTAAAAAATTTATCTATGCAGAGAATAATCTGAATAAGAAATTCTCTTTTGGCAACACCGGTAATTTTTCTCTTATTGTAAGTGTTCTTTTTGGTATTTATGTCGGGCACAAATGCAGAAGTAATAGGGTATCATCTTTAAATATTTATTGCTACACCCACTGAAAATATTTTCTTGGTTGATACTTGTGGCGCAATCATTATGTTGCTTGTACCTAACAAAAGTTCACCACGCTTTTTATTTTTACTTCCTGCAATTATAAATGGCACTCCTGCAACAATCATAACCGCACCCGCTACCATTAATGCTGAACCTGAACTCATTTCTGATTCTCCGCTTTGAGGATTTGACCAATCAAAGCCTTTTGCAAAACCACTTAGTCCAACAGCCATACCAATGGTACCAATAACAAGACCACCAGTAGCTAAAACAGTTCCCAACTTTTTTTGATTCTTGCCTTTTTTAAGATATTGCATGCCAGGTTCTTTGTCAGTCAGCTTGCGATTCTGCATTGTATCCTGCAAGAGTTGAGCATTTGATGCATAAGCATAAGTGATGATGATGCAGATAAGAATTATTTTTTTCATACCTATATTTTAAGCCGGTACAGAAATAAGTTTAGCATCTATCAAATTGTAATTCATAATTCAGTTGCCTAACTTTTATAACAAGTTATCAAATAAGAGATTTTCAATTTCGAATTGGAAATACTTTATCGTCTTAATACAAGTTTTTGCTGACTAACACCGTTGACAGTTTGCAAGCGACTTATGTACACTCCGGCAGGCAGATTACCCGCTTCTAAATTCACCTGCTGAATCACACCCTTGCCCGCTACCCCGTTGAAAACTGTGGATACCAGTTTACCATTTATATCATAAATGCGAAGACTTGCCGGTCCTGGTTGAATAACGCTGAACGAAAGAGTTACGCGGTTTGTAAATGGATTAGGAAACGCTGTGAGTTTATCTTGTAACTCTCCTTGTGTTTGCACATTCGTGATCGTATTGTTTCCTGCTTGTGAAACAGTCTGATTACATCCTCCCAAATAAGCTCCTTTTTGTATAAAGCCGGGAGCTGCAGAACGATCAATGCATAAATCTTTCCCCTTGAAGCAAACTTCTATCTTGTCTTCTTTTTTATTTTTATTACCACATAAAAAATTTGGAAGCGCTTCGTAAAGTGCTTTGGCCAACTGCATATGGATCGGCCCCATAAAAGTTTGTAAGCACTACAAGCGTCATTTTTCTGTCTGGTTGATAGAACATTACGGAGCGGTAACCCGGCGCTCTGCCATCATGACCAACAAAATAATCAGTTTCACTGATTCGGGTAGTAACGAAAATGCCGTATCCGAGTTTGTCTCCGCCTTCATCCGGAGTAGGAGAAATAGAGTTTAGCATTGTGTTGAGTGTTGATTTGCTTGTAGCTCTGCCACCAAAAAGTGCATTTCCCCATTCCGCGAGGTCAGCGGCATTAGAAACGATACCGCCACCGGTAAAAGCCAGTGATACAATCGCATCCATTGGAAAACGTGAAATATTGGTATACGCATCCGGGAATGTAGGCTGACCGGTTAATTGAAAGATAGGGTTGAATGCGCTGATATTATCGTGCGGTGAAGCAAGCATTCCACGATTGCCTAATGATTCTCTGCCTCCGAGATACATAGAAGCAAGATGAAGAGGATCGAAAAATCGCTCACGGTAATATTGTTCAATGGGCTTACCCGTCGCAGCTTCTATAATCGCCCCTAAGAGAATGTAGTTGGTACTGGAATAGCGGCGTTCAGCGCCGGGCGGACTAATCTGGTGTACAAAAGATGCCATCTCATACGGCGTCCATATATGAGTTGGATTAAAAGCAACCGCTACCTGCAGTGCAATTTCATCTGTATAATCAGAATACCCGCTCTCATGGGCAAGCAGTTGACGAATAGTTACAGAACTGTTGAGACTTGGGTTAACAACATTTATTAAAGGAAGCCATTTGTTTATCGGTTCTTCAAGGCTAAATGCTCCTTCCTTCGCCAGTTCCAAAACCAATGCTGCGGTAAAAGTTTTGGTTACACTGTAGATACGCGAAAGTGTATCAGTAGTGAAAGGTGTGCCGCCAGGCAGCAGGTTGTTTTGCTGATCAATATTGCGCGCAGCATAACCTGTAGCTCCTTGCCAAAAAGCCAAACCATCTACTTTAATTGCTACAGACATGCCGCCAACATAAGGATTGGCAGGATCATTTTGAAAACTTTCAATCACTTTCTGAAGCTGGATCTGCGTCTCAGTCGAGAAGCCCTGTGCAAAGGAAGAAAAACATGTACAAGCAAGGAAGATAAACAGGTTTATTTGCCTGGTTAAATTGTAGAAGCAAGTTTTCATAATTTTTTGTTTTGAAGTGAAGAAAATGAGGACAGAGTTTGGTTATAGATGCGTTTATGCTACATGTTCCGGTACCAATTCTCTCTTAAAAAGAATTTTATCTTCTTCATTAATTAAGATTGATACAGCCAAGCTACTATAGCTTTTATCTTAAATCAATCTGTATTTAGCAGTTATCATATTGTAATTGATAATTAGACTTAGTAACGTTTCGTAGAAGGTTATCAAAGAGAAATCTTAAGTTATTAATCGAAATGATTAGCAATTATGTTTTGCTTTTACAAATTAAAAGATATTCATGATTGTTGATGCGAACACCATACAAGCACACGATGTTATGAAATGTTTTTCAGACAGATATAAATTGTTTTATAAAAAAAGAAGCAAACCCCGAAGCTTCTTATAGTTTCGGGGCTATTAAAATCATCGTTCTTTCACGAGTTTTATTGTCTTGTTTCCTTTTTCACTTTTAATTGTTACGATGTAAATTCCTGCTGCGAATTTTTCTGTGGGCAGGTTTATCTTTGATTGATTACTATAACTGCTTTGCCAAATAATCTTACCCAACATATCTGTAATTGTAACTGCTATATCTTTAATGTTGTTCGTAATTTGTAATGCAGCCTTGCTATGTGTTGGGTTTGGATAAAGAGTGGCATTGAATGCTGCTGTAGTTAATTTTAATTCAGATGCATTTGTTGTTGT
>WNGF01021968.1_pt1 | contig 10112 bp, 5 predicted proteins | sample 5400641 | NCBI WGS metagenome assembly WNGF01 (sample SAMN13153371, study PRJNA577476) | soil metagenome | isolation source: 80 cm soil or saprolite under grassland replicate 2 | place: USA:California | collected 2016-06-15
CGCCGGAGCTGCTCGGCGTCGGCTACATCATCGGCCCGCGCATCGCCTCGACGATGTGCGCGGGCGGCGTCCTCGCGTACCTCGTGCTCATCCCGCTCATCAAGTTCTTCGGCGACGCGATCCCGGCCGCGCTCGCGCCCGGCACGATCCCGATCAGGGACATGGGTCCCTCGCAGATCCGCAGCGCCTACGTGCTCTACGTCGGCGCCGGGGCGGTCGCGGCGGGCGGCATCGTGAGCCTCTTCCGCTCGCTCCCGCTCATCGCGCGCGGCCTGCGGCAAGGGCTCCGCGACGTCGGCGTCGTGCGCGGCGCCGGCCCTGCGCGGCGCACCGAGCGCGACCTCCCGATGCGGCTCGTCCTCGCGGGCGCCGTCGCGCTCGTCGTCGCCGTCTGGCTCGCGCCGCCGCTCCACATGAACCTCGTCGGCGCCGTGCTCGTCGTCGCGCTCGGGTTCCTTTTCGTGACCGTCTCGTCGCGCCTCACCGGCGAGATCGGCTCGTCGTCGAACCCGATCTCGGGGATGACCGTCGCGACGCTCCTCCTCACCTGCCTCGTCTTCCTCGTCGTCGGCTGGACCGGCGGCACCTACTACGTGACCGCGCTCTCGGTCGGCGCCGTCGTCTGCATCGCGGCCTCGAACGGCGGCACCACCTCCCAGGACCTCAAGACCGGCTACCTCGTCGGCGCGACGCCGCGGCACCAGCAGCTCGCGATCCTCTTCGGCGCGCTCGTCTCGGCGCTCGTCCTCGGGCCGATCCTCCTCCGCCTGAACGACGCGGCGACGACGTACGTCCCCGCCGCGGAGGTTGCGCCCGCCGGGCTCCGGGTCGATCCCGGGAGCTTGCCGGGCGCGCGCGAGCGTGCCCCCGCGCGCGAGGGGACCGGGCCGAGCGCGCTCCTCGTCTGGCACAAGACCGACGACGCAGGCGGCCCACCCGGCCGCTACCTCGTGGACGACGCGGGCGCGGCCGTGTGGCTCGTCGATCCCGGCATCAACGGGGTCCATCCGCGGCGCGCCGACGGCACCGAGGTCCGGAAGTTCGACGCGCCCAAGGCGACGCTCATGTCGTACATCATCAAGGGCATCCTCGACCGGAGGCTGCCGTGGGCGCTCGTGCTCTTCGGCGCGATGATCGCGCTCGTGCTCGAGATGTCGGGCATCCCGTCCCTCGCCTTCGCGGTCGGCGTCTACCTCCCGCTCTCCTCCTCGACCCCGATCCTCGCGGGCGGCGTCGTGCGCTGGCTCGTCGATCGCAGCCGCCGCCCGGGCCTCGTCGCCCGCGGGCTCGACGAGGAGCAGGTCCTCGCCGAGGCGGACAAGAGTCCGGGCGTCCTCCTCGCCTCCGGGTACATCGCCGGCGGCGCCATCGCCGGGATCGTGATCGCGTTCATGGCCGGCGTGCTCGAGCCCGTGGACCGGGTCCTCACCCGCTGGGCGAGCGCCCACAACCCGTTCTTCGAGGGGGCGCGCTCGGACCTGCTCTCGCTCCTCCCGTTCGCGCTGCTCGCAGCGTACCTCCTCTACACCGGCTTCGAGCGGCCGCCGCCGTCCGCGGACCGGGACGCGGCGCGGCGGGCGCCGGCGCGGTAGAACCGGTCCATGCCGCGGCCGTTTGGCGTGTACGTCCACTTCCCGTACTGCGCGCACCGCTGCCCGTACTGCGACTTCGCCGTGACGACGGAGCCGGTGCCGGGCGAGCGGCGGTACGCCCGCGCCATCCTCGCCGAGCTCGCGCTGCGCGCGCCCACCTTCGACGGCCTCGCGCCGGTGAGCCTGTACCTCGGCGGTGGCACGCCCTCGCTCTGGGACCCGGCGGAGGTCGCCGAGGTGATCGCGGCGATCCGGGCGCGGCTCCGCCTCCCCCTGGACGCCGAGGTGACGGTCGAGGCGAACCCGGAGTCGTGCGACCGCGAGAAGCTGCGCGCGCTCCGCGCCGCGGGGGTGAACCGCGTCTCGGTCGGCGTCCAGTCGTTCGACCCGGGCGTGCTCGCGAAGCTCGGCCGCCGCCACGGGCCCGAGGCGGCGGAGGCGGCGATCCGCGCCGCCGCCGACGAGGTCGGGAACGCGAGCGTGGACCTCATCTACGGCGCGCGCCGCTCGACCGTGGAGATCGCCCGCGCGGACGCGGTGCGCGCGGTCGCCGCGGGGGCGGTCCACGTCTCCGCGTACCAGCTCACGCTCGACGCGGAGGTCCTCGCCGAGGAGGTCCCGCTCGCCCGGCTGCGGCGGGAGGGGCGGCTGCCCCTGCCGAGCGACGAGGACGCCGCGCGCCAGGGGGCGGCGATCCGCGGGGCGCTGCGCCGCGAGGGGCTCCGCCGCTACGAGATCTCGAACTACGCGCGCCCCGGCCGCGAGTCGGTCCACAACCGGCTCTACTGGGAGGGCGAGAGCTATCTCGGCCTCGGCGCGGGGGCGTATGGGTGCCTGCGCGCTGACGCCGGCGCGCTCCGCTACGGGAACGCGCGCGACGCCCGGACCTACCTCGACCTCGCGCTCGGCGGGCGGCTCCCGACCGCCGAGGAGGATCGCGTGGGCGCGCGCGCGGCGCGGAACGAGCGGCTGATGCTCGCGCTCCGCACGCGGCGCGGCGCGGACCTCGGCGCGCTCTCGGCGACGCAGGCGCGCGAGGCGGCCGAGGCGGTGCGCCGCCGGCTCGCGGTCCGCCGCGCCGGGCGCCTCGTCCTCACGAGCCGCGGGATGGACCTGCACAGCGCCCTGGCCGAGCGGCTCTTCGAGTAGGAGGACTCACATGGCGAGCGATCCAAGCTTCGTCGCGCACGCGCTCGACCTCGTCGCGCTCCTCGGGGACGTCGACGCGCGCGCGATGTTCGGCGGCCACGGGCTCTACGCGGAGGGGGTCATGTTCGGCCTGCTCGACGACGGCGAGCTGTTCCTCAAGTCCGACGACGAGTCGCGCGATGCGTTCGTGTCGGCGAGCTGCCGGCTATGGCGGTATGTGAACAAGAAGGTCCGGATGGAGAACACCGGCTACTTCAGGCCGCCGGACGACGCGCACGAGGACGCGGAGGCGATGCTCCCCTGGGCGCGCCTCGCGCTCGACGCGGCGCTGCGCGTCCGCGCGGCGAAGGCCGCGAAGGGGAAGAAGGCGAAGGGCAAGCAGCGGCCGGACGCGGGGCGCGCCGCGAAGCCGGCGCAACGCAAGCCGGCGCCGCGCAAGCCCGCGCCGCGCAAGCCGGCGCGCGCGAGGACCACCCGCGGGCGCCGGACGCGGTAGCATCGGCGGGTGCGCCGCCTCCTCGCCTTCCTCCTCCTCCTCTTCGTCGCGCTCGGGCTCGGCCTCGGCGTCGGGCTCCGCGTCGCCCGGCGCGCGCCCGCGCTGCCCGATGCCCCCGCGGTGGTCGTCCGGATCCGCGAGGTGGCGCGGCTCGAGACGCTCGACGTCTCGCTCTACAAGAAGGTGACCTTCGCGCCGGAGCCCGTCGAGGCCGACTCGCTCTGGGGCGACGTCTCGGGCTGGCTCCGCCACGCCATCCGGACGCCGCGCGGGAAGGCGATCGTCTTCGCCGACGCCCACCTCGGCCTCGATCTCGCGCGGCTCGACGCGTCGAGCCTGCGGGTCGAGGGACGCGAGGTCTTCGTCGTCCTGCCGGCCCTCCGCGCGACGGTGGAGCTGCGCCCGGGGGAGACCGAGGTGATTGGCTCGAACCTCGACTCCGCCGAGACGGCGCACCTACTCGAGCTCGCCCGGGCCGCGTTCGAGCGCGAGGTCGAAGCGGACCGCGCGCTGCGCGATCGGGCGCGCCTCTCGGCGGAGCGGCAGATCCGGGCGCTGCTCACGACGCTCGGGTTCGCCGAGGTCCACTTCGTGGACGCGCTGCCCGGCACGCCCACGACGTAGGGGCGGGTCCACTCCGCCCTTCGACTGCGCGCCGCCTATGGCGGCGCTACGCTCAGGGCGAACGGGGGCGGTGCCAGGTCCAGGTCCAAGTCCAGGTCCAGGTCCAAGACCAGGTTGCACCCAGGCACTCGAATGAAGCCGGGCGTGGAGGCGTCCGTCCGGGGAGTGCGGACGCCTCCGGCCCGATGTGCGCCGCGCAGCGCGGTGATTCCGTCAGCCGCGAACGCGGAGCACGCCGCCAGGGGGAGAGCGGCGTGGACCGGTCCACGTTCGAGCGACGGCGAAGCAGAGAGCGGAGGGGGTGAGGAGCCAGGATGCCTGTTCGGCCATCCGGGCGATGCTCTCGGCGATCCGACGAACGAAGCGCACGAGCACGGTAGTGCAGCGGCCGTGCCCCCCTCCGTGCGGCCCGATCTATCGCCTCGTAGTGCGGATTCAGGGAGCTTTCACGGTTGGGGCGTCGGGGGTCCGGGCACACCCGCGGGTGCGATGGCAGGGACCTCCCCCGCGAAGGCGACAGGGCGCTGCTGCAGGTGGTCGACGGCCGCGGCGAACGCCGCGAAGTCGGCGTACCGCTCGGGCGCGATGCGCCCGCGCCGGAGCGCGAGCCGCTCCTCGCGCACGAGCGTCCGTCCGTCAATGCGCTCACTGCGCGTGAAGGATCCGAACGGCCCGTCCGCCGCGCCCGCGGGCGCAGGCTCGGGCCGGAAGCCTTCGGGGGCGACGACCTCGATGCGCTGCTCGATCGTCTCGGGGAGACCGATGACGAGCGGCGTCGTGCGCGCGGCGACCTGGACGTACCGCGCCCCGAGCCGCGCCGGCTCGATGGCCGCGTCGAGCACGAGCCCGCCGTTCGCGGCGCGGGCGAGCGCGCCGACCGTTCCGCGCCAGCGGAGCGTGAACGGCGCGTCCGGGTCCTCCTCGCCGAGCACCTCGACCGACGACAGCGAGAGGCCGCGGAACGTGCGCGCGAGCATCTGCTCCACGACCTGCCGCCGCTCGGTCGCGTCGAGCCGCTCGATCCCGCCCTTCACCGCGGCGGCCATCGCGCCGTGGAAGCGGTCCTCTCCCCCGAGCTCCGCGCCCCCGTCGGCGCGGAGCGCGATCCGCAGCGCGAGCTCGCGCCGGTCCTCGACCGGCGCCCGCTCCGGCGTCCGCGCGAGCTCGAGCGGCTCGCCGGGCTCGGGCACGACGAGCGCCTCGCACCCGAGCACGCTCGACGGGATCGTCCCGAGCGGCGCCATCCTGAGCGCGGGATCGTGCCAGAGCGGCGCGCCGCCCGCCTCGATGCGGAGGAGCGGATAGGACCAGCCGGTCCGCGACGGGAAGCGCCGCGGCGCCGGATCCGCCGCGAACGGCCGCACGAACGCGACGCGCGCGCGGACGCCGAGCTCCGCGAGCACGGCCTGGAGGAGGAAGAGCCGTCCGCCGCGCCCGCGCGAGAGGACCTCGCTCGCGTCGTCGAACGAGCCGCCGCTGCCGAGGACGTCCCTCGACAGGCGGGCCCAGGCGGCGCGCGCGAGCGCGGCCGGCGGCGCGCCGCCGCCCGCCTCGGCCCGGATGCGGCGCGCGTAGGCGCGGATCTCCTCGGTCGAGCGGGCCTTCCCGGCGAGCGCGTCGGCGAGGTCGCGGTGGACCGCCTCGCGCCCCTCGCCGATCCCGACGTGCAGGTACGGGAGGATCTCGCCCGGCTGTGGCTGGTTCGGCTCGGGGACGAGGGCGGGCACGTCCGCGGCGGTGCCGCGGATCACGTCGCGCCCGCGCTCGCGGACGGGCGTCGGGGCCGGCATGCCGTGCGCCTCCACCTCGAGCCCGAGCCCCTCCGGCGCCGCGACGACGTAGGTCGAGCGGAACAGGCGCGACCCCTCGGCGCGGAAGAAGAACCGCTCCGCGACCGCGCCCTCGCCGTCGCCGCGCACGCCCCGCACGAACTCGAACCGGACGTAGTCGCCGGGCTCGAGCCCGGCGAGCGAGATCGTCCCCTTGCCGTCCTTGCTGACCCGCTCGGGCTCGACCGCCCGGCCGTCGGGCTTGAGCGTGCGCACGGCGAGCACCTCCGCGCCGGGCGGGATCGTCACCTCGCCGAACTGCTCGACGCCCTTCGGGTCGAGGACGTGGATCACCTGGTGCGTCCGCTCGGTGAGCGCGCCGCCCGGGTGCACCTCGACCGCCGCGGCGTCGAGCACCATCGCCGAGGACGTGTCGTCGGTCCGGGTCCGGCGCGCCGCCTCGTAGGCGCGGATCGCCGACCCCGCGTCCTCCGCCCACTCGTCGAGCACCTCGCGGCCGTCCTCGAGCGCGAGCGCGCGCCGCAGCGGGAGATCGCCGCCGTCGTCGAGCAGGGCGCGCTCGCGCGCGGCGCGTGCGCCCGCCGCGTCGCCGGCGAGCTCGAGCGAGTCGGCGAGCCGCTTCTCGATCCGCGCGCTGCGCGGCCAGATTGCGCGCAGCGCGCGGAGCGCCTCGACGGCCGGGCTCGAGCGCCCACGGGCGGGCGCGCACGACCGGCGCGAGCGCGAAGGCGGCACCGGCGAGGTCGCCGCGGCGGCGCAGGTGCTCGGCGAGCCGCTCCCGGCCGTCGCGGCACGCGGCGAGCGCCCGCGCGCGCTCGTCCTCGACCTGCACCGCGCGGCGGCGGCCGGCGAGGTCGCGGCCGAGCTCGAGCGCGCGGCAGCCGTCTCCGGCCGCGATCGCCTCGGCGACGAGCGCCTCGGCAGTCTCGACGAGACCGCGCGCGTCCGCGGCGCGGGCACGGGCGAGCGCGAGCGCCGCGCCCCGCCCCGGCGCCGCGCCGGCCGGCGCGACCACCGCCAGCACCTCGTCCGCCTCGTCGAGCCGCCCCGCCCGGCGCAGGAGCGACGCGAGCGTGATCCGGGCCGCGACGTGGCCCGGGTCGCGCGAGAGCGCCTCCCGCAGCTCCGCCTCGGCGCGCGCGCGCGCCACCTGCTCGTCGAGGGTCGTATCGCTCGCGATCACGATCGCGAGCGCGAGCCGCACGGTCGCGGACGCGGGGAGCGCCGCGGCGGCCTCGGCGAGGAGCGCCTTCGCCGTCTCCCGGTCGACCGATGCCGCGTCCATCCCGGCGAGGAGCGCCGCGAGCGGCGCGCCGGCCTCCGGAGCGAGGGCCGCGGCGAGCGAGCGCGCGCCGAAGACCGGCGTGCCCGGCGTGGGCCGCGGCGCCGGGGGCGCGAGCGAGCCCGCGGGCGCCGGCGCCCAGCTCGCGTCGGAGGGCGCGCCGTCCTCGCGCGCGAAGGCGAGGTGGAACGCGGCCCGGTCCTCTGTGCGCGCCACCTTCACGAGCACGCGGTGCCTGCCCGCGGCGAGCGAGATCGGGACGTGCACGACGGCGGGGAGGTGCGCGGCGAAGTCGCGCCGCTCGTGGACGAGCACCCCGTCGATCTGAAGTCGCGCGGACATCGAGGTCCCGAGCGCGACGAGGTAGCGGCCGCCGCGGGCGAGCGTCGCGTCGGCGGCGAGGTAGAAGACCTCGCCCTGCGCGGGCTCGCCCTCGAGCGCGACGGTCCCGTCGGGTGCGGGGAGCGGGCGCGTCGGGCGGGGCGCGCCGGCGAGCGGCGCGGGCGCGGCGTCCGGCAGGACGCCGGAGTCGGCCGGACGCGGCTCGACGAAGTCGAGCGCGCGCCTGCGCCCGAACGGGCCGGCGAGGGTCCACGCCGTGACGGCGCCGTTCTCGGTGCGCAGCGCCGCCACCCGCTCGTGCTCGCCGAGCACCTCGGCGGCGGCTATCCGGGCGACCCGCGCCCGGTACGCGGCGAGCCCCGCGAAGCGGTGCGCCGCGAGCGGAGCGGCGAGGCCGTCCTCGACGAGCCGCGCGAGGGCCGGCGACTCCTCCGCGAGCTCGGCCAGCCGGCGGAGCGCGATCACGGCGAGCGGGTGGTCCGGCGCGCCGACCGCGAGCCCGACGAGCTGCGCGGCCTCCGCCGGCACATCCGCGACGCGGCGCGCGACGAGGGACGCCGCGAGCCGAGCCCAGGGGTCGCGCGGGGCGCGCTCCGCGAGCACGGGGGCGAGCACGGCGGCCTCACCGGCGTCGCTCCGCGCGACGAGGGCGTCGACGGCGACGCGGGCGCGGCGCCCCGGCCCGGCAGCGCAGGCGGCGGAGGCGAGGAGGAGCGCCGCGAGCGCGGCGCGGCGGAGCCGGCTCATCGGGCCTCCCCTGACGCCGGCGCGGGCGCGATGCGGATCCGCCGCCCGAACGCGCGGTCGATCCCGGCGACGAGGTCGCGGAACGCGGCGTAGCGCTCGGGGGCGACGCGCCCGGCGCGGAGGATCACGTGGCCCGAGACGACGAGCGTCGAGCCCTCCACCCGGTGGCGGACCTCGAACGCGGCCTCCGGCACCTCGCCCGCCGCGTCCTCGGGGACCTCCAGCGCCGCCCATCCAGGCGGCAACACGTAGCGGTACTCGAACCGGTTCTCCATCGGTTGGCCGAGGACGAGCGGGTGGCGCCGCTCGGAGAGCGACGCGTACGACTCGAGGTAGCCCGCCCCGCCGCCGAACGGGGTGAAGCGGAGCCCGCCCGCGTCGGGCTGGGCGTAGTTCGGCACGTCGAGGGTGAAGTCCATGCGCACGTCGTCCTCGATCCGGGCGAGGTCGGAGACGTTCACCGCCTCGACGCGCAGGCCCGGGAAGGTCCGGTTGAACGCCTTCTCGAGCTGGGCGCGCCGCTCGTGGGCGGAGAGATAGGCGCTCCGGTACTCGGACGCCTGCGCCCCGGCGACGTGCGAGGCGCCGTGCACGGTCGCGCGGCCGTCCGGCGCGAGCCCGATCTCGAAGCGGGTCTCCGTCCGGTTCTCCTCCGGGCGCGCCTCCGGCACGACGACGAAGCGCGGCGGGGCGTCGGGGTTCACGATGAGCGCGACGGCACCCCGGTCCTCGCCCGGCAGCTCGCGCGAGCCCGTCCACGAGGCCGTCCCGTCGAGGAACAGGTCGAGCTCGGGCACCCACAGGATCGCGTGGTTGAACACGGCGAGCGACGCCGGCGCCTCCGGGATCCGGCCGAGGCGGCGCATGCGCAGGAGGACGAGGCGCGAGTCGATCCCGAGCGCCTCGAGCAGCGCGTGCATGAGGCTCGCCTTGTCCTTGCAGTCCCCGAAGCGGCGGCGCAGCACGTCGTCCACCCGGTAGGGCTTGTACCCGTGGATGCCGAACTCGAGCCCCACGTAGCGCGTCTGCGAGACGACGAAGCCGTACACGGCGGAGACGAGGAGGCGCTTCGTCGCGGGATCCCAGCCGCCCGCCGGCGCCGAGAACGACGCGCCCTGCGGCGCGGCGGCGGCGTGACCGTTCCCACGGCCGTTGCCGTTGCGGTGGCCGTCGCCCTTCCCATTGCCGTTCGCGCGCGCTGGACGCGGCAGCGCCCCGCCCCCCGCCCCGAGCGCCTCGTCGGCGATGCGCGCCGCCGTCCGGCGCACCTCGTCGCTCGGGTGGAGCTGCTCGCGGACGAGGCCCCAGTAGAAGCGGGCGACGTCCTCCCACGTCGCGTAGGTCGAGACGTGCACGGAGCGCGCGACCTCGCTCCAGCCGGGCATCGACGGCTCCGCGACGATGCGGGCGAGGTCCCGCGCGACGAACCGGTGCTCGACGATGCCGCCCGCGAGGTGGCGCTCGGTGCGCGCGACGCCGGTCGGGACGCTCGCGTGGAGGGCGCGCCCCTCCGGCACGAGCACGACCCGGTCGAAGAGGAGCTTGCGGGTCCCCTCGTCCACGAACGAGACGTCGCCGTAGTAGTCGGAGAGGAGGTTCTCCTTCGCGACGTCCTCGATCCGCCACGCCACCTCGAGCACGTCGCCCGGCGCGAGCGCCGGGAACGAGAGGCTCTTCGAGCGGGTGTCGTAGTAGAGCCGGTACCAGGGCTCGCTCGCGCTCTGCTCCGCCTCCTCGTGGGTGTCGATGACCGTCCCGTCGGGCTTGAGGACGCGCGCCCGCTCGATGCGGACCTCCTGCCGGTCGGGATCCCACGAGACCGTGCGGCGCCGGAAGGCGTCCGCGCCGCGCGCCGTCTGGACCTTCACGACGAGCTGCTCGTACGTCGCGGACAGCCCCGAGGGGAAGACGCGCGTCACCTCGAGGTCGGCGAGCACGACGGCGTCGTCGTCCGGACCGGGCGCGGGCGCCGCCTTCGCGAGGGTGGCCGCGTCGACCGCATACGGGCGCTCGAAGCGCTCGCGCGCCGGCTCGAGGCTACGCACGAGCTCCTTCAGCTCCGGGCTCTGCGGTCTGAGCTCGAGCGCGCG
>WNGF01011001.1_pt1 | contig 10110 bp, 6 predicted proteins | sample 5400641 | NCBI WGS metagenome assembly WNGF01 (sample SAMN13153371, study PRJNA577476) | soil metagenome | isolation source: 80 cm soil or saprolite under grassland replicate 2 | place: USA:California | collected 2016-06-15
GCCCGACTGCCCTCAGCCCGTGACACTTGACGAGGCCCGCTCCTTTATGGATGACAAGCCGCCCTTCTTCAGAAAGAGCCGAGCGGTCGCAACCAGTGGCAACCGGTGGCAAATGGGAAGGCCGCGGAAACGGCTCTAACAAGCCAAAACCGTTGCCTCGGTTGCGACCAGTTGCCGCCGCTGTAAGGAGGGGGTCGACGGTTCGAGTCCGTCAGAGGGCTTCCTTATTCCGCCTGCTTAGCCCTCGTTTCTGTTGCCAGTGTGGGCGCCGTCCCGCTGTTTCGACGTCCACCGAACGTCCACCAGCGTCCACGGCTTGGATTCGGGCGCGTTGAGCGCGTTCAACAGCTGGATCTCGTGTCGCGGCCGTCGCGCGCGAGGTGACCGTAGTGGCGGTCGATCATGGTCAGGCTGGCGCCCATGTAGCGGGAGAGGTCGAAGGTTGAGATGCCGGCACGCAGAGCGAACGTCGCGAAGGTGTGCCGGAGATCGTAGATCCGCCGCAGCGGGTCGATGCCGACGGCCAGCTGCGCCGGCCGCCACTGAAACGGCCGGAAGTGATGGATGTCGAGGTAGCCGCCCCGCTCCCCCGGAAACAGCAGCGGAGACCCGTTGCTCGGCGGTTGCTGGTCGAGCGCGTCAAGCGCCCGCGCCTGCAGCGGCACCGCTCGCAAGCTCGCCTCCGTCTTCGGCACCTTCAGCACACCCTTCGTGAACGAGCGCCGGATGTACGCGACGCGGCCCTCGCGGTCGATGTCGCGCTTCTCGAGCGCGATCCACTCCGCCGGCCGGATCCCGGTCGCGGCGGCGAAGAGAATCATCGCCCCGTAGCGTGGGCCGATCGCCTCGGCCAGCGCCTCCAGCTCCGCCCACGACTCGAACGGCCGCTGCTCCTTCCGCCGCCGCGTCGGGTTGTCCACGCCGACCTTCGCCGGATTGACGTCGATCATTCCCCAGGCGACCGCGCGGTGGAGCACCTGCCGCAGCGCCTGCGTCGCTTCAAAGCGGTAGCCCGGTGACATGCGCCACTCTGCGATCTCTTGCGGGGTCAGCTCGCGGATGCGGCGATCGCCGAAGACGGCTATCGCCTTGCCGAGCAGCCAGCGCAGCTTCGCAATCGTCACCGGCTGCACGTCATGCTGCGCGAGATAGACCTCGACGAGTTGCGCCAATGTCAGCGAGCGCGGGATCCGCCGCTCGCGCCGGACACGTTCAAGCTCGCGCTCGAGCGCCTCGCGCGCATCCCGCTCCGACGCGAATCCGCCTCGCTGGATTCGCTTCGAGCCGCGTCCGCCGACCCGGAAGCGGTATGCCCACAAACGCTCGGCATCCCGACTCTGGGTCAGCTCAAAAACCTGTCCTCCTTGCAACATCTGGGATCCACTCCTTTCAAGGGTCGACCCCCTCCAACACGAGGATCTTGAGCCAACGACGCTCGGCGGCTCGCGTGGGGCGGCGAGCTTCTAACGAGTCAGTTAGAGATCCTTAGAGTCGGCTGGTCCGCGGCCCGGCGGCGTCAGGCAATCCGAGGGTGTGTCCAGCGAGAACGAGCGGTTGTGCACTCAGCCACTCCAGGTGATGAGCGTTCTCTCAACGAGAACTGTCGCACGGTGGGGCCGTTAGGCTCCTCTCCCGCACGTGGCTCGGTACGAATGGCCGGTGATGAATCGCGCCCACTCCTCGCGGGTGAGGTTGCGCCCGGCGACCGCGCACGCGTGTTGCTTCCAGGCTTCGACCGTGAGGGGCCAGATCGCGCCGCTGCCGTCGTCGTAGACGACGATGAGCTTGTCGCCGCCGGCGGTGATGGCGGCATTCCCGGCCTGCGCTGTCGGCGGGTGGTGGAAGCTCGAACCGAGCTGCTGTACGGGCGAGACTGTCCACAGCTTCGCGCGGCCGTCGGCGAGGCCTGTGGTCGCGAACAGCCCGGCGTCCTGACCAAAGGAGACGCTTCCGACGGGGCCGGCGGACACGAGCGTCGCTCGGCCAATCTCCTCTCCGCTCGCGGCGTCCCAGCGTTGCACGGTGCCTGCCCAGGAGCCGGTAAAGAGAGTCCCTTCGGGCGAGAACGTGACTGCGACGTTCGGCGCCCCGGTCGGGCGGAGCGTGTGCTCGACCTGCCGAGTCGCCGCGTCGATGACGAGCACGTGCCCGTTGTCGAGGCCGACGGCGATCGTGCTGCCGTCGGGCGAGAACGCTATCGACCGCCCTTCACCGGGTAGGTCGAGCGGCGTCGCGGTCGCCGTTCCCGTGTCGGTGCGCCAGAGGGCGAGACGGCCGGGAGCGCCACCGGAACGGCGATGGTGGTCGACGGCCGCAAGAAGCCGCTCCTCGGGGGCGAATGCGAGCGCCTGGACCGCGTCGAGGCCCGTCAGGCGGCGGCGGAGCCTGGGACGCGGCCGCGCATCCCACAGCTGCACCCGTCCTTCGCGGGTGGCAAGCGCGAGTTGCGTCCCGTTGGGTGTCCAGGCGAGCGCCGTGATCGGTCCGCCGCTCGGACCGGCCGCGATGACGGCTCGACGCTGGCGCGCCGGAAGCGAGTAGAGCGCAAGCCGCGACCGGCCGATGCGGACGGCAAACTGCGACCCGTCCGGCGCGACCGCGAGCGGCGGCGTCTGCGGCACGTCCGGGAGGGAGCGTGCGCGCGGCCCGTAGCGGAACTGTTGTCCGAAGCGCCGTTCGCCACCGATGCCCCATTCGAAGATGGCGCCGTCGAGGCTGCTCGAATACAGCGCCGCACCGTCGGGGCTGAAGGCGGCGCCGACGGAGCTGCCGCCGTGGCCAACGAGCGTCTCCAGCGGCTGTCCGGTGGCGGGATTCCAGATGATCACCGTCCCGTCGTCGTGCGAGGTAGCGACGCTGCGGTCGTCGGGGGCGAAGCGCACCGTCAGGGCGAGGCCGTGATCGCCTCCGCCACGCGCGCGGGTGATACGCCCGCTGGCTGCGTCGACGAAGACGAGTGCGCCGCTGCCGCGGAGCTCGGCTGCGACCGTGCGTCCGCTCCCGCTCACATCCGCGTAGCCGCCGAGTTCGACAGCGGGTTTGACGGCGCTGAGGCGGCGCAAGCTACGCGTGTCCCACGTTGCGATCTCAGTTCGCGTGATGGTGACCAGCCGCGAGCCATCCCGGACGAGGCGTGCGCCGGTGACATCGACCGAGCCGAGCGGACGAGACCTGCGCATGCCGCTCGGTAGATCCCAGACGTCGAGGTAGGCGGCGCCTTCGTCGTTGGCCTCGTTGATCACGAGGTCGTAGGCGAAGAAGGCCGTCTTGCCGTCGCGGCTGAGCCCGAAGGGCGTCACGGCGCCGCCTTCTTTGCTGAACCAGGTTCGATCGAACGGGAGCAGCCGGATGCGCCGCAGCGTGGCTGCATCGAGGAGCTGCAACCCGCGTGGTGGCTCGCCGGCGGCGATCGTCAGCATCTTCTCGCCGTCGGCGCCGTAGACGGGCGGCAGATAGCCCATCGCATCCGTCAGGGGCGGGCGGCTCTCGCGGCGGGTGCGCGTGTCGAAAAAGTGGATCTGCCCTGAGTTGTCGCTGACGGCGAGCGTGGCGCCATCGGCACTGACGCTGATGCGTAGTGGCCTCGCGCCGAGCGGCAGCGTGAACGTCTTCCGGGGAATCGCAGGGCCGCGAAAGAGCGTCGTCAAGAGCGCGCCGCGCGTCTGGCGCGAGTCGTTCAGGTTCAGCGCCTCGAGCGCTAGCAATAGCGCCCGGTCGATGCGCGGCTCGACGAGCGCCTGCGCGCCGAGCTGGTTCGCGAGCGCAACACGCGCCTCGCGTTGTGCCGTGTGCCGCTGCACCAGGGCGACAGCTCCGCCAATGAGCGCGAGCGCGAGCAGCGCGGCGAGTGCAGCGGCGGTTGTTCGCAGGCGCCGCAGCGCCCGCTGGCTCGCCTGCCGGCTCGCCGCGAGGAACTGACGCTCGGTTTCGTTCAGCTCATGGTCATGGGCCGACGCCCAATCGAGCGCAGAGGCGAGCCGCACGCCGCGGTAGAGGTCGCCTTTGTCGTGCCCGCGGTCGTGCCACTGCCGCGCCCGCTCAATCAGGTCCTCATGCAGGCGCCGGCCATCACGATCTTCCTCGAGCCACTCGCGCAGGCGCGGCCACTCGCGCAGGAGCGCCTCATGCGAGACCTCGACCACGCCGTCGCTGATCGTCAACAGGCGCGCCTCGGTCATGGCAGACACCACGCGGCGCGCCTCTTCGTCGCGCTCAAGGTCGAACTCGTCGAGCGGTACGCGCCGGCGCAGGGCCACGCCCTCGCCCGCGGCCAGCCGCAGCAAGATCGTCCGCGCGCGCCGCCGCTCTACCTCGGGCAGCTGCCCGAAGACCTGCTCGGCAAGGCGCGTGATCGCGCCGCGCACGCCGCCAGCCGCGCGGTACGTCTCGAGCCGGAGCACGTTCGTCTCGCGCAGTCGCCAGAGCTCGAGCAGCATCGTCGACAAGAACGGCAGCGCGCCCGGTTCGGCGGCGACGTCGGCGACGAGCGCCTCGACAAGCGGCCGTTCGACCTGCAGGCCGGCGCGTCGCGCCGGTAGCTCGATCGCACGTGCGAGCTCGTCCCGCTCCATCGGCCCCAGCAGGACGTGGTTCCGGCTCAGCAGCTCGGCGAAGCCCGGATAGCCGGCAAGGCGGCCGTAAAAGTCGGCGCGCAACGCCACAACGAGAACGACGCGGCGGTCACGATCCGCAGCCGCCCCGGCGAGGGTCGAGAGGAACAGCGCTCGTTCCTCCTCGTCATCACAGGCGGTGAAGAGTTCCTCGAGCTGGTCGACCGCGAGCACGAGCCGCTCGCCCGGGCGCAGCCGGTCAAGTGCCGATGGCAACGCTTGACCGCCGAGCACCCTCCTGAGCTCCGAGCAGGGCTCCCTACCCGGGCGCATCAGCCCCGTTCGCCAGCGCTCGCTACCCGGCAACGCCCCCGCCGCCAGCGCCGGCAACAACCCCGCCCGCACCAGCGAGGACTTCCCGCTGCCCGAGGCGCCAACAACGCCGACGAACGTCGCGCTCGTGAGACGCGCGACCAGCTCGGCGATCACTCGTTCGCGGCCGAAGAAGAACTCCGCGTCGGCGACGTCGAACGGCGCCAGCCCCTTGAACGGGCAGACGACCGGACCTCCCTCGGGTTCCGGCGGCGCCGGACCCGCCTCGACATCGAGCGCGGCCTCCTGGCGAAGCATCGAGCGCTCCAGCTCCTGTAGCGCCTTGCTCGGCTCGAGCCCCAGCTCCTCGCGAAGCAACTCGCGCGTCTCGCGGTAGACCTCGAGCGCGTCCGCCTGGCGGCCCGAGCGGTACAGCGCGAGCATCAGCTGGCCACGCAGGCGCTCTTGGAGGGGGTTCGCCTCGACCAACGCCTCGAGCTCGGGGATCACTTCGTCGGCATGGCCGAGCGCGAGATCCGCGTCGATCCGCTCCATCAGCGCGCTCAGCCGCAACTGCTCGAGTCGCCGGATCTCCGGCTGCGCAAACTCCAGCAAGGCGAGGTCGGCCAGCGCCGGACCACGCCAAAGCGCGAGCGCCTCGCGCAGCATTGCTGCCGCGGAGACGGCGTGGCCCGCAGCGAGCGCCTGCCGTCCCTCGCCCAGCAGGCGTTCGAACAGCGCCACGTCGAGCTGCTCCGGCCCCGCGCGCAAGACGTAGCCAGGCGGCCGCGTTACAACCACCCCACTGTCGCCGTTGGAGCTGCGGCCGTCCCCCAGCAGCCGCCGAAGCCGCGAGATCCCGACCTGGAGCGCGTTGGCGCCCGTCTCCGAGGCATCGCCGCCGAAGAGCTCCTCGATCAAGCGCTCGCTCGGCACGACCTCGTTCGCGTGCAGCAGCAGCAGCACGAGCAGCGCGCGCTGACGCTCACCGCCCAGACGCAGCGGCTGTCCCTCCCGCCACACCTCGAGCGGGCCGAGCAGGCGGAAGTGGAGCGTCGCGGCCGGTCCCATGATCGCCCCGATTATCCGGTGCCTGACCGCAGTTGTCAGCTTCCGGTCAGGCGCTTGTAAGGGCTTCCTCGCACCCTCCAGCAGGCAGCAGACCAATCGCGAGAGAGGAGAAGCCCATGCGCCGACTGACCTACGTCCTGCTGTTGCCCGTCCTCGTTGCCGTCGCGCTAGTCGTGGCTGCGCCTGCGGCGGCGGACGCGCCCACGATCGAGAGGTCGACCGTGACCTTCGGGCCGTTCGTCGACGACGAGACCTGCGCGTTCCCGTTCAGCCAGACGGTGGAGCGGACGCGCACGACGATCACCTACGAGAACGGCGACATCAAGCGGCACACCGACCTGATCGTCACGGCATCGGCGAACGGCAAGACCGAAATCCAGCGGAACTCGTACAACGTGTTCATCGCCGCCGACTCGCCGACGCAGTGGGTGATCACCGGCGTGTTCGAAAAAGCCCAGCTGCACGGCCGGACGCTCTGGCTGCAATCGGGGCGGCTCGTCTACGACCTCGAGACCGATCAGGTCGGCGACGCACACCCCGGACCACTCGCCGAACCGGCGGACACCTGCCAGTTGCTCGGTCCCTAACGAGTGCGGCGCGCCAGATTCAGCACCGATGTCGCTGCCACGCGATTTCCTCGACGAGATCGACGTGGAGTTGGCTGCGGCGCGCCGCAGCGTCACCCGCGATTGCACGCGCACGGCTGCGCTCGAGGAACTTCACCGGCTCGCACACGCCGCCACGCGCGAACTCGGCCGCCCGATCACCGTCTTCGACTTCATCCGCTCAGCGGCCGCACGAGACGAACGCGACCGTCGACTCACACTCGTTCGCCGAATGCGCTCAGACATTCCTGAACTAGGAGGGGAACTGGAATGAACATCATCAGAGCGATCGCACTCGTCGCAGCCTTCGCTGTCGTCGCAAGTGGCGCAGGCGGGGCGACTGCAGCGGCACCGCAGACGCTCGTCGTCGACGACGACCGAGCACAGTGCGCCGGCGCCGGATTCGCGTCGATCCAGGCCGCGGTCGAGGCAGCGCAAGCTGGCGACCTGATCAGGGTCTGCCCCGGCATCTACGCGGAGAGCGTCACGATCGACAAGCCGCTGGCGCTCAAAGCCGATCCCGACGCGATCGAGGCGCTGGATTGTTTCCAGTCGACGCTCCCAGAGCTAGCGACGAGCCAGTACGCGATCGTCGATCCCACCGGGGATGCTTTCTCGACCGCCTTCACCCTCCGTGCAGACGGCGTCCTGCTCGCGGTTTCGTCGTGCAGGGAGCATCGGTCGGGATCGACCTCAGCGATAGCTACTCCGGCTACCGCCTGCATCACAACCTGATCTGGTCGAACACGCTCTTTGCCGTCGATTTCGGAAGCGACGGTACGCAGCAGTCACGCGTCGACCACAACTGCATCCGCCAGAACCGCTTCGGGCTTGTTTCGGAACTCGACGACGACGCTGTCTGGCCGGATCTTGGCAACCGGATCGAGAACGCGCGCAACCTGATCGATGCCCGCATCGATCACAACGCGACTTTCCAAAACCGAGCTGGGCTGGAAGCTGCCGGCCCGGGCCGCCATGATCGCGTCAGCTTCGAGGGCAACGTCTCGCGCGGCGATCGCGACGCGATCCTGCTCCAGAACTCGGAGGCGAGCACGATCTTCGCGACCGAGGCGATGCCCACCCGCTTTGGCATTGTGATCGGCGGCGCGAACGCCGGCCTCAGGATTACCGGCAACCGCGTCGCCACGGGAACGCAGGGAATCGCCTTTGCCCCGCCGACATTCTTTATCGACGTCTTCCCGGCACCCACCGTTGGAGCCCTTCTCAATGAGAACACTGTGACCGCACAGACGGTCGATGGAATCGTCGTGACAGCCGACCGCGTCCAGCAGTCGCTCTTCCTAAACAACGTCACCAGCGACAACCTCCGCGACGGAATCCAACTCCGCGTCGGGAACGGCGCCAACGTCCTCCGCGGCAATATCGCCGATCGCAACGGCCGCTACGGCGTCTACGCGCAGGGCGCGACCGGAAATCTCTTCGAAGCGAACTCCATGTTCGGCAACGGCATCTACGACGCTCGCGACGACAACCGGGCGGAAAACACCTGGGTCGCAGACCAATGCGGCACCGACTATCCCGCCGGAACGATCTGTGCAATCGGCTGAGGTGGGAACGATGACAAGCGAGGCCGTGACCCCGGCTTGGTGTTCTGACGTGATCGCCGCGGCCTTCGCAGCTGCGCGCGGACGGAACGAATTCTGGAGCGGTATTCGCCAACGTCGGATCCGCCCCTCACGCCCGGCGTCGCCGCAGCGCTCCGAGGCGAGCCGACACCCCGTCGCTTCACGATCGAAACGGACGAGCCGCACGTGAAGGTCGTCTGGCGCGTGACCGCTCGACCACCAAAGAGACATCCGCAACCAAACGACCCCCAACGGGAGGAGACATGAGCAGCAAGCTCGCCATTCGCGTGGCACCCGCCAGCGCACTCGCGCTCCTGGCGCTCATCGCCACCGCAACCAGCGCCCACGCGACCTACCCCGGCAACAACAATGGCCGCCTCGCCTTCGGCATCACGGTCGACGGCAATGCCAATCCGGACGTCTACTCGGTGTTGCCGAACGGCCGGGCACTCCGACAGCTCACCGACGACCCCGGCTTCGACGCCTGCGCGGCCTACTCCACAGACGGCGAGTTGATCGCCTGGTGCGGCCCGGGCGGCGTGTGGCTGATGAACCAGGACGGAACCGACAAGCGGCAACTGACGACCTTCGGCAACTTCCCGGACATCTCGCCGGACGGGAGCAAGATCGTCTTCAACGGCGCGCCGCCCGGATCAGCGAACGTCGACATCTGGACAGTCGACATCGCCACCGGCGACCTCACGCGTCTGACGACGGTCGATGGCCTGGACCAGTTCGGCGCCTGGTCGCCCGACGGCAGCAAGATCGTGTTCGAGAGCACACGTACCGGCGTCAAACAGGTCTGGCTTATGAACGCCGACGGCAGCAACCAGACGCAGCTCACCCTCGACGCAACGCCTAAGGACCAGGTCCCCGACTGGAGCCCCGACGGCTCACACATCGCCTACGTCGCACGGACCGCAGCGGTCGGCGGCGACATCTGGGAGATCAACGCCGACGGCACCGACCCGCACCCGATCACGTCGGGCCTCGACCTGCTCGGCACCGCCTGGTCACCCGACGGAACACAGATCGCCACTCTGGAGTGGACGACGCGGTGCGAGGCTGGCGCGCCAGAGTTTGAGCAGGTTGTGGGTGGCTGCGATCAGCTGCCATTCGGACTGGCAGGCGGCGAGGCCGCGCCGGAGGAAGTGGTGTGGGGTGCACAAACTCGGCCGCGGATCGAACCCGGTCGATTTGCAGGAAGATCGAATAAGTGCACCCCACGCCCACAACGGCTCCCCATCCGCGCACCTCGCCTTCAGCTTGAACACCTGACCCTGCTGGATCACCTCGGAACCTCCTCGATCGACAACGAGATCGAGGAATCACACCCACACTGCGACGATGACCACCCCTCTCAGCGAGAAGGGGTCGAGCAAGCTCCGGTCGCAGTTTCATCCACGGGGCGGGATCGGAATTCCCCGATGGGCTCGCTCCCGGGGTGCCTAGAATGCCACTGTGCAAAGCATAAGCGGAGTCAAGCGAATCACCTGCGTGTGCGGCAAGGTCCTCGAGGGCAAGGACGACGACGAGCTCTGGGAAGAAGCGCAAGCGCACGTCGCCGCTGACCATCCTGACCTGGTAGGGAAGGTTTCCCGCGAGGACATCCTCGCTCGGGCTGAGGAGATCTAAGTCGCCGTCGTGGCCGCGCTGCCGAGCAGGCGCCGGTGGACGTCCTTGACCGCTGGGCTGGGAGCGGTTCCGAGCTCTTCTCGGAGCATGAGGCGCAGTCGGTCGTAGACACGCAGCGCCTCTGCAGCGTTCCCGCCTCGCTCGAGCGCCTCCATCAGGATCCGGTAGCCGGTCTCGCGGAACGGGGCGAGCTCGATCAGCTGCCGCGCGCACTTCGCGGCTTGAGGTAGCTCTGGCCCGCCGATTCCGAGACCGGCCGCTGCCACGCATTCGAGCGCATTCAGCCGGACCTCGTCGAGGCGTCGCCGCCAATCATCGAGCCACGGGCGGTCGTGCCCTCGCAGCAGCCGC
>WNGF01012084.1_pt1 | contig 10110 bp, 9 predicted proteins | sample 5400641 | NCBI WGS metagenome assembly WNGF01 (sample SAMN13153371, study PRJNA577476) | soil metagenome | isolation source: 80 cm soil or saprolite under grassland replicate 2 | place: USA:California | collected 2016-06-15
CGCGCCACCGCTTCGTTCGCATCGAGCATTTTGTAGCCGGCTCGTTTTTTAGTCTTTAAGTTCACGGTTACCCAAACGTAGTGGCTGCCGTTGTCGACCGATGTACGTCTGTTGCGTTTTGCTGTGCAGTTATTGCGCCAGCTAGACCAACGCATTCGTTATTAGCTATAACCCGGTTGCGATTACGTTCTTGTGCTCACGCTCACACAATCACGGCTTCGCATTGTTCATGCTCGCGCGAAGCTGGAATGCAAAATAATGGCTTCGCTCCAGAGCAAATTTTGCAAAGGAAAAGCCAGTCCATGTTGAGTGACGCGTTCATGGCGCAGTTAGCCTCAGTGTGAAAGGAACGGCTATGAGAACAGATCGTGTGCTAACGGTGGAGGAATGTCTTAATGAATGGGGCGCGGTTCCGATGCGTGTGGACCCGCCAGCGTGCGGCGCGCGCCACGTTCCAATCGCGGCGGAGACCAAGCCAGTTCCCCGGACGAACGCGCGCAGCTGCAATTGCGATCGCTGGGGTCATCCGTGTCTTCCGACTTCGTTACCTGCCAAACAACTAACATAATTGGATGGATATTTAGCGTCGCGGCGATGATGACATCGCATGTCTGGATCCTCGCGCGCTGTCCGCGTCGCGCGTAAACTCGCTTCGCAAGATCGACATTCCGGCGCTAGCCCCTGGAATTGCGCCGTTGATTCAGGTCGACCATTTGCGCAGCGGCGTAAAGCTAAAGACGAGAATCTCGGCATGCCGCGGTTGCCAGCGATGAAAATCGACACGAAAGCGGCCGATCTTCTCTCCGCGAACCTCGTGTCCGGAGTTCATAAGCCCAAAGAGTTTTTGAGTTGATCGGAGTTTTCAACCATGATTACGCAATAATCGTAGACGTTCGCGTTCTTCCATTTGCCTTCGAAAAAGATGGTGCAACATGGTTGGACTTCAGTTGCCCGAAGGTGAGCTTCCTTAAACGTTCGCGTAAGTAAACAGTTGCGTCGCAGCCGAAGGTGATGCGCTTTTTGCCCGCTCTGCGGCGAGTGCAGCGAAGTGGCTCAGAACGAACAAAGTTATAACACAAAGAACGATTGAAATTAATTTTTTCATCTTGGTTTAGGTGGTATGGCTTTGGAGTTCAGGTGAGCGAGTGGGAACAACCAGAACTGGACAATGCGCATGCCGGACGACGTATTCTGCGACGCTACCGAGCAACAGATGCGTCAAGCCGGTAGATCCATGCGTGGAGATCACGATCAAATCCACATCACTATCTCTCGCATGCTCGCATATTTGCTGGCCCGGATGACCAGTTTGCAGTGACGTTTCCACCTCCAACCCGCTCCAATCAATCTTTTCGAACAGATCGCGGATTTGATCGCGAGCAAAGATCTCAGCGTGCTGGATGAGCCGAGGTAGGTCGTAGCGCTCATACTCATCGCTCGCGACGTAGTATGGGAAGTGAACCGAATTCAGCAACGTAATCTTCGATTTAAAGTGCTTAGCGAAAGCTTTTGCATACGCTAGCCCCTGCATCGAGCACTCGGAAAAATCGACTGGGGCGAGAATTTTACGGAAGCCGGGCACCCCGCCAGACGGTTTGGCACCATGTGTGACCAGCACCGGGCACGAGGAATAACGCACGACGCGTTCGGCTGTGCTTCCAAGGGCAAGGTGTCTCAGACCGGTATTGCCGCGCGTTGCGATGACGATTAGATCGATGCCCGTGTCGCGTCCCAGGCGACAGATCTCTTCGAAGGCCCGGCCTTTCACCACGTGAAGGTTTTCCGGAGGCAGACCGATCGAGTATTTCTGCGCTACATCTTTCAGCTGCTCATGAATTGATCGCCTGATCTCAAGTTCTGGAAGAATAAATGGCATGGCTACGAGGCCGGTAAATGGATGATCCGTGGCAAAAACGTGAACAAGGTGCAGATCGGCGCCGGAATGTTTTATCAAAGGCAATGCAAACTCAAGTGCGCGCAACGACGGCGCGGAAAAGTCCACGGGCACAAGAACGTTGTGGATTTGCAGGGCTTGCCGGGATCGTTCACTAGCCCCGTCGCGTGTTGAGGTTTGTGACCTGGATGTGCTTGTTGAGCTTGTTTCCGCTCTGATGGGGAAGATTGGCTTCATGGCCGGATCGCGACTTTCAGAACGCCATCGCGGCGTGAACCGAACAGATCGTACGCCCCAACAATTTGATCGAGCGAAAATTTGTGCGTAAGCAGCGGCGTGGGATCAAAACGTTTGGTTTGTACCATCGACATCAACCGTCGCATGCGTTCTTTGCCTCCCGGACAAAGTGTCGTTACGATCTTGTAATCGCCGATGCCCGCTGCAAATGCATCGTAGGGAAGTTGCAGTTTGCCGGAATAAACGCCAAGGCTGCTGAGCGTTCCGCCGGCGCGCAAACAACGCAGACAATTCTCAAACGTCTCCTGTAAGCCAAGCGCTTCAATCGCGACGTCCGCGCCACCACCTGTAAGCCGCTTCACTTCTTCGACCACGTTCACTTGCTTCGGGTCGAGTACAACATCGGCGCCCATTCGTTTCGCCATCTTCATACGCACCGGGTCACCTTCCACAGCGACGATGAATGATGCGCCAACCAACTTCGCGCCAGCGGTCGCGCAAAGACCGATCGGTCCCTGGGCAAAGACGACGACGGTGTCACCAGTCCGAATGTTTGCCGATTCGGCTCCGCTGAAACCGGTTGAAGCGATATCGGAAAGCAGGACTACTTGCTCATCGCTCAATTCATTCGGAATCTTCGCGAGATTGGCTTGAGCATAGGGAACCAGAAGATATTCAGCCTGCGCTCCGTTGATCGTGTTACCGAAACGCCAGCCGCCGATCGCTTCGACTCCTTCCCCGTGACCGCACTGCGACCATTGGGCCGACAAACAAGCGCGACATTGCCCGCATGGTGTGATCGCCCCAACCAGGACACGATCACCAATTTTGTAGCCACTCACACCTTCACCGAGTTCTTCGATCACGCCGACCGGCTCGTGTCCGATCACAAGTCCAGGCTTTACCGGATATTCACCTCGGAGAATGTGGAGATCGGTGCCGCAAATGGTGGTCAAGGTTATCCGAATGACCGCTTCACCTGCCCCGGCGCTCGGACGCGGCACTTCTTCGACGCGAATGTCGTTTGGTCCGTGAAATACATTGGCTCTCATTGTTTGCATACTGATCCTCCTGATTAAGTCGGGGTTAGAGTCTTTGCCTCACTCTGCTTTCTCATGACACAGATATTGGCAGTTCGCGGCGATCTCGCTTCTCTTCGATTGCTAAACAGCAATCATTTTTTGTGCTGGCTTTGCGGCACGACGCCAAAAAATGCGGAGCTAATGACAAATGCCGCTGAGATAATATGTGCAATCCCAGGAAACAGTTTCGTATGGAGAAGAATCCGGTGTCGGGTCGGACCGCGGCCAAACCAAACCGCGACACGTGGGCGCGCGTGGCCCAGGTGATCGGGGATCACCCTGTGGTCAAGCAGGTCCGGCTTAATTCGCAGAACCACGGCGTCACCGTGGGATTTTATCAAGCGCCTTCTCAAGAAGCGTTGGACGAGATCAAGTCGGCAGTCCGCCGAGAATTATCCGGAGACTGGGACGTCTCGATCGCAGCGGATGGCGAATTCTCAGCGCTGCATCTGCACAAGATCAGCAGGTACACGACGGAGATTCACCGTGACCATCCGGACAATGAGCCGCCGATAATTTGGAGAAGCATCCCGCTCCCGGCGTGGCGAAATCGCCCATTCCCCCGGCCAGTTCCGCGCGACTACCGCGTCATGCTTGGGCTTGCGGTGCTGTGTGGACTCAGCGTGCTGATTGGATTTGCGCTTGGACGCGCAGGATTCAGCCCGGCGCTCAGCGCGGTTTGCTTTGCAGTTGCGTACGTTGCCGGCGGTTGGTTTGCCACACAGGATCTCTGGCACGCGCTCAAACTTCGCAAGATCGACATTCAGTTTCTGATGGTTGCCGTCGCGCTCGGTGCTTTGTTCGTCAACGCGCGGACGGAAGGCGCAACCTTGCTGTTTCTCTTTTCGCTCAGCAACGGCCTGGAGCAATTCGCAAATTTTCGCACTCGCAAATCAATTGAGTCGTTGCTCAAAGTCGCCCCAAAACACGCCTCGCGACGTGACGATGGTCGCTGGATAGAAGTTTCGATTGAGGAAGTGCAGGTCGGAGACGCGCTGCTCGTCAAACCGGGCGAACTCTTTCCAGTCGATGGCGTCGTCATCGAGGGTGCGACGTCCGCCGACGAATCGGCACTGACTGGTGAAGCGATTCCGGTGGTCAAACAACCTGGCGACACGGTCAGTGGCGGCACACTAAATCTGGACGGTCAGTCGGTTATTCGCGCGACGTCCCGACTCGAGGAGAGCGCGCTCAATCGCATTCTTGCGCTGATCGAAGTGGCGCAACAGCAGAAAGCACCAGCGCAACGGTTCACCGATTCCTTTAGTCGTTACTACACATGGGTCGCGCTCTCTCTGAGCGTTGTTGTCTTCGCCGCGCTGCTTCTGTTCCAACGTCCAATCGCAGATGCGTTCTACCGGGCCATGACCGTCCTCGTGGTCGCATCGCCCTGCGCGCTGGTGCTGTCGATTCCGTCCGCCATTCTCGTCGCAATCGCCGCAGGTGCGCGCCGCGGAATTTTATTTCGTGGCGGGGTTGCCATCGAAAATCTCGCGGGCGCAACCCAGTTCGCCTTCGACAAGACTGGGACGCTGACAAAGGGCTCGCTCATCGTGGCGAGAATCAGTTTATTTGACTCGCAAAACGAAGATGGCGTTCTTCAAATTGCGGCATCGGTGGCACAGTTTTCCACGCATCCGCTGGCAAGAGCGATTGCGGCGGAGGCGGAGAAGCGAAGACTGCCTGTGCTGGCGGCAATAGATTTCTTAAACGTTGCCGGACTGGGAATGGAAGCTTCGATTGCTGATAAGAGAATTTTCGTCGGCAGTCGGCGCCTGTTGCAGGACCGCGGCATCACATTGCCGACTGTTGAATCAACGGACGATGCGGAAGTGTGGGTCGGGAACGGATTGACCCTCGGAGTGATTTACCTGCGCGACGAAATTCGGCCGTCTGCAAAAGGCGTTATCGATTTTCTAAAGCGATCAGGCGTGTCAGTCACGTTACTGACGGGAGATCGCCCGGGTCCCGCAGCGATGGTCGCTGAGCAGGTCGGAATTGACGATGTGCACGCGGAGCTAAGTCCAGAAGCCAAACTGCAATCCATCCATGATTGGCGTGCCGCTGGGAAGAAGGTCGCGATGGTCGGCGATGGGATCAACGACGCGCCCAGTCTCACTGCTGCGGACGTCTCGATTGGAATGGGTGCCCGCGGCTCCGACGCCGCACTGGAGCAGGCCGACGTGGTTTTGATGCACGACAAAATCGAGAATGTCGAAGGCGCATTTCGATTGAGCCGTCGCGCGCGTTCGATCATTCGCCAGAACATCACTATTTCGCTGGGTGTCATTTTCCTGCTGATCGTTTCGGCACTAGCAGAAAAGATTAGTCTCACCGCTGGAGTGATTGGCCACGAAGGCAGCACCGTTGTCGTTATTCTGAATGGTATGCGGTTGCTACGTTCATCCCGTCCGGAGCGGGTCAAATAAGCTGATTTTCGAGGGTCGATCCGTTTTCGAATCTCGTGATGTTGTTTATAGTGGTGGTCGCGATGTTTTCCAAAGCTTCCCGCGTGAAGAAGGCTTGGTGGCCAGTGATGATGCCGTTTGGGAAAGTTAATAGCCGCGCAAACACATCATCGGGAATGATCAGACCGGAGCGATCTTCGAAGAAGATCTGTTCCTCCTCTTCGTAGACATCGAGACCGAGGTAGGCAATCCTGCCTTTTTTTAGCGCGTCGCGCCGATGACAAGCCCAACCTTATTGAGATTAACCACCGCTGTACTTTGTTAACTACGCAGCTTTGCCTGGGCGCTTGTGTGAGGGTAGGCGCGCACGAAATTCGGTAGGCGATTGACCAAAGACACGTTTGAAAGTGCGGTTGAATTGCGTGAGCGATTGAAATCCGACGTCGTAGGCGATTTCACTGATGCGCAGGTTCGGGTTGAGAAGCCGGGTCCGGGCATCTTCCAAGCGCACACGGGCTACGTAATCGGTGAACTTCAAGCCGGTAGCTTTGTGGAAAACTTTGCAGAAATGAAATACACTCGCACCCGCCGCCTTCGCCACATCAGTTAAAGATAATTCTTCGGTCTTATGCTTGTCGATGTAATCGCGCGCCCTTAGAACAAGAGGTGGTTCGGCGTTGTTTTTCTCCATCATCAGTTGGTTGCTCAATCCGGAGAGTTGTTCGGCAAAAAACGAAAGCAGCCGCACAATGGCGTTGTATTTCTCAGGTGGGATAAGCGGAGTTTTCTCCCACGCTTTGCGAATTTCACCGGTAAACCGGACGCCACCTCGCTCCAGCTCGCGGCTCACTTTTGTGCTCTCCGATTTAGCCGGCGTGTGACGTAACACCTGGCCGATGCGCAGATATCCGACGATCTGTCCCCCGAGTTTCACTGGCACTGCCGTTTCGGTTAGCCCGAAGGGACAGGTAACGGTGTGGGGTATTAATCCAGTGTGGTCAATGATATCCTGATGGGCTCGTAAACATACCGCCAGCGTGGCAGGGCGCTCGGCGAGCATGGCGCAGAACGGATTCTGATGCTTCTTCCCTTGATGTTCCAACTGCCAATAGTCAACAGGACGTAGCGTTAAGGGAAGTCCTGTCGCCTCGCTGAAGACCTGCTCGTAATTGCGAAACAACTTGGAACGGCGCAGCGCATCGATGAGTTGCCTGTTTTCCTGGGCACCATCGCTGTCCGAGTTGGGCGTGGTCGTTTTCGCGAGATTCAAGCCGAAAGAATTTATTTATTGCGGTCACGCAAACTCTACCGCAAACCCCAGCCGATGGCATTAACAAAATCGTGATGACTGGGGAAGACGCTGTCAACGCTCAAAAGAGAGCATTCGTTGACGAGCAGCCTGCAAGCGCTTCACCATCACAGCACTCATTCGTTTGAAAAGTTCATAGCCCAGCGAGGGGTCACGCTCGCAGTACTCACGCAGGATCGTGCCGTAGAAAAAGATCACCTCGGTCGGCTCTACGGCGCGCGCGGTGAAATGCCACACGTAAGGCGGAAACATCCACGACCAACCCAGCAAATCACCGGCACCGATCGTGTCAATCACTACCAGATCGCCAAGCCCACCGGTTGATTCGAGAACTACTTTTCCGCTTTCGATCAAGTAAAATCGGTTGGCCATTTCGCCTTCCCGGAAAATTATCTGCCCTTTTTCAAAATGGACAGGTATCGCGCAGTCGGTGAGTAATGCGAGCTGAGTATGATTCATCCCCGCCAGGAACGGATGCAGCGCCACGCGCGTGGCCATTGGTTCGGGTTCAATTTTGTTTCTCTTTTTTGCAGGGGTTTTGCTCCCCGTTTTCATCGATGTCGTCTTTCTTCCTCTTTCGAGGATTTCTTAACGAGCAACGCTAATGGCATGGCGATGCCGCACGAAAATTCGAACGGCGCATGCCGGCGTTGGCAGATCGGATGTGAAAAGCGCCTACGGGTTCCGTTAGTCACCCCTGAAACTGAATGCCTTCCCAAACGCCTCTTGGGTGGCGATTTTGGCTTCATGCTAATCAAATAAAGTCGTGTTCTTTCTCGCGGACGACGAGAACGGGACATGGCGCGGTGCGGACGACGCGCTCAGCCGTGCTGCCGATGCACAGATGCCGCCAACTGGTGTAGCCGTGGGTCGCGATCACGATGAGATCGACATCCAGCTCCTTGGCCGCTTTGGTGATCTCGTTGGGCGCGTGCCCAGTGCGCACCGCTGACATGAAAAAGTTCCGACGACTGCGCGAGCTTGCCGCGAGCAATGCCAACTCTGCTTCTGCTGCGGTCGTGTCCTCCTCAGGCTGCGCAAAAATGTCGACGGCAAGCGGCGTGCCCGCAATGGCCTCCACCGGTTCAATGACGTGCAGCAGAACGATTTCGCAGCCGAACAGTTCGGCGAATCGCAGCGCGTACTGAAACGCTTTTTTTGATGTGGGCGAAAAATCGATTGGCACCAGAATTTTCTTGGGATGCAAAATTCTCGGAGCTAATTCCACGACCGTTTCGGGTTCCATAAATTGAGCTTTCATTTGCATGGATTCTCGACGCCCAAGGAATGGTTGCTCGCCGCCGATTGGCGAATCGTGTGCATTTCTTGCGCTGAGGATCTGCAGCGATATGCCTGGGCGCCCTGAATTCTTACGCGCCGGCAGTGCGACCGCCTCGCAGCCTGAACAATAAATGATTGGAGAATCGCAAGGCGTGCCAAGCAGTTCGCATGTGCTCCGATCAAGCTAAATCGCTGAAATGAGAAACGAAGACGCCGCATTGTTGAAAAAGGCGCCAACAAATACCGGGGGTCTCCGTGACCGTGTGATCGCCGAATACCACGATCTGCTCACAGCCGACAAAACGGTGGAGCCGTCGCTGTTTGAACAACTCCACAACGCCATGCGAACAAACCGATTGGTTTACGGCGATCGACCAATTAGCGTGGCGCTGCGTCCGCACTTCTTGGAACGGTCGCAGTTCGAGGTTCACACGGCGGTGGCGGAGTTGATCGCAAGCGCGCTGGAAAAAGTTGCCGCGGAGGCGGTGCAGTCTCCCGCATTGATGACACAACTTGGTCTAACCGAGACGGAACAGAAGCTCGCAATGGTCGATCCCGGATTTACCGGCGCTGCTGTTACGACTCGACTCGACGGCTTCGTTCACGGAGAAGAGATCAAATTTGTCGAGTACAATGCGGAGAATCCGTCGAGTCTTTCGGACCAGGAAGGCTTAAATCGTGTGCTGTTCGGCCTACCAGCAATGTCGATCCTGGCCCAACGATACTGCCTGCAGCAATTCTCGCCGACGGCAAGACTGCTCGGGAGCTTGCTGGGAACTTACCGCGAGTGGGGCAGCACGGCTGTGCCGAACATCGCGATCGTGGATTGGAAGAACCTGCCGACCTCGAACGAGTTCATTCTTCTACGAAATCACTTCGTGGCACACGGCGTGCGCACAATCATCTGTTCGCCGGACGAATTGGAATACAATCACGGCCGCCTGCGCTGTGGCGATTTTGAAATCGATCTTGTCTACAAACGGGTAATCATCCACGAATTCCTGGCCCGTTACGACGAGACGCACCCACTCATCCGCGCATACGTGAACCACGACGTTTGCGTTGTGAATCCGTTCCGGTGCAAAATCATGCATAAGAAGGCGGTGTTCGAGATGCTCACTGACGACGAGCACCAAAATTGGTTTACCCCGAGCGAAAAGGAAGCAATTCGTCGATCAGTGCCGTGGACTCGGCGCGTTTCCGACCGAAAGACCGCGCGCAAAGGACGCCAGATCAATCTGCTCGAATTCATCCGTAGGAATCGATCGCTTTGTGTTCTCAAACCGAACGATGACTATGGCGGACGCGGCGTTTATTTCGGCGCGCAATTGGATGAACGCGACTGGGACGACGCCGTCGCAACAGCGCTTTCAGGCGACTACATTGTGCAGGACGCGATCGATTTGCATCCAGAAGTGTTTCCAGTCTTCAGCGACACCGACTGGAAGTTGCAGCCGATGTTCGTTGATACCAATCCATTTCTGTTTTCCGGCAAGGTGTGCGGCGCCATGGTTCGTCTATCTAGATCGCCACTCGTTAACGTCACCTCTGGCGGAGGCGAAACGGGATTCTTCGTAATCGGGGATGCAGGGTAACTGTGGTTGGAATTCTGACAAAACCCTTGCGGGTTAACGTCGCAAAAGAATTAAGCCAACGATCGTGATCCCTTCTGATCGACGAATCGGGCATGCACAATTTTTGCAAAGGAAAAGCCAACTGACGTGGAGCGGGCTTCTCCTGGCTGCCCTAGCCTGAAGCGCGAAAGGAGCAGTTATGAAAACAGATACGGTTCTGACAATGAATGAATATTTCGATGCGTGTTGTGGCGTTCCCAAGCATGCGGATCCACCGGCTGACAACGCGCGTCACATTCCGATAACAAGCGAAGGCGATATTGAT
>WNGF01016409.1_pt1 | contig 10109 bp, 10 predicted proteins | sample 5400641 | NCBI WGS metagenome assembly WNGF01 (sample SAMN13153371, study PRJNA577476) | soil metagenome | isolation source: 80 cm soil or saprolite under grassland replicate 2 | place: USA:California | collected 2016-06-15
CATGCCGTCTACTACCTGCCCACCACCACTCCAGACCAGCCGTCCGGGACGAGGCGAATGACGTGCCTCAATGCGGCACCAACTGAGCGTGGCAGCCTGGGCGGGGGTCACAATACTCGGGACAATAGATGCAAAGTGGCGGTACTTGGCCCGATACTCGGAGTCAATCGCGGGCATTCGTTGGTGGTCTCGACGAACGTGACGTTCCGCTCCACACCAGCCGCCGCGTCGCAGCCTTCCTGTCTTTCCCGCACGCGGCGGAACCACCTGGCGTCGCGCCCGTTAACCGAGCGAACGTAGACGTCGTCACCCTCGCGCACGAGCCACACGATGACAGGCTTGCGCAGTGTGCCAGCGACCGTGAGCGATGTGATTCGTACTTCCTCGGCGCCGCCAATTGTCATGAGTTCGTTACTCGTACATGCGGTGATTGGTGTGTGTCCTCTCGCTGTGCTCACTGCGGTGCGCGCACTTCAGCGACATCGCCGTACCAGTAGGCGGCGGTCACACTCCATCCATGAGAATGTCGCTGCCGATGATGAAGCTCCCGTCCGGGCCCATGAGCAGCGCACCGCGCCCCACGCTTGCATCAGCGCACGTCCTCAGCCATCAGGCGGAGCGAGTTCGCGCGCTTCGAGAGCTGGTACCCGTGGAGCGAATCCGTCAACTGGTCCGGCCAACGCATTGCGCGCGAGATGGGCATGCACCGGCGGAGTGTACGCCGTTATCCGGCGACGCCGGCGCCACCGCGGAACCGTCCATTAGAACGGCCGCGACCGAGTGGCTTAACTTCGCCAACGCTCCAGCCATACGTTGAATACCTACAGGGTCGCTGGCTTGCCGGCTGCACCAACTGTCGAAAGTCAATTGGTTTGGCCAGCATCGTCAATTAGAGTGACCGCTCCGGTCTGAGGCTGGGGAATGATGTGGAAGGGGAAAGCAGCCGTCGTAGTCGTCTCTTTAGAAAGGGGGTTCCAGGGGGAAAACCTTTCTCTGTGGACGACTGGGGATTAGTGGATTACGGCATCACCTCCAGTTCGAGCAGGTCGGCGAGCAAGATGGGCTCGTCGCATTCGCCGCAGCGTCCACCGAGTCCGAGGGCACGGCAGAAGACGTTGTCCTGTTCACAACGTCGGATGCCAACCTGTCGCTCGCCGCAGACGCTGCACTCGTACACGGTGTGGGCTATTAGCGCGCCGCGGCGCCGCAGCTCAGTCTGCAATGGATGCTCGTCGACGGTAGCGAGTTGGATGTGGCGGAGTCGGAACGAACGCTGGCGGCAGGCCGCCGAGCAATAGCGAGCTCGTGTGCTACCGAGGGGCTGCTCGCACACAGCGCACACAGCGCGGTTCGGAAAATCAGGAACGGTCGCGCTGTTACGCGACGTGTCACACCTGGGCTGTGGAGCGGACGTCACGCCGCCTGTCCCCGGTTTGGATCGGCAGGTGGTTCTGGTGGCGTGTGCTGGTCACCGGCTTCCCTGGCACGGAAGCTGTCCATGCCCATCAGATCCAGGATGACCGAGTGGTGCACGACGCGATCGATGGCCGCCATGGTCGTCATCGGATCTTTGAAAATGCGGTTCCAGTCCGAAAAGACGAGGTTTGTCGAGATTCTGTGGAATCAAAAGTCAACAAGTTTTCCACAACAGATTCGCCATGAGTTGGTGGATTCGAGCGTCGATGTCGATCGCAGCGCACTGTCATCATGGTTCAAAGTTGCGAGGGAGAGTCTTGCGCAGAGTCGGACGTCGGGTCGATCGGCGGATCGGGAGCCCACTTCGCCATTGATTCCCGTATGCGGCTAACGGCGTCCTGAACATACGCGTCCGGGTTGGACCGGGCGGTTGTCAGCCAACGCTCCAGCCGGTCATCGTCAGCGTAGATGACGCCGCGAAACAAGGCCTGATCAACCAAGCCCAGGCCAGGGTTCGCGGTCGGTTGGTAGGCAAGAAACTCGTCTACCCAGCCGAGCGCAGCAGGGTGGCAGATGTCGCTAACGAGACCTACGGCGAGGGCCGCTTCGTCAGTGTGGCCTTCGGTCCTAGCAGCGCGATACGCGTCGTACGCTATGTCAGACGCTCTTCTCGATCGGATGTACATCAGTACGCTCCACGCGGTGGCAGCGGCGGCCTGCTCTCCTTGTCGACCTGCCAGCCACAGCTCGACGCCGCTGCCGATGTTGTTGTCGCCGATCAGCCATTCGAGTGCACGCCGCGCCTCCTCTGATCCCTGGTTCGTTCGAGTCGCACGACCTACTGTGCTTCGGGAGACGATTCCTGCCGGCCCGGCAAGCTCGGCCCAATCGATCCGTGGTCGATCCATTAGTCCGCTCAACTTCCGCGTGTGACCAGGTCGTCGATTGGCACGAAGCTCGCAGCGACGATTTCGCGTGGCGTGGGGCCGGCAGGCGTTGGCACATCTGCAAGACGGCCGAGCAGCTTATCCACGGCGATAGCTCCCTCGCTGACCGCAGCCCGTTCATCATCCGTCAACTGGATTTCGGCAAGCATTCGCTGGAGGTTGCCTTTTGCCTCCATCAGCTGCGCTTTCGTGGTTTCCTTTGGCACATAGAAGTCGCAACGAGCGCATGCCATGCGGTGCGGACACTGCTCGAAGAAGCTGTAAGTACAGAACCCGTGACCGAGGTCGAAGTACTGCCACGGTGCGCCACCGGCTGCCGCTCCACTCTCAACAGCCTCCCGATCGATAAGCACCTCGATCGTTCGCATGTTGCGTCCGAAGTAGCCGGCATCGCTGTACGCCTTCGCCAGCGTCGTCGGCGTGATGCGAGCGTAGTACTGCGTCGATTGTGGTGACCGATGCCCGAGCCAGGCCTGTAGTTCGAACAAGGTCATCGGCTCCTTGGCGTTGTAGAGCTGGCTGGCGATCGTCGAGCGAGCTCGGTGGCTGGTAATCCGCCCGCGAGCATCAGCGTCCGGCACACCAGCTTTGTGGCACAGCGCGGGGATAAGGGCGAGGTTGAGATACGTCTTCGCCACTCGCTTGGCGCGCACCGCAAACAGGAGCGGTACCAACTCGCCAGTGCGCGGGTCGGGCAGCAACGGCTGATCTGGTCTGGCTTTCTCCCACTCGGCGATCGCACGTCCGAGGAGCGGATCGACCGGCTTGGTAAAGGGCGTGCCGGTTTTGTGAACTGGGACGTCCAGGAAGCAGATGACGTCGTCTTCATTGGCGGCCGAAGTGTGTTCGTTCGGCTGCCAGCGGATGCATCCGACGCGCAGACGCGAGATCTCGTCGCTGCGTAAGCCGCCGAACAGCCACGTCAGCGCAAGCGCTCGAATCAACTCCACCGAGTAATAGCGAGTGCCGCGGCTCGCGGGAACGTCTGCGGTTTCGAGATGCAAACCCGCCCAGAGCAACTTGGCCCAGGCTGCGTCGTCAATAACGCGAGGTCTTGGGCCGATTAGAGCTTTGATGCTGCGTGGCGTGGCGAGCGCTCGACCGGGGTCAAATCGGCGCGGGAACCAGCCCCACTCTTGACCGTCACGGAAGAACTGCCGTGGAACGCAGAGATATGCCTGCTTGGTGGCAGCGGTGAGCGGTTGCCCCAAGCGCTGCTGAATGGCGTTCTGTGTGCCGGTATAGGCACCGACGTGGAATCGACCAACCGCCGCAACGTACGCGGCGCAGATCTCGCGCGTCCAGTTAGCAGGTTCCAGTGCCTCGGGCTGCTCGCTGGCCAGCCAGCGGCCAATCTTGAGCAGAACTCCGCGTGCCGCACGGCGCGTGCTGAAGGCCAGCGTAGAGGTCGCCTCCCAGCGTTGAACCCACGTACTCCAGGTCGTCGGCACGCCCACCAGCAACGGCGCCGGTGCGGGCGGCACTTCCGGTGGATCCAGCACTCCAAGAGCCGCCACTGCTCGCTGCACCTGGAAAAACGCTGCGTGAGTCGTCGGGTCGACGCCAACGCGGAGTTCGTCGAATACGGTCGCACGGAGGTCCGCAAGACGTGGGCTGCCATTATGGAGGAGTAGTTCGCAAACGACCCGAATGATCGGGCGGCCCCTGACGTGCTCTTTGGGCGAGTAGCCCCAACGCTCGAGAACCCGTTCGACCCGTTGCAGGACTGCCTGAACGCGGCTCAGGCCGAAAACGTGCCCCGCGATCGTCAGGCGCTTGTAGTGGCCGCAGACGCGCAGATCGCGGACGCAGCCGAGCACGTAGGCGATGCCTATGAGATAGCCGCGCGCCTGGCGGTCGACCCAACCTGGATGCGCAGCCATGTACGACGGTTGGTCCGCGCCAAGCAGGCGTACCCAGGTGGTGCTCGACCAGCCCCAGTAGGCCTGGCCTTCGAGCGCACAATAGCGCACTATCGCGGCGACTGCCGCATTAGCACTGACGCGCGCGTGCCTGGTGCGGGTTTCGAGCGCCGCACGGGCGTCAGCAAGTGGCTGCAATAGCCGCTCCAGCTCCGGCCAGGCTGGGTGCGGATGCAACCCCCACCCCCACCACCGGACCTCATCACCAAGACTTGCCAGTGCTTGCCGTTCAGCTGCGCTCAACTCGGCTGCCCGATCATATCGGCGGAGGTTCATCGGCCACTTCCAGCGGGGTTCATCGAGGGCGACCTGACCCGGCGAAAGCTGTGCGCTACGCACCGCCACTCCGGTCATGGGAGAGGCTCCGTTAAGAGCTCGCCGATCTGGGCAATGCGCCAGGCATGGATCTCGGCCATACCGCGCGCCAACTTCGCGGCAAGATCTCGACCTGAGAGGTGGATATATTGGAGCGTTGTAGCGAGGCTGCGGTGGCCAGCGAACGTGGCGATGGCATGCAGCTCCCAGCCAGCACGCGCCAGATCGGTCAAGCACAGATGCCGTAGCGTGTGGGTGCTGAATTGGTCAACACCGGCGTGTGCGGCAATGTGGCGTACAACCTTCGACCACGTCCACAACGTCAGCGGCTGGGCGCGATTGCGGTGAGACGTCGAGAGGAACAGCGGTCCGCGAGCGCGGCTGAGTTGGCGGCGTTCGTCCAGATAGCTGCGCAACAGCGCACCACTCGCGGCTGAATACGGCACCACGCGCTCGCGCCGTCCTTTGGTGGTCTCGGCGCGGATGCGCAGCGTGCGATGCGCTGGGTCCAGATCATCGGTGCGCAACAAGCACAACTCTTCTCGGCGAAGGGCGGCGTCGTACGCCAATGCCAGCATAAGCCGATTGCGGAGTGGCTCGGTTTTAGCTACCTCGAGAACGGCGCGCCATTGCTCATCAGACGGAATCCATGGCAATTTGGTGAAACGCGGGACCAGGCCTTGGTCGCGAGACCCACCGAATGCCTTGCCAGGCGTGTAGCGGCCGCGTCCGACCGGGTTCGTTTCGCGACGTCCCTCCTCCATCAGGTGGTCGTAGAAGAGCCGGACGGCGACCAGCCGCTGCTGGAGCGTAGCGTTGGCCAGCCCGACGCCTGAATCGAGGGCAACAACGTTGGCACCACGGCGACTCGGACGCTGGGTGAGGTCCCGCACGTAGCGCGCAATCTCGGCCCGTTCGGCCATGAGGGGCTCGATGCGCTCCCGTTTGCAAACAGCAAAGTAATCGGCGAGGCCTCGGGCGTACGCCTCGATCGTGCGGGGCGCTAGCCCAAGGTTGGCCTGGATCTCCAACCAGGTGACCGCCTCCGGACACGTGGTCAACACCGGCCAACGCACTGACGGATCCAACTTCTCCACGGTCATCCAGTTATCCCCCTTATCCCCAGAGAGGGTTCCTCCCCCGCGCCCCCTCTTCCCAGAGAGCACTACGACGGCGGCTGGCCCAATCCTACCCTGGATTCCAAATAACTTTCTCATCGCCCCGCGGGCGACCGCCGCGGCATGAAAAAGAGACGGCGGCGGTGGCTAACCTGTGCGGCTGACGCTGTGGAACGAACGCAGGCCGGGCCTATGTTGGTGCAGCAAGCCCGCAATAACTTTGGTCCGGGTGGCCTGAAGCACCACCGACTGTTGCTCCTATCCAGGAAGCACGCACAGCACAATTTGTGTATCGGGGCTACCCCGTTCCATGCGTCATCATGGGAGGGAGCGGCGATGGACGCGATTTACGAGCGCTGTTGCGGGTTGGACATTCACAAGCGGACGGTCGTGGCGTGCATGATCGTGCCGGGCTCCGGCCGGCAGGCACGGAAGGAGGTCCGCACGTTCGGCACCATGACCGACGATCTGCTGACGTTGGCTGACTGGTTGGCGGCCGAGAGCGTCACGCATGTGGCGATGGAGTCGACTGGCGTGTTTTGGAAGCCGCTCTTCAACTTGCTTGAGGACCGCTTCCAACTCCTGCTGGTAAACGCGCGCGACATCAAGCAGGTACCCGGACGCAAGACCGACGTCAAGGACTGCGAATGGATCGCCGATCTGCTGCGCCATGGTTTGCTGAAGGCGAGCTTTGTACCGGACCGTCAGCAGCGAGAGTTACGCGAGCTGGTGCGGTATCGGACGACGCTGGTGCGCGAGCGAAGCGCGGAGGTCAATCGGCTGCAGAAGACGCTCGAAGGCGCCAACATCAAGCTCGCGTCGGTGGCTTCGGACCCGCTGGGACTCTCCGGTCGGGAGATGCTCAACGCTCTGATCGACGGTTCGACCGACGTCGCGTCCATGGCGGAGCTGGCCAGAGGCAAGATGAGAGCAAAGCGTGGTTTGTTGGAGCGTGCACTGGCGGGTCGGATGGCGGCTCACCAGCGCTTCCTGCTCACGGAGCAGTTGTGCCACATTGACGCGCTCGACGAAGGCATCGCTCGCGCGAGTGGCGAGATTGCGGAGCGGATGCGCCCTTTTGCTGAAGCGCTCGAGCGCTTGGACACCATCCCCGGCATCGGACAGCGCATGGCGGAGATCCTGGTCGCGGAGATCGGGACTGACATGCGCCGCTTTCCGAGCGCGGCTCATCTGGCGTCGTGGGCGGGGATGTGCCCTGGCAACCAGGAGAGCGCCGGCAAGCGCAAGAGTGGCAGGACCCGCAAGGGCAACGTCTGGCTACGCGCAGCTTTGATCGAGTCCGCCCATTCGCTCGGCCGAGGCCGAGGCACCTACCTTGCGGCGCAGTACCGTCGACTCACCGCTCGCCGCGGCAAGAAGAAGGCGGCCGTCGCTCTCGGCCACTCCATCCTGGTCATCGTCTACCACCTGCTCAGCCGCGGCGATGTGTATCACGACCTTGGGGTCCAATACTTCGACGAAGGTCGCCGAGAACGCTTGGAACACGGACTCGTCCGTCGCCTGCAGGACCTGGGCTACAAGGTCACTCTTGAACCGACTCAACCCACCACATCCGCCGCCTGACGGCGGCGCCGGAGACCTTTTTCACAGCACATACGGGTAGACATGCAAGTTCGGCTGGCCGCGGTCGTGGTGAAATGGACACCGGCCAACGAGTGCGCTGCCAACGCGGTGGAGCTCGATGCCGTAACTGGCGACCACGTCGGCGATAGGGTGCTCGCGTCGAAGAAGCTCGGTGTCGATGCGGGACCTGGCGCCTGGCGGCATCACGCTAACAGCCGCGCTCACCATCAAGCGACGCGCGGATGGTCGACGCGCTCGATCAAGTGCGCTGGTAGCGCATGCAAGAACCGGGACGGACGGCGTGGTTCGAGCCGTGCCGGCGCGCCGCCGGGTGAGAGTCGCCGGGTGCGGCAGTAGACCAGGTAGAGCAGGACCTGGGTGACCGGCCATTCGCCACCCTTGGCGCTGTGAATGGTGCTGAGGGCCACGGCCTTTGCGTCGGGCGGGCCATCGACGTCGCCGATGTGCAGGTCCGTGAGCCAGGTGGCGAGGTCAGGGGCCGCGGAGGTCTCCATCACGGCGCGGAGTTCCTCTAGCCTGGTCAGTCGCGCTCGCCCGTTTTCCTGGTCGGCGAGCCAGACCGCGTATTCGGTTCGATCCAGCACGGCTTCGAGTGCCAAGACAGGCCGGCAGTCGCCGGTCGCCTGGTGCAGGTTCTCGACCAACGCGATGAGCTGCTCGACCGCCTGGCGGGCGGGCGGACCGCCCCTCTTCTGGGCCCAGAGGGGCAGTTCGGCGATGGGCACAGGCCGCTTCCGAAGAGCCTGCTCGACGGCCCGCAGCCGGCGCGGGGGTACGTTGATTACTCGGGCGAGTGCCGGCCCATCAGACGGGCAGTGGGCGAGGCGCAAGTACGCGACCACATCTCGCACCTCGGGCTGACCAAACAGGTCTGCGTCGGCACGCACCCGGAAGGGCAGGCCCGCTGTCCGCAGCGTGAGCACCAGAGCACGGGCTTGTACATTGGTGCGGAACAGGATGGCGACCTGGCCAGGGTGGTCGATTGCGCCGCTTCCAAGCAGCCACTGGATCTCATGAGCGACGAACTGCGCCTCATCGACCTCGTCGACGGCGCCGTAAAGTCGTGCTCTGGGTCCCTGGACGTTACTGGTCCATGACGCGCCACCGTATTGCAGCGGGGCCACCAGGGCGTTGCCGAGGGCGACAATGACCCCGGTGGAGCGGTGATTCTGGTCCAGTGGGAAGATGCGGGCGTCGGGGTAGACGCGCGCGAACTCGAGCAGCAGGCTCGGATCGGCACCACGCCAGGTGTAGACCGTTTGCCTGGGATCGCCGACGACAGCAAGATTGTGGTGGCGCTCGACAATTTGACGCAGCAGACGAAACTGTGTCGCGCACGTGTCTTGAAATTCGTCGGCAAGAACGAACCGGTAGGTGTCCTGGATCACGCGCAGCGCCCGCGGCTGAATCCCGAATAGGTGCAGGGGCATGGTCAACATCGATGCGTAGTCGATGGCACCTCGCTGCTGGAGCAAGGCGTCGTAGGCCGCGCTCAGTGGGCGCACCAACTCCTCGTCGACTCCGTCTGGATCGTGCGGGGACACGGTGGTCTCGGGACCTGCCAAACGAAAACGCTCAACTGCGGTCGCAAGGCTGGCCAGCGGCGCGGCCCACGGGTCGGCATCCCTAGCGCTGGGTTCAGGCGCGAGCTCCAGTCCTAGGCCGGCTGCCGCCTCGCGCAGCACGGCGCGTGCATCCTCGCGGCCATAGACGGCGGGGAGGCTGTGGCCGAACCCCAGCTCGTGGCTCCACTGCTTGATCAGGCGCAAGCCCAGGGCGTGGAAAGTGGTGATGGTGACATCGTTGGCGGCGTCACCGAGCACGCCGGCCAACCGCTGCCGCAGGGTCGCGGCTGCCACCGTGGTGAAAGTGATCGCGAGGATGCTGGAGGGTGGGACATTGCGCTCGACCACCAGGTAAGCGATCCGTCCGGCGAGGACGGTCGTCTTGCCGCTGCCGGGCCCGGCCAGGATGCTCAGGGGACCGTCGCCGGCCTGGACAATCTCGCGCTGGTTAGGGGAGAAGTGGTCGAGGTCCACGCCCGCGCAGGGGCGGCAGCTCTTCCGGACCGCCGTTGCTGGTGAGCTCCAACCAGCGGAGCAGAAACGCGCTGTCAAGCAGGTCGTGCAGATCGTCGCGCGAGCGCTGAGGCGTGACGATGGTGGCCACAAGAGCGAACTCCTCCGCGCGTGCGTCGTGGCGGGCGAAGAGGGCCAGCGGGTCGGTGGTGTCGCGCAAGATGGCGAGGGCGGCGCAGATGGCGGCCTGGGGCAGCACGTCATTCGGCTTGATCTCGCGTAGGACTTTGGCATGCGCGAGGCGCCAGGTGTTGAGGGTGAGCTGCTGAAGGCGGGTGAGCCGCTGGGGAGGCGCGTGGCTCCCGCCGGTGGAGCGAAATTGGTTAGGTTCGGGCGTGGCGGACACGGGGAACTCCCTCAGACACTGTGAGTGGCGAGATGAACAGTTGGAAGGCGCCAGCGCCGCCTCCCGCCACGGCTGCAAACTGGCCGTCGTTTGTCAACGTCGGAGACGACTGGCTGGTCATGTACGCGCTGACCTGCTTCTTCCCTCGGGCTGGGATCGCTTCAGGGCGGATGCAAGGCCCGCGCATGTTCGCTATTGGCCACGCCGCCGAGGTGTACCTGAAAGCAGTCCATCTCAAACGAACAGGCGATCTGAAGGCTACGCGCGGGTTCAGCCACGATATCGCAGCCCTTCTTGAGAACTGCAAGAACGCCGACAGCACCCTACTGCCGGACTACGAATTACGTGCGGACTTGTTGAAG
>WNGF01011006.1_pt1 | contig 10107 bp, 5 predicted proteins | sample 5400641 | NCBI WGS metagenome assembly WNGF01 (sample SAMN13153371, study PRJNA577476) | soil metagenome | isolation source: 80 cm soil or saprolite under grassland replicate 2 | place: USA:California | collected 2016-06-15
TCGGCCTGGTGCCGGTGCTTGCGGGGCGGCTCGGTGATGACCATGGCAGGCGGCTGATGTTCCAGGTCGGGGTCGGAAGTTTCACGGCCACGAGCATCCTCGCCGGGCTATCGCCGAGCGTGGGTGTGCTGATCGGGGCCCGGGTGCTCCAGGGGCTGGCCGGCGGCCTGATCAACCCGCAGGTATCGGGCTTGGTGCAGCAGTTGTTTCCCGGCTCCGAGCGTGGCCGGGCTTTCGGCGTCCTGGGAACGACGGTCGGGGTCGGTACCGCGTTTGGGGCCTTTGATCGGCGGCGGCCTCATCGCGCTCGGCGGACCGCACGAGGGCTGGCGGCTGGTGTTCTTCATCAATGTCCCGGTCGGCGCGGCGGTGATTCTGCTGGCCAGGCGGCTGCTTCCTGCCGATCCGGCGCTTGGTCGGCATCGTCTGGACACCCTGGGGGCTGGCTTGCTCGGCGCGGCGACGTTCTGCGTGCTCTTCGGGTTTGTGCAGTACGACGCGGCGCGGGACGGGCGCCTGGCCTGGCTGGGTGTTCCCGCGCTGGTCATGCTCGCGCTGTTCGTCCGGCGGGAACGCCGGCTCACCCGGTTGCAGCAGGATCCGCTGATCGACCTGCGCCTGTTCCGGGTGCCGTCGTACACCGCCGGCGTAGTGCTCGCGCTTGCCTTCTTCCCTGCGATGGCCGGACTCCCGCTGGTGCTGGCGCTCTACTACCAGCAGGGGCTTGGCTACACCGCCCTGGGGTCTGGCCTGGCCGTCACCTCATACGCAGTCGGCAGTGCAGTCGCGGCTTCGCTCGCAGGCCGGGTGGTTACCCGCATCGGTCGTCCTCTCGTCGTCGCCGCTACGTTGACATTCGGCGTCGGTGCCCTCGCGCTGGCCCTGCAGGAGGGCCACGCGCCGAAGGCGGGCGTCGCGCTCGCGTTGGCACCTGCGCTGTTCATCATGGGCGTCGGATCCGGGGCGATCATCACCCCGAATCAGGCCCTCACCCTGATGGAGGTGGACCCGGTGGCCGGGAGCACCGCCGGTGGCGTGCTCCAGACCGCCCAGCGCATTGGCCTCGCGGTTGGCCAAGCCGTGATCGGCACCGTGTACTTCATCAGTCTTGGCGCCAGCGGCACGACCGCAACCCGATACGGTGACGCACTCCGTACGGCAACCATCGTCACGCTCGGCTTCGTTGCCGTCGCCGCGGCCGTCGGCTTCGCAGACCTGCTGCGCACCCGCCACCGGGTCAGAACCGATACGCAGCGAGCACCCCTGACCGGTCCATGAACCCGTGTCGCCCGCGTTGGCGACGGCGCCGCGTGCACCTGCCCGCCGTCGACGTTGTAACGACACACGTGGAACAGTCATCCTGCACCCGGCGTCGGCGATCGGTCGGGCACGAACGTCGCGTTTCCAGCGGAGACGTCGTAGACCTGGGCGCCATCCTGGTACCCGATGTACTGAACGACCGCGTCACCCGAGGTAAGGAAGGTCTCGGTAGGGCTCGCTGCTGGCACATAAACACGGGCTGACGTGTTCGGCGGCACGGTCACGTAGAGCGTGTTCAGCTGGCCGCTTCCGCCGCGTGTCCAGTTCGAGGACGCCGTGCCCTGCGGGGTTATGTACGTACCGGCCGCATGATTGAGGTCGCCGACCAGCGCGGGTTTGATGATCAGGCTGCGGTAGCCGATGGAGCCCGGCGCCTGAGCGATGCCGGCGAGCCCGTGGACGAACCACGAGGCGACCTCGCCGAGGAAGTGGTGATCTTGCGAGCCGGTGCCCGACAGCGACTCGGTGAGCGTGGTCGCGCCCGAGTTCACCAGGAACGCGTAGCCGGGCGAGGCGGGGTTGGTCACCATCGAATAGATCACGTCGTCCCGGCCGGCGGCGTGGAGCGTACGGAACAGCGGGCCGATCGCGACTGAGCCGGTGCCGATCCGGTTCCCGAACGCGGACACGGCCGTGACGAGGCTGTTCACCACGGCGTCGTGGTACTGCGCGGGCACCAGCCCGGCGTCGAGCGCGACGGCGTTCGAAGCCTCGGTGTTGTTGGCGTACCAGGCGTTGCCCGCGTCGTTAGTGTGCAGGTACTTGGCGTTGTACTCGGCGGCGAGACTGGTCTCCAGTTGGGTGTACTTGTCGGCGTCGGCGGTCTTGCCGAGCACCTGGGCGATCTTCGCCATCGTGCTCACGCCGCGGTAGTAGCCGTAGTCGATCACGGCTTGGGCGGTGGTGGCCTGCGCGGCCGACCAGTCGCCGAGTCCGTGGATGTTGCCGTTGTTGGCTGCCTTGGTGGCTGCCTCGTAGTCAAGCCATTTGACCATCGCGTCGTAGTCGTCCCGCATGGCCTTGGTGTCGCCGTAGACCTGATAGAGGTTCCACGGGATCATCGCAACGGCGCCGCCCCAGTTGGGCTCATCGAGGAACCAGTTTCCACCCAGCAGCCTCGCCACCACGAAGTGGAACTCCGGCGCGATGTTCGCGATCATGCCCGGGAACTCCGCATTCGCCGGCACCGGGCGCTGCGCCGCGCGCATGTTGTCGACGAGCTGCCCCTGGTAGGCCTGCATGTCGAACAGCGTCAGCTCCGTATCGATGTTGTGGAGATTGTCGCCGGTGTACGGGCCCTTCTCGCGATCCGGGCAGTCAGTCAGGACCGACTGCATGTTGTTCTCCAGGGCCTGCTTCGTGATGGCGTAGATCGAGTTCAGTAGCTCGCTCGAGCTGTCGAACGAGGCGGTCTCGCGGTTCGAGGCGTGAGTGACCAGCACCGTCACCGTCTCCGCGGTCGGCGCCGACGGGAGCCCCGAGACCTGCAGGTAGCGGAACCCGTTGTAGGTGAACTGAGAATGCCAAGTCTCGGCACCATCGCCGGACAGCGTGTACCGGTACATGATCTGGCCGGTCGGTCGCGCTCCGGTGGAGGACACGTTGATCGTGCCGTCCGCGTTTACGGTCTCGGCCGGGATCATGGTGACGGTCGTCCCCGCAGGTCCGGAAACATTGACGTTCTGCAGCCCGGAGAGGTTCTTGCCGAAGTCGAGTACGTAGGTTCCGGCGGCGGGCACCGGCGTGATCGCAACCGGATGCGCCTCCCGGGCGACGGTCACCGGCGGCCGCGGGTCCGCGACCAGTGGCGTGGTGTCGGTCGGCGTCGTGCTCGACGTCAGGGTGACCAAGCCCGCGTCGCGCCATCCAGCGCCGCTGAGGCCATCTGTCGCTGTCCAGTTGGCAGGAAGCCGGCGGGCGTCGTAGTCCTCGCCGCCCCACCAGCTCGAGAAGGTCGTGGGGCCGAGCTCCGTGCGCCAGCTCGTGTCCGTCGCGATCGTCTGCCGCGAGCCGTCCGCGTAGGTGATCTCGAGCTGCGCGATCGTCTTCGGCGTGCCGTAAACCGGGGCCGAGGCGATGCCGCCCGTGAACAGGTATCGGCCGGGGCTCGCGACGCGCTGGTAGGCGCCGCTGCCGGTCTCGACCCCGAGTAGGTTCGCGCCTTGACGCAACAGCGGCGTGACGTCGTAGGTGCGGTAGTCGACCTCGGCGTAATAGGAAGTCTGCCCAGGCTCGAGCACCGCGTCGCCGACCGGCTGCCCGTTCAGCTTCGCCGCGTACTGGCCCAGCCCGGTCATGTAAAGACGTGCCTTCGCGACCTGGCCGGAGAGCGCGAAGGGCTTGCCGAAGATCGGCAGCGGATTCGGCACGCCGTCCGTGACGAACGAGTAGTCGGGGTCCTCGATCCACCTCGCCGACCAGTCGCTGCTAGCCAGCAGGCCCATCTCCCAGCGTGCCGGTGCGCTCCAGCGGCCCGCCGTGTCAGTGCCGTCCCACACCCGCAGGTCCCAGACCACCGCCTGTCGGGACTGCAAGGCGGCACCTGAGTAGACGATGTTGCTCGAGTCGCTGGACGGCACCTTGCCCGAGTCCCACAGGTCGGGTCGGTCCAACTGCGGAACGCTCGAAGCCACCCGTACCTGGAACGCGGTCTGCCGTCCGGCCGAAAGCCGCCAACTTAGCCGCGGCGTCGCGTCCCCTAGCCCGATCGGGTTGGTCAGCGTATCGACGCGCAGCGTGTTCACCGACGCTCCGTTGCCCGCTGGCGCGGCGGGTGCAGTCGGCACACCCAGCAGCATAGGTAGGACCACTACTCCGGCCACGAGCGTGGTCACGGCAGCGTTGGGGCGCAACGCTCTAATGCCACCTGGGTACCTCACCGCGGATCCCTTCTGCCTGAGATGCATCGAGGAATGCTCGCCGGGTTGTAGCTCGCAGATCAAGCACTTACACGTGTCAGCCGCTCCTCTACGAACCTACTTCTCGCTAGCTGTCTCACGTCAAGGGTTCCACCGGAAATGGCCGGATCCGGCAATGTGCGGCGGATCCCCTTGACCTTCGACACGCGAACTGACTAACACGTGTAAGTAGCCAAGGCGCGCCTCTTGATCGGACCGGACTGGAGAGCCACCGGGCCCCTGGCGGGGCGCAGCTACCTTGGCCTCGCTAAGCGCATCGATGCCCCTGATGGATGTGGAGGTGACTGGCATTGACAACTGAATGGGCGGTTCGACATGACTCGGACGAGGTAGCCCTCACCGAGGAAGACCAAGCCCTCCTTGCAGCTCTCGCTCTTGGGCACACATTCGAGTCTGTCGCGCATGACATGGACATCAGTGTCCGAACGCTGCGACGTCGAATCCGGTCGGTTTGTAGCCGCCTGGGTGTCGCCAACCACATGCAAGCCATCGTTTGGGCGGTGGGGACGAGGCGCATTGGGTTCAGTTGGAAGCGCCTGGGGGATGGGCGGATCCGCCGCCTCCGCCGGACCCGGTTCCGCCAGTGCAGGCGGCCAGGCTCGCTGTGAGGAGTGCCGCGGCCGCGGCGGCAGCGATGGTGCGAGGTCTCATGGGTTTCCTCCAGGGTCGGTTGGATCTGGTTCCTGGTAGGTCGCGGTGGCGGCCTACTGGCGGTCTGCGCGGAGCTCGGACTGGCTGTGCTCACTGGCCTGGGCGGCGCCGTGCGGTGCTGGGCACGTGAACGTGTAGCTGCCGCTGCTCACCTGAATCGCGACCTGCCGGTCGTACTCGCCGGCTCGGCCGGGCGGCAGCGGCGTGCCGTCGAGCCGTATGTCCGTGTCGCTGCTGACTGGGAGGATCACCAGGGCATCGGTGCCCGGAGGGACCTCGACGGACAGTCGCAGGGTTGCATCGTCGAGCTCCCAGGCCGTGGCGATGGTGCCCCGTGGAGCGAGGTAAAAGGTGCGGGCCGCCCGGATCCGACCGCCGGGCCTCGGACGGATCAGCAGCCGGTTGTATCCGACCGAGTCCGCGGCCTGGGCGATGCCGGCGACGTCGGAGAACAGCCACTCGCCGATGGAGCCGAGTGAGTAATGGTTGAACGAGTTCATCGCTGCGGGGCCGAACCCGTCGTGCTCGGTCCACCCGTTCCACCGCTCCCAGATCGTGGTCGCACCCCGCCGCACGGAATACCCCCACGACGGAAAGCGGTCGTCGTGCAACGAGGCGTAGGCCAGATCCGAGCGACCGATCGCCGTGAGCACCGGGCAGAGCAGGGCGACGCCGACGAACCCGGTGGTGAGCAGGCGGTCGTGACGTTCGAGGTTGGCGACAAGCTGGTCGGCGACGGGTCCGCGCAGCGCGTGCGGCACGAGGTCGAAGGCCAGCGCGAGCAGGTAGGCCGTCTGCGAATCGCCGACCATGCGACCGTCGGCGGCGACGAACCGCTCGACGAAGCTGGCCTTGATGTCGGCGCACAGGGCCGAATAGCGTCGCGTCTGCTCCTCCTGGCCGCAGACCGCCGACGCGCGTGCGACGAGGTCCGCGGAGTGCGCGAAGTACGCAGTAGCGAGCAGATCGCGATCAGTTCGAGAGCCGACCGCGAGCCAGCCGCCGTAGTGCGCGCCGACGCGACGCGTCCACACAAGGTCGGGATTCGCGCGGTGTACGAAGTCGACGAAGCGCTGCATCGCCGGCAGGCAGCGTCGCAACAGTCGATCGTCGCCGTATGTCCGATAGTGGTGCCACGGGATGATCACACCGGCGTCGGCCCACGCGGGTGCGCCGTCGCTGTCGTGGGTCAACCGTGGCGCAACGTCAGGGAACGAGCCGTCGCTGTTCTGGGCCTCGACGACGTCGTACAGCCAGCGATCGACGAAGGCCGCGACGTCGGCGTTGTAGGCGGCGGTCGGCATGAAGACCTGCGCATCGGCGAGCCAGCCGAGCCGCTCGTCACGCTGCGGGCAGTCGGTGGGAACGCTGACGAAGTTGCTGCGCAGTCCCCATCGGATGTTGCTCTGCAGCTGGTTGACGTCCTCGTCGGAGCACCAGAACGTGCCAGCCGGCTCGAGGTCTGAATGCAGCACCTCGGCAACGGCAGCATCGGGCGGGAGGGCGTACCCGTCGGGGAGGCCGGTGATCTCCGCGTACCTGAAGCCGTGCACCGTGAACGTCGGTCGGACATCGTGCCGCGCCGTGTCGCCGCAGATGAAGGTGTCTGTTGCCTCGGCGCTACGAAGGTTCTCGGTGTACAGCTCGCCCTTGTCATCGAGCATCTCGCCGTGGCGCAGCCGGATCTGCGTGCCGTTCGGTAGTCCCTCGAGGTCCAGCCCCACCCGTCCGGACACGTTCTGCCCGAAGTCGACGATGACCGCCCCGGACGGGGCGTTGGCGACGCTACGCGCGGCGATCAGCTCGGTGACGCGCACCGGCTCGTCGGTGCTGGCCACGACGGTGCTCAGATTGTGATCGGCAATGCGGGCCGGCGTCCAGTTCGAGGCGTCGAAGTCGGGGGTCGACCAACCCGGCTGTTCCAATCGCGCGTCGTAACACTCGCCCATGAGCAGGTCGGCGTAGCGCAGCGGACCGGTCGACTCCAGCCATCTTGCGTCAGTGCCGATCACCGATCGTGTGCCGTCGGCGTGTACGAGGATCAGCTGGGCCAGCAGCTGCGGCCGCGCGCCGTAGTGCAGCGCCCGGCGACGCAGGTCGTAGCCCACGCAGCCCGCGAACCAGCCGTCCGCGAGGATCGCGCCGAGCACGTTATCGCCGTCGCGCAGGAGTTCGGTGACGTCGTAGGCCTGGTAGGTGACTCGGTTGCGGTAGTCGGTCCAGCCTGGCGTGAGCTCGTCGCAACCGACGCGCTGGCCGTTGACATGTAGTTGGTAGAGGCCACGCGCCGTCACGAACGCGGTGGCCCGCGCGACGGGCGATGCGGTGCTGAACGTGCGCCGCAGATACGTTGGTGGCGGTAGGAATGTGCTGAGCGCATGGGGTTCGGATTCTTCGGGCGGGTCCACGAGCGCTCGGCGGGCCGGATCATGCTCGATCCACGCCGCGTGCCAGTCGCTGTCGTCCAGCAGGCCGGTTTCGAACCAGGACGTCTCGGCAGGCGTGTCGGCGCCGTCGACGTCCTTCAGTTGTACCGCCCAGCGATAGCGGGCCGCGGACTCCAAGGGGGCGCCGGTGTAGTCGACCCACGGGATGTCGGTGGGACGCCAGCCGGTGTCCCACGCGAGCTCTGCTGGTTCCGCCGGCGCGGTCGAGCGCATCCGCTCGACGCGAACCCGAAATGCGATAGGCCGGTCGCCGCGACGGTCCGACGCAAGTCGCCATGACAGCCGGGGTACTCGGTTGCCGATACCCAGTGGCGTGGCGCGCCGGTCGCAGCGCAGATCCCACGCCGAGAGCGTGGCCGAACGTGCTGCCGCGGGCAGGGCGCTCATTCCGCGAGGACTCACGAGAGGCTGGTTGTCGGCCATACTCATCCCTTCAGTCCGGCTGCGAAACCCCGGATGATGTTGCGTTGCATGAGGAAGTAGGCCAGCAGGAGCGGCGCGATGCTGATCACCAGCCCGGCGAACACCAGGTTCCATTGGGAGACGTACTGGCCGACGAATCCGAACAGCGCGACGGTGACGGTCTGATGCGGACTGCCGCTCAGATACAGCAGCGGGGTAAGGAAGTCGTTCCAGACGAAGATGGCGTTGAGGATGGCGACCGTGCCCGTGATCGGTCGCAGCAGTGGGAAGACGACACTGATGAATCCGCGTAGCGGCGCGCAGCCGTCGATGGCGGCGGCCTCCTCGTAGTCGCGCGGCAGCGCGCGCAAAAACCCGACGTACAGGAAGATCGAGAACGGCATCTGCAAGCCGACGTAGAAGACGACCAGTGACCACAGCGTTCCGAGCAGGTGCAGATCACGGATCGTCGTGTACAGCGGGATGAGCGCGAGCTGGAACGGCAAGAGCAGCCCGACCATGAAGAATCCGAACGTGAGCTTCGACCATCGGCGGGTCACTCGGGCCAGCGGATAGGCGGCCAGGGCCGACAGCGCCACGATCAGCGCGACGCTGAGGACCGTGACGATAAAGGTGTTGGCCAAGGCCCCGCCCAGGTTGGCCCTCCGCCAGGCTCCGGTGTAGTTGTCGAGCGTCGGGTGGGTGACCGGCGTGAGAGGCGAGGACTGGTCGTTGGGGCGTCTCAGTGAAAGGTTGATCAGCACGTACACGGGAAAGACGAAGGCAACCCCGACCAGCACCATGATCAGCTCGAACGCAAGCGTCCGTCGGCGATACCTCATGAAGTTCATCCGACGGTTCCCCGCTGGCGCGCCATGAGGCCGTACTGGGTGCCCGACAAGACGGCCACGAAGATCGTCAGCACGACCGCCATCGCAATGCTGTAGGCGAACTCGTTGAACTGGAAGGCGTTCTTATAGATCAGCGTGGACATCGTCTCGGTGGCGTGGCCCGGCCCGCCGTTGGTCATCACCCACACTTGGTCGAACAGCTTGAGTCCGCCGATGACCGACAAGGTGATGTTGATGGTCAACGCCGGCGCAAGATACGGGCGTACGACGTACCAGAACTTCGTCCACCGGCCGGCCCCGTCGATCGCCGATGCCTCCAGCACCTCGTCCGGGATGCCTTGCAAACCGGCCAGGAAGATCACCATCGAGTAGCCGGCGAACTGCCAGACGACGACGGCCACCACGGACCACAACGCGATGCTCGGGTTACCGAGCCAGTCCTGCCTCAAGGACTTCAGGCCTAGTGAACCGAGCAGCCCGTTGATCGCTCCCGTCGGCGCGAGCATGTACTTCCACAGATATGCCGTTGCCACCGGCGTTATCACCGCCGGGGCGAACAGAAAGACTCGCAGCACGTTGCGCGATTTGATGTGGGTGTGCACGGCCAGCGCCAGCAGTAGACCTATGCCGTTCTGGATTACCGTGATCGCCGCGGCTATCAGCAGGGTGTGCTCGATCGCGCCAGTCGCGGACGGATCATGCAGCAGCGCGCGGAACTGCTTGAAGCCGACATCGTGCACCGTCCGCGAGATGCCATCCCAGTCGGTGAACGCGTACCGGACACCGCGAACGCTCGGCACGATCATGACAAAGATGAAGAACGCCGCGGCCGGCAGAACGAACCACCACGACGCGTTGCGGCGAAGCGCGCGCCCGCGGACTCGGCGCGTCTGAGGCACGTCCGCTTCGGCTGTGCGGGGGGCGCTCTCGGTCAGGGACATAGTGCTACTCCGCGAATGAGCGAGGTCCGCGCAGTGGGCGTGGTACAGCACTCGTCCACACCGCGTGCGGTCCGCAATTGGATGACCTCACTGACTGCACGGGGATTCCCTTCGCTAGAAAGCGTGCGTGCTTCCGCCGGAGTCAGTCGACCTTTGTATCGTTTCAGATCGGCCGATTGAACAGGTCGCGGCTCGCGATGTCAACGATCGATGTCCGATTACTACTGACACGTGTCAGCTTGGATGCGCCAAGCGGCCGCTCTGGCCGATTTCGGCCAGCGGCCGAGCGGATTTGCCACACAGTCGCGGTCGATCGAGCAACTGTCGGGTGGAGACGGCTCGTACCAAGCGGCCGTCGCCGGAGTAAACACGGTCAGCGCATGCGCGAGGACCCGATGAAACCGTCGGACTACTGACACGTGTCGGCGGCGACGCTGTAAGGGCCGCTGCTCCAACAGCAGGCGAGCAGGTCACAGATCGGTTACAGATCGCGCGTGGTTGGAGGGCGCAATCGCTGGCCCGGTACCTTGCCGCCCGTGACCGTCAAGCGACCGGGTGATCGCACTCGCCAGGTCGC
>WNGF01018213.1_pt1 | contig 10107 bp, 9 predicted proteins | sample 5400641 | NCBI WGS metagenome assembly WNGF01 (sample SAMN13153371, study PRJNA577476) | soil metagenome | isolation source: 80 cm soil or saprolite under grassland replicate 2 | place: USA:California | collected 2016-06-15
GGCCGGCACGTGCACGACGCTCCAGGCCATCGCCCTGGGCCTGGACGAGTACGACCCGGAGGCCATCCACCGATCCGTCCTGTCACGAGACGACGCTGAGAGCGTGTTCCGATTGCTCGCAGACATGACCACGGAGGAGCGACGGCGCATCGCGGTGATGCCTCCCGGCCGGGAGGACGTGATCGTAGCCGGCGCCGCCATCCTTGTCACCGCGATGCGGCGGTGGGGCTTGTCCGAGGCCCTGATCTCGGAGACCGACATGCTCGACGGCATCGCCTATCGCATGGTCGAAGAAGCCACCAGCCGGTAGGCTCATCGGTCCGAACCATGCCCCAGAGCAGCAGGAAGACTCGAGAACGGCAGTTGGCGAAGTTGGCCGACCGCCGTCGCCGGGAGCGGGTGCGCCGGCGCCGTCAGCGCATCCTGGCCGCGTCGGTGGCCATCGCTGTGGCCGTCGGCGGCCTCGGCTTCGCCGCATACGCCCTGATCCTGAAGAGTCCCAAGCAGAAGCCCGCGGCCTCGGCCACGCCCACCCCAACTCCCACGCCCTCGGCAACGGCGGCGGTCGTGGCATGCGGAGGCGAGGTGCCCAAGGCCGCCGAGGTCGAAAAACAGACCTACATGAAACCGCCGAAGATGACGATCGATCCGAGCAAGACGTACACCGCGACCGTGAAGACCTCGTGTGGGACGATCGTGTTCCGGCTCGACCAGAAGCTCGCCCCGAACACGGTCAACAGCTTCGTGTTCCTGGCCAAGAAGCATTTCTTCGACGGGCTGTTCTTTCACCGCATCCACAAGGAGTTCGTCATCCAGGGAGGCGACCCGACCGGCTCGGGCTCGGGCGGCCCCGGGTACAAGACCGTGGATGCGCCTCCGAAGGGCTCGAAGTACCCAGTCGGGGTCGTGGCCATGGCCAAGGGCGGAGACGAACCCGCCGGCACGTCTGGCAGCCAGTTCTTCATCGTGATCGGCAAGCAGGCGGATCTTCCCGCCGATTACGCGATCATCGGAAAGGTCGTGAAGGGGCAGGACGTCGCCGAGAAGATCGGCGCGCTCCCCATCGAGGGCGGAGCCACCGATGGTCGACCCACCCAGACCGTCTACATGGAGAAGATCACCGTCAAGGTGACCTAGCCAGGTCCATGGCTTAACCGAGCCGGTCGGCCCTCTTATCCTGCGGTGTTGATCGCCCTGGTCGGGTTCACGTTCTTCATCTGCGACTTCTTCAACACCCATGTGCCGGTGATCGACGGGCTCAGCTTCTGGTTCGGCGACCTGTTCAGAGCGGTCCTTGCGCAGACGGGGCTTTCCCACCCTGCTGGCCGGCTGCGATATCGCGTGGCCGTGGCGGTGATCGGCGTCGGGTACCTCTTCATCCTGGTTGTGGGGCTGATTCGGGCGATGGCCAACAGCCCTTACGAATACTTCACCTGCGAGTGCCCCCGCAACGCGATCGGTTTCATCCACAGCCGGAGTTTCTTCGACACCATCGACACGACCTACGGGATCATCGGCGCCATCCTGGAGTTCGTGGTGATCGTGCTCCTCGTGCGCCAGTATGCGTCTGCTCGTGCCGAGGGCCGGCCGGCCGGCCTTCCGTGGCTGGCCACTGCGGGGGCCTTGGTGACCTTGCTCGGCATGGACCTATTGACCAGGACCGTCGATTTCTCCCAAGCGACGAGGGATTGGCTGTACCTCCCCGTTCACGCCGCCCTTGCCGTCGCCGCCGTGAGCTTCCTGGTGGCCTTCCGGGCTGAGCGAATTGCCGTGCCGCGAGCGCCCATGGAGACGCGATAGCACGACGTCTGATCGAACGCAGACCACGACGAGTCTGCTCTCTCGTCACCAGTCGAGGGTGGCTTCCGTTCCGTTGATCGGTCCGCTCACTGCCCGAGCGTTGGAACCGTTGAGGTCCGCGATCCAGAGCCGAAGCATGTGCGCCTTGTTCGCCGCCGTGACCATAGCAATCCGGAACCCATCGGGAGACCAGTCGGCCGCGACGACGTTCTGAGCGGTGCCCAGCTTCCGCTCGCCTGACCCATCCGCGTTCACGACCCAGAGTTCACGATGCGTGGAGGCTGCCTTCGGGCGGCGGATGAACAGGATCCGAGAGCCGTCGGGAGACCACTTCGGGTTCTCGGCGTGCCCGGCGTGGCTGATCTGCTTCCGCAGCGGCCCGTTCGGGTCGACGATCCAGATCTCGCTTCGGTCGGTGCTCGAGCATCCGGAGAAGCCGCGGCATTCGCGTAACAGACCTTCGAAGGCGATCAGGCCGTTCTTTCCCCAGTCCATATCCAGCGGGGCCAGCGTGGAGGGTAGCCGGATCCGGGCGGGCTGGCCCGCGGTCGCGCTGGTGCGCCATATCGAGACGCCGTCGCCGTACGCGATCTCGTCTGCCTTGGGACTCCAAGTGGGCATCGAGAGATCGCGTCCCTGAAGCACCAGACGCTGGGTGCCCTTATCGAAGTCCAGCATGTAGATGGCATGGTTGGCGTAGACGAGGCGGCGGTGGCCGGTGGCCCACGTCGCGTAGCCGGATCGAAAATCGAGCAGACCTCCCACCGCTTCCGCGCGGTGCCCCGAAGCGGGATCGACCAGGTAGATCGACTCGGAAAGCACGGACAGCGCGATGGCCGTGCCCGGATTGGGCGCGACCGGCTCGCTGCTTCCCGTGCCGGTGAGGGTGGCACAGCCCCCGGACAAGAGGCACAGGAGCGCGAGGAGAAGGGTTGTCACTCTCCCTCGCCTCATCTCCGCTCCTTCGCTCGTAGTCTACCTCCGCGCTTGGTCCCCTTCCGGAACACGTACCGACGCCCTGGCCGGGTCTGGAGTTCCGCTGGCGATCCGCGTCGCGGGCGCCACCAGGGTCGCATGGAGATCGGCTCCGGTGTCGTAACTGGATCAAGGGATTTGGCCGGCAACGGTGACGGCGGTCTCTCTGTCAGACCCCCGGGATATCCTGGCGTTCGATGCTTCGACGCCCGCGCAAGTACACAGACGAACAGCTGGCGATGGCTGTCGCCGGCTCCCGCAGTATGCGCGAGGTACTCATTGCATTGGGGTTGGCTCCTCGTGGCGGTAATTACGAAAGCGTCTGGCGTTGGATCGAAGCGGTCGAGTTGGATGCCTCGCATCTCCGACCGAGGTTCCAAAGGGGATGAAGTGTCCGATCGTGTTCGGATGAAGAGATTGTTGACGCCGTAGCCACTTCCCGGTCGTTGCGCAGGTCCTGGTCAAGCTACAGATCCGGCGCGGTGGGATTCAGGCTCGATTGAAGAGGCGCATCGAGCATTTGTGCCTGCATACATCGCACTTCTTGGGTCAAGGCTGGAGACGCGAAACTGGCTGCGCTCCAACTCCAGCGGCTCCGCTCGATGAACTGTTGGTCGCAGGCAAGCTGGTCCAAACGAGCGATCTCAGGAGGAGGCTCATCCAAGAGGGGCTAAAGCAAGCCAGGTGCGAGATTTGCGGCTTGGACAGCTGGAACGGTAAACCGATTCCCCTTGACCCTGTGAAGGGAATACGAGATGACAATACATTGGTCAATCTCCGCATCGTCTGCCCCAATTGTCACGCTCAGACGGCGTCATACAGAGCCAGAAACATCGGAGTTGCTCAAGCTATTCTGGAATGACGCCCGGGTGGCGCAACTGGCTGACGCGGCACTCTTAAAAAGTGCCGGTCCTTCGGGACCATGTGGGTTCGACTCCCACCCCGGGCACTCGAACAGGTGTTCGACCCTGATGTCTCGCGATCGACTCTCGTCGTGCAACGTGGCCCCCTCTTCCGATCTCCGACACGCCGGATCTGAGGTGGAGTGCTCTTTTGACGCGGGTGCTCAGCAGCTGCTCTCCACCGGTGTAGCCGAAGGCCCCAGAGGCACGCTGAACCTCGCGGCCAGGCGCGAAAGCCGTTGCCGGAAGAGTTCCATGTCGGCGTGGTTCCAGTCCTGATGGGTCTGGCACCGGAACGACGCGACGAGCTCTTTGTGCAGGGGGCTGGTCAGGCTCTCGTTGTGGCCGATCACGTTGCGGAGCTCGATATTGAATCGCTGCATCAGCCAAAGCGTGAGGTTCAACGCCGCACTTAGTTGCGGAGGGTTGCCCAGGATGTCCTGGTCGCTCTGCCCCACCATCTCGATACCGACGGCGGTGTAGTTCAGCCCCACGGTGTGCCGGCACATCAGGCCCAGGGGGACTAGTTGATAGATGGTGCCGTCGGTGTCGATGACGAAGTGCGCACACGTGCCCGGCCGCTCACCCAGATGAGGCGTATCCGCGGCGAAGGTGTTGAACACCGGGGCGAAGGTATTACTGGCGGTGAAGTGCTCCACGATGACCTGGGGATGGACAAGCTTGAATGTATTCAGGCCATAGTGGCGCCCGGCGTACGCGAGCATCTCTTGCTTCCGTGAGTGCGGGAATGGGATGGGCTTCCAGATGATGCCAGGCCGTGGCGCAGGGAGCTCTGTGATGGACGGACTCGGGGACGGCGAGGCTCGGTTCGAGTCGGAGACTGTGGGGGTGGCTAGGGGTGACGCTGCCGAGGGGCTACTGCCCGCGGTACACGCGGCGGCCAGCACCGCGGCGACCACCAGAGCCACACCGCCGCGAACACAGCGGGCAGATCGGTTCTGGCTCTTCGGTTCGAACATGGTTCCTCCTTGAGCCTACTGGTCGGTAGACGCAGCGCACCTCGGCCAGCGGGTGTGGATGGCCGAGGTGCGAACCGAGTGCCTGTGGGCTATGGGAGGCCGAGCGCCTCGCAGGCATCCTTCATGTCTGGCGGCATGGAACCTGGGTGGCAATCGAGGCCCGATCCTGAACTAAGCATCTTCCACTCACCCCCGACGTTCTGCAGGAACACTTGCTCGCTGCCCTCGAGCTGTGTTCCGGGTGGGGGAGGGGGCCCACCGGTGACCGCGAAGACCCGCGCGTAACCGTTCTGGCATTCCTTGATGTCGACGGAGTCCCAGAACCTTCCGAGGTCCGAGCGAGGCTCGATGGCCTCACTGATGACCGGGAGCATGGCCTGGGGGTCGCAGAGGGCGGCCGCGGGCGTCCCGGGCAGCTGCTCCTGGTCACCCTCGGCCTGCTCCACGTCGCTGCCAGGCTCCTGGAAGGGGGCCTTACGCCATGTGGGAAGAGCCCACCGACGTTGCGTTACGTGCTCCTTGGAGGGCCGCGGCACCGTGCCCGCCTCCCGTTCGTGCAAAGCCTACGGCTGCGCCGACCCCGAGTCCGGTCGCCGCCGCCAGCAAGATGATGGCGAGCCGCTTCATTTCCCACTCCCTTCTTCTGGTGAAGCCGGATGGTGGACCAGCCACATCACGCGGCTGTCGCCGCCCGGTAACGGTTCGGCAACCGCGGTTGCAGTCGATGTACGCTTCTCAATCTGGCCTATCTGTCGATGTCGCAAGTTCGCCAGGTTGGCGAAGGGACGTGCCGGTGGTGTGCTCAGTAATTCAGTAAGAACCCTCTGATTGCTCTCCTAACGCGCACGACGCGGTCAGGTATTCGTTTCAAGCGACCGCACGAACACCAGTTCGGGGGATTCGAAGATGAGTCCTAGATACACAGCGCCCGGCCCCGGGCACCGGGGGGCATTGTCTACCTCGGACGCGTGCCTCGGGCCCCCCTGGACTGTCCGAGGTCGAGCTCCGCACCGCCTCACTTTACGGTGGGTAGTTCCATAGGAAGGCCTCGGTCGTTCAAACTTGGGTTGTGGAAGAGCGGAAGGTCGCCACGGTCCTGTTCGCCGATCTGGTCGGCTCCACCGAGCTGGCTGGCTCGCAGGACCCGGAACGGACCCGGGCGATGCTCGACCGCTTCTACGACGCTATGGCTGCCGAGATCGAGTCGGCAGGCGGTACGGTCGAGAAGTTCGCGGGGGATGCGGTCATGGCGGCATTCGGCGCTCCAGCAGCCCACGAGGACGATGCGGAGCGGGCACTACATGCGGCGCTTTCCATGCGACGGCGGCTCGAGGCGCTGTTCGGGGGAGCCCTGAGCCTGCGGATAGGGGTGAATATGGGCCCGGTCGTCGTGGGGCGGCCGCGCGAGGGCAGTTCGTTCGTCACGGGTGACGCGGTCAACGTGGCAGCTCGGCTGGAACAGGCCGCCGCACCCGGCGAGATCCTGGTCGGCGAGCGGACAGTGGCCGCCAGCCGCGGCGCTTTCGAATTCACCGAACCAATGACGGTTGATGCCAAGGGGAAGCCTGGTGGAATCGCGTGCCGGCAGCTCGTGCGCGCCCTCTCCCTGATGCGGCCGCGCGGAATCCACGGGCTCCGCAGCGTGTTCATCGGCCGCCAGGAAGAGTTCGACCGACTTCGCGCCGCGTACCACGGGGCCGCAGTGGCTGGGCGTCCGAAGCTGGTCACCGTCGTGGGCGATCCCGGCGTAGGCAAGACCCGCCTGTTGCGGGAACTGTGGGAGCAGCTGGCCGACGAGCGCCCCGAACCGCTCCGCCGAACCGGCCGGTGCCTACCCTACGGGCGCGGCATCACGTACTGGCCGCTCGCCGAGGTACTACGCGAGCACTTCGGGATCATGGAAACCGACCCCCCCGCGGAGATCCGCCAGCGGCTCGGTGGCCACGAGATCCTGGGCCTGACACTCGGGCTCGACACCGCGGGTGACCTGCACCCCCTGGCCGCCCGCGACCGGCTGCACGAAGCGTGGATCGGCTTCCTGGAGTCGCTCGTCTCGGACCGGCCGACGGTGGTCCTGATCGAGGATCTGCACTGGGCAGAGGCCCCCCTGCTCGACCTGATCGGGCAGCTCGCCCGGAACGTCCGTGGGCCGTTGCTCCTGGTGGCCACGGCCCGTCCGGACTTCGTCGACGCCCAAGCGGGGTGGGGTGCGGGGCGCTACGAGGCCGAGACCATCTGGCTGGAGCCTCTGTCGGCGAATGGGGCGGTCGACCTTATCGAAACGATGCTTGGGGTATCGGTGCCGCCACGAGCTCGCGACGTGGTGGTCGAGCGGACCGAAGGGAACCCGCTGTTCATCGAAGAGATGCTGGGGAGCCTCATCGACCGCGGTGTCCTCGTGCGCGCTGACGGGACGTGGGTGATACACGAGCTGCCCCTCGACGTGGAGATTCCAGACACGGTGCAGGCGGTGGTGGCGGCAAGGATCGACCTCCTCGGCTCCGCGACCGGCCCCGTCTACGACCTCGTCCAGGAGCAGCCCGACCTGTCGGCGCTCGAGGACCGCGACTTCATCCGTCGCCGCAGCGGTTCCTCCCTCGAAGGTGAGCGCGAGTACTCCTTCAAGCACGCCATCACCCGCGACGTGGCCTACGAGAGCGTGCCCAAGGCGAAGCGGGCTCGGCTGCACGCAGCGTTCGCGCAGTGGATCGAGCGAAGGATCGGGGCGCGCGATGAAGTCGCCCCGATGCTGGCGCATCACTACGCGGCGGCGGCGAGCCCCGAGGATGCCGACCTGGCCTGGGGCGACGACGCCGAACGGCTGGACGAGCTGCGTCGACAGGCAATCCGATGGCTGCGCCGGGCCGGCGAGCTTGCCATGAGTCGATACGAGCTGGATGACGCCGCCGCTCTCTTCCATCAGGCCATCGAGATGGGCCCGGAGCGGGTCGATGAAGTCCAGCTTTGGCGCTCTCTCGGTCGCGCTGCGGCCCTCCGATACGACGGCATCGGGCTGTGGGACGCGATGCAGCGGGCAATCGAGCGCTGCGAGGATCCCCGGGTGCTCGGGGAGCTGTACGCCGAACTGGCCTTCGAGACGACGGGGCGGGCCGGGATGTGGACTCGTTTCCCCGACCGGGATCTGGTGCAGGGATGGATCGATCGCGCCCTCGAGCTGGCGGAACCGGGGAGTCCCGCCCGGGCTGAGGCGCTGATCGCCCTCTGCTTCTGGCAGCAGGATCGGCCGGCGTGGGCCGTGGAGGAGGCCGAAGAATTGACCCGGAACCTCGACGATCCATCGCTTCGGATCGACGCGTACAACGTGAGATGGCTCCGGGAGTTCGCCGCCGGGCGATACCGGAACGCTCTTGCGGTAGCTGTGCGCGCGTTCGACCTCGAACGAAGGATCAGCGACCCGGACGCCGGCGTCCGGTTGCGTGAGTCCGTGGCCGCGCTGTTTACCATGTGTGGGCGCCTTCAAGACGCCCGTCGTGTGATCGAAGAGCACGACGAGCTCAGCAGGAGGCTCTTCCCGCATCACCGCCTCCATGCCGTGGCCATGGAGATCGAATTCCAGGAAGTGCTGGCAGAGTGGGAGGCGATCCGAGCTCTCGTCCCGCGGACACGCGCTGCGGTCGAGGAGAGTCTGGCAACACCATGTGTTCGCGGTGCTCGCAGCCTGCTCGTTTGCGCGGCCGCCTGTGCAGCGCTCGGTGACGACCCAGAGGCCCGCGCGCTGGAGAACGAGGCGGCCCGACTGAGCATGGAGGGGTTCGGATCCATCATCGATACGCCCCGGCTCAGGCTGGCCCTCCATCGCCACGACGTCGCGACCGTTGGGCTGCTGGTCTCGGCTTGGACGGACGTCATCCCACGACGAGCTGTCTGGTACTTCCCCGCGGCGGTGGGAACCCTGCTAGATGCCCTGGCCGCGTTGGGCGAGACGGCGCGCCTGGAGGAGGAAGCAGCCAAATTCCTAGAGGATGAGTCGGCTCTTCAGCCGTTTGCGCTGCGAGCGCTAGGCATCGTCAGAGGGGACCGCGCCCTGTTGCGGCGGGCGGCCGATCGGTTCCAAGCGCTCGGCTTCGAGCGTCAGGCGGCGAACACAAGAGTCCTCGCCTGAGTGTCCATACCACCGAGGGCGGCCGCTCGAGGTGGGCTCCAGTTCCCAGAGGCCGAGCGCCAGGGGTTCGGTGGCCCACTGAGCCCCGCAGCGCCGCAGTTCACGGTCAGGTCTCCAGGCCTAGCGAGCGCACGAACACGAGCTCGGGTGAAATCGAATACGCGTCCGAGATAGACAGTGCCCGGCACGCGGTGGGAGGGGCCTCGTCATGGTCGCGCGGCCACGAAGAGCGAACGGGACAGGAGGCCTTCCCGGATGGCACCCAGGATCGTCTCTCGGTCGAGCTGCACCTCGTCGAAGGCCTCGGCACCCTGGAGCGCTCGCAACTCCGGTTCAAGTTGTCGGGAGAACTGGACCCACCGCTCGGCGGTGGCCAGGGAACTCGTCGGTGACGTCCCCCTCCTCGATTTCGATGAACCCGGCCGCCTCCAGGAGCGATCGATGGTCCCGGCGTGAGGCGACGGCCCGAGGCCCGGCACCGACGCTCGCCGGTAGTCCCGCTTCGAAAGGCCTGGAGTGACGTGCCCAGTGAAGAACGCCGTGCGACCTCGCGGCCGGAGCAACCGCATGCTCGCTCTCACCACGGAGAGCTTCGCCGCCAGTCAACACAAGACGTCGGTGTGAACGATCGCGTCGAATGTCTCCTGGCGAAAGGGCAGGCGACGCGCACTCGCCACCACAACAGCAGTTTGATCGGACAATGCCTCCTCCCTGGCGCGCTCGCGGGCCCTTTGCATCGGGTCGTGCGGCAAGTCGGTGACCACAACACGACACCCTGTGGCCTGGGCCAGGTAGAGCCCGGGCCATCCCCGCCCGGCACCAATGTCGAGTAGCCAACTGGCCGGGCCGAGATCAAGCCGCTCGGCGAGCGATCGGGCCTGGCCCACCGCCGTGTAGTCGTTTCCTCCGAAGTCGGTCCCGAGCACCAATCGCTCGAGCTGCCTGAGCGGCTCACCCGAGGGCCGTCCGTACCGCTCCCTGAAGTGGGCCGTTGCGTCTCGCTCGTCCCTGCTGGACTTCAATTGCAGAAACTTTCGTCGAGATTCGGCCATGTCGAAAGCCTACGCGGCCCGGCCGGGTTTGCGGTCGCGGATCCGCTTGAGCTCGAAGAAGTCCTCCTGGTCCGTGATCCAGCGGACGTGGTCCCACAGCTCTCCGGCGGCTTCGCCCAGGGGGGCTACTGCCTTGACCGGGCCGAAGATGCCTCTGCCGCTCGGCAGCACGATGGTGGGCACGCCGAACGCACCGACCCGCTCCACGATCGCTTCGTGCTCGCCTATGACTTCCCCCTCGGTGGAGGGATCGGCCAGGGCCCGATCGACGAGCG
>WNGF01027002.1_pt1 | contig 10107 bp, 6 predicted proteins | sample 5400641 | NCBI WGS metagenome assembly WNGF01 (sample SAMN13153371, study PRJNA577476) | soil metagenome | isolation source: 80 cm soil or saprolite under grassland replicate 2 | place: USA:California | collected 2016-06-15
CCCTGTGCGCATCGCTCGCGCTCGCATGTAACTTCGAAGAGACCTCCGCGAGCTCCGGCGGAGCCGGTGGACGCGCCACCGAAGGCGCAGAGGGCGGTTCGAGCAGCGCTGGTGGCCCAGCCGGAGGATCGAGCGGCGGTTCGACGGCAGGGACGAGCAACGCGAGCGGCATAGACGAAGACGTGGCCACCGCGACGCGCGACGCGGGCAACGAGAAGGGCGACGACGCGACGGACGCGCGCGGCGAGTGCGCCGGGCTGTTTTGCGATGATTTCGAGCTCGGGCAAATCGACTCGACCAAGTGGAACGTGCAGATGGCAGGTGGCAGCACCGTGGCCATCGAGCAAGAGATCGTGGCCCACGGTCAATATGCCGCTCACTTTCATTCGCTCGGCACGCCCTCCGGCGGCGCGGCGCAAGCGTACGTCTACCTCCTGACGAAGAGCGTCCCGTCGGCGCTCGCCGTCCACAATTTCGGCCGCGCGTATTTCTACATGACGCCGAAGCCCAGCAGCATCAACATCGGGCTTCTGTTCGGCGGCACGTCCGGCTTTCCGAAGCCGACCTACCTGTCGATCGCGAGCCACAGCGGCGGGTGGCAGCTCGGGTTCATCAAGCTCCGAGGATCGCCGAGCGGCGAGGTGCAGGCCTACCCCATGGATGTGATGCCGGTCGCGAACTGGATGTGCCTCGAATGGGAGTTCAACGACCAGCCCGATGTGATCACCTTTTGGCGCGACGGCAAGCCCGTCGGCACGCTCGACCCGAACCACATCGACTATCCGCCAGGTCACGTGCCCGGGGCGCCGCTCTTCAACGGAGTGAGCACGGGGCTCGTCGGCGCGTTCTCCGACTTCGGCTTCGGTTTCTACGATTGGCACCCAGGGAACTTCGCGTTCGACGTGTACTACGACGACATCGTGCTCGACACGAAGCGCGTGGGCTGCCTCTGAGCGCGTGAGCAGAAGCGACACGCCCGATAATGCGGACCGAAAGGTCTCGCGGCGGGCATTCGTCCGACGGCTGTTTTCATGCCCTCTGCACCCTCGGTCGTCACCATCTTGCGATGTCTGCCGACCGTCGCGCCAGCCCCGCGTTGCAGGCTAGCCCCCCGCCAACCGTCCCTCTGCCCTCCCAATCGCCCTCGAATCACCTACGCTCCCCACCCGAACAAGCCTGAGGACCAGCCGAAGCCGCGGCGCTGGGGCGGCTACCGCTTTTGGGCGGAGCTTCTCGCACGCACGTTCGCGGTCGATGTTCTGCGCTGTCCAGCCTGCAAGTGGCGAACGAGGCGCGTCAAGCGCCCGACGCGACCGGCACGGGTATCTTGCCGGCGATGCTTCTTGGCCTGCTCACGTTTTGCGCAACGCAAGTGATTTCGAAAGCGAGCACCGCTAACCGCCGGTTGCAAAGCGCCAACCGGCGGTTGTCCACTGCGCTCTGCCTTCACGAGCTCAGGTGAAACGTTTCTTGGCAATAGCGTCGAGCCGTCCGACGCGGTTCGGTCGTCACTGTAGAAACGATTGCTGGCCCGATAGTTGCTGCCCGATAGTTACGATCGTGTACGCGTCTCAGTGGAGACCGGACGGCGGAGACATCGGCACGACGAACTTCACGAAACGTGACACAACAGCCTCGAGTTTGCCCGGTCACATCGCTTCGATTCTATTTGCGTCATTGAATTCGGCGGTCTCGCAATCATGTGCGCTGCGGGCTGAGGGGAGCTTTGGCCTGCGTCAATAACTGGTATTGAAAAGGAGGTCTTTCGTGCGAAACTCATCGTTCGTCGCATTACCCGTGCTCGTGTTCGCAATCGGCAACCCTGGCTGCAGCGACATTCCCGGCGAAGACGGGACGGCCGGAGAGCGAACGCAACAGGCCATCGCGACAAACATCAAGAGCGAATCGCTGACGACGAGCGTCACCTGTACGTCGCTGCGCGATCAGGACCTTGCCGCGTTGCTGCAACGCGAAATCACCCAGGGAGTGAACGACACGATTCACAACGGGGACAGGGTCGCGGTCGCCTTCTACGATCGTCTCACGGAGACAGTGTGCGAGTCGGACGCTACGCGGCACTTCAAATCGGCAAGCTCCATCAAAGCGAGCATCCTGGGGGGGCTCTTGCTCAAGGCGCAGACTGAAGGCAACCGCAACCTCGATCGGATCATGCCCGCCAACCTGCTCCAAGGCAACGTCAAGAACCTGCACACCGAGTACGCGGTCGCCGAGCTCATGATCACCCACTCCGACAACGACGCCGGCAATGCACTGTGGTTTTACCTGCGACGAGACAGTGAATTCGATTGGGTCCAGCTTTTCCTCGACCAGGCCGGCATGAACGACACCAAGTTGCCCGCGCCGACCCAAGGGTGGGGTGACAGTCTGATCAGTGCGCGCGACCAGATGCAGCTGGTCAAGGCCTTCTCGGGCGACGCATCGCCTCTCGTGTGGAAGCAGCGCAAAGTGGCGCTCGATTTCACCGCTCGTTCCCAGCCAGGCGGATGGTGGGGCATCACCGCCGACCCACCGCGCGGCACGCGCCCCCATGTCAAGATCGGTATTGCCAGCCTCGATACCTGCAGCCTCGGCCCGATCCATTATTCCTGCAACCTACGGGTCCACAGCGTCGGATTCGTCGACGGCTACTCCACCTCCGGCAACGTCTATGATTATGGGCTGGTCCTTCTCAGCGAGAACAACGATGACGGCGACGACAAGGCCAAAGCGCGCCTGAACACCATCGGAAGGCTCGTGAACGAGGTGATGACCGCCATCGGCGGCGTCGAGGGGATCCGTACCCTGCAGTACGATCTCTGCGGACCGAGCGGGGGGCAGTGTGACCCGACCACGCGCGATCAGGCGACAGAGGACCTGCTTTCCCGGATTCTCGCCTTCACCCCGGACTTCGTCACCCTCAACGAGGTCTGCCGCAGTCAGTTCGATGCGCTCACGCGGGAGCTCACGGAGCACAACTATCCGATGGACACGCGCTTTGCGCCGACCCGAGCCTCCGATCCGGGCTGCCCGGGCGGGGGCGAGGTCGGCAACGCCCTTTTCAGCTTCACACCGTTCACCGAACAAAACGGCGTGGCATTGCCGGCACCCGACGTCGAGACGCGCAGGTTATTGTGCGGTCGGACCCAGGTGACACTCTCGAATAATCCGGTCCTGGCTTGCAGCACCCAGCTGAGCGAGGTCCGCGAGCGCACGGCCGCGCAGGCGGCAGGCGTCGCATCGTTCTTGGACCAGGCGGCCTCGGGCCCCATTTCGGTGATGGTGGGGGGCGACTTCGGCGTCCGGCCGGAAGATACCGCGCTCGACCCGCTCTACAACAGATCCTATCTCGATATCGACGGCGCGGCGATCCCGCCCAGCGAGGACGACAACTGGGGCAACTGCGCGCTGCTGGAGCCGACCTGCCGCTCCGGCGAGCCCACCTTCATCCAGCGCATTGGCCACGACATCGACAGCGACAATAGGGACTACAACTTCTTGAACACCAACTTTGCCTACCTCGAGGGCAAGGTGCAGGTGACCAACTTCTCCAATCACCGTGCTCTTCTCGGGCGGTCGATCATCCAGTCGCCGTTCTACCGTCTCGTCTCGAGCAGCAAACCCCTTCCTGGTCCCTTTCCGGGGCGCAACCTTCCCCCCGCGGTGTCCGCCGGACCCAACGTGTTGGGCAATGAAGGCGACGCCATCTCGCTCAGCGGATCCGTTTTCGACGTCGATTCGACGCCTCGGGTGAGCTGGTCGTACGTGGCCGGCGCCAACGTCGACCCCGGCGCCACCTGCTCGTTCGAGAATGCCGGAGCCCCGCGCACCATCATCACCTGCACGGACGACGGAACCTTCATCGTGACGCTCACAGCCGACGACGGCGTGAACGGCCCGGTGAGCGACAGCGCCGTGGTGGCCGTTCACAACGTGGCGCCCACCCTCACCATCGCCGCCCCCAGCGCTTGGCAAGTTCAGAGGGCTGGAACTTCCGTTAAGGTCACGGCGCCCTTCACGGATCCGGGAACCAATGACACGCACACCTGTGCCATCGACTGGGACGACGGCACCACGGAGACGTTCGCGGCGACAAGCAGCCGCTGCGAGCGGGCGCACACGTTCGCCCATGCCGGCATGTACACGCTCGCGGTTACGGTAACCGATGACGACGGCGGCGCCTCGGTGCGCACCGTGCTCTTCGTGGTGTACGATCCGAACGCGGGGTTCGTGACCGGGGGCGGGCAGATCGCCTCGCAGCCCGGGGCGCTGATATCGGACCCGGCAGCCGCTGGCAGGGGGCACTTTCAGTTCCATGCCATGTACCACAAGCGCGACGAGGGACCTGCTCCCGGTAACGGCAAGGTCCAGTTCCGGCTCGACGGCACGACGTTCGATTTCGCCTCGACCCACCTCGACTGGCTGGTCGTGACCCAGGACGGGAAAGCCGCCATCAAAGGCGCGGGAACTTTGGCCGACAAGAGCGGCTTTGGTTTCGTGCTCTACGCGTACGACGCCAACGACGACAAGTATCGGCTGGTCGCGTGGCCGCTTACGGCGGGTAGCGTGCCCCCCGAGATTCCGAATTATGATTCCCACCGCGGCGGCAACCTGGATCATTCACCGATGATGTACACGTGGGCCTGGCGGTGGAGGTCGATGTCGGCGAACACGTGGTCCACTCCGACTTGCCGGTACCCAGAGGTGGAACCGACACTGCGCCTGCACCAGGACATTTGATGCGCGCCGCCGTCGCCGCGTGCTTGGCAATCGGATACAAGACCTGCGGCGCAGAGCAGGGCGTTCCCATCGATGACGTCGAGATCGATCTCGCCACCGAGCACGACATGCGCGCCCAGAGCGGAATCGGAAATGGCCCGGTCGGGTGGCAACGGATTCGATGGCATGTGCGGCTTACGAGCACGGCTGACGACGCGCAAATTTCGCAGATCCTCGTGCGAGCCGAGCGACTCAGCCCGATGCTCGCCAGCATCGACCCGCTCTGTGAGCGCATCCGCACCTTCGAAGTACGCCGACCGACATAACCCCGGGGCCGTCCCCCCCGAGCATCGGTCGCGTGCGATACGGATACCCCATCTCGCCATATGGGCCACGCCAGAGGACGGCCGAAATGTCTCGGAAGATCTTTTCGAGCTCGGCGACGAACTCAACGCCGAGGCATCTGGAAGAGTTAACCTTCGATGCTTTGCCCACTGATGAGAACGAGCGGGCGGAACAAGCTCGAGCCGGTACTCGGTCCGAGAGTGCCGCGAAGCAGACGAAGGGCACGACCCCGCGCTGGTGAAGCCTTCTCCGCTTTGGATCCTCGTACCGATCGTTCTCATCGCGCTGGCAATTTTGTTCGCTCGTTGATGCAAGGTTGCCGTGTCCACGCGTACGTCGACACTTTCCCCTTGGCGCAGCTTACGACCCTTGCCGCGGGCGCGGTGGCGCCGGGGAATCCGGCACGCGAAAGCAGCGGAACCGCGCGGCTTCGTAGGCCCAGTGATTGAATGGGCGCACCTGGGCGTCGCTCATATGAGGCGGTCTCACTTCTGCACCGAAAGGGTTACCGGGCGAGGCGATTCGAAGACGGAGTCGCGGAGTGGCGTGCCGCGGGACTTCCAGTCGAACAGGAGGGCGTGGAACCGGCCGAAAAGACGAGCGTGGGTTCGACTCGAGGCAAATAGAATCGCCTCTCCTTATCGGCTCGTCCGGTTGCTCTGCGTTGTTGACTGACTGGGTCAGTTATGGCAAGTTGCCCTGCGATGCCCCGTCAGATTCCGGAAGACAGATTCGACCAGCTGGTCGACTGCGCGACCAAGGTGTTCGTCGAGCAAGGGTATCGTCGCACGCAGATGGCTGACGTTGCGGAGGCGATGGGGGTCGCGAAAGGCACACTCTACCTCTACGTCGAGAGCAAGGAAGCGCTGTTCGATCTCGTGTGCCGTCAGGCGGACGTACCCGCGCCTCGAGCTCCGCCAGCCAAACTTCCGCTCCCAACGCCGGGCCCAAAGGCGACGCTCGAGTACATCGCGTCGCGTCTGGCAGAGAACGGCGTGCCACCGACCCTCGCCGCCGCCCTCGAGCGACGTAGAGAGAGCGACCCACGTGTTGAGCTCGAATCCATCCTTCGTGACCTCTACGACGTCTTGTCGCGGAACCGTCGCGGCCTCAAACTACTCGATCGGTCTGCGCCCGATCTGCCGGAGCTTGGTGCCCTCTGGTTCGAGGGTGCGCGAAGTGGGCTTTTTGGTCTGATGGCGCAGTACTTGGAGCGGCGCACGCGGGCAGGCTTACTTCGGCCCGTCCCCGATGTGACCTCGGCCGCGCGCCTCGTCATCGAAACGGTCGTGTTCTGGGCGGTCCATCGCCACTGGGACCCGCATGGCGAAGAGGTCAGCGACGCCGTCGCCAAGGACACTGTGATCCATTTCATCGTTTCTGCTCTCGTGAAAGGAAGACGACCATGAACCTAGGATCGATTTTTCATCGCCATCGTTCGTGCCCTGTTCGAACAGCTTCACGTAACCATGTTCCGATGTCGCCCGACTGGCCCACGTAAAACCCCTCAAATCCTCCGGTACAACCCCGTCGCACGATGATGGAGTGCTCGGGCAATCATCGAGATGGCTATCTCACCCCGAAGGTGATGGAGAGCGAGCACGACGGTTCGACGGAGTCAGAATCCGACGTCTGGCTCTGAGTTGGTGGCCCGCTGATTTCTGGGCTTCGCCACGACGAGCATCCTTCTAGGTTGAGGAGCGGCAGGGGGGCGAAGGACGTTGTCCTTGCGCACAGTCGTCGCGGAAGGCGCGTCGGCCGCCGGAGATGGCAGCACCGACGCAGCAACGGAGACGTATTCCAGGACCGGAAGCTCCGCCGGCGACGACGCTGCGGACACCGCTGCCGATGCTGCGGCGGCGACGGTGACGTCCGACGATCGATGACCCCCGAAGGCGTAGGCGGCGGTCAGCAAGACGATAGCTGCTCCGAGAAGCAAGGTGCGCCTCGAGCGCGAAGGCGTCACGACCTGCGCGGGCGGGCGTGAAAAGGAATGCGGCGGTACGACGTCGTCCTCCTCCGGGACGAGCGGGCGACTGGGATCCGCCTCCGACTTTTCGTCGATAGGCTGCGGTCGCTGATCCGTGTCTCGCACGCCGCGCGCGTCGACGGCGCGGATGGCATTGCTGAGCGCGGTGCGGCGGGCGGCTCCATGTGCGCCGAGCAGCTCGGTCACGTAGGCTCCCACTTCGCGCGTGGTCGCGACGGCGCCGACGGTGCGGGCGAACTCCTCGACTGTCAGCGCCATCTCGGCGGCGGTCTGAAAGCGTTCGGCCGGATTCCGATCGAGACCCTTCAGGACGATCCGTTCGAGCTCGGCGGGGTAGCTCTCGACGAAGCTCGCGGGCGGCGTCGCAGTCTCGGACACGATCTTCCGCATCGTCACGGCTGCGGTTTGCCCGGGCCACGGGTGCCGGCCGGTGGTGAGCTGGTAGAGACTGATTCCCAGAGCGAAGACGTCGGTCCGGCGATCGATCTCGGCGCCGAGCAACTGCTCAGGCGCCATGTAGCGAAGCTTACCTTTGACTAGGCCTCCCAGCGTAAGCGCATTGTTGACTTCGATCGTCTTGGCCACGCCGAAATCGGCCAGCTTGACGACGCCGCTGTAGGAGACGAGCACGTTCGGCGGGCTGACGTCGCGGTGAACGAGACCTAGAGGCCGGTTCTCGTCGTTGCAGAGCTCGTGTGCGGCATGTACGCCAGCACACGCATCGATGATCAGTTTCAGCGCAATCGGCAGCGGCACGCCCCCCTGGAGGAAGGCCGACTTCATGATGGCGCTCAGGGTCTCGCCATCCATCCACTCCATCACGATATAGAGCAATCCCTCTTCCTCTCCGAGGTCGAGAGTCTCCAGCACGTTGGGATGCCGGATGCGTGCCGCCAACCTGGCCTCGGCCAGGAACATCTGCTGGAAGTCCGCGTCATCGGAAAGCTCTGGCAACATCGTCTTTAGCGCGACGATTCTCGAGAAGCCATGTGCTCCGTGGTGACGGGCCGCCCAGACGGTGGCCATGCCGCCGCGACCTACGCGCGAAAGCAGCTCATATCTTCCCAGCGTGTCTCCCTCTCGAACGCGATCCCCCGTCGTCATGTAGTCCTCTCCGTCCAGCAGTGGCACCAATTCTCTCGGCATTGTGGCCAAGGAGCGACTCCCTACGAAAATCAGGCCGAGTTCATCCGATTAGGGTACGACGAACGATCGAGCGCCTCGACCGCAATCTTCCGAGGCACCGTTCGCAGCGGCTTGGATTGCTCGGTTCAGTCAGTGACGAGAGGGGTCCTCATCAGCCCGAGCTAGGGTGCTGGGGCGCGCCGACCACGGGGAGCATGCGCGGCGGTGGGACGAGCGTCGACACCGCCTACCCCCGCACGCGCAGCCCCGTCTCGCTCTTGTGTGGCCACGACGACGAGAATGATCAGCGTGATCATGGCGACGCAGCAAGCGGCAAGCCTCCACGGCCGTGCGTAACGTCGTAATGGGTTGCCGAGATAGGCGATGGCTTTCGACAGAAAAGATCTGGCTGACGAGCCAAGCCCGGATGCGGATCTTCTCTGACCACCGAGCCGTCGGGCGACGACCACGGCGCGCACGGGTACCCGGCCCCGTTCACCAACGCGATACTGCTTCGGGTGGCGACGCTCGAGAAGACGCCCCAAGGAGGCGCGAACATGCCAGAACCCACGCGAGACGAGGGCATTCGTCGGTGCGGCAAGCTGGGCCAGCGACGTCAGCACCGAAAGCGCGAATCCCTGCGCGGAACGTACGACCTCCCGGAGACGGACAACCTGGGCGCGGGCAGGTACGACTTTCTCGTCACGGCTCACTCGGTGATGCTTCGTCGCCGACACCTCGTCCAACGCCGCGGCGAGCTCTCGGGCGCTTTGGAAACGATTGTCGGGACTCTTTGCGAGCAGCATACGCACAATCTGGGCAAGGCGCGGGTTTTCACTCGCGACGGCAGGGGTCAGTTCGGGAGTCTCTGCGGTGATGTGCTGTTGCAGAACCGTTGCGACGTTGCCCACGAAAGGACAGCGACCCGTAAGAAGTTGGAAGAAAATGACGCCAAGCGAATACAAATCGGAACGCGCATCCACCGAACGTCCGAGGATTTGCTCGGGAGACATGTATTCCGGCGTCCCCAGCATGGTGCCGGCGACGGTCAGGTGTTGCTCGACCAGAGTCTGATTCTTCTCGGCGTAATCGATTCGGGCGATCCCGAAGTCGAGCAGCTTCACGAAGTCTCGGGTCCCGTCGCGGTCGACCAGCATGATGTTTTCAGGCTTCAGATCGCGGTGAATGATCCCTCTTTCGTGAGCGGCGCGAACGCCGGCAACCACGCCGCGCATGATGGAGAGGGCCCGTGTCGTTTCTATCGCTCCTGCTTTCACCTCCGAGGCCAGGCTCCGGCCGTTTACGAATTCCAACACCAAGAAGAAGGTTCCATCCGGTAGCCTCCCGAAATCCCGCGCGGGCACGACGTTCGGATGTTCGACGCGTGCGGCGGCAACCGCTTCGCGTTCGAAACGAGCGGCCATGTGCGGCTGACCAACCAGCCTGGCATGCAGCACTTTCAGTGCGACGACCTTGTGGATGTAGAGGTGCTCGGCGCGGTACACCGTGCCCATTCCGCCTTCGCCGATGAGTCCGAGGATACGATAGCGGCCCGCGATCTCCGTACCTTCGGGGATCGAGTCCGACGCATCTTCCCTTGCGCCGAGCGGCGCATCGTGGGCCGCCGATCTTGGATTCGCGATCACCATCCGTCGATCTGCGTCCTCTCTGGATGCAGACTAGCACCGAGCGCCTTCAACAGGGGCGGGCCAAACCACGGACGCCCGGCCGGAAGAATGGCTAGGAAGACGTAAGGTGATGAAGGGGCAATGCCGGATGACGAGCCGGCCGCGGCTGAAGTACAAGGGAAGCCAGCGTACGCATCCGTTGCCCCGGTCTCTTGCATCGGAGGTGATGGACGTGACAATTGGCAACAGGGCAGAGCCGCCGCCAACAGGTCGATAGAATGTGAACCCCGCTCCTCCGGGCTC
>WNGF01011007.1_pt1 | contig 10106 bp, 10 predicted proteins | sample 5400641 | NCBI WGS metagenome assembly WNGF01 (sample SAMN13153371, study PRJNA577476) | soil metagenome | isolation source: 80 cm soil or saprolite under grassland replicate 2 | place: USA:California | collected 2016-06-15
ATCACGGTGGCCGACCCGCTCCGCGCGGGCCACGAGCTCTCCTATCACCCAGGCGAGACGAACCTGCGGATGGCGGACGTCGTGGTGATCAACAAGATCGACTCCGCCACCCACGACCAGGTGGCGGAGGTGTGGGGGTCGATCCGGGAGGCGAATCCGAGAGCCATCGTGATCCGCGCCAGGAGCCCCGTCACCTTCGAGGACCCCGTCGACCTCGCCGGGAAGCGGGTGCTGGTCATCGAGGACGGGCCCACGCTCACCCACGGCGAGATGCGGTATGGGGCCGGGGTGGTGGCCGCCCGGCAGAGCGGCGCGGCGAGCATCGTGGATCCGAGGCAGTGGGCCGTCGGCACCATGAAGGACGTCTACGCGAAGTACGACGTGGGCCCGGTCCTTCCGGCCATGGGGTATTCGGCGGACCAGCTGAAGGAGTTCGAACAGATGATCAACGCCGCCGACGTCGACGGCGTGCTGATCGCCACGCCCATCGACCTGCGCAAGCTCGTCCACATCGAGAAGCCGGCCTATCGCGTGTTCTACGAGCTCGAGGAGGCGGAGGGCTCGCCGACCATCGCCGACGTGCTCGGTCCCGTTCTCGACTGAGCCCGGGGCCGAGCCGTGAAGGAACCACGGTCCGGGTCCGTGTCGTTCGATCGCGCGGCCGAGTACTACGACCGGACGCGGACGCTCCCGGCGGACACCGCCGAACGGCTGACTCGAACCCTGGCAGACGAGCTCCGCGGTCGGGGGACAGTCCTCGAGGTGGGCGTGGGGACCGGACGGATCGCCCTGCCGCTGTCCAGGGTGGGGATCCCGATGACCGGGGTGGATCTCTCGGCCCCGATGCTGCGCAGGCTGGCCCAGAACGCCGGAGGGACCTCGCCCTTCCCTGTGGTCCAAGCGGACGCCACGGCCCTGCCGTTCCGCCCGGCGTCGTTCGGGGCCGTCCTGGCCTGTCACGTGGTGCACCTCATCCCTCGGTGGCGGGAGGCGCTGGCGGCGATGGCGCGGGCGGTTCGGCCCGGCGGCGTGGTGCTGATCGACCCCGGCACCCAGGACGCGGGGTGGTGGACTGAGGTCCAGGACGAGTTCGGCCGCGCCGCCGGCGTGGAGCCGAAGGCGCGGTTCGTGGGCACACACGATCCGCGGGAGATCGACGTGGCCATGGCGGCCCTCGGCGCGAAGGTGCGGCTCCTCCCGCCGATCACGGGGCACGAGACGGAGTCGATCGAAGAGGTGATCGGGAAGCTCGAGGAGGGGCTCTACTCGTGGACCTGGAGGATGGACGAGCAGCGGCGGGCCCGGGCGGGGGAGGAAACCCGGCGGTGGGCGGCCGGGGCCATGGGGGACCTGGACCAGCCGCGCGAGGGCAGCTGGGAGATCAGGTGGCGGGCCTACGACATACCGTCGTAACCGCTATGCCAAGGGAGCGTTTCGCGCGGTGGACCGGGAAAATTCCAGGACCCGTTCGAAGATGGACTCGGCGTCGTAGTCGAGGGTGGCCACGTGGAAGGAGTTGCGCAGCGTGATCAGCTCCTTCTGCTCGCTGCCGGCCCGCTGGTAGACCCGGGTCGAGTTCGCCGGCTTCACCAGGTGGTCCTCCGTAGACGAGAACACCAGGAGGGGAAGCCGCAGGGAGGGAAGCTCCCCGTCCGTGGTGCGAAGCAACCTGCCCATCTGTCCCGCCGCCCGCAGCGGCGTGCGGTCGTAGACGATCTCGTCCTGGCCCGGCTTCTTGATGTCGTTGCCGACTCCCTTGACGGTCTTGGTGAAGAGCCGGGCCACCGGCGCGAGTGCGAGGTCCGGCCGCCGGACCAACGGGTTGATGGCGGCGACGCCTCGCAGCTCGTCGGGGTGCTTGGCCCCGAGATGCAAGGCCAGGGCCCCGCCCATCGAGAGCCCGACGACGATCAAGTCAGGGCACCGCGAGGCGAGATCCTCAAGTGCCTGCTCCGCGTCCCGCTCCCAGTCCTGCCACGTGGTCGAATCGAGGTCTTCCCACGTCGTCCCGTGCCCGGACAGCCTCGGGCCCACGGTCGACACGCCGCGCTCGGCCAGCCATTCGCCCATGGGCCGCATGGACGCGGGACAGCCGGTGAAGCCGTGGATCAACAGGGCTCCCAGCAGGCCGGCGTCGAAGCGGAAGGCCTCGGCTCCGGGCACGATGCGCGTCTTCATGTCAGGAGATCACGGTGGTGGCCGGCGGTGCCGCGAACATCAGCGCCGGGAGTGGCCTCGGAACAGCTGAAGGACGAGGAACATGGAGAACGCGCCGGCCGCCCCCACCAGGATGACGAGCACGGCCACGAACGACCATTCGAGCTTCCCGAACGCGAGCATGAACCGGGTGGTTTCCCTCCTGGGCGGCTGTGTGTAGTCTAGTACGAAGTAACCGGACCCCTGGATGTGCAGTCCAAGCCGGGAGGGGGAGGGTCCCATGTACTGGTTCCTCATGAAATACGTCTTCCTCGGGCCCATCCTTCGGCTGCTGTTCCGGCCGAAGGTGAGCGGCCTGGAGAACATTCCCGCCGAGGGTCCGGCCATCCTTGCGGCGAACCACCAGTCCTTCCTCGACGACCTGCTGCTCCCGCTGGTGGTGCCGAAGCGCAAGGTGGTGTTCCTGGCCAAGGCCGACTACTTCGACAAGTGGTACCTGCGGTGGTTCTTCAAGGGCGCCAACGTCATCCCGGTCCGGCGGGAGAGCCGCTCGGCCGCCGAGGCGGCGCTCAACACCGGGGTCCAGGCGCTGAAGGAGGGAGCGTTGGTCGGGATCTTCCCGGAGGGCACCCGGTCACCCGACGGCCGGCTGTACCGGGGGAAGACGGGGATGGCCCGAATGGCGCTCGAGGCCCAGGTCCCGGTGATCCCGGTGGCCATCGTGGGGACCTTCGAGGCCATGCCGTACGACCGGAAGATGCCGAAGCCCGGCCGGTGCGAGGTGCGGTTCGGCAAGCCGCTCTCGTTCGAGCGCTTCTACGACCGTCCCGCCGACCGGTTCGTGCTGCGGTCGGTCACCGACGAGCTGATGTACGAGATCATGCTGCTCTCGGGTCAGGAGTACGTCGACGAGTACGCGACGAAGTTCAAGGGAGCCAAGGCTGACGAACGGGTGAAGGCGGCCGCGAAGCCTCCGTCGCCGGAGCAAGACAAAGTCCAAGCCGCCACCGGGCCCGAACCTCCGGCCTCTCCCTAGAGCCTAGACGCGGCTGCCGGCCGGCTCCCGCGCCTCAGGCCTCCCGCGGGAGCGGGGCCGTCGCCACCAGGTCTCCCCGCTTGACGGCCCGTTGTTCGCTACCGTGCTGGATCCATTTCGAGCCGCAGGCCGTGCAGAAGGCGCGCCGCTCCGGACTCACGACAACCACGATCCTGACCGACTGGCATACGGGACACCGCGCCATCCCAGCTCCCTTCCGACGTGCGGGCCGCCGGCCCATGCAACCCCAGACCGGTCCGGGCCGTGTGTACCCGGGCGCTCAGGCGGGAAAACGGGAGGGGGGTCCTGGGGACCGCCGATTCAGTGACAAAACGTCACACCGATGCCCAGCGGAGGGACCGGCGCACGGCCTCCCGCCAGCCCCGGTACCGCTGCTCGGCTTCGGCGGCGTCTCCGGGTTCGAACTCGCGATCGGCCTTCCACAGGCCGGCGATCTCCGCGGTGGAGCCCCACACCCCCACACCGAGCCCAGCGAGGTAGGCGGCGCCGAGGGCCGTGGTCTCCTGGACCGAGGTGCGGCGGACCGGGACGCCCAGGAGATCCGCCTGGAACTGAAGCAGGGAGTCCATCGCGCTGGCCCCACCGTCCGCCTTCAGCTCCGTCAGCGGCATCTCGGCGTCCGATCGCATTGCGTCGACCACGTCCCGTGTCTGGTAGGCCATGGCCTCGACGGCGGCCCGGACCAGGTGGGCCCGGGTAGTTCCGCGGGTGATGCCGACGATGGTGCCGCGCGCGTACGGGTCCCACCACGGGGCCCCCAACCCGGTCAGAGCCGGGACAAAGTACACCCCGCCGGTGTCCGGGACGGACTCCGAGAGCGGCCCCGCCTCGGCCGCCTCCCGGATCACCCCGAGGCCGTCCCGCAGCCACTGGAGCGCCGCGCCGGTGACGAAGATCGACCCCTCCAGGGCGTAGGCGGTGGCGGTTCCCTCCGCGCAGGCCACCGTGGTCAGCAGGCCCGGGGAGGACCGGACGGGCGACGAGCCGGTGTTCATGAGGACGAAGGAACCCGTGCCGTACGTGTTCTTCGAGGTCCCGGGGTCGAAGCAGGCCTGTCCGAACAGCGCCGCCTGCTGGTCGCCGGCCACCCCCGCGATCGGGGCCTGGATCCCCAGGAACAGGTCCGGGTGGGTCGAGCCGAACGGAGCCGACGAGGGAAGGACGTCGGGCAGGAGCGAGCCGGGGATCCCCAGGCGCTCCGACAGCTCCTGGTCCCACGCCAGGCGGTGGATGTCGAACAGCATGGTCCGGGAGGCGTTGGTCCGGTCGGTGGCGTGGACCCCGCCCCCAGTGAGCCGGGCCAGCAGATAGGAGTCGACCGTGCCGAAGGCCAGCCGCCCGGCCTCGGCCTCGGCCCGGGCACCAGGAACGTTGTCGAGGAGCCAGGAGAGCTTCGTGCCGGAGAAGTACGGGTCGATCACCAGCCCGGTCCGGGCCCTGACCCGCTCCTCCCATCCCTCCCGGCGGAGCTGCTCGCACAGGGGTGCGGTTCTCCGATCCTGCCACACGATGGCGGGGTGGACCGGCCGGAGCGTGGCTCGGTCCCACAGCACGGTCGTCTCGCGCTGGTTCGTGATGCCGATGGCCGCGACGTCGGTGGGCGCCGTCTCGGCCCGCTCCAGGGCCTCGGAAGTTGATTCGAGCAGCGCCGCCCACCAGTGCTCCGGGTCGTGCTCGACCCAGCCCGGGCGGGGGAAGGCTTGAGCGAACTCGCGGTAGCCCCGCGCCTGCACCCTCCCGGCCTCGTCCACCAGCATGGCCCGAACCCCGGTGGTCCCCGCATCGATGGCCAGCACCCGCGCCATGACCGCGCATGGTACCGGGCGCGAAGGGGGGACGCGCTTCGATCCCCTTGGCCTCGAAGGGAGCGGGCCGGTCAGGTCGGGGCCAGGACGTCGGCCGTGACGTAGTTCAGACCCACCCCGAGGTACTCGGCCGCGGCCTGGGAGAGATCGAGCACCCGCCCCGCGATGTAGGGGCCGCGGTCGTTCACCAACACGATGGCGCACCTCGCGCCGTAGTGGACCCGGATGAACGTGTCGAGCGGAAGCTCCTTGTTGGCCGCGGTGAACAGTCGCGGGTCGTAGATGGCCCCACTGGCCGTGGACCGGCCGGCGAATCCCCACCCGTACCACGAGGAGATGCCGGCCAGGCTCTGGGAGGTCTCACGGAGCCCGGCGGGGATCTCGCAGCCCCGCCCTCCGTTGGGGCCGAGCATGGCGAGGAGGCGGCTCTGGTCCACCCCGCGCTCGGCGTCGACCAACCCGGAGAGGGCGGACCGCGAGATCGACTGGGCGGCCCGCAATGCCCGTTCCTGCTTGTCCAGCTTGGCCACGGCCAGGCCGGCCGCGTCCGCCAGGGACTTCGCCTCGGCGACCTGCTGGGCGGCTTGGGCCGCCAGCGACTGGAGCCTGCGGAACGTGGAGGCCGCGTCGGCCTGCTTTCGTTCGAACGCCGCGGCCGTCCGCCGCGCGTCCAGGTTCAGTGCCTCCACGCGGGAGACGATCTCGCCGTTCACGCCGATGGCCCTCGCGGCGAACTCCTGCGCGGAGGCGAAATCCGAGGGCGAGGTGGACCCCAGGAAGAGCTCAATGGATACGGCCGGCCCGGCCTCGTAGGCTCGGGCCGCCTGCCGGTTCAGGATCTCCCTGGCCTCCGCGAGCCGGGCGGAGACCGCGATGCGCTCCTCGTATGCGGCCAAGACGCTGCGGGCCGCGTCCTGCAGATGGCCCCTGGCCCGTTCGTACTCCGCCGTGAGGGAGGCCACCCGGCGTTCGATGTGGTCGAGTGCCTCCTGCGCGGCCTCCCGGCTGGACCTGGCCCGGGCCAGCTGATCTTCGACCGAGTCGGCGGACGCGGGACGTCCAGCCCCGCCGGCCGCCGCCAGCAGGACGATCGCCAGCGTGAACCGGATTGCCCGTCGCACGATCGCAGGTCCTTTCGTCCTCCTTCGGGGGATCGACGGGTCGCGGGGTCCCCTTGAGCGTGCCGGAGGACGGCGGACCGGGCCCCCGCCCGGGCTGGCTAGAATGGCGCCTCCGAGGCCAGGAGGGGTCGGTGGCGGATCGAGGGCACAGGGTCGGGATCCTCTGTGGGGGCGGGCCGGCGCCGGGCATCAACTCGGTCATCTCCGCCGCCACGATCGAGGCCGTCAACAGCGGGTGGGAGGTGGTCGGGATCCTGGACGGGTTCGAGCACCTCATCAAGGGCGAGGCCCAGTTCGCCCAGCCGCTGTCGATCCCCGACGTCTCCCGGATCCACGTCCAGGGCGGATCGATCCTGTTCACGTCGCGGGCCAACCCGACCACGAAGGATCCCGACGCCGAGGACCCCGATTGGCGGATGAACAACTGCCTGCGGACCCTCCGGGAGCTGGGGGTGGACTCCCTGGTCACGATCGGGGGCGACGACACGGCGTTCTCGGCGTCGAAGGTGGCGGAGGCGGCCGGCGGGGGCATCCGCGTGGCCCACGTCCCCAAGACCATCGACGACGATCTGCCGCTGCCCGGAGGCATGCCGACGTTCGGGTTCGAGACGGCTCGGGCGGTGGGCGTCGAGCTGGTGAACAACCTGATGACCGACGCCATGACCACGAAGCGGTGGTTCTTCGTCCTGGCCATGGGGCGATCGGCGGGACACCTCGCCCTAGGGATCGCCAAGGCCGCCGGCGCCACGCTCGCGGTGATCGCGGAGGAGTTCCCGCCCGAAGAGCCGATCCGGCTGGAGCACCTGGTGGACCTGGTCGACGCGGCCATCCTGAAGCGGATCGCCCACGGCCGGCCGTTCGGCGTGGCCGTGCTGTCGGAGGGGCTGGCCCTTCGCCTGGCCGAGGAGGACCTCAGGCGGGCCATGCCCGACGTCGAGGTCGACGAGCACGGACACATCCGGCTGGGGGAGCTGAACCTGGACGGGGTGCTGGCCGACCTGGTCAAGCAACGGTTCAAGGAGCGAGGCCGAAAGATCACGGTCACGCCGAAGAACATCGGGTACGAGCTGCGATGCGCGCCGCCGCTCCCCTTCGACATCGCCTACACGCGCGACCTCGGCTACGGGGCCATCGACTACCTGCGATCCCTGTATCGGGAGGGCCGAGACGAGATCGGGGCCATGATCACGATCGAGCAGGAGCAGATGGTGCCCATGCCCTTCGGCTCGTTCACCGATCCCGAGACCGGGCGTCCCCATGTCCGCCAGGTGAACATCCACAGCGGCTCGTACAAGGTGGCCACCGAGTACATGATCCGCCTGGAGGGGGAGGACCTGGAGGATCCGGAGAAGCTCGAGCCGATCGCGAAGGCCGCCGGGGTCCCTTCCGAGGAGTTCCGGGAGCGGTACGGCTATCTGGTCCGGCCGAGGGCCGCGGCGGCCTGATCCGCCTACCCGGCCCGGCGGTGTTGGCCCTCGTGCGATTGTTCCGGCCGCGGCGCGTTCCGCCGGACCGAACCGGACCGGGGAGCGGCGGCGGCGGGGGCGGGGGGTTGGACCACCGGCCGAAGCGCGGGGGGCAGGCGCCCGGCCGCACCGGTCTGCGCCGACGCGTACATGACCCAGATCCACGCGAGGGCCGCCCCGAAGGCCAGCAGGAAGGCCGGCGGCCACACGAGCATCAGGCCGAGCCCGATCACCATGACGCTGGCCGTGCGCACGCCGACCAGCATGTGCGGGGAGAACCAGCGAACCACCCACCGTGCGGATTCGAGCCACAGGCCGTTCCACCATTGTCGGACGGTGACCAGGCCGAACACGCCGGCGCCCACGAGCAGCACCACGAAGAGCATCCGGGCGGTCCTACCCGGCCCGCCGGGCTCGAAAACCGCCCACTCTATACTCGGTTTCGTGACCTCGCGGCCGATCGACCTGCGCTCCGACACGGTGACCAGGCCGGATGAGCGGATGCGCCGGGCCATGTACGAGGCCGAGGTGGGGGACGACTGGTACGGGGACGATCCGACGGTCAACCGCCTCCAGGACCGGTGCGCGGGGCTCACCGGCAAGGAGGCGGCGGTCTACGTCCCCACGGGCACGCTGGCCAACGAGATCGCCCTCCACGTCTTCGTCCGGCCCGGGCACCTGGTGGTGGCCCCCGCGGGGTCGCACGTCTCGGGCACCGAGGTGAGCACGGCGGCGATGCTGTCCGGCATCGCGTTCGTGGAGCTCGACGCCCCACGTGGACAGCCCTCGGCCGAGCTGGTGGCGGAGGCGCTGCGCCCGGACCCGTACGACGTGGCCGCGGTGGACCTGGTGTCCCTGGAGAACACGCACAACTGGGCCGGGGGGACGGTCATGGCCGTCGACGAGCTGCATGGGGTCGGCAAGGCGTGCGAGGAGGCCGGGGTCGGCCTGTACCTGGACGGGGCGAGGATCTTCAACGCCAGCGTCGCCAGCGGCACGCCGGTCCACGAGTACGCAGCGGAGACCGACGCGTTGATGTTCTGCCTGTCGAAGGGGCTCGGCGCACCCATCGGGTCGGTCCTGTGCGGCGACGCGGAGTTCATCCGCGAGGCCCGTCGGGCCAAGATCCTGTTCGGCGGAGCCTGGCGACAGGCGGGGGTCCTGGCCGCCGCCGGGCTGGTCGCCCTGGAGGATGGACCGAACCGGCTCCAGGAGGACCACGCCAACGCCAGGCGGTTGGCCGACGGGATCGCCGAGGCGACCCCCGGTTCGCTCGATCCCTCGGCCGTGGAGACGAACATCGTGTACGTCGACACCGCATCCGTCGGGGTGGATCCGTGGGAGGCCCGCGACCGGTTGAAGGACCAGGGCGTCCTGTGCTCTGTCCTGGGGGGCAGGGTGCGGATGCTGACCCACCGGGACGTAACGGCGGGCGACGTGGAGGAGACCATTCGGCGATGGGCGGCGGCCATGTCGGGGGCCGGCTCGGGATGAGGGAGGGGCGATCGTGAAGCTGTTCGGCGGGCCGAGATACCCCGAGGAGATCGCCAGGCGCGTGCCGCCCGGGCAGCGGCTGGTGAAGGGCTGGCCGGTGCTGCACTACGGGCCCATCCCGCGGTTCAACGAGGCCGAGTGGGACTTCAAGGTGTTCGGCCTGGTGGACGACCCGTTCACCCTCACCTACGCGGAGCTGAAGGCGCTCGGGCCGGCCAGGGTCACCGCCGACATGCACTGCGTCACCGGCTGGTCCACGCTGGACAACGAATGGGAGGGGGTGCCGTTCCGGCTGCTGGCCGAACGGGCCCGGCCCAAGCCGGAGGCGGCGTGGGTCATCACCCAGTGCGAGTACGGCTACACGTCGGACCTGTCGCTCCAGGCCATGATGGACGACGACGTGCTCGTGGCCTGGGGCCACGGCGGCGAGCCGCTCGCCCCCGAGCACGGCTATCCGCTGCGCCTGGTGGTCCCCAAGCGGTATGCGTGGAAGAGCGCGAAGTGGCTGCGCGGCCTCGAATTCACGGATCGGAACGAGCGCGGTTTCTGGGAGGTCCGGGGCTACCACATCCACGCGGACCCGTGGCCCGAGGAGCGGTACTCGTACGAGGAGAGCCGGGACTCCGAGACCCAGCCGTAGCTCGTCGGCGGCGAGGTCAGCCGGCGAGGGCTCGAAGCCTCGCGATGTTCCGGGCGTGGTCCTCCAGGCGTCCCGGCGTCTCGCACACCACCGCGCACCGGCGGACGGCCGGCTGGGCCAGGATCGCCCGGAACCCGGCCTCGCCGATGTGGCCCTGGCCGATGTGGGTGTGGCTGTCGCGGCGCTGGCCGCGGGCGAACTTCGAGTCGTTGGCGTGGATCAGCCGCAGCCGCCCGCCGAGGCCGAGCCGGCGCAGGTCGGCGAAGCAGGCCGCCACTCCCTCGGCGGTGTCGAGGGCGTAGCCCGCGGCGAACAGGTGACACGTGTCCGCGCACAGGGCCAGCCGCGGATGGCCGCCAGCCTGGT
>WNGF01011009.1_pt1 | contig 10106 bp, 10 predicted proteins | sample 5400641 | NCBI WGS metagenome assembly WNGF01 (sample SAMN13153371, study PRJNA577476) | soil metagenome | isolation source: 80 cm soil or saprolite under grassland replicate 2 | place: USA:California | collected 2016-06-15
TCGCCGCATCAGGGACATGCCGCGGCGTCTCAGTATCGGACTGTGCTCCCACGCTACGTATTCGCGGAGGAGCCGCGCAGTATTGACTGTCGGACGACCGCGAAGATAACTGAGGGCCGCCAGCCGCCGCAGAGGATAACGACTGAACAAGTCGCGACGGTACTGCCGCTGCAAATGTGTCCAGGCCACCGCGCCGCACGCCGCGCCGGCCGCGAAGCCGAGGGCCGCGAGCTGTTTCGCTCGCGCGCTAGTCACATCGCCCGCCGTGCGGAAAGCGCTTGCGCAATCGTCACTCCGTCCGCGTACTCGAGGTCGCCACCCACCGGGAGACCACGTGCGATACGCGTCACCGTGAGCTGATAGGGCAGTAGCTTGCGCTGAACGTACAACGCGGTGGCTTCCCCCTCAATACTCGGATTCGTTGCGATTATCACTTCCCGCACCTGACCTCCCGATACGCGACTCTCCAGCTGAGGAATCGTAAGATCGTCGGGACCGACGCCATCGAGTGGCGAGAGTCGTCCGCCGAGCACATGATAGACTCCGCGGAACTCGCCGGCGCGCTCGATGGCGCCGATGTCGGCCGCTTCCTCCACCGCACAGATGAGCGTCGAGTCTCGACGTGCATCGCGGCAGATGGCACACATATCTTCTTCGGTGAGATTGAAGCATTGCGAGCAGGGGCGGACTTTTTCGGTGAGAGTCGCCAATGCCTCCGCGAGCCGCCGGCTCTGCTCGGGCGGCTGCCGCAACAAATGATAGGTGAGCCGGAGCGCCGTCTTCCTTCCGATGCCAGGGAGCTTGGCGAGCTCTCCGACGAGACTGTCTATTGCCGACACTCTAGAACGGCAGCTTGAACGGAAGATTGAGGCCGCCGGTGAGCTTCGACATCTCGCTCTTCGCCAGCTCCGCAGCTTTCTGCTGTGCTTCCCTCACCGCGACGAGCACGAGATCCTCGAGCATCTCGACGTCGGCCGGATTAACGACCGACGGATCGATGCGAACGCGCGTGATCTGTCCTTTGCCATCGGCTTCGACTGTGACCATCCCGCCACCGGACGTGGCGGTGACAGTCATCCCCTCGAGCTCTCCCTGAATTTTTTCCAGCCGGCCCTGCATCTGCTGAGCCTGCTCCAGAATCTTGGTGAAGTCTGCCATTCCCGTTGTCTCAGGTGTCAAGTAATCAATCCAACAGCTCGAGGTCGAGCTCATCAATCGCCGCATCGAGAACCGGATCCTTCGCCCGCAACGACGCGAGTCGCTCGGCGCGAACGGCCTCGGTCGTCAGTCGCGAGCGACCCGCATCGCCGGCCGTCTGCTCGTAGCCGACTTTCCAGTTGCCGCCGCTGTCGCCGGCTTCCTCACCGAGCGCCACTGCGACCGCCGGCGGGGGCTCTCCGGGAAATCCCTGAGGCTTCGCCTGCGGAGGCTCGGACTCGGCCAACGGGACCCCGCGTGCAGGGGTCTGGTCCGACTCCGGTAAATCGAATCGCGACGGCGGTCGATCCCCAACCGTCGCCGCGCGCCGCGTCTCGCGCTCCAGCGTTCGGCCGCGAGACTCGCCGCGCGCGGAGCCAGCGTGCTGCCCGCTGGCATTCGTCCCGCTCCGTCCGGAGCCGGCGCCAGAGTCGCCGGCCAAACCGTTCAGAACTTCCTCGATCGATACGGCGCGATCGAAAAGCGCGAAGCGCACGAGGAGCATCTCCACCAGCAGCTGCTGCTGTGCGCTCTTTCTGAACTGCGGCTCCAGCTCAGCCAGGGTGGAAAGCATTCGCAGCAAGTCGCTCGGAGTGTACTGCTCGCGATGGGACGCTAGCGCGCTTCGCGCTTCGGGAGACAACCCCTCGACCGAACCGCCCAGGAGGAGCGCAAGCTGCGCGCGGAGCATATCGCCCAACCCACCAAGAAAAACGCCGAAATCAATACCCGCATCCGCCAGCCGCCGCACCGTCTCGAACACTTCGCCAGCGCGACGGCCCGCAATCATGTCGATCACACGCAGGTATTCATCTTCGGCAACGAGACCCAGCGCCATGCGAACCCGGTCGGCCGTAACGCCGCCTTCGCCCAGTGAGACAACCTGATCGGTGAGGCTGAGCGCGTCCCGCATCGAGCCGTCGGCGGCTCGGGAGATCATCGCCAGGGCCTCCGGGCTGAACTCGATTCCCTCTTCGCGGAGCACGGTCTGCAGCCGCGACACAATCTCCGACATTCCTATTCGCTTCAGGTCGAACCGCTGCAGTCGGCTCAGCACCGGCGCAGCAGACTGCGCGATCTTTTGCGGCTCCGTCGTCGCGAACACGAACACCACCCTCGGCGGAGGCTCTTCGAGAATCTTGAGAAGCGCGTTCCACGCTTCGCGGGTGAGCATGTGTGCCTCGTCAACGATGTAGACTTTGTACCGGTCGTCACCCGAGGGGGCATACATGGCGCGCTCACGGAGATCTCGCGCGTCGTCTACGCCGCGATTGGACGCAGCATCGATTTCCACGACGTCGAGGCTCGAGCTTCCGCTCCAGATCCGCTGACAGGAGCCGCAGACTCCGCACGGCTCGCCATTGGGTTGCTTGTTCTCACAGTTGAGGGCCATCGCGAGGACGCGAGCGAGCGTCGTCTTCCCAACCCCCCGCGGACCGCACAGGAGATAGCCGTGGGCTACGCGCCCGCGCTCGATGGCGCCGCGAAGTGTGTTGGAGACGTGCGACTGCACGGCCACGCCGGCGAATGTCTTTGGGCGGTATTTACGGGCGAGTGCGAGCGACATTTAGGAGGGAAGATACCCCAGGCCTGACGGAGCAACGCAAGACACCGCATGCCGCTGCTACCTTCGGGGTCCTGACGGAGTTAGCGGGCTTTCGCCCTCCGGGACCTGGGGCACCTGAAATATAATCCGCGCTCCGGTCTGGCGAGAATGCAAAAACCCGTCGCCGGTCGATCGGCGGCGGGCTTCGCGTGTCGAGTGTTGTGATGCTACTTCTTGATCTTGACTGTCGGGACCTTGATGTTCGCGGTGTCTTTCTTGATCTCGACCTTCGGAACAGTCACCTGAGCGGTGTCAGTGCCGACTTCGACCTTTGGAACGTTGACGGTATCCGTAACGGTTCCGACGACGGGCTTCTCGACTTCGAGATCGCCACTTTCCGTCTTCTTGCACGCTGTAATTGATACGGCCAGCAGGGCCGCCACGACCAGTAGCTTACCCACGAGAAGCCTCCCCAGGCAGGAATGAGTGATGCGTCCGCGACGTATCAATGGCAACCTTCGTTCCAACTCGGGAACGACGGAGATTGTTAATCGAGCCTTAATCCAAATTTCGAGAGGTAAAGTCACTGCATTTGCGGCAGAGGCGAGCTGTTGTCTCCCTCAGTCTTCGAAGGCCTCTCGCTGCAGCCTCCGCACCCTCCTCAGCTCGTGCACCTGGGCCACCTCGCCGCCGAGGATGAATATCATTGCCGCGTAATAAACCCAGACGACAATAATCACTACTGCAGCCACAGTGCCCTTGTACAGCGACCCCGGATTGAACGACTGCACATATGCCCCGAAAAGTCGCTTTGCCAGCTCGAACATGAAACTCGTGAAGAGCGCCGCAATGAGTGCCGTCTGCCATCGTATGTGGCGGTTGGGCAGAAACTTGTAAAGCGAATAGAACATCACCGTAATGAAGCAGAACGCCACCGCCTGGCCGATGTTGTATTCCAGCGTTCCCATCATGTCCTGCCTCAGGCCAAGCTGTCCAAGCACCAGCAGGCCTCGCGTCGTCGCGAGTGCCAGATAAGCGCTGAGTCCCGTGTAGAGAATGAGAAGCAGCGTCGAGACGATCGTGATCTGCACGTCGAAGATCTTGCCGGCGATGATTCCGCGGTCCGTATCGATGTCGAAGATCGCCGCGAGAACGCTTCTCAATGATCCGAACAGGCGAGTCGAGAACCAGATGAAGCCGATCACGCCGTAGATCCCGATCGCCTGTCTCGACTTGATGAGTGGCACGAGGATCGACCCGATGGGCGAAGCCTGACTGGCGGGGTGTGGCGGCAGAAACCGGTCGATTATCGAATTGATCTCGGCCGATGAGACGTCGGCCGACTGATTGAGGAGGTACGCCAGCCCGGTCGCAAGGAGAAGAAAGAAAGGAACGGCGGCGAGGAGCAGATTGAAGGCGATGCCCCCCGCCAGAAAAAAGATGTTGTCCTCTCCGCTATTGTCCCATACGCGCTTGGCGTAGTCGCGCAGCGACCAGCCGATCCGGGCGAGGAGCGGCCGCTGCGCCACTAGCTCTCTTTATATGCGGCCTTCGTCTCGGCGATCCGCTGTTCCAGCTCGACGCGCGCCTGCTGTGCGGCCGCGCGCCCGGCATCAACCGCATTCGATACCTGCCGGCGCTTGAGCTCGACAGCGTTTCGCGCCGCATCGATCCGGTCCTCGACTTTGTCCTTCGCCTGCTGGAAGGTACTACCCACCGATTCCGTCAGCTCGGAGACGAGGTCCTGCGCCTGATCGCCCACTTCGCGAGCGCGGCGCTGGAGTTCGCGCCGTGTCTCCGCCCCTGTCCGCGGCGCAAACAGAAGGGCCAGACCGGCGCCCACCGCGAGCCCGAAAATGAATGACCCCACGCCGGGCGAGCGCTGCTCGATGACAACGTACGGCTCGTCGTCGTCCCAATCGTAATCCGACATTTCCTACCTCCGCATCCTTATCGCTTTTTGCCTTTGCTCTTCGCGGCGCCGCTGCGCGACCGCGAGCCATCGCCTGCCACACCTGTCCGCGCGAGAGGCGCTTTCACATCATCAGTATGCATATCACCATTGGCGCGAACCAGCGACGCGATCTCCGCGCGAACTTCCTCCGGCGAGATTCCGACGATCTTTGCCGTCCGCACTGCATCTCCGCTAGTCGATGCGAATGTTCTCAGTACAAGCTGCTTTCTCGTGTCCGCAAGGGACGCACCTTCGGGAACCGTCATCGGCGGCGCCGACTCACCGGCAGGCCGCAGGTGGCGTGGCATGATGTCAGGCGCCATGATCCGGTCCGACCGCGTCATGATCACCGCGCGCTCGACAGCGTTCTTCAGCTCGCGCACGTTGCCCGGCCAGTTGTGTGACAGAATCCACTCCCACGCCCTCTCATCGAACGCGGTGAGCTTCTTTCCGTTCTGCTGCGCGAAGCGGGCCAGAAACTCGTTCGCCAACAGCTTGATATCGCCCGCACGGTCGCGAAGCGGCGGGAGAAAGATCTCGACGACGGCAAGTCGATAGTACAGATCCTCTCGCAGCTCGTTCTCTGCCAGCGCCTTCTGCAGATCACGGTTGGTCGCGGCGATCACGCGGATGTCAACCGTGATTTCCTTTTTCCCACCGAGTCTGCGGAGCGTCCGAGTCTCGATGGACCGAAGCAGCTTGACCTGAATGTCGGTCGGCATCTCGGCGACTTCGTCGAGGAAGATCGTTCCGCCATCAGCCATCTCGAACGCGCCCGCCTTCTCGTTGGTCGAGCCTGTAAAAGCTCCCTTCTCGTGCCCAAAGAGCTCGTTCTCGAGAATGTCTTTGGGGAGCGCCGCGCAGTTGAGCGCGAAGAAGGGTCCTTTGGCGCGATCGCTCTTCGTGTGCAGTGCGCGTGCTACGAGCTCCTTTCCCGTACCCGATTCGCCAAGGATGAGGACACTGGCGGTGGAGGGCGCAACGGCGTCGATAATCTGATAGACCGCGCGCATTTCCTCCGATTGCCCTGTCAGCTCCTCGTAGTGCGTGAATCCCTCGAGCTTCGAGGACAGCTCACGGTTTCTCTGCTGAACATTGAACTTGTCGAGCGCCTTTGGGATCAGTGCCTTGAGACGGTTGAGCTTTTCGGCGTTGAGCGGCTTCTCGATATAGTCATAGGCGCCTTCGCGCATTGCCTGCACCGCCGAATCAACCGTGCCCTGTCCGGTAACGATGATACACTCGGTGGGAATCCCGAGGCGCTGCAGCTCCTTGAGCAGCGCAAGCCCGTCCAGCTTCGGCATCATCAGATCAGCGAGCACAACTCCAAAGCTGTCCGCGCCGAGTAGGTCAAGGGCTTTCTTTCCATCCTGAGCGACGACGACGTCATAACCCTCATCTGAGAGAACTGCGCTCAGGCCTTTTGTAATCGACAGCTCATCGTCGGCGATGAGAAGCTTGGGTTGATTCATGCGTGTATTAGGGATACGTCTCTGCTTGTCAGTGGGAACCTTAATATAACCGCGCCGTCGTGCCTTTCGGCGGCAAAACCCGCCCACTGGCCCAGCGGCTGGAGCCGGGGTAGCAGCCGCTCCGCGTTGGCATCATCGACGTCGAACGTGAGAGCGGGTGACACACCGCCTGTCGCAAAGCATCGCACGCTGCCGTTCGAATCGACCGACGCCGCGATGAGCAAAAGGAGCGCTCCGATACCTTCGTGGAGGCTCGCCGCAGCCTCCGCCTCGAGGACGGCCTGCTGCGCGAACGACAACACCTCCTCGGCGCTTCCTTCCATCGTCTCCGCGGCTGCACCGCTATCGACCCTACGTGCCAGCCGGCTGCGCACGACCTCGAGGTTTACCAGCACACCATTCAGAGTGTTCCGTGTTGCGTGCACCGACGCGCGAATCAGATGCTCCAACTGTGGGCGCCAGTCTGCTCCGGTGCCGCCTGCCTGTTCAGTCACTAAGATCGGCGTCGTCGGGCGCGGCCGGCACGACGGCCAGGTCCTCATGCGGCTGCTGGCGATGCTGCGTTTTCGGCTCGATGAAACGCGAAACGATGTCCTTCGTGTCGCCGACCGCGAGCTGCGTTAAAAGAAATTCGAACTTGCGATCGTAAGCATCGGCAAGCGTGCGCTTCACGTCAGCTGGAAGATCCCAGAACCGCCGCTTGAACGGCCCCAGCGCCTTCTTCCGCGTCTTGTAATAGAACTGCTCGTCCGAATCGGTGGCCTTGCGCTCGTCCTTGGCATTTTCGCGGAGCCAGGCGTAGATCTCATCGCGCAACGTCGCCGGCAGATTGTCGTAAAGCATCGTCTGAAAATTCGTCGCCAGATGTATCTCGGCCGTTTCTGTCTGCGGGAATTTGTGGAACGCCTGATCGGGCAAAGTCGACGCACCGTGCTGAACCGCCCCCGCCAGGCCGTATCGCTCGCGCGCTTCCTTCGACAGACGCATCAGCGTGTCGAAGTCGATCTGCACGTCGGCAATGGTTCCGTCGGGGAGAACGACTCCTCCATGAGTCGTCCCTGACTGGACGCTGATCTTCGACAGTCCCTCCGCATGGGGCTCGATGGTCTTCAACGTCCGGTTGAAGCCATCCATGTAGCTGTGGAGCTCGTCCACCGTACTGTTCTGCGTGCCGACTTCGCCGATCTCGCCGCCCAGGGAAATGGTGATTCCCTCGGGCTCGAGCCCGCGAACGTACGACGCGATGTCAGCGGCCTGTTCATAATTTGTCCGCTGCTGCTCGTCGAGCGTCGGCTTCGACAGGTCGACGAGCGTCGATGTGTCGATGTCGATGTTGTAGAACCCAGCGGCGACAGCCTCTCGTGCTAATTGCTTGACCGCTTCGACTTCGCCCTTCGGATTTGCGGCGAATTTCTTGGCGTTTACCTGGAAGTGATCACCTTGAATGAATACTGGTCCGCGGAACCCCTCGCGCAGCGCCGCAGCGATCATCACCGCGACATACTCCGGCGGACGCTGGTCGGTGTACGCGATCTCGGATCGCGCTATCTCGCAGATGAATGCGCCTGACCTGAGCTTGATCGCCGTCCTGAAGAGGGAGCGCGCCGTGTCGTAGCTCATTCCACGAACGTTGATTGCCGGAACGGTGAAGCCGCCCGTCTCGCCGCGCCCGCGGGCCAGGTAAAGGTCGTGGATCGACGATGGAATGACCCCGACGTTCTGCCCGATCTCCCAGATCAACCATCGCGCGTTATCCCGACTGTCCTCGTCACCGAAGACAGCGGTGTAGGCGAGAGTGTCCATCGCGGGAGACGCGATCGCCGACTCCTCTTCGATCGTCACCGTGCCTTCATGCACGCCGACTGCTCCGTTCATCAGCCGCTCAGTCATCGTGGAGGAAAGTCGCCGTGTCGACAGGTGGTTGCAAGGGCCTCAGACGCTCCAGCGCGGGTCGGGCCTTGGCAAGGACTCCCATTCTTTTTTTGCTGCGTCTGCGCCCGGCCGCCCGAGCAGCGCGTACGCGAACTGCTTTCCGAGCTCGACACCCGGCTGATTGAAGGCGTCCACGCCATAGAGCTGCCCCGCGTACGCGGTCGCGATCTCGAACAGCATCATCAGACCGCCGACGTGTCGCGCGTCCACGCGCTCGATGTGAATCGTGAGGTTCGGTCGCCCACGCCTGGCCAGGGCACCGGCGGTTGCACGCTGCTCGACGTCTATCAGCTCGCCGAGTGAATGGCCGCCGAGGTAGCCCAGCTCCTTCACCTCTGCGAAGGCTCGCGGAATGGCCAGATCAGTGACGCGGTGCTCGACCGCGATGAACGACACCGTCTTGTTTTTGGGTCCTTCCATGAACAGCTGAACCTGACTGTGCTGGTCAGTTGCACCGAGGGCCGGCAGCGGCGTCGATCCCACAGATCTTCCGTCGCGGGTCTGCTTGCCGAGGCTCTCCGCCCAGAGCTGGACGAACCAGTCGGCGAAATCGCGAAGCGGGTCGGAGTACGGCATCAGGACATTGATCGACTTCTCGTATCGCGTATCGGCCAGCCATTGGAGCATGGCATACGTTCCCGCTGGATTGCGCTCGAGCTCCCGTGTCGAGCATCGATCTGCAATCTCCGATGCGCCGGCAAGGAGCTCAGTAATGTCGATGCCGATCAGGGCCGCAGGGAGTGTCCCCACCGGGGTGAGCACGCTGAACCTGCCGCCGACATTCGGTGGGATGTCGAGTGCGGGGATTTTTCGCTGTCGGGCCAGGGGCCTCAAGGCGCCCTGCCTGGGATCAGTGACGAAGACAAAATGTTCGGGCGCCGGCAGTCCCGCCTTGCTGACGCGATCATCCACGATCATGAACTGCGACATCGTCTCCGCGGTGCCGCCGGACTTCGAAGTGACGACGAAGAGCGTCCGCGTCAAATCGAGTCGCTCGAGGAGTGCACCTATCGTTTCCGGGTCGACATTGTCCAGCACCTGGAGCCGGGGAAACCCGCCTCGTGCTTCCGTCGGGAGCATGTTCCACGCGCTCGGACGGAGCGCTGTTCGAAGAGCGATTGGGCCGAGCGCAGATCCGCCGATGCCGAGTATCACCACATCGTCATAGCGGCCGCGGGCACGTTCGGCGAATTCGAGCGCCTGATCGCGCAGCCGGTCGTCGCTGGCGACGTCGACGAAGCCGACGGTCCCACCCTCACGCAAGTGTTCGAACGCGGCATGCACATCGGCGAACTTCGACCCGGTCTGCCGCCACTCGGCTTCCGGGATTCCTCCGACGCCTTCGCCGATCATGTTCGAGAAATCGATTCGAATCTTCATGCTCTCAGTCGATACGAACGGTAAGCCCGTCGAACGCAGGCATGATGCCGCGCGGAAGCTCGGCCTCGAGGTCGGCGTGGAAGTTGTCGTGTGTCAGATGCGTGAGGTAGGTCCGTTCCGCCCCGATGGTCTGCGCCGCCAGCACCGCTTCCGGAATGCTGAGATGAGTCGGATGTCCCGTGCGGAAGAGAGCGTTGATGACGAGAACTTTTGCCCCCATTAGAGCCGTCGCTGCGTCGGGGGGAATCGATTTGGCATCGGTAACGTAGGCGAGCGAGCCGATGCGGTAACCGAACACCGACACCGGTCCGTGGGGCACGGCGACCGCCAGAACCTCGGCGTCGCCGATGGTGACGCGCTGGCGATTCTCGAGAGGAATCGCTCGCCCTTCGGGCTTTGACGTTCCGGGCAGCGCACGGATGCTGTCGTCGAAGATGTACGGAAAACGACGCGCGAGACGGGCCAGCGAATCGGCCGGCCCGTACATGTCGAGCGGCGCGTCGCGCCGGTTGGAGATCGACCGGATGTCGTCGATGCCGTGCGTGTGATCTGCGTGATCATGCGTGAAAAGAACTGCGTCGATGCGGTCCACCCCGGCGGCAATCAGCTGGACACGAAGCTCGGG
>WNGF01025059.1_pt1 | contig 10106 bp, 6 predicted proteins | sample 5400641 | NCBI WGS metagenome assembly WNGF01 (sample SAMN13153371, study PRJNA577476) | soil metagenome | isolation source: 80 cm soil or saprolite under grassland replicate 2 | place: USA:California | collected 2016-06-15
TACGACACGGAAACGGACACGCTTACCATCACGCTTCGCGACGCGCGCGTGAAGGAAAGTGACGAGATTCGCCCCGGCGTCATTGCTGATTTCGGCTATGACGGTGGCGTAGTCGGTTTCGAGATTCTTCAAGCCTCGAAGGTCGTTGAGCACGCGGGGGAGATGCAGTTCGCCGTAGCGGGCTGATCGCGTCAGTTGTCATTTGGCGCTGAGTAGAGCAATTTTTCACCGTTCATGAACCGCCTCTATTTCGGCGACAATTTAAAATGGCTTTCGGATCGGAAAGAATTTCCCGACGCGAGCGTCGATCTCGACTATCTCGATCCGCGTTTAACTCGAACGCCGATTACGACGTGCTTTTTCGCGAGCCATCCGGGCGATGCGATTTCAGCAAGAATAGGAAGCGTTCATACACAAGGAGTTGAAAATGTTTCAAGAATCTTCGAAAGACGGTTTCTCGTTCAAGGTTTACCAGGGGGCGCAGATGACTCTGCTAACGATGGACCTTGCCCAGCAGCCGACGACAGGGACCTTTGCGGGCTTCACGCTCGAATACACCGGCCCTGCCACGCCCCGCAAGCCGATAAAAAATCTACTTAATTTCGCCGGCACCGAAGGCGTTACGTCGTCGGTCGATTCGCCATTTCAGGCGTTTAAATGGGTTCACTTTCCGGGCAGCTATTCGCAGAATCCCCCACCTTTCGGTAATTGGGATTACCATGCCACGCCGCGTTTTTTCGATGCGAATAAAAAGCTCCTTCCTCTCGACGCCGGCAAGACGGTCACCGTCACGATTCCCGTGGGCGATTTTTCCAAAGGCGGGCTCGAGATTGGTTTTACTCGAGCGTTCCTAAAATCCCAGGCTTACGCCGACCATTATGGCGCTAAGACCAAGCTCAAGCCCACCGGCGACTGGCTTTTCGACATGACGAAGAAGGCGGGGACAAAGAAAGGACACGATTTCACTTACGAAGATATGTACGTCTGGCTCGGCTACACAGCTCGACGTCAGGTTTATGAAATACTCGACGAGGCATTGAATGACAACACCGTTGAGGTCGAGATGTTCGCCTACGATCTCAACGATCCAGGCGTTGCTCAGCGATGTCTGAATCTGGCTGCCGCCGGCCGCATCAGAATAATTCTCGATAATGCGACGCTCCACCGCACGCAGGCCGGAAAGCCCACGACCGAAGAGGATGATTTCCAAGCCAGGTTCAACGCCGCTGCTGTCCCGGGTGCCGAGCTCTTCCGCTGCCGCTTCGAACGCTATTCGCACTGCAAGATCATCATCCTGAAAAAGAACGGAGCCGCGTTTCGTGTCCTGACCGGCTCGACCAATTTTGCTACTACCGGCATCTGCGTGAACGCAAACCATGTCCTTCTCTTCAATCGCCCAAGCGTCGCCACGTATTACTCCGATGTCTTCAATAATGTCTGGCAGGTGGGTAAAGCCACCCCGTTCCGGACCACAGATTTCTCAACTAAGACAAAAAAATTCGCCGACCCTGGGTTGCCCCATACTGAGATCAGCTTCTCGCCACACGACGACGCGCGGGCGGCCGAGATCCTCGACCAGGTCACCGCGCAGATACAGAATCCTTCGACAAAGAGTGTGCTTTTTGCCGTGATGGAAATGGGCGATACGAGCACCGGAACGCTCATCCGGGCGCTCCGCGACCTGCACAAGAACGATTCGATCTATACATACGGCGTCACGGACAATTCGAGCGGTGACATTTCCCTCTATAAACCCGGCCGCAAAAACGGCCTGCTCATCGACGCCAAGCAGGCCAAACGCGAGCTTCCGCCGCCCTTCAAGACTGAGGCCTCACTGCCCGGTCACGCTATCCATCACAAATTCGTCATCACGAATTTCAATCGCTCGACGGCCCGTGTTTGGTGCGGTTCCTCAAACCTCGCCCTCGGCGGCGAAGAGCAGAACGGCGACAACCTTATTTGCATAAAGGATCAGGACGTCGCCACCGCGTTCGCCATCGAAGCGATGCGTCTGACCGACCATTCCCGACATCGGTCCGCCAAACCAAGAGCCGAAGAAGCTCGACGACACCGGCGCTTGGGTAAACAAATTCTTCGATCCGGATGACATTCGGTGTGTGGAAAGGGAGGTATTGGCCTGAACGGATTTGTTACGCTGAGCGGCCGCCACTGGTGATTGAACTCAACAAGAGGATATCAACCAGGCGGATTCGTGCCCGATTACGAGAAGCACCAAAGCGGAATTAACCAAACGCGATCAGGCCGTTTCACGTAATCCCTTTGCGCATAAGAAGGTCAGCACGAGAAGGGACGCCATCGCAAGGAACTCCGTTTCGAAACCTACTTTACTTGAGTAACATTGCACTTGGGTAATGACGGTGTAATCCTAACCAGATCTTGATCATCTCGACGCCCCAGCCGCGACGAGTTTTTGGAAAGCGGGATCGGTCCGCAAAGGGTCCCAGATTGGATCGAGCTTTAGAAGTGCCGGCGTGATGGGCGTTGGGCTATAAAGCCAGCCACCATACGGCGTTTGTAACAATCGCGTGAGAGTTGCGATCGCACGAGTATTCTCGCCAATTATCATCTCAACTAGCGCTAGGTTCTCTTCGAAAGCGGGTCCGGACAGCCGATCTTTGTTACTCGGCAAAAGCATGGTTGCACGCTGCGCTTCGTTGAGAGCTGAGTCCTTCTCGTCGAGCATGGCGTAGGCGACCGCCAGTGCTGCTGCAATGAAGGCGTTGTCTGGTTGATCCTTCTTGAGCGACTCAAGCGTGTTGCGCGCTTGTTCAGCGTCAGCTTTTGCATGAGCGGTGTCACCAGCTACGCGTTGGGCCAACGCTAGACCCACCTGCTTGCTTCCCTTCTCAATCCCAGAAGCAAAGCGCAATTGGGCTTGTCGGGCTTGTACCCACCGGATGCCCTCAGGATTTCGTTCAAGTCTCAATTGGGTCAGTTTGATCCGAACGGCCGCGTCCGAATTCGTTTGTGCGTTTACTTGCACGAGCGATTTAGCGGCTTCTTGCAGATTACCTTCGGCCTGGTAGATGCTGGCTTTTAGCGCCATTAGAGACAACTCATTAGGGAGGATATCCAGTGCCCGATCGTAGAGCTTTTCCGCTTTCGGGAATTGTCGAAGCGCGGCATATGTGAATGCCACTTCCGTCAGTAACGCTGTATTCCGCGGATTGAGGGCGAGGCCCCGCTCCCAATAGGCAACACTTTCATCCCAATGTCCTTCGCTTCGCGCGATTGCCCCAAGCGCGTATAAGACCTCGCTGTTACCTGGCAACATTTTACTGACGCGTCCAAATGTGGCTTTAGCCAGCCCGTAATCGTGCAACACCCAATATTGATAATAACCGGTGAAGAGCAGGGTTTCGGGCGCGTTCGGTTGCAGTTTCTGCGCATTTTCTAAAGCTTCCTTTGCCGCATCGCGGCGAGCGGTAGTTGTGTCGACGCGGTTAGAGTAAAGAAGCGCGTGCGCACCAGAAAGTCGCGCCCAGGCGAGCGCAAAATTCGGGTCAAGCCGCACCGCCAGATCATAAAAATCGATGGCTTTGAACAGGGCATCGCTCGAGTAATTGCTACGTGCCTCAAAAGCCAATCCGCGTAAGTAGGCATCGTAAGCTTGCGGATTGTTTGTGGGCTTAGCAGCCAACGCTTGCTCCTCACGGCCAGTCAGCTTTGCTTGCAACGATTCCGCTATTCCTTTAGCGATCTCGCTCTCGACGACAAAGATATCACTCAACTTTCGATCATACGTCTCGGCCCAGAGCTGCGAACCGGTTTGCACGTTAACCAAGCGAACATTGACCCGCACCTGATCGGCCGCTTTCTGCACGCTACCCTCAAGAATGTTTGTTACGCCAAGCTGCTTCGCGATCTCAGACAGATTTCCCGGTTCGCTCTGATACTGCTGCGTCGAGGTGCGCGAAATAACCTTTAAGTCCGCGATCTTAGCCAGGCGCGTCAGGACTTCGTCTTGGATGCCATCGGCGAAATAAGCGTTCTCTGGATCGCTGCTCAAATTTTGAAAAGGCAGGACCGCAACTGATTTGTCGATCTTATGCCAGACGGCCCGTGGCAAAAGAAAAAATCCAGCCGAAGCGGACGCGATGACAGCGGTGACGATGAGCAAAATGAGATTTCGTCGCCGATGGGCTCCTGGCGTTTTTGGCGTGCTCTGAATCCCTTGCGGCGTGATGTCGTATGCCCAGGCGAGGAGAAGCGCGATCGGAAACCCGATTAACAAAAGCGCGATCACGAGTCGCAAACTCCAATTCGGCAATTCCCATGCTGGAAACGCTGCCGAGGCGATTTGAATCAAGAATCCCGCGGCGACGATGTAAGCAGCAGCGACGCGGTAAACCTTTCGTCGCTGCAACTCTTGGAAGAAGCCGCTCATAATATATGTGGGTTCATCGTGACCATAGCCCGGCGCTGCAGGTTCGCAGACAAATATGTGTTATAAGAGGGGCGTGAAAGGGGGAAACAAATCATGACAATAATCGAAATCGGGACCGAACCGTTAGGGCTGGAGCGTTTACCAGGGCCTACGCAGCACGCTGCTTTCCAAACCACGATGCTCACATCGTTACGTTTGTCGCCTCACTATCAGTGTCCGCCTGTCACAGTATATCCGGCAGCTCTCAAATCTTCAGCCAATTCCACTTCCATCTGGACCGCTGCTTCAAACGGCATCGGGTTCAAATGTTCGTAAAGCTCTGGCATCAGGCGCACGCCATATTTCCTGACAACCCAAGCCGATTTATAGCCGTATTTGTGATTTTCGAATCGATGATCGACCGGGATTCCTGTCATCCCGACATAGACGCAGGGCTTCAGTGGGTCACGCTTGGGATTCAGGCGCAAAATAGGACATGTTTTGCGACAGTGTCGTGCAGCAGAATCACGTAAACGTTATGATGAAACGTTTGTTCCTTCTGAAGCCTTCTTGTCTTCCTTTTCAACCCGCAGAAAGTAAATGACGCAGACAGATTCGAAGGTTCGCCCTCTTTGCGCAAGAGTTGCATGACTGCGAAGAGACGGCCTGACATTCGAGAGACTAACATCTTTTGGAATGCATCACTTTTGCACTTCGGGCATGGCGATACGACCTCACTCGGAACTGGCCGTGTGAAATGCTTCACGCCTCGCGTCGAGTCCACAAAACCACATTCCCTCAGCCAACGGCTCCCCAGTTTGCCAATATCGCTTCGATGAAGGGAGCGTTGGCGTAAGTTCATTTTTGACCGGCCGTGCATGATTGTTTTCCGCGATCCCAGATTTCGCATGTCTTTCCGACGCTGTATAATTTGCTGAGATGGAACGGCGTTTGAGTGCAATTGTAGCCGCGGACGTGGTCGGTTACAGCCGGATGATGGGTGCAAATGAGGCGGGCACGCTGGAAGCGCTCAAAGCGGCGCGAGCTGAGATTGTCGATAGCAGGATCGCGACGCATCAGGGCCGACTCGTCAAGCTAACGGGCGACGGCATGCTGGTGGAATTTCCGAGCGTAGTGAACGCTGTGGCGTGCGCGGCTGAGGTCCAGCGCGCGATGCGTGATCGTAATGCGGCGGTGCCTCGGGTTCGGCGCATCGAATTCAGGATCGGCGTTAGTTTGGGTGATGTGATGGTTGAAGGCGACGACATTTACGGAGACGGCGTTAATATCGCGGTGCGTTTGGAAAGGTTTTCCAAGCCAGGCGGAATCGCGATTTCGCAAACTGTGCGCGACCATGTCGGTAATCGGCTCGACCTCGCGTTCGAAGATTGCGGCGAACAAAAACTGAAGAACATCGAAAAGCCCGTCCGCGTTTACAGCATCTCACTTGGCACGACGCTTGCAGGAACGACGACCGGCGCCGCGATGAAACGCGAAGAGCGACCGCAGGAGAGGAGACCATCCGTTGCCGTATTGCCGTTCACGAATATGAGCGGCGATCCGGAGCAGGAGTATTTCAGCGACGGCATAACGGAGGACATCATCACTGACCTGTCTAAGATTTCAGGCCTATTCGTTGTCGCTCGCAACACGGCGTTCACCTACAAAGACAAGCCACGGACGGTGCAGCAGGTTGGTCAGGAGCTCGGTGTGCAGTTTCTTCTTGAAGGAAGCGTGAGAAAAGCGGGCTCGCGGGTGCGAGTGACGGGACAGCTGGTGAGCACCGAGGAGGGCGACTACATCTGGGCGGAGCGGTTCGATCGCGATCTTACCGACATCTTCGCCATCCAGGACGAAATCACCCACGCAATAGTCGAACAACTAAAGGTGAAGCTGTTGCCGCAGGAGAGAAATTCGATTGAGCAGACGCCGACCGACAACGTAGAGGCGTATACCTACTATCTGAGAGGACGCCAGTTTCTGCATCGCCACTCGAAGTCTTACTATCATCTCGCGCGACGCATGTTCGCCAAGGCAATAGAGCTGGACCCGCGTTATGCGCGTGCGTATGCCGGCATTGCCGACTGCGACTCATTTCTACTCCTGCACTATCATGTCGATGTTCCGATTGGCAGGATTCTGGCGAACACCGACAAAGCCCTCGCTTTGGATAATCGGCTGGCAGAGGCGCACGCGTCGCGCGGATTGGCGCTCTCCATTCAAAAGCGATTTGAAGAATCGGTAACGGAATTCGAGCAAGCAACGGCGCTCGACCGCAATTCGTTCGAAGCACACTACCTTTATGCGCGTGCGAGTTTTGCTCACGGCAATTTCGAACGCGCCGCCACGCTGTTCGAGCGCGCGGCCGAGATTAACCCGGACGATTATCAATCCTTAATACTGCTGATTCAAACGTACCGGTCTCTTGGTCGAGATGAGGAGAAGGACAGTGCGGCACGACGTGGCGTCGAACGCGCCGAGCGTGAGGTGATTCTTCACCCGGAAGATCCACGGCCGGCATATTTGGGTATCGCTGCACTCATTGAGATGGGCGAAAACGACCGTGCACGAGAGTGGATCGAGCGAGCGCTGGTTATTGGGTCTGAGGACCCACTCACCCAGTACAATGTTGCGTGCGGATATACGAAACTAGGTGAGACAGAACAGGCTCTTGATCTTCTCGAACGTATGCTCCCAAATGTTGGCGAGGAAATAAGAATGTGGATCAAGCACGACTCCGACTTCGCTGGTTTGCATGATCAGCCGCGCTTCCAGAAGTTGTTGAAGTCAATCGTCTGACGACTCGGCGTTCGCTAACTCGCCTTGTGTCGGTAGCTTATTGCGTAGCAAGCCACTCCTACACCCAGTACACAGCGTGGTGAGATAAACGCGGCTGATTAGCGCAGACAGGACTTTCGGGGTTAAATCCATGTTCCTCCACGTTTTAACATGCCGGCCTGCATCTTTTGATGGCCGGAACCGAATCGCACGCTACAAATCGCCAGTCCTGGAGGACACAGCATCCTTAACAGTGACGGCCCCATTGTATCAGATATAATTTCAGCAATGACGACGACGTCGGTTATTTGAATGGCCCTGGCGATCAGATCAACACCGATCCGATGATTGCCTCGTTGCAGGACAACGGTGGCCCCACATTCACACACGCGTTGTTACCCGGCAGCCCGGCCATTGATGCAGGCGGTCCCCATTTTGCGCCACCATCGATGTGAGCTCATTTGAAGTGCAGGCAACGCAGACACCTTACCGTTCGGCAAAGAAGAAGTTCCGAAGATCCACTCCTATTACTTACTAGGTCCGATCTGCTCCGGACCTGAGATCAGCTGCTGGAAATCCGGACGGTTACGGATCGGATCCCAGACCGGATCAACTTTCAAACGAGCTATGGAAGCTACCCCCCCGCCGGGATGGAGAGCAAACGTCGAAGCCTTCTAATGGCTTCCTCGGGCGCGCCCGCACGCGCCTCGATTTGCGCGAGCCCGTCTTGGAAATTTGGACCGGCCAGAGCATCCTTTTCGATGGAGATTGAATCCGCCGCTTGTCTGGAAAGGCGCAGCGCATCGCCATTGCGTCCGAGGGCGAGGTAAACCCAAGATAGCTCCGTCATTGCCAAGGTGTCATCCGGCCGCTCTCTGAGTCTGGCCTCGAGTAACGGCAGCGCGTCTTCTCCCGCGGATTTGCCTGCCTCAGGCTCTCCTGCCAGCACGCGGACGGCAACGCGTCCGGCAAGCTGCTGGAGATGCGCACGATCGCCGTTAACCACCTCCTTCTCGACAGCTTGAAGAGCATCGGTAAACCGTCTTTCGATCACATCGAGATAAACCGGCCAGCCAATGACTGCACTAACATCGCCGGCTCCGGTAGCGCCACGTGGGCCGCCGGCGCCGCCAGGGATGCCTTTGATCACCTCCGGAAAACCATCGAGAGGTCGCCGGGCCGAGTCGACATCGCCCGTCGCGTTGAGGCGAGTGCCGAGCAAAAATAGCGCTGCCAGCGTGTTGTGCGGATCGATGGCGAGAGCTCGCAATTCGGCTCGCTCCGCATCCTTCCACAGACGCAATACATTGTAGGTCACTCCAATATTGGTCGGGATTCTGGCGTCGCGCGGGTCAAGTTCCTCCGCTCGTTTAGAATCGGTCAGCGAGCGCTCCCATTCACCACGCCGGCGATAAACCCAAGCGCAATATGCCCGCGCGTCGGCGTTGTTAGGTTGCAATTCCAGCGTGCGGTTGAACTCTGCCAGCGCCAGAGCGCGGTCAATGAGCGACTTCACCTCCTCTAATTCCGCTGGCGCCAAAGGAGAGATGAACCAGTGTCGCGATAGTCGACTGCGTGCGAGCTCCGCGGCGGCCTCGGCAAAGCTTGGATCGCGTGCGAGCGACTGTCGGTAAAACGCGTCGGCACGATCGTAGGTGTCTGCGGCCAGACTGCTTTCGGCTTGGTGAAACTCATACTCGCCTCGCAAAAAAAGATCGTAAGCTTCCGTGTCATGCGTTCGGACTGAGGACAGAACATGGGATTCGCTTGGTGAAAGGTTCGCTCGCAACGCGTCCGCAATTTCCTGAGAAACCTCACTCTCAACTGCTAAGACATCCTTAAAGTCACGGTCATAACTCTTGGCCCAGAGATGCGTATCGGCGCGTGCATCGATCAACTGCACATTTACCCGAACTTTGTCGCCGGCCCTTTGCACCGCTCCCTCAAGTATGGTGGAAACGCCGAGCTCTTGCGCGACTGTCTTTAGATCGTCCGGCTTGCTTTGATACTTCGCCGTCGAGGTGCGCGAAATGACCTTGAGATTACGAATCGCCGCCAATTTCGTCAGAATCTCATTCTGGATGCCTTCGGCGAAATACGCGTTTGCCTTTTCATCGCTCAGATTTTGAAAGGGCAGCACTGCGACCGATTTGTCGATCTTGCGCGCCGAGGCGCGCGGCAACAAGAAAAATCCCGCAGCGGTAGAAATTATCGCGCCGGCGACGACGAGAAGGATAAGATTGCGGCGCCGATGCGCTGCCGGAACTCTTGCTGTCGCCTGAATTCCTTGCGGCGTAACGTCGTAGGCCCAGGCGAGGAGAAGCGCGATCGGAAACCCGATTAACAAAAGCGCGATCACGAGCCGTAAACTCCAATTCGGCAATTCCCATGCTGGAAACGCTGCCGAGGCGATTTGAATCAAGAATCCCGCGGCGACGATATAAGCGGCAGCGACGCGGTAAACCTTTCGTCGCTGCAACTCTTGGAAGAAGCCGCTCATAATATATGTGGGTCCATCATGACCATAGCCCCGTGCTGCGGGTTCGCAGGCAAATATGTGTCCGAAACCGATGTGCTCGTCGCCTGCAGTTTCAATCGCAGCGCATTCAGTCGAATAAATCCTGTCGCATTACTCTGTTCGTAAGCCGAAGCGTCGGTTTCCATGGTGGCAATGCTCGGATCGTAAAGGCTCTTGGGACTTTTGCGGCCGGCGACGATAATGTTGCCCTCGTACAGCTTCAGCCTAACGATACCAGTCACGTCACGTTGCGTTTCGGTAACGAGCATCTGGAGCGCTTCGCGTTCGGGCGAAAACCAAAAGCCGTTGAAAACGAGCTAGCTGTATTTCGGAAGGAAGGCGTCGCTCGACTGCATTCACACAGCGCCGCTACAACGGCGGCAGGTGAATCGTCGCCAACATGCAGCGGGCGCTCCCGCCACC
>WNGF01013801.1_pt1 | contig 10105 bp, 13 predicted proteins | sample 5400641 | NCBI WGS metagenome assembly WNGF01 (sample SAMN13153371, study PRJNA577476) | soil metagenome | isolation source: 80 cm soil or saprolite under grassland replicate 2 | place: USA:California | collected 2016-06-15
GGCCCGCACCAGCAGCCCTTCCCAGCCCTCGCCGAGAACGCCGCCGCGATTGGTCGTGCCGACGATGACAGTCATGACCCCAGCGGCGGCGGCTTCCTCGATCGTCATGTCGGGCAGGCCGAGATCGGCGTTGCACCCCGGCAGCCGTAATTGGCCGAGGCAGATTTCCGGCCGCCAGAAGGCGATGCCGGCTGCAGTCTTGGCGGCGAGCTGGTCGGGGGCGTCGCCGATGAACAAAAGATACGGAGTGCGCAGGGTCACTGCCCGGACCTTTCCGCGGGGGAATTCGCGAAGCCGGCAATCTTAAGGAACTGTTTCAGCCCACGAAAGCCCCTCGCGACGGTCGCGTTCGCTGCGGCCGCTCTTGTCCAGCCATTCGCCTCCGGAATGGCTGCCATTCGGCGCGTCGGCGTGAGGGATGCTTGCCGCGGCGCAGGCGTATCCCAAGTAGCAAACGCGCGAATGCCGCGAGCCCGTGATCGCCGAAACCGGCAAAATCCGTCGAGGCGACAAGGGGCCGCGGACATTCCGAGGAGGTCGAGGATGAGCCCGGGCGCATTTTATTCGCCCTTCCACAGGGGCGCTGGTGATCGCCGCGGTACTGCGGTCGCGACGGTCGTCGCGATCCTGTTCGCCGCCGTCGCCGCGATCAGCTTCGCGGTCGATATGAGCGTCACCTTGTCCAGCCTGCCGGTCCCGAACATGACGGCCGGCCGGTAGCCGGTCGGCCGCCGGAGTGAAGAGACTCCTGCCCGCCGCGATCCGCCTATTCAGCTTGGGCATCGCTGCTGCGATACTCGGCGGCTGTCTGGTGGGCCAGCCGGCGCTACAGCATGGCGATGAGAAATCCGCGGAGATCATCTACTCCGGCGATGTCGCGAGCACGCTGCCAGTCGCCAAACGGTATTGCAGCGGCTATGAACGCGTGGCGCGGCTGGTCGACACGACCCCGGGCGTTGCCTATTACGCGTGCGACCTTCGCTAAATGCCGGCCGCTGGCGCGGCCACGCCAAGTTTTCGTACACTGTCGCCATGGTTGCTGATCGGGAGGGGATCATGCGCGCTTGGCGGAACTCGACATGGGCGGCGATCGGCGCCGTCGTCGGCCTACTCGCCGGTCCCGGCGCGCTCTCCGCCGCGCCATGCGACGAATACGACCCCGCCGCCCCGGCGCGCACCGCCCGGATCACCCTGAACGCCACCGATTTCGTCAGCGAGGAACGCGATGAGCTGCGCAGCTTTGTCGCGACCGGCAGCCTCGGCCATGTCGATGCGCGGCTGCTCTCCTCAAGCCCCCGAGGCGCCGTCCGATCGTTCTTCGCCGGCCCCCTGGTCAGCCGCTATTCGCCGCATTATGGCGAGGAGCTGAAAGGCATCGCCGTCAGCGTCACCGTGCAACCGGGCAGGCGGCCGGTCAGCGTGGTGATCGGCCTGCGGCAGGTCTGCGCCCAATACTTCCGCAACTCGTTTTTGTATTACTAGAGCCATTCCGCGCGGGTCAGAACTGGACGCCGGTGATAAAGCTGGCCCGCGGGCTGGCCAGGAACACGACCGCGTCGGCGACCTCTTCCGGCGTCCCCATGCGGCCGGTTGGATTTCTCCCCAGCATCTCGGCGAACATCTGCGGGTTGCGCTGCCTCACGATGTCCCAGACGCCACCCTCGAAGAACACATTGCCGGGCGAGACCAGGTTGGCGCGCAGGTTCTTGGCGGCAAGGTTGCGGGCCAGACCCTTGACGTAGGGCACCAGGGTCGCCTTGACCGCGGCGTAGGATCGGGTCGGCCCATAGACCTCGGCCATCGCGGTGCTGCCAACCACGACAATCGACCCGGCCGAGGATTTTTCGAGGAGCGGAAGCGCCGCCTCGATGCCGAACACGGTGCCCATCACGTCGATCTCGAAGCCGCGGCGCCAGGCCGCCTCGTCCATGCCTTGGGCCAGCGCGCTGACATTGGCGACAAAGATGTCGAGCCCGCCGAGCGCCTCGGCCGCTTCGCCGACCCAGGCGCGGAGCGCCGGGAGATCGGCGACGTCGACCGCGCCCCCCGTTGCCTTGACGCCGCCGCGTGCCAGGGTTGCGACGGTCTCGTCGACCGCGTCGCGATGGCGGGCGCAGATCGCAACGTCGCAGCCTTCCGCCGCCAGCAGCGTGGCGACCGCGCGGCCGATTCCGCGCGTGCCGCCGGTGACGATCGCCTTTTTACCGTGGAGCCCGAGATCCATCCTCATCCCCTCATTGCTGGCGGCTCGCGACGCCGCTAACCCTTGGAAAACTGGCCGGTAGACTACGCCGGCTCGTGGCAAACCAACAACGGTTCCAGTGCAAGCGGTTATCGAAGTCTTGCGGGAACGCTATTGCCCTTCCGGCGTTTTCGAACGGACCTTCGGGAATGCTTGGGGCGACAATGGAAGACCCACAAAAATTGCGGGAACTGGCGGCGTGGTACCGCGAATTTGCCGAGAAGACAGGGAACCCATCGATCTGGGAATCGCGGCTGCGCATGGCCGAGGATCTCGAGCAGGAGGCGGACCTGCTCGAGCAGCGTCGGCAGCCGGTCGCCGCCGAATGAGCCGGCCGACGACGATTTGATCCGCGGCAAGCCTTTGCCGAGTTGAACATCGCCTCCGGAAGCACAGCGCGCTAGGATCCTCGCCAAGCGGGCGCGCTGCCCGCAACGCGCTGAGGGAGGATGGCGTGGGGATCCGCTCCACCAACCCCTGCTGGGTTGTCGTCGGCGCGGTTACCGCCTTGTTTGTCTGTAACGGGCCGGTGCTCGCCTTCACCTCCGGCGTATTCCTGAAACCGATCATGGCCGAGACCGGCTGGCAGCGCGGCACCGTTTCGCTGGCGTTCGCGATCGGCGGGGTGTGCTCGGCCCTGACCGTGCCGATTATCGGTCGCATGATGGACCACTGGAGCATCCGACAGGTCGCGCTCCCTGGCATCGTGCTCTATGCGGCGTTGCTGGGTCTGTTGGGGCTGAGCCCCGCCTCCTTCCTTTCTTCACGCTGCTGTTCGCCGTCGCCGAGAGTACCAGGGCGATCCAGACCCCGATCGGCTACGCCAAGGCGATCGCCGCCTGGTTCGATCGGCGGCTATGTGTGCGACCTGGCGGGGTCCTATAACCCAGCCCTGATCGGGGCCGCCGTCGCTCTGGTGGTGGGGTAATCCTGGTCAACCGGCTCGGGCCCTACGTCTATCCGGCGCACCGGCAACTGCAACCTGGGCTGGCCGCGCAACCGGCGCCGTCATAGTCGAGAAACAATCGCGTCATGCTCCGCGACCAGCGCGCGCAGACGCGGGATCAGTTCCTCGCCATACTGAACAGCGTCGGGCCTGGGATCGTAGCCGCGGATCAACAAGCTGGTGGCGCCCAGCTTGTAGTATTCGAGCATCGCCTTCGCGACCGTTTCTGGCGTGCCGACCAAGGCCGTCGAGTTTCCCTGGGCGCCGGTCGCGACCGCCAGCGGCGTCCACAAACAGGTGTCGTGTACGTCGGCCTTCGCGGCGGCCTGCAGGAGCCGTTTCGAGCCGACGTTCTGGCGGTTCGGCGCAGGCGCACCGCCGCGATTGAGCAGCACCCGGTCGAGGATCGCCCTGGCCCGGTCCCAGGCCTGGCCCTCGGTTGCCGCCAGGATCGGGCGGGTCGACAGGCTGAAGGTCGGATTGCGGCCATGGAGCGCCGCCTCCCGCCGCACCCGATCCATGAACCGGGCGGTCTCCTTCAGCGGTTCGCCCCACAGCATGAAGACATCAACATGCGGCGCCAGCGCGCGGATCGCGTCCTCGGAGCCGCCGCCGCCATAGATCGGGATATGCGGCTGCTGCCGGCAGCGGATTTCCGACCAGGTCCCGCGGGTCCGGTAGAACTCGCCCTGATGGTCGAACGGCGCCGCCTCGGTCCAGGCCCGGCGCAACAGGGAGATGTACTCTCGGGAGCGGCGATAGCGGGTCTCATGGTCGGTCCAGTCGCCGTCCTTCGCCTGGTCGGCGTCGCTGCCGCCGGCAATCATGTGCACCGCCAGCCGGCCATTGCTCAGCTGGTCCAGCGTCGCCAGCTTGCGGGCGGCGACCGGCGGCGCGATGAAGCCGGGTCGATGCGCCAACAGGAAACCTAGCCGCTCGGTGACCGACGCGGCATGCGCCCCAACCAGGAACCCGTCAGGCGCATCAGAGAAATAGCCGATCAGCACGCGGTCGAAGCCGGCCCGCTCGTGAATGCGCGCGGTCTCGGCAATCACGTTGGCATCAAACGGAGGCCCGGACGGCGGGATCAGCTCCGACGAGACCCGCGGCGCGATCCAGCCGATCATCTCCACAGGCATGGCAACGCCTTCCTGAACTGACGTGCTCGCTAGCCTCCGCCCCGAGGGGCCGCTGTCAAGCCGGCTTTTCGACCGCATTGGCAGGGGCGGCATGGCCGGCAGACGGATGCATTGAATCTCGTTGCCGCAGCCCCGCTGTGCGACGCAAGATCACGCCCACAGCTCGGGAACCGGGCATGTCGGCTAATTACCTATTCCTGCTAGGCGTTGCATGCCGGGATTAGCCTTTGGGAGGAGTGCCTATGTTCAGCCGCCGAGCCTTCTTGTCGCTTGTCGCCAGCAGTGTTGCCGCGCCCGGATTGTCGTCCGCCCAGCCGGCGTCGAGCAAGGTCGCGCTCTATGCCAATGTGGGAGCCGATCTGACGCATTATGACGTCGATGTCGCGGGCGCGGAGTTGATCAAGCGCGCGACGGTGACGCTGCCGGCGGCTGTGCAATATGCCTGGCCGCATGCGTCGAGGCGCTATCTTTATGTCGCGACCAGCAGCAGCGCTCCAGGTTATGGCACGGCCGGGACCGAGCACCACGTCACCGCGTTCAGCATCGATCCCGCAAGTGGCGCTCTGACGCCGCACGGTGCACCGATACGGCTGCCGACGCGCCCCATTCACATGAGCACGGATATTCCGTCGGAGAATATTCTGGTGGCGTTCAACAATCCGAGCGCGGTGCGCGTCTACCGCATCAACAAGGACTTCACGCCGGGCGAGGAGGTGAAGCAGCCGGGCGCCATCGACGCCGGGATCTTCGCCCATCAGGTGCGCGTGACACCCGACAATCGGCTGGCGGTTCTGGTCACCCGCGGCAATGAGGTCACCCCGACCAAGGCGGAAGACCCGGGTGCGCTGAAAGTCTTCGACTACAAGGACGGCGTGCTGACCAACGAAGTGTCGATCGCGCCCAATGGCGGCAAAGAGTTCGGCCCGCGACACCTCGATTTCCATCCGACCAAGCCCTGGATGTATGTATCGATTGAGACGCAGAACAAGATGTACATGTTCCGCATGGAGGGCGGCAAGATCAACCCGGAGATCGCATTCCGCGCGGAGACGCTGGCCGAGCCGAACAACATCAGGACGCGGCAGGCGGCAGGCACCGTGCATGTCCATCCGAACGGCCGTTTTCTGTATGGAGCAAACCGCGCCGAGGCGACGACCGAGTTTCAGGGCAAGCAGGTTTTCAAAGGCGGCGAAAACAGCATTGTGGTGTATTCGATCGATCAATCCACCGGCGAGCCGAAACCGATCCAGCACATCGATACGCAAAAAATCCACCCCCGCACCTTTCACATCGACCCGAGCGGACGCCTGCTGGTCGCAGAGCACAATCTGCCGGCGAATGTGCGCGACGGCGATGCGGTGAAGACGGTACCCGCAGGCCTGTCGGTGTTCCGCATGGGCGATGACGGCAAGCGCACTTTCGTGCGCAAATACGATGTCGACGTCGGCGACAAGACCATGTTCTGGATGGGGATGGTGCCGCTGCCAGCCTAATGCGGCGTTTCTTATTCGTGAGAAGGGGAGAAGACATGGCGGACGACGACGCTTTGTTTCAGAAAGGCATGCCAATCCGGCGCGAGGTACTGGGCCCTGAATATGTCGACGCCTCGATGGCGCGTGCCGACGAATTCATGATGTCGTTCCAGCGCGCGACCACCGCCTGGGGCTGGGCCTGGGGTGACAGCACGCTCGACCGCAAGACCCGCAGCCTGATGAATCTGGCGATGCTGACGGCCTTGAATCGGGCGCCCGAGATAAAGCTGCATGTCAAAGGCGCGCTGAACAACGGCGTTACCGTCGAGGAGATCAAGGCCGCCCTGCCGCACGCGACCGCCTATTGCGGAATTCCGGCCGGGCTCGATGCCTTCCGCGCCGCGCACGAGGTGCTGGTCAGCGAGGGCGCGCTGAAGAAACCCGGGGCGCCGCCCCGGTAACTCGGTGGCAACAGATCCTATGACGCGAAGATCTCACCAAGCCGCCGGATCGAGGCCAGCACCTGCTCCTGCGGCAGCCCTGGCCACTGGCAGCGCATGATGAAGTGATCGACGCCGAGAAGCTCGCGGTAGCGGGCGATCTCCTCCTTCACCGAGCCCTTGTCGCCGATGATGAAGCGGTCGCGTGCGAAATCCTCGAACGACACCGCGGTGCGATCCTCCAGCCCCCATGACGCATAGGCGTTGTACTTGTATTCCAGCGGCCCGCGGCACTCCTGATGCGCTGTGGCATGGCGTGCGCCGACATAGCATTCGACGGTGATCGGGAACTCCATCGGCGACCGGCCATACTCCTTCAGGGCCGCACGATAGGTCTGCATCAGCGGCATCACCTTGCCGAGCCCGCTGCTGTTGACGATCAGCCAGGCGTCGCCGATCTGGGCCGCGCGCCGCACCGACACGTCGGCCTGCGCGGCGATATAGAGCGGCGGGCCGCCCGGGCGAACCGGCTTCGCGCTGATGCCGGCATCGTTCACCGTGTAGAACCGGCCCTTGTGGGTTACCCGATCCTCGGTCCACAGCCGGCGCATCAGGGCGACCGCTTCGTTGAACCGGGGCGCGCGCTCGGCGAGAGGGATGCCGAAAGCGTCAAACTCGGGTTGCCGGTATCCCAGGCCGACGCCGAGGATGTAGTTGCCGCCGGTCAATACATCGAGCGTCGCCGCTTCCTCGGCCACATGCATCGGGTTGAGCGGCGGCAGGATCAGGATATTCGGCCCGATCGTCATGCCCTGCGCATGTGCCGCGACATAGCCCATGACAGGCGTGATCTGCAGCATCTGCATCGGATGGGTCAGCCAGTGATGCGGGAACCAGAGCGAGGAAAATCCGGCGTCACGCGCGGCACGCACCTGCGCGACCATCTCCGGGACGCGGTCCGCGAGGTTGAAGCCCTCCGGGAACTGCGTGTTGATGAACAGACCGACTTTCATGACCGGCTTTTTCCTCCGCTTACCGCGCTCAGCCTATTGCGGATCGGCCCCACTCGCCACCGGCATGCTCCCCGATCCCGGTTTTCGTCTTGAAGGCATCGCCCGAGGATGCGCCAATAGTCCGGCCTGAGACAGGACACCGAGGGAGTGCGAACGATGGCCGATTGTCTTTACGTTTGCCTGCAAGACGAAGACAAGATCGTGGGGTTCGCCATCGATGCCGGCACCGGCGGGCTGACGCCGCAGCTCGATGTGGCGGTGGCCGGCGGGCCGTCGGTACTGGCGCTCAGCCCCGACTGCCGGGTGCTGTATGTCGGGCATCGCACCCAGCCGGCGATATCGAGCTTCCGGATCGACCAGCGCACCGGCGGGCTGACGCCGCAGGGCAACGTCTCTTCCGCGGATGCGCCGACATTTCTGGCCGCGGACCGCACCGGCAGGTATCTGCTCTCCGCCTATTACCAGGGCGGCTATGCCGCGGTGCATCCGCTCGGGTCCGACGGCGCGGTCGGCGCCCCCCTGCTCGACCGGCAGGACACGGCCAACGGCGCCCACGCGATTGCGACCGATCCCTCAAACCGCTTCGCCTTTGTGCCGCACATCGCCCGCCTCAACGACAATGTTCTGGAACCGCCGAAGAACAACCCCGGCCCTAATTTCATTGCTCAGTTCCGGTTCGATCAAAATTCCGGCCGTCTGACCCCCAATTCGCCATCCCGGGTGGAACAGGCGGAACAGCTCGGCCCGCGCCACTACTGCTTCCACCCCGCTCTGGATCTCGTCTATTTCTCCAACGAGCAGGGCTGCAGCGTCACCCTCTATCGGCTGGATACGGCAGGGATCCTCTCCGCCGTGCAGACGGTCAGCACGCTGCCTGATGGATACGCCGCGCGCAACACCTGCTCACAGATCCACCTGACAGCTTCGGGGCAGTTCCTTTACGTCGGCAACCGAGGCCACAATAGCATTGCCGGGTTCGCGGTGGACCCTACCGGTCGTCTGACGCCGATCGGACAGGTGCCGACCGAAGCCGTCCCCAGCGCCTTCGGTCTCGACCCGGCCGGGAACTTCCTCTTCGCCGCCGGCACGGCGACCGGCCGCCTGGCGGCGTACCGCATCAATGGCGGGACGGGTGTGCTGACCCCGTTGACGACCTATGCCGTGGGCCAGCGCCCCGCGGCGGTGCTGGCAACGCGCCTGGGCGAATAACGAGAGCAGGCAATTCGACCCTGATCGCCGGTCCGACTGGATGCGTATCCGCTCGCAAGCATAGGAGCCTCGTCCGGTCGCGGGTTGCACCGGGGCATGCACCTAGTTCCGAAGAAGTGATTTTCGCCGGCGGGGCGGCGTGACGGTCAGTGGACCAGCGGGCAGGCGAAGGCATAATCGGCGGCGGACCCGTCATACCAATACTCCGGGGCGGTGGGATCGCGGCCAGCCGCGAAAAACAGCGTCGCGTCTCGCAGCCACTTGCTCCGGTCAAGAGCCCGGAAAGCTGGTCGCAATGCCGCGCTCGAAGGCAGAATCAGGCGGCTGGACTTGCACGCGACCCGCCGGATAAAGCCTGGCCGCGGGTCCCCTTTGGAGATGGCAGGCCGATGATCGAGTTTCTGATGGTTCCCGGTGCGCCGAAGCCGGTGGCGCCGTTCAGCCACGCCACCGCGGTTGATGGCTGGCTTTTCGTCACCGGCCAGATGCCGACCGATCCCGATGACGACACTGCGCCGTTGCCGGTCGGGATCGAGGCGCAGACCCGTCGCGTCATCGACAATTTGAAGCTGGTCCTGGCCGGCATTGGCAGCGGGCTCGACCAGGTGGTGTTCGCGCGCGTGTACCTCATGCATTTCGAGCGCGACTACGCGGCGATGAACGCCGTCTACCAATCCTATTTCGCGCCCGGGCAGCTGCCGGCGCGGACCTGCATCGGCGTCACCGGTCTGGCGCGCGGCGCGCTCGTCGAGATCGACCTGCTGGCGCGCCGGGCGGAGCGATGAAGCCTGACGGCAGCGGTCAGCTGCCGCGGCAGGTCGAATAGCTCAAGGGCGTGAACAGCAAGCCGCCTGACTTCAAAGCGAACCGCCGCTATCTTTCCTGAACGGCAACGCTGTCTGGAGGGCCGAGAGTGATGCTGACGATAGATGTCCAGGTGCACGCCTACGAACGCGACCATCCGGGCCGCCCCTGGGCTGGTGTGCTCCAGGGCCCGGCGGAGGTTACCGGCGACGACATGGTCGCCGCGATGGACGCCGTCGGTGTCGACGGCGCGCTGCTGGTCTCCCCCTTCAGCATGTATCGCTACGACGCCAGCTACGCCATCGAGGTGCACAAGGCGCATCCCACCCGCTTCCGGCTGATCAAGCCGGTCGATCCGACCGATCCCGGGGTAGCTGATACGATCGCCGACTGGGCTGCCACCAAGGGCACGGTCGGGGTCCGGGTCATGCTGCGAGACGAGGTTTCGACCGACCCCGCCGATCCCGGCATCAACCGGGTTCTGGCTGCTGCCGCGCGCCATTCCCTGCCGGTCAACCTGATGTGCTGGGGACGCCTCGAACAGGCCGCGCAGCTGGCCGCGCGAAACCCCAACACCAGTGTGGTCATCGATCACCTTGGCCTGCAACAGCCGTTCCAGCCGCCGCCCCCCGCGCAGCCCTTCGCCGATCTGCCAAAGCGGCTGGCTCTGGCGGCGCATAACAACATCGCGGTGAAAATCAGCGGGCCTGCACCCTGTCGCACGAACCGTTCCCCTACAACGACCTGTGGGACCCGCTGTTTCGCATCTTCGACGCCTTCGGCTTCGATCGCTGCATGTGGGGCACTGACTGGACCCGGGCGGTCGGTCTGCTGACCTAC
>WNGF01017764.1_pt1 | contig 10105 bp, 8 predicted proteins | sample 5400641 | NCBI WGS metagenome assembly WNGF01 (sample SAMN13153371, study PRJNA577476) | soil metagenome | isolation source: 80 cm soil or saprolite under grassland replicate 2 | place: USA:California | collected 2016-06-15
TCCTGGTGGTCGACCCCGAGAAACCGCACCCCCTTGGAGCGATAGGCCGCCCAGACAGACTGGAGGTGGGGAGCCTCCACCCGGCAGGGAGCGCACCACGATGCCCAGAAGTTCAGCACCAAGACCTCTCCGGCGAAATCCCGAAGACCAATCATCCCGCTTCCATCGATGGATGGAAGCTCGAACCACGGCGCCAATCGGCCATCGGTCCTGGCCTCCGCTACGCGATCCGCCACCGAGAGACGTGGTCCGGCGATCGGCGAGCGGGCGGCGAGCTGCCTCAGGGAGAGGACGAGTGCCAAGAAGATCACCGGCAGCAATACCGCCAGACCTATAAGAAATCTCCGACGCGTCTGGAAGATCACGGGTGCGACTGGGCCCGAACCTTGCACGCCCTCATTCTCATCTGGCGGGCTGTTCTCGTTCCTCGGCCTGCGCATCGATGCCTTCCTGACCCACCGCTCGGCGCTGGAGCCGCTCGATCTCCCGGACGGCGGCGTCCTGCTGGTCTTTGATGCTCACGAGCTGCTCCTTTAGCTCCGCGATCCGGTCGGCCCCGCCCCGCGTCGAGAATCCCGGTTCCTGGTGAGGCCGCGCTTCATCCTTGGCTTGCATCCCCCGCATCATGACCACCATGGATAGCGGACAGACGGCGAGGATCAGCAGAGGGACGGCTCGAACGAGCAGGTCGGGAGCCAGAGCCCAGATCCCCAGACCGACCACGGCCATCCCCACCAGAACCTTCCAGTTCAGGCACATCCGTAGGAACCTGTCCAACCTTGGCCACCTCCAACCGGTCGCGTACGGATGCATACTACAGCGGGTAGTAGGGGCGACGGTGGCTTCCCCATTCGCCGACCGTTCGTTCTCGGCGAGGGCTGGGTCAGATTGCACCGAGCTATCCGGGTGAGAGTGCTCTCCGATGCCTCGTCGTAGATGCCGACATGAGTAACGCCACCTTGGGAGATCGGCTCGGTTAGACTGACCGAAGCGGGATGAGCACATTCGGCATCGTCGTACTCGTGCTGCTGGTCCTGCTCCTCGCCCTGCCCATGGGCGTCGGGATGGCCGTCTCACCGTGTCCGGACCCGCATCTCCCTTCGTGTATGGCCAGCGTAGGTACGTGCCTCGCGATCCTTGGTTTCCTGGTTCTGTTCATGGCGGCGCTGGCGATGTTCGTTCGGACCGCCCAGACACGGCCGCCACTCCTGCTAGTCGCGGTAACGCGCGAAAAACCTCCTCGTATCTCCTGACGCCTCCCCCACCAGCTCTCGATGAGGCCACTCCGGCCTCATCGCCAGACGGGCGGAACCAAGGAGATCGAATGAGAAGACACCTGTCCATTCCTATCCACCCACGACGCCAGATCACGAGCTGAGCGATGGCGGCCAAGAAGCGCAAGCGGCCGAGCACCCCGCGCCGAACCAATGGGTCGAGCACGGCATCGGCGGGGCCCTCCAGGGAGGAGGCTCGCCAAGAACGGAAGGAGGAAGCCCGGCGGCAGCGGGAGGCGATGATCCGGCGCCGGCGTCGCCAACGGTTGCTTCGGAAGGGGCTGGGCTGGGGGGCCGCGGTGGTTGCCGTTGGCCTGCTGGCGGGGTTCCTCGTGTTTCGCTCGGCGCAGAAGAGCAAGATCGCGGCGGAGACCAATCGCGTCGCGGACGCCGCAGGGTGCACTCGCGTGATCGGGAAACCGGACCTCGGCGCACGACATCTGGATCCGGGCGAGCAACATAACTACGAGCAGCACCCGGCCACGTCGGGACCGCACGCCCCCGCCCCACTCCCTTCGGACCGACACGTCTACGACGCACCGGTCGAGGAGACGCAAGGCGTCCACAACCTGGAACACGGATATGTGCAGCTTTATGTGAGGCAAGACGGTGATCACACCCTCGCTCCTGACGTGCTCAGGGCTCTCGAGGATCTTGTGAGTCCGCTAGCCTGAACTGGCCCCACCTGAAGCGTGAAGTGATGATCTGAAATGGCCCCACCCCGCGCCCTGACGGCCCAACCTTCTGTGCTGAGAAGGCCAGGAGGGGGGCAGGGAGGATGCGCAAGGTGGAGCTGTTCGAGCTGATCCGCCGGGACTATGACCAGGGTCTGTCCAAGCGAGCCATCGCCCGCACGTACCGGGTCCATCGCCGGATGGTGCGTGAGGCGATCGCCTCCGCCATCCCGCCGGAGCGAAGGCGCCCGGAGCGGCCCCGTCCCAGGCTCACCGCCGAGGTCAGAGCGTTCGTCGACGGGATCCTCCTCGCCGACCAGCGGGCTCCCAGGAAGCAGCGCCACACGGCCCGGCGGATCTGGCAGCGCCTCCGGGACGAGCTCGGATGCGGGGCCGCCGAGTCTACGGTCCGGGCCTTGGTGAGGGATCGCAGGCAGGAGCTCGGGGTGGGAGCCCGAGTCTTCGTCCCCCAGCACCATCCACCGGGGGCCCAGGGGGAGGTGGACTTCTACGAGGCGTTCTTCGCCTTCCCCTGGGGCACCGAGAAGGCTCAGGTGATCTCGGTGCGCTCGGAGTTCTCCGCCTCGGCCCTGCACACCGCCTACCCCGCCCAGACTCAGGCTGCCCTGCTGGACGGGATCGAGCGGGGGCTGGAGTTCGCGGGCGGGGTGTTTGCGATCATGCGCTTCGACAACCTCCGCCAGGCGGTGGCCCGGGTGATCCGGGGCCAGCGCAGGGTGGAGCAGGACCGCTTCATCGCCTTCCGCTCCCACCACCTGTTCGATGCTTCCTTCACCTCCCCTGGGATCGAGGGCGCCCACGAGAAGGGCGGGGTGGAGGGAGAGGTCGGGCGGTTCCGCCGCCGATGGCTCACCCCCGTTCCGGAGGTCTCCTCGTGGGAGGAGGCCAACGTCTACCTCCGGGCCTGCTGCGTCCGCGATCTGGACCGGATCCCGGAGGGGAGGACCCGCTCGGTCGGTGAGCTTCAGCAGATCGAACGGCGGTTCCTCCGCCCGCTTGCCTCCGAGCGCTTCGAGCTGGCCGAGCTGGCCCAGGCCCGGGTGGACGACAAGGCCCGGGTCAAGGTCAAGGCAGCCCGCTACTCGGTGCCGGCCTCTCTGGCCGGGCGCACCGTGCGGGTCAGGATCTTCCCGCTCACGATCGAGGTCTCCCACCGGGGCAGGCTGGTGGCCACCCACGACCGGCTGCACCTTCGGGGCGCCGAGACCCTGGTGCTGGACCACTACCTCGACGTCCTGTCCGACAAGCCAGGCGCGTTCCCGGGATCGCTCCCTCTGCACCAGGCTCGGGAGCGAGGTGACTTCCCACCCTGCTACGACCGCCTGTGGGCCAGGCTCAAGGAGCGCTCCGGCGACAAGCAGGGGACCCGCGGCATGATCGAGGTGCTGCTGCTTCATCGTCACCACCCCAAGGAGATCGTGCGCCGGGCCGTGGAGCAGGCCCTCGCCGTGGGCGCCGTCGATCCCGGCGCGGTGGCCCTGTTCGCCCGCCACCTGGAGCCCCGGGCCGAGGATCGACCGGTCCAGCTCTCGCTGGCCGACCTCGGAGAGCTCACCCGCTACGACCGGCCGCTGCCCGAGACGGCCTCCTACGACGCGCTCCTGACGGGGGTGTCTCGATGACCAGGATCTCAGAGCACACGGTGGAGGCATCGGTCCGGGCGGCCTGCAAGGAGCTGCACCTGCCCACGGTCGGGGCCAAGGCCGCCTCCGTGGCCTCAGAAGCGGCCCGGGCCAACCACAGCCATCTCACCTACCTGTCCGCCCTCCTGGAGGCTGAGCTGGAGGACCGGGCCGATCGCCGGCGCCACCGCCGGATCGCCGAGGCCCGCTTCCCCCGGCTCAAGCGCCTGGAGGACTTCAACTTCGACGAGGCGCCGCAGATCCCCGCGGCCACCATCCGGGACCTCGCCACGTGTCGCTTCATCGACCGGGCCGAGACGGTCATCTTCCTGGGGGAACCGGGCACGGGGAAGTCGCACCTTTCCATCGCCCTGGGGATCGAGGCCTGCATGGCTTCCCGCCGGGTCCGGTTCACCACCACGGCCGGGTTGGTGAACGAGCTGCTGGAGGCCCGCGACGATCGGACCCTGTCCAAGGTGGTGGCCCGCCACGCTCGGGTGGAGCTGCTGATCCTGGATGAGCTGGCCTACGTGCCGCTGGCCCAGCCCGAGGCCGATCTGCTGTTCCAGGTCCTGGACGAGCGGTCCGAGCGCTCCGCCCTCATCGTCACGACCAACCTCCCGTTCGGGGAGTGGACCAAGGTCTTCCCCGAGCCCCGCCTGTGCAAGGCGGTGGTCGATCGCCTCACGTTCAACGCCCACATCGTCGAGACCGGGACCGACAGCTGGCGCTTCAAGAAGACCCTCGAGCGCCGGAGCCGGAAGGGGGTGGCTGCCCAAAAGGCCAAGTGATTTCCCCGACCCAGAACCCTACCCGCCGTCCGAACGGGGCTCTCCGCGGCTCCTGCGGCCTCGTTCTCTGGCGGACTCCTCCGAAGACCACTGTTGGCGGGGGGTGGGGCCAAGTCAGACGATCACGGTGGGGCCATGTGAGGTTGTCAAACCCAGCTGAAGCTGCCCGGTCGAAGTCAGGGCGGGGATGATCCAGTACAGGCCCACGAGAACGGTGGTGCCGATGGTGATACCGGCGGCGAGGAGGGCGGGGAGATCCCGGCGGGTGGCGGCCCAGATGGCGAAGACCAGGATCAGCAGGCCCGCGACGAACAGGAAATTCGGAGCCAGAGCAATCAGCACCGCGAAGAGGAGGCCGGCGGCGATAGCTCGAGCAAACAACCTGGGCTCACGAGGCCACAGGAGCGACGCCAGCAGCGGCAGCAAAGCGAACCCGAGCACGAGGTACACCTGGCCAGCCTGCATCCGGTCGTACATGAAGGGATTGAGGACGTAGAGGAAGGTGGCGGCGAGCGTCGGCAGGGGGCGCCAGTCGAACAGCCGCGCGAATCCCCAGGCGGTCAGGAACGGCACGAGCAGGAAAGGGAGAAGTCGAACCGGTCCCCAGTTCAATGCTCGGAAGATGCCGACCAGCAGCGCGGTGACAGGAGCCCGGCTGGTGAGCCCGGGTGCAAAGCCCCAGACCTGCGGGGTGAGATGAGGATGTGGGCCGACCGGATAGTCGCCGTAATCCAGGAACAGGACGGTTCCCGACCGAAGCAGGGGTGCGAAGACCGCAAGGGCGAGGAGGAGTGCCCCCGCAAAGACCAGCCCCGCTTCGCCCCGGGCACGATTGCCCTCCGTCGAGCGATCGCCCTGTTCTTGTCTATCCACCGATTCGGCTATCAAATATCGACCCCTACGGCAGTCTCAGCGGGGACGCCCAGGACCCTCGGTGCCACTGAGGGCACCCCGAACATGGAGGGCCTACCGGTGAGCTAGTTAGGATCGCCGCCCCCTGGCTGTCTGTGAAGGCGCGAGCCCGACGCCATCCATCTGCGTCTAGAAAACGATTGCACTGTCCGGGCCATTTTGAGCTATGTGGACGAGATATCTCTGTAGCTCGGCGTGTAGGAGACGTCCGAACGGTTCCGCCGTTGCTTATGGCGTAGCGGTAGCGGCTGCTACGCGCGTTCATCGAAAACGCATATGCCGCAGATGTTCCCCTTTCCCGGCTGAAAAACGGTGGCGCAGAAAATCGGCTTCGCGAGGCGTGTCCACTCCTCAAATGCCACATTGCCTTGTACGTCATCCGCTACGAGGATTCCGAACCTGTTGAAGTAAGGGCGGACTGTTCGGAATTCCCAGAGCATCTGTCGGTAGGTGTGTTGGCTGTCGTGAATGAAGATATCGACTTCTCCCACAGAAGGCAGGAGCGAGGGCAACACACGTTTGCTCGCGCCCCGGTGGAGCATCCATTGTCCTCTGAGCCGATCTGGGATCAGGCAACCGACGAAGTCTTCAGCGTGCCACCCCAGGGGGGGAAGATCGACGCTGTGCAGCGTGCCCTTGCCATTGGCGGCCAGGGCCCGAAGGATGAACGCTGACGTCACGCCGTAGGCGACTCCCGTCTCCACCACTGTTGTCGGCTTCGTCGCTCGACAAAGTGCATAGCAGAAGTGCGCCATTGAAAGGTCTGCGTTGTAGCCGATCGGAAACGGTACATGCGTCCCCATGCGATGTATTGCTTCGTTGATCTCGAACTCCATCTCCGCCGCGGCTGCTTCTCCAAGAAAACGACCGATCGGCCCTTGAAGCACGACAGAAAGTGTGGGAAGCAGTTCTGGCCACTCGAGCGCCTCGTAGTGGCCAGAGCGCCGGAACGAGTTGTCGGCTCGCCTGACGACCTCACCACGCGTGATCTGCAGGGCTTCGGTCGGGTGGTGTGCAAGCAGGGATAGAAGAGTCCCTGCTTGCTTGATTCTTCCCTCGAGTCTCATTCCCTACATCCGTCCCGCAATACCTGATTTCCTCGGTCGAACGATGTGCGTTCCCAACTCTGTCTCTCGGGCTTCTGCGCTACTTCCCGGTATCGGTGGCGAGTGCAAAGATGGAGCCCGGCCCGATCTCGCTGGCTTTCTCCCCGCGAGCTTGTCCATCACTCTTGCTCTGGGCGCAATCGCAATCGATCCTTGCCGATCACAAGCGCGAGTGAGATCGTGATAAGGAAGATAGCGAACAGGGCAAGCACGTCCGCCAATTCCCAATGGCCCGTTGCGATGCAGAGTGGCGCGAGTCCCATGAGTATCAGTGCAAGTCGAAGAGGCATATCCCACGAAATGCGCAGCGTCACCGCGAGAATGACAAGGATCGCGGCGCCGACCAGAAAGGAAAATTGACCGACTAACCCGATGGTTATCGCTACAGCGATCATCGCCCACAGACCAGGTCGTCCCCGACCGAATCCGTCACTAGCCCGGGCTTTTGTCTGATCAGCCTCCTGATAGTCTGTATCCTGGACACGCGCTCCTCCGCCAAGGGAACGGCGCTTCTTCGCCGAGGCGAGCAAGAGCGCGATGGCCAGACCAATCGAGGCTATGACAGCCAATGCTGTGCCCAGTGTGGGGAGCCGCCGATCCGCGAAGGTTACAGTGCCGGAATATCGCCCAGCAGGGATCAGGAATCCGTTCGTGAGTGACTCAATCCGAGCCGTGGGCCTAAGCTCGAGGCCGTTGGTTTTCAGGCGCCAATGCGGATCGTATGCCTGGTTGAAAACGAGGACCCCCCGGCGGGGGGCGGCGAACGCCACGTTGTACCCAGTCGTACCTTCGGAGGTGGCCTTCACTGCGATGGCGGGCATCGGAGAAACCGCGCGGCTGGGCAACGCCACGAGCCTGAGCGGCTTGTACGAAAGCGGTATAAAGCCACCTGATCGGTCCTAGATCGAGCTGGCCGACCGCGATCTTGTCCTTGGTCGCGAGCCGGACCGACACAACATGGCGCCAGTCTCTAGAACGTCCGGCGATCCGTATTACTGCGGCCTGCCACCCTGGCTTGTCATCGATTATTGGGAACGACGCGAACTTGGTGTGGTCTTCGGTGAAATCGACGAGGAAGTTGTAGCGGCTGCCACTGCCGGTACCTCGGTACCGAAGAAGCAGCGCGTCCCTTCCTTGCCACGACTGCGGTGCCTGGAATGCGTGATACGCGAATGCATAATAGGGCCGCTGGACCCCGAGCTGGAACCGTTGAAATGCACGGCCCCGATCCCTTATCTCCGAGGACGTGATGCCCGTGCTCGACGTCGCTTGCCAGAAGCTCGAGGTCTCCCGGTCAAGCGGATATCCCGTGAAACCGGCTGTGCGCGTGACCGTCCCGAGATTGGCGTACTGTGCCGTCGAGAGATCGAGGGAATAGGCAAGATTCTGCCGGTTAGCCAGGAGTTCCTTCACGAGCGCGGAAAGGATCCGAGTGCGGATCACAGGATCGAGGAGGCGAGTCTCGTCCACCTCAAAGGTCGTGCCGAGCTCTGAAGCCTCCCCTTCTACTCGAATGTGGTGATGGCCGGGCGCGAAATCCTTGCTCATAACCCGGATCCAGCGAAAACCGCCTTCGCCAGGCGCCAAGGGAAGAAGCGTATCGACCGGTCGACCATCGACGAAGAACCTCACCAACCCCGGCTTGCCAGTGAAGAGGACGCGCGTCCAGAGTTCGAGGCGGCTGGGTCGATCGAGGCTGAAGGACCGGGTGCTGGTTGTGACAAGGGCAGGCGGCGGGATCGTCTGATCGGCAAGGCTACCGCGGCGTGCGCTTTCGTCGGTCAGGAGCAGTCCAAGCTTACGATCGAGTCCGGGATCGCTCGTAACACCTGGCACACGCACAAGCGGACGTGTCGCCAGCACCGCGAGGTCCTGCTCCGTGTCACCCGTGACCAGAACGAGATCAGCGGTGCGCAAGTAGCGGATCAGCCGGCTGAAAGACCCGTTGCTCCCTGTCAGTAAGTCGTCTGCCGCGAAGGTTGCCCAATCGGCTGGATGGATCCCAGGAAGATCGGTGAATGCCGCGAGCCCCGCCCTCCCGCCGAGTATCACGGCGATATTGGGTCTAAACGAGAGGATGGGTGAGGCACCCGGAAGTGTGTAGAGTGCTCCTCCCGCCGTTTCCTGAACCCAGGAGCGGCCCGGCATCATCGTCTCAACCGAGTGTTGCTGGTAGAGGGGATCGTCTCCCGCCCTCGCCAGAAGGTGAGGGGCCGACGGTGCATAGTCGAATTTGATCAGGTACTTGACACCGGCGGACCCCAGCAGTGCGGTGAACGCTGGATCATGTGTCCTGAGTAGCGATGCCGTGTAGTCGACGAAGTCCGACTCCCCCCGTGACCAGCCGTTGGTAGAGATGGCCGGATGAGCGGTCCAGAGAGCGCTTTCAACGCCGAGGTCGTGCCCCCACCCCGAGTGGCGGGGCTGACTGACGAATCTTATGGACTGGTCGTATGGGACCGAAGCAACCATGAATTGGGATCGATCGCTTTCGACCGTGCGCATGAGGGCGACCTCGCCGGGACTCGGCTCCCACCCAAGAAACCCCGACAGAAGCGTCGGTGCAACGGGAAGCAGCATGACGGCGACTAGCGCGACCGACGGGACGTATCCGTAGCGGGCTGAGAAGCGTTCGCTCGTGCGTAGGCGCGCAATGAGGCGAGTGGCGGCGTGGTTCAATGTGACCGCAGCCAGCACCGCGTAGGCGAGGCTCCCAACGATAAGCCAGCGATTGGGACCGCGGAGGTTTCCAAAGACCGGGATGTGCTTCACGGCCCACCAGTAGGGCGCCCCGAGCGGTTCGCGGATCCCCTTGCCCAGAAACGCCGCCAACGTGGCAGATGCAAGGAGGAAGATCGTGCGTCGGTTACGGTAGACGGTCAGGGCGGCGTATGCGCACATTACGCCGATCCCCTGCACGGCGTAGTACAGAGCCACAGGCATGTAGGTAGCTCATGTCTCGGCCCAGCCCCAGGACCGACTGGTACGCCGTCAAGCTTCGATCGAGAAGACTGAACCGAATCTGCTGAAAGACCTCGCCGGCGGAAAGCCACGGAGCGCGAATCCCGGCAAGGAGGGGAAGCGTCAGGTAAGCGGTGAGGACGAGCATTAGGGGGGCGACGACTCCGAGAGTCTTAAGCACATTGCGTATGACGAGCGAAAATCGCCCGGTGACGGAGCGAATGATCAGGTAGATGCCGAGGTAGGGGAGAACCCAAAGAATCATGTCTGGGCGGGCGAGAACGAGCCCGCTCAGTACGACCGCAAGCAGGAGCGCGTTGCGGACAGTGAAGCGGTCGACCAGCGCCACCCCCAGATACAGGATCACGGGCGTGAGTGCGATCAGAGCTTCGTAGTGAAGCCAGCCGCTCGCAACCCGCCCCAGAAGTGCCTGCGACGTCATGTACAGCAAACCGGCCACGGTTGCCGAGAAGACCGCCCCGTACCAATTCCAGACGAGCCAATAGGCCGATACCCCCGAGCCGATGAGCAGGACGAACATGACCAGCTTCACAGTTGCCGTCGCGCTTCCAGTGAGAATGGTCAGCAGCCCGAGCACGTTGTCGAAGGAGATCTGACGCGGAAGTCCGAAGCCGGTGGGTGCCCATGGGCTGAGAAGCGTGCCCCAGTTCGCGCTCTGCCGGGTCCGGGCCAGCAGGTCGAGCATGTCAGTACCGGCTGGTACGGCGTGCGAGAACAGGAGGT
>WNGF01011014.1_pt1 | contig 10104 bp, 7 predicted proteins | sample 5400641 | NCBI WGS metagenome assembly WNGF01 (sample SAMN13153371, study PRJNA577476) | soil metagenome | isolation source: 80 cm soil or saprolite under grassland replicate 2 | place: USA:California | collected 2016-06-15
AACTCAAACCTTTCCGACATGGGTGAACTCTCTCGCCACGGCACGGGCACCTCCCGGAGGATGCCCGAATGTGAAGTCCAAGAGACCCAGACTCACCTATGTTCCGGTTTTTTCCTCACCTATGTGGCCGGTTCGTACCCCCGGAGCCGCCAGCCGCTCGGCCCAAAGCCCCCAGCCGGTAGTCTTGAGTTGTAGTTGACACTAAAGAACTGGGAGGCGCGTCAGCCCTACGCGACCCTCGGCGCCGCGAAACCTTTCGCCGCCACGAGAGCCGTCGCGCCGCGGAGGCGCGGGTACGTATCCGTCGGGTCGATCACGATCCGCGTCGCGGCCGCATTTGGTGACAGTGCGCGCGACGCGATCGCCGCGCGGATCTCGGGGCCGATGATGTCCCACGCACCCATCACCTCGCCGCCGATGAAAATCGTCGCCGGGTTGAGAGCGTTCACGATCGTCGCGATCCCCGCTCCGAGATAACGGCCGGTCTCGCGCAGCGATTCCACCGCGCGCTCGTCACCTCCAGTCGCGCGCGCCACCACATCGGAAATCGTCACACCACTGGTCATCAACAAATCGCGGGCGGTCTCGGGAGAGAAGGGAACGCCGAGGTAACGGCTCAGCGTCGCGATGTTCGACGTGCGCGTTTCGAGACATCCTTTCGCTCCGCACAGACACGTCGCACTGCCATCGCCTATCTCGATCGGCATGTGCCCGAACTCGCCCGCCGTATTCGAATCGCCGCGCACGAGCTCGCCGTTGACGACAATGCCGGCGCCGACGCCGTCCGAAACGGTTACGTAGACAAAATTCTGCGGCACCTTCACGCCGCGCTCGCCGAGCCACATCTGCGCGAGCGCGCAGGCAATCGGCGCGTTTTCGATTTCGACCGGAAGATGCATCGCGCGGGAAAGGGCATCGCGCACCTCGACATCTTTCCAGCCGAGCTGCGGCGAATTGATGACTCGACCGGTTTTCTGATCCACCATTCCGGGAACGACCAGTCCGATCCCCTCGCAGTGCTTCTTCCGGTCGTGCTTTTTAAGCAGCTCACGCGCGCATTTGCCGATCGCGGAGATTAGCGCCGGCGGATCCATCACCGTCTCGAAGGAGTCAACCGCCTTCGCCGCTCCGGAAAAATCGGAGAGCATCAGGAATGTACGACTGAAACGGACGTCGACCGCCATCACCAGACGGTCGCCGGTGCGAACGGAGAGCATCTCGGGGCGCCGCCCGCGGGGAAGTGATGTCGTCGCGCCGACCTCGAGCTCGCCCTCCTTCACCAGGTCGGTCACGAGCTCGGTGACCCGTCCTCGGCCGATCTTCATCATCCGGGCGAGGTCGGCCCTCGAGACGGGCTGATGCTCGCGCACCAGGTTGAGAAGAATCCGGCGGTTGATGTCGCGGGGGGTCGAACGGGTCGCCCGAACGAAGCTTCCGGGGTCGATTCGTCTCACTTGGAGCCATCCTCGGCGACTTCGCAGCCGCTGCCACGCCCGCGGCAAAACTCACCCTCCCGAAATCCCGCGCGCAGAGTCATATTTTAATTTGTTCGTAAAACGAACAAAATGCTATGCCCCAAATTTCGCCTGCCAAGCCATATTCCCAAAGTGAGAAGGCAGCCCGCAACGTGAGAACGCCCGCCGAGAAAGTGAGAGCACCGGCCGGACAGCTGAGCGCCGCGCCCGCCGCCAGGAAGAGCGCGGTCAGGGTCGCCGGAAGTGATGCCGGGCAGCCGCTCCTGCAGCCCGACCGCTTTTTCGACAGCGATCCGGCGATTCGCCGAGCCGCGCGGGAGATTTTTGATGGCACGCGCGGGCTTCCGCTGATATGCCCGCACGGGCATGTGGATCCGGCGCTGCTGGCGAACAATCAGCCGTTTCCCGAGCCGACGACGCTCCTGATCACCCCCGATCACTACATATATAGAATGCTCTACTCCCGGGGCATCCCGATGGAGGAGCTTGGAGTGCCGGCCCGCGACGGCTCGACCGCGGGCGCCGACCCGCGGAAAGTGTGGCGGCTCTTCGCGCAGAACTACTATCTCTTTCGCGGGACTCCGACCGGCGTCTGGCTCGACTACGAGTTGTACGAGCTGTTCGGCGTGCGGCTGCGGCTTGGTCCGGAGACGGCTGACGAAGTTTACGACGCGATCTCCGAACGGCTCTCGACTCCGGACTTTCTTCCGCGCGCGCTTTACGAGCGGTTCAACATCGAGACGCTCGTCACCACCGACAAGGCGACCGATACCCTCGCCGACCATCGCGCGATAAGAGAGTCGGGGTGGAAAGGAGATGTGCTGCCGTGCTTTCGCCCGGACGCGCTCTTCAGAATCGCTGCGCCGCAGTGGCGGAAGGAGCTGCGCGCACTCGAAGAAATCTCCGGCCGCGAGATCAACAACTATCAGTCGTTCATCCCGGCGATCGAGAGCCGGAGAGAATTCTTCCGCTCGATGGGGGCGACTGCGACGGATCACGCGGTCGTCGAGCCATATACGGAGCGTCTCACCAACAGGGCGGCCGAATCCATTTTCCGGCGTGCGCTCGCGGGCGACGTGAATCCCGCCGAGGAGCGGCGGTTCGAGGCGCACATGCTTATGGAGTCCGCGCGCATGTCCGTCGAGGATGGGATGGTGATGCAGCTCCATCCAGGAGCGCTGCGCGATCACAACGAGAGCGTCTCGGCGAAGTTCGGCGCCGACAAGGGCGCCGACATTCCCGTCGCGACGGAGTACACACGAAATCTTCGCGCGCTGCTCAACGCGCACGGCAACGACCCGCGTCTTACGCTCGTGATCTTCACGCTCGACGAGACGACGTACGCGCGCGAGCTCGCGCCGATCGCGGGGCACTATCCGGCGGTGCGGCTCGGTCCCCCCTGGTGGTTCAACGATTCGATCGAAGGGATGACGCGCTTCCGGCAGATGACGACGGAGACGGGCGGCATCTACAACACCGCCGGGTTCAACGACGATACGCGTGCATTCTGCTCGATCGCGGCGCGGCACGATCTCGCCCGCCGCGTGGATGCGAACTGGCTCGGAGGACTGGTCGCGAAGCATTTGATCGACATGAACGACGCGCGGGAGATGGGACGCGCGCTCGCGTACGATCTGGCGAAGGAGACGTACAAGCTGTGACCGTCGCCGAGCGAATGAAGACGGAAGAGAAACGGACCGTGCCGAACGCGATCCGCATTCATCCGTCGGACAATGTGGCGGTCGCGCTTGCGACCATCGTCGCGGGTTCAGTTGTGGGTGCCGGTGGCGCGAAGGTCGAAGCGCGCGCGGAGATTCCTCGCGGACACAAGATCGCGCTCGCGCGGGTGAGCGCCGGAGATCCGGTGATCAAGTACGGGTTCCCGATCGGGAACGCGACGCAGGATATTCTCCCCGGAGACTGGGTGCATTCGCACAACCTCGCGACGGGTTTGTCGGGAACGATCGAGTATGAGTACAGGCCGGCGAAGGCAGGGAGTGGCGAGGTAGCACGCGGGACTCAAAATCCCGTGGGCGGCAGAGCGAAGTCGCCGACGTTCATGGGTTACCGCCGCGCCGACGGCCGCGTCGGAACGCGCAACGAGGTGTGGATCCTCAACACCGTCGGATGCGTCAATCACGCCGCGGAGCGAATCGCGAAAGGCGCGGCGGAGAAGATCGGGAATGAAGTGGATGGCGCTTACGCCTTCTCGCATCCGTACGGCTGCAGCCAGCTCGGCGACGATCTCCGGAACACGCAGAGCGTTCTCGCCGGGCTGATGCGTCATCCGAATGCGGGCGGCATTCTCGTTCTCGGACTCGGCTGTGAGAGCAATCAGATGGACGATCTGCTCGCGCGCGCGGGTGACATCGACCGGAGCCGTCTCAAGTTCTTCAACTCGCAGGACGTCATGGACGAGATCGCCGAAGGCGGGTCGGTGCTCGGCAGTCTCATCGAGCGGATGAAGAGCGACAAACGGGAACAGTGTCCGGCGTCGGAGCTCGTCATCGGCAACAAGTGCGGCGGGTCGGACGGACTGAGCGGAATCACCGCGAACCCGCTCGTCGGACGGATCGCCGATCGGATCACGTCACTCGGCGGCGGCGCCATTCTCACGGAGGTACCGGAGATGTTCGGCGCCGAGCAAGTTCTTATGGCGCGCGCGGCGAATGAGAAGGTGTTCAGCGACCTCGTCGGGATGATCAACCGGTTCAAGGAATATTTCACCAGTCACGGGCAGCCGATTTACGAGAATCCGTCGCCGGGGAATATTGTTGGCGGGCTGACAACGCTCGAGGAGAAATCACTCGGCGCGATTCAGAAAGGCGGTCAGGCGACGGTGACGGGCGTGCTGCGGTATGGCGAGCAGGCGCCGAAGAGCGGACTGTCGCTGCTCGAGTCGCCGGGGAACGATGGCGTGTCGTCGACGGCGATGACGGTGAGTGGCGCGACGCTGCTGCTGTTCACGACCGGGCGGGGGACACCGCTCGGATTCCCGGTGCCGACGATCAAGGTGTCTTCGAATTCGGCGATCGCAGAGAAGAAGCCGCACTGGATCGACTTCAACGCCGGCGCGGTGCTCGATGGTACGGCGACGGAGGATCAGCTGACGGATGGGCTGTTCGATCTCGCGCTCGACGTCGCGTCGGGGAAGAAGAAAGCGCGCAACGAGGAGAACGGCTACCGCGAGATCGCGATCTGGAAGGAAGGGGTGACGCTCTGATGGTGGACCGTCCGGTGTTGAACGCGGGATTGGTGCGCGCCGGACGCGATGTGTCATCCGGCGTGAAGCTGCCCGATGCGCGGATGCTCGAGCTGCCGGAGAAGGCGATTCAATTCGGAACGGGTGCGCTCCTTCGCGGACTCATCGGACATCTTCTCGACGAGTCGAATGCCGCGGGGAGGTTCAACGGCCGAGTCGTGGCGATCGGGTCTACGGGGAGCGGGCGGGACGATCTGATCAACTCGCAGGACGGGCTGTTCACTCTTCTCAGCGAAGGGTTGGAGAAGGGGAAGGCGGTTCGTGAGTACAGAGTGGTCTCGTCGCTGAGCCGCGCATTGTCGGCGGTCAATCAATGGGACGAGGTGCTGGCGCTGGCGCGGAATCCGGATATCGAGGTGATCTTCTCGAACACGACGGAAGTCGGGATCGCGCTCGATCCCTCCGACGCGGCGGGACTCACGCCGCCGAGATCATTTCCGGCGAAGCTGGCACGGTTTCTTTTCGAGAGGGCGAAGGCGTTCGGGTATGATGAATCGAAGGGCGTGGTCGTTCTGCCGAGCGAGCTGATCGAGAGGAATGGAGAAGTTCTTCGCGACCTCGTGCTGAAGGTCGCCGCCGAGTGGGATTTCGGCTTGAAGTTTGTTGCGTGGCTCGAGAGAAGTGTGAGCTTCGGCAATACGCTGGTGGACAGGATCGTTTCCGGAACGCCGGCGCCCGGACGAGTGGGAGAGATCGAGGAAGATCTCGAATTTCGCGACGAGCTCGTGACGGTGTGTGAGCCCTTCCGGATGTTCGCGATCGAGGGCGATGCGCGCGTGCGCGCGTGGGTCGAAAGAGTTTCCGCCGACCCGGGCATGTTCGCCACCGATGACATTGGACCGTATCGTGAGCGGAAGGTACGGATTCTGAACGGCGGGCACACGGCGATGGTTCCGGTCGCGCTGCTCGCCGGATGCGAGACGGTGCACGACGCGATGAGCGACGAGCAGATCGGCGCGTTCGTGCGTAGTGCAATTCTGGATGAGATACTTCCGACGCTGCGAGTCCCCGACGGCGAGAAGTTCGCGCGCGAGACGCTCGAGCGGTTCGCGAATCCATTCATCGGACATGCGCTGATGGACATCACGCTTCACGGGACGGCGAAGATGAAGGTGCGGGTCGTGCCGTCGATACTCGCCTATGCAGAGAGGGAAGGTCGGGCGCCGGCGGGTTTGACGTTCGGTTTCGCGGCGTATCTCGTTTTCATGCGCGGAGAGATTCAGGAAGCGAGAGCGGCCGCGCACATGCCGGTTCCGATGGACGGCGCCGCTCGGCGAATCGGCGACGCGTGGCGCGCCGCGGGGAAATCCAGGGACAAAATCGCCGCGATGGTTCGCGATCTCTGCGCGGACTCAGAGCGGTGGGGCGCGGATCTCACCGCAGTTCCAGGGTTCGCACAGACGGTCGCAGATTACGTGACCGCGATTCTCCGCAGCGGCGTGCGGAGCGGGCTACAGACGGAGCTGGGCGGAAAGCTGGAGTCGGCCCTCCGATGACAGTGCTCGCGACGCTGCGACGAGTCGGGCTCAACGCGGTGATCGTCATAGACGACGCGAAGGATGCGGTTCCGATGGCGCGCGCACTTCTCGATGGCGGACTGCCGTGCATCGAGATCACGATGCGGACGCCGGCGGCGCTTGAGGCGATCAAGCGAATTGCCGCCGAATGTCCCGACGCGATCGTCGGCGCAGGAACGGTTCTCACGCCAGACAATGCGCGTGACGCGCGGGCGGCGGGAGCGCAGTTCATGGTATCGCCCGGATTCAACCCGGAGATGGTTGACTACTCGATCGAAAACGGGATTCCGGTTTTCCCCGGTGTTGCCACTCCGTCGGAGATCGAGGCGGCGCTGAGACACGGACTCTCCGCTCTCAAGGTCTTCCCGAGCGAAGCGCTGGGCGGGGTGAATTATCTCAAGGCGATCGCGGGTCCGTTCGGAAAGCTGGAGTTTCTACCGTCGGGGGGAATCAGCGCCGGAAACCTGGCAGATTATCTCGCGTATGAGAGGGTCGTCGCGTGCGGCGGCTCGTGGATGGCCCCTCAGTCTCTCATCAAGTCCGGGCAGTTCGACCGCATTCGCGAAGAAACGGCGAAGGCCGTCGCGATTGCGCAAACGGTGAAAAGGAAAACCCAATGACGCGAGTAGTCACATTCGGCGAGATAATGCTGCGTCTCAAGCCGCCCGGTTTCGAGCGGCTCTTTCAGTCTTCGCACCTCGAGTCGTCGTTCGGGGGCGCGGAAGCGAACGTCGCCGTGTCACTCGTGCAATTCGGGATCCCGGCGCGTTTCGTCACCGCGCTCCCGTCGAATTCCATCGGAGACGCAGCGGTGCGCGAGGTCGCGGGGTTCGGTGTTGACACGTCGTTCATTCGCCGAGCCGGGGAGAGGGTTGGAGTTTACTTCCTGGAGACCGGCGCGAATCAACGGCCGTCGAAAGTCACCTACGATCGCGCGGGCTCTTCGATCGCTACCGCGAAATCGGGAGACTTCGACTGGGACGCGATCTTCAAGGGCGCGACCTGGTTTCACGTCAGCGGAGTGACGCCGGCGATCAGCGCCGATGCCGCCGCGCTCACACTGGAAGCGGTGAAGGCGGCGCGCGCGAAAGGCATCACCGTCTCCTGCGACTACAACTACCGGAAGAATCTCTGGAAGTACGGGAAGAAACCCCCGGACGTGATGGGCGAGATAGTTAACAACGTTAACATCGGCATCGCCAACGAAGAGGACTGCGAGAAAGCGCTCGGCATCACCTGCTCCGGGTCGCACGCGAAAGGATCGAAGCACGATCATTACCGGGAGATCGCGGACAAAGTTCTCGCCCGGTTTCCGAATCTCGAGAAGCAGGTCATCACTCTCCGCGAGAGCCGAAGCGCGGACAACAACGGATGGTCGGCGGTGCTGCACGACGGCAAGGAGATGTTCACCAGTAGATCGTACGAGATAACGGACATCGTGGATCGCGTCGGCGCGGGAGATTCATTCGCGGCGGGTCTCATCTACGGACTGATCACGTACAAGGATGATCGAAAAGCGCTCGAGTTCGCGACTGCCACGTCCTGTCTCAAGCATTCGATTCCCGGCGATTTCAATCGCGTTAACGTCGCCGAAGTGGAAGCGCTGATGGGCGGAGAGGGGAGCGGCCGTGTCCAGCGGTGAGGTGATTACGACGTCCGCACCGAGGAAGTTCTCGGGCTACCGATGGGTGATTTGCGCGCTGCTCTTTTTCGCGACGACGCTCAGCTACATGGACCGCCAGGTGCTCGGCATTCTCGCGCCGACATTGCAGCGGGAGATCGGGTGGACCGAGTCGCAGTACGGGGCGATCATCTCCTGGTTCACGCTTGCGTACGCGATCGGATATCTGTTTGCCGGAAGATTGATGGACGCGGTCGGAACGCGGATGGGATTCGCGATCTCGGTCGTCATCCGCAGTCTTGCGTCGATCGGCAATGCGCTCGTCCGCACGGTGAGCGGGTTCGGCATCGCGCGCTTCGCGCTCGGCATCGGCGAGTCCGGAAATTTCCCGGCGTCGATAAAGGTCGTCGCCGAGTGGTTCCCGGTGAAGGAGCGGGCCTTCGCGACGGGAATTTTCAACGCCGGCTCGAACATCGGCGCGATCGTCGCTCCGCTCGTCGTTCCGTTCATCGCGCTCACGTGGGGATGGCCCGCTGCGTTCGTCGCGGTTGGCCTGCTCGGCTTTGTGTGGCTTCTCTTCTGGATTCCGGTCTACCACAAGCCAAGAGAGCATCCGCGGGTATCAGCGGGTGAGCTGGCGCACATCGAGAGCGATCCGCCGGAATCGGCGGCACGCATCAAGTGGACGGCGCTGCTCAGGCACCGGCAGACGTGGGCGTTCGCGATCGGAAAGTTCATGACCGATCCGATCTGGTGGTTCTATCTCTACTGGCTGCCCAAGTTTCTCGACGCGCGCTACGGGATCAAGCTCGGCGCGATCGCCCTGCCGCTGATCGTGATCTACGTGATGGCGGACGTCGGCTCGATCGGCGGCGGATACATGTCGGGCAAGCTGATCAAACGAGGATGGAGCGTGAACGCCGCGCGGAAGACGACGATGCTCGTCGCCGCGGTAGCGATTCTGCCGACGATGTTCGCGCAGGCGGCGAATGGATTGTGGCTGAGCGTCCTGATCGTCGGTGTCGCCGCCTCCGCGCACCAATGGTGGTCGGCGAACATCTTCACGCTGGCGAGCGACATGGTCCCGCGCGGCGCGCTCGGATCCGTCGTCGGCATCGGCGGATTCTTCGGCGCGATGGGTGGCTTTCTCTTTCAGCGGATCACCGGGTGGGTGCTTCAGGCGAACGGGAGTAACTACACGCCGATCTTCATCGTGTGTGGCACGGCCTATGTGATCGCGCTGCTCATCATGCATCTCCTCGTTCCTCGGCTCGAGCCGGTGAAGTTCAGCGAGGGCGAGCTTGCGTAGACTTGCAGCGCGTGTGATGGCGTGCGCGACGTTAGCGCAGGCGCCTCGGCCGGTGGGAGGGCCGACGAATCCAATGGATTCGATCGGCAAGCTGCCGGCGGCGCGCGCGGAGCATGACACGCTCCCGATGCTAACCGACGCGCGGATCGATTCGCTTCCCGCGAGCCAGCGCGACGCGTGGAAGGCGTATATAGGGCGGTCGCGCGCGCAGAGAGCGATCGACACGGCGTCGATGGCCGCAGAGCTCGCAAGTGTCGGCAGAAAGGAGATGGAGCGCGCGCCTTACTCGTCCGCTTTCGAGATCACGGGGGCGATGACGCAGGCGTGGTTCGCGACCGACACCGCGCGACGAATCGCGGAACACATTCTGACTTTCCAGGCGCCGAACGGCGGGTGGTCGAAGCATGTCGACTTCGCGCTGCCAAGGCGCGCGGGCGAGAGCTATTTCAGCGAGAGCGCGCAGTGGCAGTGGATATCGACGATCGACAACAGCGCGACGACGGCAGAGATGCGCTTTCTCGCGCTCGAGGATGCGGCGCACCCCGATGCGAGATACGGCGCGGCCTTTCGCCGGGGGGTGGACTATCTGCTCGCGTCGCAGTCACCGAACGGATGCTGGCCGCAGGTGTGGCCGCTCGCCGGAAGCTATCACGATGCGGCAACCTTCAATGACGATGCGACGACGCATGCGCTCGAGATGCTGAGGGATGTCGCCGGCGGAAAATATTCGTATCCGTCGGGAGAGCAGAGAACGCTGGCGCAGCGCGCGGTCGACGGCGGTGTTGCGTGTCTCGTGCGCTCGCAGTATCGCGACCATGGAGTGCTCACCGTTTGGGGACAGCAGCACGATCCGCTCACGCTGCAGCCGACGAGCGCGCGCAGTTATGAGCTGACATCGCTCACCGCCCAGGAGAGCGCGA
>WNGF01021292.1_pt1 | contig 10103 bp, 6 predicted proteins | sample 5400641 | NCBI WGS metagenome assembly WNGF01 (sample SAMN13153371, study PRJNA577476) | soil metagenome | isolation source: 80 cm soil or saprolite under grassland replicate 2 | place: USA:California | collected 2016-06-15
AAGAGGCGCTGGTGTTAGGTATGGATATCAAGGACAAATACGGCGATTACGGTCTTGTCGGGGTTTCCATTCTGAAAAAAGAGGACAAGACCTGCGTCATTGACACGCTGCTAATGAGCTGTCGGGTGTTGGGCCGCGGAGCCGAAGATACGTTCATCGCCAAGCTCGCCGAAGCTGCCAAGACGCTCGATTGCGATGAAATGCGTGGAAAGTATATCCCAACTGGCAAGAATGCGATGGTGAAGGACCTGTATCAACGGTTCAACTTCAGCCACGACTCCAAAACCAATGACTGGATTGTGCATTTATCAAAAGCGCCCAAAACGCCAGAGCATATCGATGCCGTGCTGCGTCTGCAGTCCAGTAACACGTTTACCCCAGTTTCCGATACAACAGCTTCGCTCGCTTTTTGCTGGTAAGAAATGTGATGAAAGACATCCTCAGCGATCTCAGATTCAACCATATTGCCCTTGCGGTCAGGCAGGATCAGGAGACTCTGGTGATGCTGGAATCTCTCGGCTACAGCATCGGCGATCGCATCTACGATCCGCTACAGAATGTCTATGTTCGCCTTTGCACCGCCCCAGAGCGTCCGAGTCTCGAAGTCATACTGCCGGGGAATCAAGGGAAGTCCCCCATCGATCCCATCATCTCGAAATACGACGAGGTCATTTATCACACCTGCTATGAAACGCCCGATCTCGCAAAGACGCTAGACTGTATCCAAAATGCCGGTTTGCGCTGCATGCCGCTGAGTGATCGAAAACCAGCGGTGCTGTTCAGCGGCAGGCATGTGTCTTTTTACAAGATATTCGGGTGGGGAATCATCGAACTGCTGGAATGCAGGTGATACGCCGGGCGCGGATCATAACAGGACTTGAGTGCTGTCAGTCTGCTTAGCTTTATTGCTGACCGCGCCCTTCATGGTTGTTCACTCAGCGCAAGTGTGTTTTGGGATGCCGTCCACCTGACGTCTACTCGGCTTGCCTTTTTTTCTCCTCCTGCTCTACAGCTTTAACCTGCTAGCCGGATTGAATGGCCAAAGTCGACGTCATTTTCCGGTCCTTCGACTTTTCGCGCGTTGAGCAAAATTTTTTACACGAATTTTGATGAGTGAGCCTATGCTTATGAGTGTCGGCCGAGTCCGCTTACTGCTGCTTCTTATGTGCGTTTCTGTGGTGCTGTGGATTACCTTTGGTAAGCTAATCGTGCCGCCGCTCATTGAAAGCGCTTACCGCGGAGACAGTCTGCCGGTCTTCAACGGCCTGATTCAGGGTCAGCACGTGAATCCTCTCGGCTATTATCTAGAAAAGTGGGACACGATTGCGAGCCGCTGCCTCATTGGCCTTCTCATATTCTGGCCCGTGGCCCTGTTAGTAAGTAGTCGGGCATTTTTTAGGAGGTTCGTGGGGGAAGCGACGCCCGGATCACTCGGCGCGATCAGAATGTGGACCTGTGCAGTACTTCTCCTGATGACAGTTTTGGAGGATTTGCCCAGCATCGCCTTGCTCCCAGTGGAGGCTCGCAACCCGCAGGGAATGCTCGAATATTTTTATCGGTTGCCCATCGGTTTCGACAGATTCGTTACGAGCGAGAAGAGCCTCGGGGCCTTCCAACTCTTGACCGAGCTGCTGTTGGTTCTGGGGCTGGTCGGGTGGCGAACGCGCATCGTGATCCCTTTGGCTGCATTTTGTCACTTTTTACTTCTCGGGATTCTCATAGATCACAGTTTCTTTTGGCACCAAAACCTAGTGCTGTTGTACGTGATGTTAGTGCTATGTTTCACTCCTTGCGGCGATGGGTGGTCAGTTGATCACTTGTTGAAGATTTACCAGGGTAAAGCGGTGCCGTCGGCCGACCGTACCTCTGCGGTATACGGCTGGTCACGGTATGCTTGTTGGGTAATGATTGCATTCCCGTACCTCGCCAATGGTCTGAGCAAGCTCGAGGATGGGGGGCTTTTCTGGTGGGACCCCACCAACATGAGGAGTATGCTGTATGGAGATACTCTAAAACCTAGGGAGTTCGACTGGGCCTTATCCTTGCACCTCGAATCGGCTCCTGACATCCTGTTCGCCGTTTTGGGTATCGTCGCCCTTGTCACCGAACTATCTTTTGTATTGGTGCTATTCTCGCGCGTCGCTCGGCGAATATTACCTGTCGCCGCAATCATGATGCACGTCGGTATCTTTCTCTTGCAAAGAATCCTGTTCCTCGACCTTATTCTATTGCAGCCCGTGTTTTTTGATTTCACTCGAGTTCGCAAAGCGATCGCCCGCCGGCTTCTCGCGAGTCGCGGCCCTTTGCAAGTCCTGTATGATGGGCTGTGCCCGTTCTGCCGTCGCACGGTTCGTTTGCTAAATCACCTTGACCTCTTCAGCCGGCTCGAGTTTCTCGACTTCCGGCGCTTAGACCTAAATGAGTACAATCGCAGTCACATGCTCAAACTAGCGGTAGAGGATGTGGAAGAGGAGATGTATGTCATATCGCAAGGAAAGGCTTGCCGGGGGTTTTACGGCTACCGGCGAATAGCATTAGTGCTGCCAGTGTTCTGGCCTCTGGTACCGTGGTTATTTTTACCGGGAATCTCCTCGTTAGGCGCGCTCGTCTATCGCTTGATCGCCCGTAATCGTCTGAAGCTTTTGTGGTGCGATTCCCATTGCCCAGCACAGCCTTCGGAACGAAGTGAGCCAATTGTTGTAACTGCAAGCAATCGCGCTAAGCGAGACCCCGGTTATGCTTTATTGGTGTCCGGAATAACGGTGGTAGCACTGCTCTGTTGGTTCTATCGCATCGAGTTTTATCCGTTTACCTCATGGCATCTTTACTCGGGGTTAAACACTACGGGGAAGGTTGAATATTATAAGGTGCTGGCCCGTTATGAATCTGGCACAACGTCCCCGGCGCGTCTCGAAGACGGCATCGGAGCGCTGGCACTCGACGGCCGCTACTCACCGTTCCTCGACCAGTGCTTCGGTGAACCTAGTGAGATAGATTCTTGCAAAAAGTTCCTGAGTGCCGAGGCTTCTGCCTACAACGCTCGTCGCCGCGGAAAGATCACTCATTACGAGATACAGCAATGGATTTGGGATTTCCGCGCCAATCCCTTCGACCCACAGCGTGGGAATTTGGTGAAGCGGTTTATCCATCAAACAAGTTAATACCCCGCAGTCTAAGGAACCCCGTAACGACAATCCGGTACTGCAGTCAATGTATAAGGCGGGTGGCGAAGCCCAGTGCACCTTAGTCGATGTTGATCTCAATTTAAACTCGAAATCCGCAGCCCAATGAATGACATCGCAATTCAAGTAGAGAATCTCTCCAAGCAGTACAAGATTGGAGTGAGGAAGCGTCATGACACCCTGCGTGACCAGCTTATGGGCGGCCTGAGGTCGATGTTTTCGCGAAATGGCGCTGCTTCTGAGCGTGACGATATCTTTTGGGCGCTAAGAGATGTGTCTCTTGAGATCAAACGAAGCGAGGTTGTCGGCATCATTGGCCGCAATGGCGCCGGCAAAAGCACCCTACTGAAGATTCTCTCCCGCATCACTGAGCCGACGCAAGGCGAAGCAAAGATCCATGGGCGAGTAGCATCTCTTTTAGAGGTGGGTACCGGATTTCACGCGGAACTGACTGGACGGGAGAACATATATTTAAATGGATCTATTTTGGGCATGAAGAGGGTAGAGATCGAGCGTAAGTTCGATGAGATCGTAGACTTCTCCGGGATAGAAAAGTTCATCGATACCCCCGTTAAGCATTATTCCAGCGGAATGTACGTGCGGCTGGCGTTCGCTGTCGCTGCCCATCTGGAGCCGGAAATCCTAATCATAGACGAAGTGCTGTCTGTTGGCGATGCTGCCTTCCAGAAGAAATGCCTGGCGAAAAGTAGCCGAGGGATCGCCACGAACGGTTGTGGAACAGTATCTTTCTGACGTTTCATTGGGCACTCCAGCCGCCTTGGGGGAGCGTAAAGATCGTCAAGGAACTGGGGAGATACAGTTTTCGGAGGTCTCAACTCTTGATTTGAAGGGCCGCCCCATTGACGTTGCCCTATCAGGGCAGGACATCAACATTCTTTTGTCGTACCAGTCACCTTTCGACAGACCAATCTCGCGCCTTGATGTTCACATCACGTTTTATACAAGTTTGGGCCAATTCATGTTTAACTGCTCAAGCGAAGGCAGCGGTCACCCGTTCGATGTTCTCCCTCCAAACGGACAGGTCGTTTGTCACATACCGGAATTGCCCTTGGCCCCGGGGCGATACGTCTTCACACTATTCTCGACAATCGGAGGTGTGATCGCCGATTGGATACAAGAGGCAGGCTGTCTGCAAGTTGGCGCAGGCGACTACTTCGGCACCGGCCAATTAAGGACACACGAAGAGGGTTTCCTGGTCAAACACAAGTGGGCTGTTTGTCTCCCCAATGCTGAGATATCGCCCATACACGATCGCTTATGAAATTCTTGATCCTGAACGCGGATTATCCTCAGTTCCTGCACTCGCACTACACTCGGCACCAGGGGCTGGAAGACAAATCGTATGCGGAACAAATGCGCATGCGTATTGAGAGCCTGTTTGGTGGGCCATACCACTACTCTGTCAATCTGGAGAAACTAGGTCACGAGGCGAAAGACATCTACCTCAACAACGAATATATGCAGAAGGCCTGGGCACGGGAGCACGGGTTTCATGTGAATGGGGACTGCCGATGGGAGTTTCGCCTGAGAAGAGGTATCGTGCCCTGGATTTCTAAAAACAAGGAGCAACGTTGGGTGTATGACATCTTAGCTGCGCAGATTAGATACTATAAACCGGATGTCCTGCTCAATCAGGCGATGGACACTCTCAGAAACGATTTTCTTGAGGAGATTAAGCCTCATGTGCGACTGTTGGTGGGCCAAATTGCAGCTCCCCTACCGCAAAGCGGAAACTGGAGTATTTACGATTTGGTTATCTCATCGTTGCCTAATCTGGTCACATATTTTCGGAGCATCGATGTGCCCAGCGAACTGAACCGATTGGGCTTTGAGCCAGCCGTGTTGTCCAAATTAAGCCGCGGGCAGTCAGATATCGATGTGTCTTTTGTGGGGAGCTTGCATCCCGCGCATCAAACCAGAATCGCGTGGTTGGAGTACCTTTGCTCGCAGGTTGAGACAAAAGTTTGGGCGAACGGAATCGACCGATTGCCCGACAACTCTCCGATTCGGTCTCGACACGTAGGGACCGCATGGGGTGTTGAGATGTACCAGATTTTTCACACGTCGAAGATGACTTTGAATCATCATATTGGAATGGCTGGCCCATACGCGAACAATTCTCGTCTCTATGAGGCTACAGGTGTGGGGACACTTTTGGTGACTGATTGGAAGGAGGACCTACACGAGATATTCACACCGGGCAAGGAAGTGGTTGCTTACCGAAGCCCTGAGGAGTGCGTTGAGCTTATCCAATATTACCTCAGACACGAGGGGGAGCGGAACGCGATTGCGCAGGCGGGTCAGAAGCGCACGTTGGCCGACCATACCTATTATCAGCGAACGCAGGAGCTTGCGGATATTGTCTCCAATTACATCTGATCGTGTACGTCTGAGCAAGCTGCAAAGCCGAATGCTCGGACGAATTTTTAAAGAGTTTGCCAAAACCTGTTTTCGCTCGGTCCCGTCCGTAAAGAAGCGGCAAGCGTTTCGCGCACCGATACCGAATCTTCTACTCCAACGCTCCGCACGATCAGCGGTGCAGCGCCAATTAACTCGAACGTTTAGTTAGTTCTCCTGAAAAACTCCGTTCGCCCTTCGACAATGCTCAGGACGAACGGAAGGAAAGCCAAAACAAAAGAAGTTTTCCCGTTCATGCTGAGCTCCGTCGAAGCATTCCCGCGCTTTTTCCGTGAGAACTAGTTAACGTTCGACGGAAAGCTTTGCATAAAACTTTAAACGCAGAAAACAGTTGAGAAGCCATGGCGGCCAAACCTGAGCCTCAGCAGTCTTTTTCTTTGCCACTGGAGAATGCGTCGCATGCGGGCGCAACTCGTCCGCGGCAGTACACCGAGCTGTTTCTGATCAGCTTCGCCATCCTTTTTTTCGAGCTGGCCTGCATTCGGTGGTTTGCCAGCTCGGTTATTTTTTTGACGTTTTTCACCAACATCGTGCTGTTGGCGTGCTTCCTAGGCATGTCGGTGGGGCTATTGGCGACGGCGCGACAGACAGAGCTGATCCGCACCGTCGTTCCGCTGTGGGCGATAGCTGTGATCCTGGCGATGGGCATCCTGTGGACCTACAACCGCTTCGGGCTAATGATCGACGTTGGCGGCCAGCGCTCGCCGCAGCAAATCTATTTCGGCACCGAGTACCGTCCGGCTGATCCCTCGCAGTTCGTCATCCCCATCGAGGTGATCGCGGGCCTGTTCTTCGTGCTGATCGGTCTGATGTTCGTCGGGCTCGGACAGGCGATGGGCCGGCGGTTCGAGGCGATCCCCAACCGGGTGGCGGCCTATACGACGGACATCGCTGGCAGCCTGGCCGGCATCATCGTCTTCGCTGTTGCCTCCTACTTCCAGACCACCCCGCTCTTGTGGTTCGGCGTTTGCCTCGCCGTCGTGTTCTACCTGATCCGACGACCGACGCTGTGGCAGGTGTTGTGCGCGTTGATCGGAATGTGCGTCATCACGATGAGCGGCTACAGTACGTGCAACGATGCATCAATAAGAGGCTGTCTCTCATCGGCGCTGTCCGTAGTCACGATGGGTGCCTATGGTACCCGCGAGGGGACGGGTGTATTCACGTTTTGGTCCCCTTACTACCGGATCCGCTATGACTCGGAGAAGGGCGACATCAACACCAACAATATCGGCCACCAGCAGATGGTACTCGTACGCCGCACGGGGCCCGCGTACCTGCTGCCGCACCAACTTAACAATGCAGCGGGTGCAAGGCAGTTCGAGGACGTGCTGATCATTGGGGCCGGCTCTGGCAACGACGTATCAGCGGCGCTACAGTCTGGAGCCAGGCGCGTTGACGCCGTCGAGATTGACCCCGTCATCCAGGCTATCGGCGGCCGCGATCACCCCGAAAAGCCCTACGACGACCCCCGTGTTACGGTACACCTGGACGACGGCCGCAGCTTTGTACGCCGTACTGACAGGAAGTATGACCTGGTTGTCTACGCCTTGGTCGACTCGTTGGTGCTGCACTCGGGCTACTCCAGCCTGCGGCTGGAGAGCTTTCTATTCACAGAAGACGCGTTTGAGGACGTGCGGCGAGTGCTGAAGCCGGGGGGCGTGTTCGCGATGTATAACTACTACCGCCAAGGCTGGGTCGTCGGCCGCCTTGACAAGATGGCCGAGAAGGTCTTCGGCAACAAGCCCATCGTCATTTCCATGCCGTATCAGAAGCAGATCACTTCCGCCGACAGCCAGCGCGGCCACATCACCTTCCTGCTGGTTGGCGAGAAGGGCGCGGCGGTCGTGGAGGCGATTCGCGGCATGCTGGGGGGCGAGGTCATCTCAGGGGGCGGCCCCTGGAGGAAACGCGGCGTAGGAATGGCCGACGTACAGACTGCGGGTATTGACCGCCTGCCTACCGACGACTGGCCGTTCCTGTACCTGCGCCAGGCGGCAGTCCCCGCGCTCAATGTCCGCGGAATCGTCATCATCGCAATATTGTCAGCGGGGCTGCTGCTGGCGTTCGCGCCGGTACGTACGTTCCGGCTCAACGGTCAGATGTTTTTCCTCGGCGCTGGCTTCATGCTGCTGGAGACCAAGGGTGTCGTGCACATGGCCCTTCTGTTCGGCTCGACCTGGGTAGTCAACTCCGTCGTCTTCGCTGCCATTCTCGTGATGATTCTGTTCAGCAACCTCTTCGTGCTGACATGCAGCTTGCGGCGGTTGTGGCCGTTCTATGCGCTGCTGACCGCGGCATTGCTTGTCAACGCGCTAGTGCCAATGAGTTATTTTTTGTCGCTACCAGGGGCGGGTAAGGTGCTCGCCTCGTGCGTTGTGGTGTTCGTGCCGATCTTTTTCGGCGGCGTGATTTTCGCCACCGCCTTCCGCAATAGCCGCCAACCCGACCTGGATTTTGGCTCGAATGTCGCGGGGGTGATCCTTGGCGGTGTGAGCGAATATGTTTCGCTGCTACTGGGATTTAACCACCTGCTACTGATAGCGGTGGGGTTTTATCTGCTATCAGCAATGCTCCGGCCAGGAAGGAATCTATCTTGCGCCATTGCCTAGGGCTGATCTGTACATCGACCGCGGAATACCGGTTACTCCGTCGCCGGTGATCTCGGCCGCGGTCGGCGCCGAGGCATTCCACACCCCCCTAACGTTTTATCAGACCAACCGTCACGTCTATGAAGTCCTTTTCTGCCGAACTATTTTGTGCACAACGTCTTGACGTATCCCTAAATAAAATCGTCTTTTCTGGGCTGATCGCTGCTTTTCTCTTTCTTGTAATCCCGTTTGTTTTTTATGCCACAGTGAGAATTGGCTATGCGCCTGCTATTGATTACAACGAGGGATTCAATGTCGTTCACACATCACGTTTCCTTAGCGGCGAGCCCTTGTATCTCCCGGTTACCGACTTTCCATTGACGCCGGTCAATTATCCTCCTCTATCTTTCCTCATCATCGGTGGATTTAGTTATTTTACCGGGTCGATTCTCATCACCGGCAGAGTAGTTGCGCTTGTTTCGTTGCTAGTCGTGAGCTACTTGATCTTTAAGACTGTCGATAACTTTACATCTGAAAAACACGCGGCCTTAGTAGCAGCACTCCTATGGCTTGCATTAGTAGTACACGCGGCAGGGCATTATGTTGGAATGGATGATCCACAATTATTGGCACATGTTTTTTCTGTAGGGGCGCTTTGCCTGTACTCGAGATGGATTGATAACCTTTCCGCTCAAAAGCTCTGTGTTTTAGCCTTCCTCTGCTGCATTGCATTGTTCATCAAACATCTGTTAATCGCCGTACCGATTTCGCTCGCAGTGGCACTTTTCATCACCAATAGAAGGGCCTTTTGGACTTTTGCACTAGCAGGAATCGTTATCTGCGCCGCTATGCTTTTTGGAAGTTGGTCATATGGAGGCGAACATCTTTTTTCTAATTTCCTGGACCTGAATCGTCCGGTGTCACTCGACCAGTTTATTGGTTTCATGACGACGATATTTTTGGACCGGTTTGGCTGTGTATTTTTTGTACCTTATGTTGTGCTCCTGTTTTTGAGCTCTAAAAGATGGCTTTCGGTCCTCGTATACTTCCCCGTCTCGTTTGTCCTGGGCGCTTACGCATGTCGTGGTATCGGTGTTGACTTCAATGCTTGGTTTGATTTTTTTATAGCCACCGCCATGATGTTTGGATTGTTTGCTGTTCACACATCTGACATGCGAGAGGTTTTTGGACCCTTCGGCAGCAACGACCGGATCATTCCACGCCACTGGTTAACACCGGTAGCGGTATCCCTGATTCTATTTGGCGTATTAACAAACGAGTTTATCGTGCCTCGCTTGTTGGTGTCACATGCGTTCTTACAAGACCTGATAACGTCAAACATGCGGCTGCTACAGGCGATTCTTCTACTAAGTGGCTTAACCTTATTGCTTGCAGGCAGGCAGATTGCTGCTAATCTCAAGCCCATCCGGCTGCTGTTGTTTTATGCGATTTTGACGTCTAGCCTGTTGCCCTTTTCCAGTAGTCGCAGCACCGACGTGGAACAGGTATTCCGGCACGATCAACTTGACCGGCTGGAGAAGACGTACCAACAAGATGTTCAGCTTTTACGCGCGATTCCCGGCCCCGCACTGTTTGAGGACGCTCTTTTAGGATTCGACTCAGGCAAGAAGTATTTGTTAGACCCTTTCAATACAGCGCAGAACATGGTTAACGGCAGGATACCTGAGCAGCTTTTAACGAGCCGCATCCGTGACAAGTATTTCAGCGTTATTGTTCTTAATCTCGGCACTCAAAAGACACTGCCGAAGCTTAGGACTTTATACCTCGATTCTGTGAAACCGAAGACTACAATAAGAGAACGGTGGACGGACAATACCCTCCAGGCGATCACGGCGAATTATGAGCTAGTGAATCTCAAACGTCCCAGTCG
>WNGF01011021.1_pt1 | contig 10099 bp, 10 predicted proteins | sample 5400641 | NCBI WGS metagenome assembly WNGF01 (sample SAMN13153371, study PRJNA577476) | soil metagenome | isolation source: 80 cm soil or saprolite under grassland replicate 2 | place: USA:California | collected 2016-06-15
CGCGGATGGCCAGGGCTTGCATCAGATCTTGATGACCCGGACACCGGGCATGGCGTCGTAGTCGAAGTCCTGCGTCACGACCGGAACGCCGTGCACGATCGCGGTGGCCGCGATCCAGGTATCGTTCACCGGCGCCCTGCGCCCGGCCGCGCGGAGCCGGGACACCAGCAAGGCCCAGGCCTCCGACACTGCCTCGTCCACGGTGAGCGCCTCGAACCGCTGCGCGAGCTGATACGTCGACAGCCGCCGGGAAGCAACCTCCGGATCCTTGGCCTGCAGCACGCCGAGCCGCAGTTCCCCGAGCGTGACCGCGGAAACGCCCCACTCATACCCGACAAACCCGCCGGCGTCGAAGCGCGCTGCCTCAAGGCCGACGAAAACGGAGGTGTCGGCCAGCGCCCGCTGGGATGTCACCACGGGAGATCGTCCGTCGTGTCGGTCAGGGCCGCCCGCAACTCCTCAGCCAGGCCCGTAGTGTCCGGCCCCAGGCGCACGAGCTCATGGCCGATCTCGGCGGCGGGCAGCCACTGCCGCCGCCGCGACAACGGGATGATCTTCGCCACCGGGCGGTTATCCCTGAGGACCTCGATCTCCTCCCCCGCCTCAACGCGCCGCAGCACCTCCGCGGTGTGGTTACGGAGATCGCGTGCTGGGATGGCAGTCATGCTACGAGTGTAGGCTGAAAGCTACACTCGTAGCAAGACCTCTATTCCTGGACCTTCGGTGCTGCATCAGGGCAATTGCCGGGGGACGCCGTCGCATCAGCGCATCGCCGACCATCTCGGGGACCTGGAACTGAACTGTCCCACGGCATGGAGGCCTCTGCCGATCTTGGCTTGCTGGTTCCCTCGCTGCGGGCCGGGAGCTCCCACCACAGTGCGGCATGACCATCTGGATGGCTGACTCCAGGCGTCACAGTGGCTGGCCAGCGGGAGGCGAGCCGGGCACCGGACCGAAGGCGGACTTGTCGATAGGTACGGGATCGTGCATGCGCAAGTCGTACCCGCGGACTTCAGGATCGCAATGGCTTGCTGAGAGTCCGCTTCCACGGGAATAAGCGGATCAGACCGGAGTTGCCGTGCGGGATCAGGGCAGTTTCCATTGCTGGTTGGCGCCGCCGTTGCAGGTGTAGATCTCCAGCTGGGTGCCGTCGGTTGGTGGCGAATGCCGGGTCGTCGAGGCATTTGCCGGAGACCGGGTTGACCAGGGTGCCGTTGCGTGGCTGCCATTGCTGGTTGGCGCGGCCGGTGCATGCCCACAGTGTCACCCACAGGTCGACGGGGCCTTGCTGGTTTCTGCTCGCGGTAGATGTCCATGCACTTGCCGTTGATGCGGATCGTCCCGTCAGGCTCGATGGCCCAGTTCTGCCCGGCGCTACCGTTGCAGTCCCCGATCACGATCTTCGTGCCGTTCGCGCTGGAGTCGTTGCTGTCATCGACGCATTTGGTCTTGCTATATCCGGACACGATCGGGCCTGTGCGCTGCGTCGGGCGGGTCGGGCAGGTCGTAGCGCAGGCCGAACCGGACCCGGCCGGACGGCGGCGCGACGCCGAGCACGACCAGGCTGGACTCGGGGTGAGGCCGAGCACGTGCGGGACAACGGCCAGCAGCCCGGTCGGCGAACTGATCCGCAGCCGCTGCTGGTCTGGCGAAGCGTTCATCGCAGATTCCTTCCATCACGGAACAGGACGGGAAGACATGGGAGCGGGGGGCGGGCAGCCTGCCCACCCCCCGCCAGGTGAAGGGTCTAGGAGGTGGTGGTGACGCCACGCAGGACCCGCAGCTCGGCGGCCAGCCGCAACATGAACCGGCCGTTCACCATTCCCGGACTCACCTCATGCTCTTGAACCGGCCGTGCAGCCTGGACGAGATCGGCTGGGTCATCGCCTGGCGGTGAGTCCGGCCTGGCGATCCGCAGACCAGCGGCCCGGACTTCGGGTCAAGGCGCTGGCCGAGCCGCTGCGGTGGCACAAGCCCTGCATGGTGTTCATGAACTCCCATGTCGGATATCGGCCATGCTCGTGTTTCCGGCTTCTTTCGGCCAGGGTGTTCCCGGTGATGGCCGTGTCGCCGCAGCGTTCGTTCCAGGTGCCGGATTCCCGGGCACCTGTGGCCTGGTGCGGCCGTGACCTGAACGATCACGTCGCGGACATGCCCGGCGCCGGAAGGCCTTTCAGGTGCTTTCCTTGCGCAGCGCTGCGACGGCCCGCGCGGTGGCCGTGCCGATGGCGCCGCTGATCGCGAGGTCGTCCGAGCCCGGCCGGGACCGGGTGAAGACGGCGGCGGCGTACCGACAGCCATCCGGGCAGGAGATCACGCCGATCTCGTTGCGGATCACCCCGGCCAGGCTGCCGCTCTTGGCCGCGACCTGCACCGGGAACCGGAAACCGCTCGCGATCCGGTGCCGGGTCAATTGCCGGGCCATCACGGCGCGCACCCGTTCGCACGCCCCGCCCACCCGCGCATCTGTCAGGGTGATTGCCGCATCCTCACCTTCGCCGGCGGCGGCCAGCCCGCCGGTGGCGATGAACCCGCCGGTGAGGTACATGCCCTGGCCGACCTGCAGACTGTAGGCGCTCAGCGCGGGGCCGGAGTCGTTGCGCGGGCGGGGCACCTTCGTAGCCGACAAGCAAAGCTAGCTGCCCGCCAATCCGGTGAGGCGATGCCGTTCTGGGCAGGCGTCCGCGTTGCGCAGCTCGGCGAGTATGGGGGAGAAGGCCTACCTTCCCGCGCAGCCGCGAGTAGCCACCCCACGACCACGGCAACAGCGTGCGACCCGCCCGCGCACACCGGAATGCGCAGCCAACCCGGCACGGGACACGCCCACAGTGGTCACGCGGCGGTGTTCACGCCAGCCCGAGCCTGGCCCCGCATGACTGCCGATGACCCTCATGCAGTAGCGCCCGCTGCCGCCAAATGACGCCAGAGCTCACGGACGAACGACGGACAAAAGATCAAGGCCTCGACCGCCGTGACCGGCGATCAGGCCTTTGACCTGCTGCTACGTGAGTAGCCCCGACCGGATTTGAACCGGCGCTACCGCCTTGAGAGAGATGTGCCGTCAGGTTCATACCGCCCTGGCTGCCGCCGCTCCTCGTGCCATAGCACGGGACGCTACCACTGAGCGGACAAGCCACCGGCCAGGCCAGAGCATGCCATCGCTTGCCGATGCGTCACGGCCGGGGCCGCCTGATACTGCCCGATCTTGCTGCCACCACGCTGCCACGAAGATCAAAAAACCTGACCGCCTTCCGGCGATCAGGCTCCTGACCTACTACTTCCTGGTAGCGGGGGCGGGATTTGAACCCGCGACCTCTGGGTTATGAGCCCAGCGAGGAACCGTTCAAAGTTGTCGTCAGAACTACCAGCAGTTGCCGGACGAGTTGATCGAGGTGGATCAGGTGGCGCAGCGATTGTGCCGCGTCGGTCACGAATGTCCGGACCGTGTGCATCACGTCGTTGCGGAGGCCGTAGATCGGCTTCGTCACCTCGTGGAGCCATCCGTCGGAGGTGTAAGGGCCGAAGGCCTGCAGCAATTCGTCGGTCTCCCCGATGACGCTGAACAGGTCCACGAAGTCCATGGCGGCGACATGGTCGGCCACGGTATCGCGACCTCGCTGTTCTCTGAGACGATCCTGCACACGCCTGCGCCGGCTCGAGCGAAGCATGCGTACGGCGGCTTCTTGGTCATGGAAATGACCGCGGATACGTTCAGCCAACGCGAGCTCGAGAGCTGAAACGAGCAAGTAGAAGTAGGTACGACCAGGCTGTTTGTTCAGATCGTACGGCGTGACGATCCCGGCGATCTTGTTGCCTTCGACGACGTACAAGAAGCCGGCATCAACCATGAAGGGCATCAGAGCTGCCAGCGGAGTATCACCGGTGATCACGGTGCCGATGGTGATGGGGCGTATGTGCGGTTCGATGGTGTCTGTGTCATTCTGCAAGTCGCTTGCCAGCACGTATCCGCTTACCTGCCCATCGTCCAGAACTGGAGCGCTGTCGAATTGGCGCTCTGCGAGTGCCTGTCGAACGTTCGTTGCGGCTTCGGTGCGCGGAAAGCCCAGGAGCCTTGGCAGAGGTGTCTGGATGTGCCGGACGCGGATGCTGGCCGCGATCTCGTCAGGGTGCACCAGGACCATGCCGAAAGTCTCCTCCGTGGCACCCTGCCTGGCCATTCATCCGGCGGCGTGTCCTCCGGCAATCCCCCTCTTCTTCGCACGGGCTCCGGGCCGTGCCTTGGAGGATCGTGAGCCAGACGCTCCGCTGACGCAGCTCAGGTCTTCTTTGCCACTGCAGGCGAGCATTACCAGGCCAGGGCCTGTGCGTTCAATCAACTCCCCGGGACCGGCCCTCAAACAGTTTCCCCGATCCCGGAGAGGAGTTCCTTACCCGCGTCGCACACGGGCGGAGCCTCACGCCCGCGGACACAGTTACCTGTCCGGCGGCACGCACCGGGGCGCCAGAGCGAGCCGAGAAGTAACTGCTGCCATGTTCACGCCAGCCCGGGTTCCACACCGGCCGGCGGTGCCGACGAGCCACATCCTGTGGCTCTCAATGCCGCCCGATGACGGCGGAACTCAATGACGAGCCAGTGACAAATGATCAAGGACCCGACCGCCGCGACCGGCGGTCAGGCCCCTGACCTGCTGCTACGTGAGTAGTCCCGACCGGATGAACCGGCGCTACCGCCTTGAGAGCACAGCGCGGCACAGTTCAACCCAATCCGGTAGCACGCGGCCAGCACCCCGACACGAGAACACAGGTTCAAGCCGTCGGACCACCAACCGACGGTCATTGGCGTGGCCTCGGTCCGGGTCTCGTTCTCCGGCCGTCCTCGACTTCGGTATGCGAAGCAAACACTCGCCGAGAGCTGGGCAAGTATGCGCTAACTCACGGGTTCAGTGAACTAGCGAATAGCTAGTCTACATAGCGTCAATTCACTGTAGCAGTGAACTCGTGCTAATCTGGCCAACAGGGAGGCAGCGATGGTCCGCCAGCTAGAACTGATCGATACCCTTCTGGCGGAGGGTCGTGAAGCGTTCACGTTCAAGGAAGCCAAGTCCACGCTCGGCGCATCGGCAACCGCAACAGCGAACGCTCTGCGCCGGCTGAACGAGAAGGGCCTCGTCGACCGGCTGACCCGGGGACACTATGCGATCCGGCCGCTTGGTTCTCTGGGAACCTCGACCACGACGGACAATCTGAGCCTGGCAGTAGGAGCGGCGTTCGAAGGCCGCGAGCACCGGATCGCCTACCTGAGCGCGCTCAGCCAACTCGGTCTGCTTGGTCATCCTGTCCGCATCGTGTTCGTCGCGTGCACCCAACAAGTGCGCCTCCGGACTGTCAGCCGCCGGCCCCTTCGGGTCATTGTCGAGCGCGCGGAGACCATCCACATGGAGGCCGAGACCGTCGGGCGCTCCTGGCAGTCCACTTTGGAGCGGGCGCTGTTCGAGTGCGCCCTGCGTGTCGACCTGACAGGGAGCGTGGAACGGCTCGCCGAAGCCGTCGCGAAAGGAGCACAGGAGGTCAACTCGGCCCGGATTGTCCAGCTTGCAGAAGCGTTTGGGGCACGAGGGCTCGCAGCGGAGCGCCGCCTCGCGTCGCTCGCTCATGCCCTGGGGCTCCCGCTCGGGCTGGAACCGAGAGTCGCCCGGCGGCAGGCGGTCATACGAATGGACCCGCGCGACGAGCACGTCGAGTGGGTCGATGGCACCTTCCGGGTTGCCTGGAATTCCACGGTAGACGAGCTTCGGGCCGTGGTTGGAAACTAGTCGTGCTCACACGCCACGCCATTACACAGAGGGCCGACGCAGACGGAGTCGATGCAGCGGTCGTGGAGCGGGACTACATCCTCGCTCACATCGTCGCCCAGCTTCATCGTGCGAGCCCCGTGGACGGAGGCCGTCTGATATTCAAGGGCGGAACTGCGCTCCGGTTTGTTCACATCGGCGAGTACCGCTACTCGGCCGATCTGGATTTCACAGTCATCGAGGGAAGCGCCGCCGCGGCGGTCGCTGCTATCGGCGACGTGCTGGACGCGGCCAGGCAGCACGCAGAACTCCCCCACCTGCAGCTCACCGACACGGATACACCCGCGGTCGCCTATATCGGTCCCCTCGGAGCGGGCAAGCCACGTCGCATCAAACTGGATGTCACAGCGGATGAGCGCGTCGAGTCCGTCGAGCAGCGGATCATCCGAGACGTCTGGCCGGACCTGCCCGACCCAGTTGCGTTCAGCGTCTATCCGGTGGATGAGATCGGGGCCGAGAAGCTGCGCTGCGTCATCCAGCGCGCCCTGTGCCGGGATCTTTACGACCTCTTCCGACTGGCCGAGGACATGGGCGTCTCCCTCGCAGAGATCCGGCCGCTCTTCGAGCGAAAGACACGGGCTAAAGGGCTCGATCCCAACTCGTTCCGAGATCGGTTCGAAGACCGGATCCAGCGTTACAGGCGGCAATGGAACGATGAGATGAGCGAGCACGTTGCCGACCCGCCGCGCTTCGACGACGTCGCGCGCGCTGTTCGCCGACGTCTTCGCGGTGCATCGCTGCTGGACGCATAGTCCTCGCCTGCCAGAGTCGCACCCGTGGCCAGCAAGCGAGGTCCGGCGACCCTGACCTAGTGAGTTGACGCGTAGCCGGGAAGAGCATCCTGTTGTGCAGCTGTGATCGGTCCACTACAAGCATAGTGGCTGGCAGACCAGGTCCTGGCCTGCAGTAATCGATGCATTCCTGGCCATTTGGGGAACTCGCCCTGGACGTCGCCTACCTCGATGGCTGACCCGGCCGACAACGATCTAGCCACGGACGACCGCCCTCATGGGCCTGTAGGTCAGCATGGTCGTGAAGGTCGGACAAATCCAGGCCCAGCCTCGGGCCGCCCGACGATCCTCGCCCCGCCGGCTGGTTGCCGTCACCCGCCCGGTCTTGGCGCTCGCGGGCCCGGCGTATCGCTGATCGATTCGCCGACTCCAGCGCAACCATGCCTGGCGGGCGCATAAGGGCTCCGGGCGTGAGCGACCTTTCGTGGCCCGGGGATCAGTCTTCCTTCTCGTATCTATCCGCTTTGCGATCGATCCACCGATCCTGCCACGTCGCCAGTCGACGGTCGATGCGGTCGAGCTGCCGCCTCACCGGCTCGACATCGTCTTCAGGCCAGCCTTCCTCGTCGAGATATGGCTTACCGGCAGTATTAGGAACGGCGGCGAGCAAGGACGTGGATCGCTCGACGGCCTTAACTCCGTTTACGAGCTCATCCCAGCGGTTCTCAGCCGCAGCTAGACCAGTTTGTGGATTTGGGCGAGGTCCCCTGCCGCCATAGGTTGCTCGGATCAGCTCGTCAGTGAGAACGACTGGATGGCCGCCGCTCTCTCCGGTCACTTGGGCATCGCCGCCGATCTCCCATAGAGGTTGTCCTTCACGGCCGAATTTCACGATGGCACAAGCCTGGTTAACCCCTCGAGTAGTAGCCAGCATGGATGTTAGGACGGCTGAAGGAGACCTTTGATCCGTCGCATCGGCGGCATCGCGCGCGCGCGCGCTCGGGCCGGCTTCGCGGCGGAGCGCCATAGGTTCAGCGAGGATCATGTAATAGGCGGCCTTAGTTGCCAACTCCACCTGAGCCGATCCAAGGGGCTTATCCTTCCGGCGTCCGCACCCCTCACCGACTTCACTGAGTGCCTGGTGACGCAGGTCCTCAAGCGTATATTCGCTGTCATGGAATCCTTCGAGGAGGGGTTCATCAGGCTGGCGCGCGATCTCGGGAAGGCCGTAAGCGCGCTGGAGCGCACTCCGTCTGGCGTTGAGGTTCAATCGTTCGTCGGTCGCATGCACGGTACGCCATGGACGCAGGACCAATTCCACTGCTATTGCCACACGTTCCTCGGCCGGGATGGTATTCCGTGCTGTAATGCTACGGATACCGGCGTTGATGCGGAGAGTGGTCCGCCGACCGCCGTGCAGCATGACCCGCGTGATGTCGGCCGCACGTACGTCCGCATGAGGCGAAAGGCCCGCCGAAGCGAGTTCTCCGGGCGTGACCAGCGCCGCATACCACCTTGCCTCATCGTCCGTAATGCGTGCAGGTCGTCCGCGATGCGGTCGCCGCAGGCCATCGAGGACCGCATCGGCGGTTGCATCACGCTCCACTTCGGTGCCATAGGGCTGCGGCGGCGCGATATGCATAAGACCGATCAACGAGCGGATGGCCGCATCGAAGCCCACACCCCTCCCAGACTCCTGCCGATACCCGACGACGATGCGCGCAGGCATGGTAAGTGCCCGAACCCGCATCCGGTCCTCATCATCAAGCCCAGCCCAGCCCAGTTCACGCACCCGCCGCAGAACTGCCCCCACCTGCTGACGGAGGACGCGGTCGGAGCTACTGGCACCGTAGACAAGCTCAGCGGCATCAGCGCCGAGGATCCGATGCACAGCCGCAGTCCGGCTGCTGCCATCGGCGGCAGTCACCAGATGAATAGACGGTGCCCCGTTGCTGTGATCGACACGCATGCCGACAAGGGTGACCGGCTGCAGAACCCCTTCGATCTGAATGTCACCGGCCAGCGGGTTGTGCCGGCTCAACCACGCCTCGCTCGACCGCAGTCGCTCTGACAACTGATCCGGCTCAGTCACGTCGAGCACGAGCTCACAAGGTTGTTCCGCGTCATAGTGAGGGTCAGCAATAACGGCACCGACGGAAGGCCCTTCAGGCATACCGAGGGGATATAGGCGAGTACCCAGCTCCCGCAGATTCGTCGCGTAGGCGGTGATCCCGTGACTGAGCACGGGAGATTCGACGACCAACATCGTCCCGCCGGGCACGCGCAGTTCGACGGGAGCGGACAGCCGCCGCCGGACGTCATCAGGCCGCACGCAGGCTCGTGCTAGCGCTTGTGCTCCTCCAAGGCTCCAGCCGCTGCCGACAAGCGCGTCCGTTAGATTCTGGTTTGCTTTCGTACGAGGCAGTTCGAACTCTGCCTCGGTTCCGGCGTCCCAGCCGGCCGTCTCCGCTAGATCATTTATTTCCTCGACCGCCAGGGCTCCATCCCCAGGTCCGTGCCGCTTGACCGACGGTGCGCCATATGCCGATGTCACAAAACCCCCTCCAGCCGGGCAACGACCTCCAGGATGGCCTGCACATGCTGCTCGTAGTCCGCATGAGCGTCCTCCGGCATACTCGATTCAGCGCTCAGGTCGACAAGGTGACCCTTCATGGCGAGCGCGATGACGGCAACATCACCGAGCGGCACCATCAGGACCCGCAAGCCGACGCCGTCCACCGACACACCGCAGCCGCCAGAGTCCAGATCATGCACGTGAAGCGCCCAGCGGGCCTGAACGTCGGCCAGCGGACCGGAGGGGGGCGCGGCAATTGAGTCTTCGTCCATGTACTGCCCGCCGTGCTCTAGTGCTGCCAGCAGTACCTGCTCCACGAGCACGATTTCCGGGCCATTCAAGATCAATTCCGTCGAGACTGACGGAGCGTCCGACGCCATGGGAGCTCCTTCCGCGGCTGGAGGGCCAGCGCGCTCGGGGTCGCGCTCCCCACCGTGGGGAACGCTGACCGAGAGCCATGCGAGCTGCGCTCGCTGTCCTCCACCGCGTAGCCGACATCCGGACCTTTCCCGGTGCCGAGCTTCGGTCTCTCCCACTTTCACGACCGCCCGCACGACGATCATGCTGAACATGATCGAGATGACAGGTCGCGCCTGTCAGGGCATCGTGCCATGACGAGCGACGTTCCGGCCGTTCGCGCGGGGCGATCGGTCACTCGCAAGTGTACCGCTGGCGGACAGGTGCACCAGGAGCCCCCATATCCGGCCGACCTCAGCCGAGTCGGCCGCGACTAACCACCGACGTGTTCACGCTAGCCCGGATCCCCGCTCCACCGGCATGCCGATAGCCCTTATCCAGTGGCACCTGCTGCCGCCAGATGACGGCAGAACTCAGTGACGAGCCAGTGACAAATGATCAAGGGCCTGACCGCCGAGACCGGCGATCAGGCCCTTGACCTGCTACTTCGTGAGTAGCCCCGACCGGATTTGAACCGGCGCTACCGCCTTGAGAGGGCGGCGTCCTGGGCCGCTAGACGACGG
>WNGF01039242.1_pt1 | contig 10097 bp, 7 predicted proteins | sample 5400641 | NCBI WGS metagenome assembly WNGF01 (sample SAMN13153371, study PRJNA577476) | soil metagenome | isolation source: 80 cm soil or saprolite under grassland replicate 2 | place: USA:California | collected 2016-06-15
GCGCCGCTTCCGTCAGCGCCGTTGCCATCGCGGTCGGCGTACGCGATGCCGACGGAGGCAAGTGCGATACCGAACACAACGATCGTCGTCTTCAGGTGCCTGTTCATCGTCCTCTCCCTTGTTTAGTTGCTGCTTTGATCGAGCGGTACGGCACTGTCGGCCGCACTTCGCCGGTGCGTAGGGCGGCGCCGGATGCGTAGCTGCCGCCTGTTCGAGCGCTGCCGGCGCTGCGGCGCAAACTTCGCGAGCGCCCAGCGCACCACCGCGATGCCGAGAACGACGAGCAGGGCGCGCAGCAGGACCAGCGCTGCGATCCAGTCGATGAACTGCTTGCCCATTGCGCCCTCGCTCCCTGCGCGTGTCTGCTCACACGGCGCTCTCAATGAGGCCCACGGTAGGGCGAGCGGGTGCGACGATTCGCCACCCGACTGGGTGGCATGCCGCATCCGCGGTGCGACAAGCACGCCGAATGCAACCCGAACGGGTGGGGTCCACGAGACGCCGCTTGACGGCGACGGCGCGTTGTTGAATGCTGGCCATTGTTCAGTACAGTCGACTGAACGGATGCGACGACGAATCGCGACGTTGAGTCGATAGGACGGCCAGCCAAGGGAGCGCGATCACAATGCCGCGAGCGCGCGACATTGCTTTCATCCGGAAACTGTGCGGACTCAACGTCCCGGCACAAGCGCTCGTGCATTCGCTGTTACCGGCGTTACGCGTGCTCATGCCGTCGCATTCCGCAGGAGTGTTCTGGGCCGACTCGCGCGGCGAAATGGAAAGCTTGTTCGCCGAGCGTCTGTTGCCGCCCGATGCGATGGCGGCGTATTACGAGCGGCACTACGACAAGGTGCGGGAGGGTTTCGCCGAGTCGTTTCGCCGGCGTGCGGAGGCGGCCGACCCGGTATCGTTCCATTCGTTCACGACGGCCGAGCAGGACAGCGCGTACTTTCGCGACGTGATGCGTCCGCTCGATGCTTATCACGTCATGTACGGGATCCTGAAGAGAAACGGCATCTCGCCGTTCGCCCAGGTCAGCTTCTACAGAGGACGTGCCGATCCTCCATTCGATCGCAGCAACGCCGAGGTGTTGCGCGAACTGCTGCGCTACGTCGCCTCCGCGTTGTCACGATCGCCGGCACTTGCGCGCACGGACGATTCGACGGTGACCGTCGAAGAGCATCTCGGCGTCGTCACGGCGGAAGGCGCCATCGTGAGCGCACCGGAGTCGTGGCACAGGCTGGTTCGCTTGGCCGCTTTGTCGGAGATGTCGCCGCGCGACGCAGTCAGGCAGTCCGCCGGCATGGCGCATTTTCTCCGGCACGTTTGCGGGGAATCGACTCGCCCAGGCAGCGACAGCGTGCGCTGGGATTTGCATCGCGAATCTCCGTGGGGAACGTTTTCGATCCGCGCGTTTCGGCTGCCGGATACGAAGGGGCGGCGCGCCGACCAGATCGGCGTGCTGATCCGTCGCGAAGAGGCACGCTCAGTGTCGCTCGTGCGGGGCGCCGGCGTATCGGATCTTTCGCCGCAACAGCGCGAGGTCGCGCTGCTGCTTGCGCAGGGAAAGAGCAACCGCGAGATCGCCGAAGAGATGGGGCTCAGCTTCAATACGGCAAGCTTCCACGTGAAGCAGGTGTACGCGAAGCTCAAGGTCAACCAGCGCAACGCCGTAGAGAGCAAGCTGCTGAACCTGGCGCAAGTCGCAGTTGCTTCGAATTGAATCGGATCGTCGTTGACGTGTGGGGGCGCACGGTTGCCGGAGCGCAACAGCTCGATCAGCCGAAGCGAGGGGTTCCTTGACGTGCCGGCTTCTCGGGTCAAGTTAGGCTGCGCACTGCGGCGCTTTTGTCGCGGAGCGTCTTACGGGAGGAGAGATGGACCATTTCGTGCTGCGTTGTCGCGGCCTGTTGCGCTCTTGCGGGGCATCGCTCGTGCTCTGGCTCGCGCTTTGCGAGGCCGCATCGGCGACCGCATTCTTCATCAATCAGCAGAGCGTGCGCGGCCTGGGACGGGTCGACGCAGGAAATACGGCAGCCGCGGACGAGCTCGGCACGATTTTCTTCAACCCTGCGGGACTCATTCAATTCTGGAAGGATTCGTCCGGGACGGACTTTCGAGGCTCCTTCGGCACTCATCTGATCATTCCGCGCAGTGAGATTCGCAACGCGGGATCCACGGCGGCTTCGCCGGCGACGCTGGGCAACTTCGTCGCCTACGACGGCGGCAACACGAAGAATCCCACCGATCCGACGCCGGTCCCGAATGTGTACCTCGCGAAGAGGCTGGCGGACGGTCGTGCAGCCATCGGCGTGGGAATCAACGTTCCGTTCGGTCTCGAGACGTCGTCGAATGGCGATTGGTTCGGGCGCTACGACGCGGTGGAGGCATCGTTGCGCACCGTGAACATGAGCGTCGTCGGAGCCTATCGGCTCGATCCGAGACTCTCCATCGGCGGCGGAATCGATCTGCAGTACGCGAACACGAGGCTCGTCACGGCGATTCCGAACCCGCTTGCGCTCGGCGGTCCGTCTGCTGCCACGGACGGACGCGTAGAGACGAGCGGACACACATGGACGCCCGGATTCAACGTGGGATTGCTTTACACCAGCGAGGATGAGCGCACCCGCGTCGGAGTTCATTATCGCTCGGGCATGACGCACGACGTCAAGGGCTCGACGACGATTACCGGGCTCACCGGGCCGCTGGCCGCCTTCAATGGCGTCGTGGGGGCGCGAGCCGATCTCAAGCTGCCCGCGATTGCCACGATCGGCATCTGGCACAACGTGGACCCGCTGGTGCTGCTCGCCGAATTCGCGTGGTACGACTGGAGCACGTTCAAGGAGATCCGAACCCGGTTCGACGACGGACGTCCGGACGCCGTGCGGCCGACGAACTATCGGGATGCGTACGGCGTGTCGATCGGCGCCGAATATCCGTTGCGCGATTCGCTGACCGCGCGCGGTGGCATCCATTACGACACGACGCCGACGGTCGATGCTTTCCGCGACACCACCGTTCCCGATTCGCAGCGGATCTGGCTGGGGCTCGGCGCGACCTATCGATGGTCACCGAAAGTCAATCTGGACTTCGCGTTCAACCATGTATTCTTTCGCCATACGGACATCGGGATAACACGCACCTTTTTCGACGACACGCCGCTCGCGACCGCCGTGCGAATCAACGGATCGGTGAAATCCGTCGTCAACACAATCTCCATCGATTTCCGCTGTGCATTCTGACGGCGGGCGGACCACCGCGCGGACAAGGGGAAATCGCCGTGGCGCAAGAGACAATGGGTAGCCGGTCGAGCAATCAAGCGCAACGAGAAAATCGTCGCGCCAAAGGCCACCCCGGTCCGATACGCGTCGCGATCGTCGGCGGCGGCTGTGCGGGGCTTGCTGCCGCTTGGCAGCTGTCGCAGCAGCGCGGCTACAAGGTCGACGTATTCGAGAGGAGCTGGCGGCTGGGTGGCAAGGGCGCGTCGATTCGAGACAGCGATGGGCGCATCCTCGAGCATGGCCTGCACGTGTGGCTGGGCTTCTACGAGAACGCGTTCCGGATGATGCGGGAGTGCTACGGCGAGATCGAAGCGCAACGCAAGCTCGGCGCAAGAGCGCAAATGCTGGGGAAGCTCGTGCACGATTGCATCGACGACGCCTTCTTTCCCGAGCCGCACATCGGCGTCGCACGCCCCGATCGTCATCGCGACTGGACCGCATGGAGCGGCTATTTCCCTCCAGCGATGGGCCTTCCCGGCGACGCGCTGGACGAGCAGACGAACCCGTTCACGCTTGCCAATTACCTGTTGCGCTGTTTCGATTTGCTGAAGACGCTGATGTTGAGCGTCATCGGGACGCCGGGCGAGGACGTGCCCGGCGGGCCGCGACCGGACGAGCGCTCCACGGTAGACGAGGCGTTCGAGCTCGACTTCTCGGTCGACGCGACGCGCTCGCTGCGCGTGCTGATCGAGCGAATGACACGACTGGTGCGAACCGGCGTTCTGACGACCGCCGCCGGTCTGCTGCAGGCGGTCACGATCCTCGAAGTCTGGCTGCAGCAGCTCAATTTTGCGCCTCAGGTGGCAGATTCGGCGCTCCAGCTGATGGAAGCCGTCGCTGCGCAGACGCGCAAACAGTTACGCGATCTCGTGGCCATCGACGAAAAGCTTCGCGCGAAAACCGAGGTGATCGACATCGTCATCACGATCGCGGTCGGCTTGTTCCGCGATCGCGTGCTGTTCGACGACAGGGGACTCGATGCGCTGAACCACGTCGATTACCGCCAATGGCTGCTGCAGCATGGCGCGACCAAGACCTCGGACGGCAGGAAATCCAAGGACAGGAACGGCAAGCAGAAGGATGCGTCCCCGGTGAAGTTCCATTTCCTTCACGAGCTCGACGAGGTCCGTTTCGACTTCCGCTCCAAGGACCGGCGATACGTCACCTCGCTCAAATTCAAGACGCGAGGCAAGGCGACAACACTCGACGCTCTCGGCGCGGATGCGCTCGACGAATTCGGATGCTGGCCCGGGGATCGACACCGGTTCCGCAAAGCACTGGATGAGAAGGAAGCCGATACGAAGGAATGGAGCGTCGGCACCGATTTCGACGCGGTGATCTTCGCAACAGGCATTGACGATTTCGCAAAGCTCCTGGCCAACGTTCTGCCGCGCGACGACGATCCCGATCCCGATTTGCCGGCCAAGTGGGCGAGGATGTGCACGGAGGTGAAGACGGTCGCGACGCAGGCGGCGCAGGTGTGGCTCGACAGGGATCTCGAGGGTCTGGGTTGGTATCGCGGGTCGGGGCTCATCACCGCGCTGGACCTTTCGTTCGATACGTGGGCCGACATGACGCACACGCTTCCGACGGAGCGCGATTGGCGCACGGCGATGAACGTGAACAGCGATTTGGACCGGGCGCGTTCGGTCGCCTATTTCTGCGGAGTGTTGTCGCAAAGCAAAGTGCAGGACGTGGCTTCGAAGGTGCACGACAGGATCGAGGATGCGCTCACCAAGCTCGAAAACGACATCCGTGTTCTTGCGCTTGCGGGTGTCGGACAGCAAACAATAGGTGCAGACAAGCTGCGCGACCATGTGCAGGCGACGATCGCGACTCTCGAACACGACGTTCTCGGAGGGCGCAGGCTCGGTGATGACGCGCGTGCGCAGACGGAAGCAGTCCTGAGCGAAGTCGCGCAATACGTTGCGGCCGGACACGCGGACCTCGCGCTGGCCGAAGACGAAGCACGGCCGTTGCGCGGTCGAGTGTCAGCGACGGTTGCGCGAATCGAGCGCGACGCGTTCGACGCGGGGCTGGATGACGAGGTCGACAAAGGACTGACCTGCCTGTTGACGACGGAGATGCAGCATGCGTGGCCGGCGGCGTTCGGCGATCACCACAACGCCGCGAATCTGGAGCTCGGCCGCCACGTGCAAGCGAATGTCGAAGGCTCCGATCGATACACGTTGTCGCTGCCCGGTTCAATCGGCCACCGCATCTCGCCGCTTGAGCGTTCCGTCGTGAACATGACCATCGCGGGCGACTGGACCGCGTGCGGTCTCGATGGAGGCTGCGTCGAGTCGGCGGTGATGTCCGGGATGCTCGCCGCTCACGCGATTTGCGGCAAACCGGAACTAACGGACATCATCGGTTACGACCATCCATGAACGCCACCAATAGCACCGAACGCACCGAGCTGTGGTCACGGCCGCTACCGAAACGCAAGGACGGCCCGAATCGAAAACCCGGCGGCTTCTATCGCACCTCAGACGGAGCCGGAAGCGCGCTCGGAGGCGTGCCGCTGGTCGCGGCCGAGGATGCCGTCGTTGCCGCCGTGCGCATGGCCTACAAGGTAGCGGAGGCGCAAGTCGATCGCAGCACGCGGCTTGCGCAACGGCTTCGCGATGCCGGTGACCGGGCCGTCGGTCCACACAGCGACCGCCAGGCGCTGGACGCGACCGAGCGACTGGTCTTCCGGGCGATGATGGGCGGGCTGACATGGTTGGAAGGTGCCACGGCGGAGCGCGAGAGCCCGTTGAAGCGACTGATGGCGGCCGAGTATCGGCTGCTCGCATCGATGCTCGGCCTGGCGCCGGCCGAGAGCCCTCGTCCGTCACGCCGCAAAGCCACCAAGCCGGCTTCGCGCAAGGCCGGGTTGGCAGCCGCCGCGGAAGAAGACCCGGAAGAATCGAGCACGCGGCTGCCGCTGGTCAAGATCGTCCACACGGGCGAGGACAAGCGGCCCATTCGCATACGCAGATTTGAAGTGGCACGCGGTTACCCGCTCGATGCGCCTGTCCTGTTCTACAGCGTCGAAAGCATTGCAAGCGCGCCGCTCGAGGCGCGGCTCGAAATGGGGGCGAGGGGACCCGCGACCCTGACGCTGACCACGCCGCGGCGTGCGCCAGCGGGTCGATGGAGGGGGGCGGTCTGCAACGACAAGCGCGGGCAAGGCGGCCTCATCGAGCACGAGCAAGTCGGCTTCATCGAAATCGTCCTGTAGCGCCGACCGCGATGGGCTTCACCGACGCATTGCGCTTTGCCGGAGTCGATGAACCGCTGGTGAGTGACGTGCTGAACGAATACGGGGAGCTGACGCGGCAACACATGCAGGGATATCTGCCGCAGGACGAGCCACGGTCGTATTTGTACGAGCTGCTTGCGGACTATCCCCGACGCGGCGGCAAGATGCTGCGGTCGAGCCTTTGCATCGCGATGGCACGCGCCTGTGGCGCGGAGATCGAAGACGCGATTGCATCGGCCGTCTCCATCGAGCTGCTGCACAACGCGCTGCTCGTCCATGACGACATCGAGGATGCGAGCGACGAGCGCCGTGGAACGCCGACACTGCATGCGTTGCACGGCATACCGCTCGCCATCAACGCGGGCGATGCGATGGGGCTGCTCAGCCTGCGCCCGCTCAAGGACAACATCCATCGCCTCGGGCTCGCGACCGCGCTGCGAATCTTCGAGGAGACAGAGCGCATGGCGTGGGAGAGCACCGAAGGCCAGGCGCTCGAGCTGGGGTGGCAGCGCGACAACCGCACGGATCTCGGCGACGAGGATTACCTGCAGATGGCGCTGCAGAAGACGTGCTGGCTCGCCGCGATCTATCCGATGCGCGTGGGCTGCCTGATCGGCGCGCGCGGCCGCATGGCGCTCGATCCCCTGATCCGTCTCGGCTTCTTCTTCGGCGCCGCGTTCCAGATCCAGGACGACCTGCTGAACCTCGATCCGGGGCCCGCGTACGGCAAGGAGCTCAACGGCGACCTGCTCGAGGGCAAGCGAACGCTGATGATTATTCACGCGCTGCGTCACGCCTCTGCTGCGGAGCGCCGCAAGCTCAAGACGTTTCTCGGTCGCGCTCGATCGGCGCGATCGGCAACCGACGTCGCGTGGGTGCGCGCGCTGATCGAGCGCACGGGCGCCGTTGAGCATGCGCGCACGGTTGCCCGGGGTCTTGGTGGAGCGGCGTTGTACGAGTTCGACGAGTATTTCAAGGGCGTGCGGGACAGCCGCGATCGGCGGTTCATGCGCAGCCTGCTCATCTGGGTGCTGCGGCGCTCACATTGACGGCAGCATGAGGAGCACGCGATGACCTACAGGGTTTTGCTATACGGCGCGACTGGCTATTCCGGTCGCCTGATCGCCGCCGAGGCCAAGGCGAGGGACATGGCGAAGGCGCAGACACCGCGCGAGTTCCGGATGATCCTCGCGGCGCGCGACGGCAAGCGGCTGCGAGAGGTCGCAGAAGAGAACTGCATGGACTATCGCGTGTTCGCGCTCGACGATCGCGCCGAGATACGAAGCGGACTCGACGGCATCGACGTGCTGATCAATGCCGCCGGGCCTTTCGCCCGGACCGCGGAGCCGCTGGCGAAGGCCGCTTTGCAGGCGGGCTGCCATTACGTCGACATCAACGGCGAGGTCGACGTCTACATGAAGCTCGACGACCTCGGTTGGAGGGCAGCAAGACGCAACCTCGCGATGGTATGCGGAGCGGGGAATACGGCCGCTGCATCCGATCTGCTCCTCGATTCGGCACTGCGAGGACTGGCGAGAGACAAGAACGAGCTCGGCACGGTTCGCATCGCCGTGTCGCGCGGTAATCGTCGTGCGCAAGGGACACGCTCGTGACAAACCGGTCGACGAATTGGTGATATGGCACGAGCCGGTCGGAAAGCTCGAGCGCATGTTCCATCTTGGTCGCCGCGGCGGCGACAATCACAACGCCGATCGTCAGGGCGGCGACAACGCAGACGGGGACGATCGTCGGATCGCGTCCGCGGCGAACCTTGTCGATACGCTGAGCGCTCGCCTCACCGTCGTGCGCAACAGGTTCGCTGTGCACGGCATCGAGTCATACGTCGAGACAGGACCCGTCAGCCGTGCCGCCTATCAGCTCGGTGCGATGCTCGCGTCTTTCAGCGCGATCCCATGGATGCGCGCGTTGACGCAGGCGCAACTGAGCTTGCTGCCGGAAGGACCGACACAAGAGGAGCTGAAACGGCAACGGCACGTCGTCGTGCTCGAAATCGAGGACGCGTATCGCACGCGCAAGATCGACTGGCAGTGGGAGACGCCCAACGTCTACCAATTTACTGCGCAACTCGTGGTCGAGGTCGCGCGCCAGGTCGCCGCCACACAGGAAAACGGATGGATGACGCCGGCCCAGGCACTGCGCTCACTCGATCTCGTCAAAGTCGACGACAGCGGGCCGTTGCGCGGTTGCGTGCTCAAACAGAGGCCATGCTGATGGCGAAGTTCTGGCTCGCCACGTTCGAGTTGGTTGCGCCGGAAGCGAGTGCGCGGTCCGCCGCCGTACCGCTCGCCGCGGCAGACGCCCGCGCATGGTCGATCGAGATCATCCACGAGGAAAGCATCGATGAATACGCCGTGCTCTTTTCGACGGCTGACGACCCGATCAATCCGACGAAGCTGGCCTGCCGAATCGGCTTCGCGAACGGAGCCAAGACGTGCAGCATCTGGCGCGATCGTGGATTCCCGCTGGTGGACGCGATCATCGAGAAGGGAGACGACGGGCGCCTGCATGTGCGCTCGCCATGCTTCTCCGACTCGGTCGAAATGGACTACGACGTTGAGCTGGTGTCTATCGCCGGCACGATGTTCGCAGCTGGTTCGAGCTACGGGGCCTCGCTCGGCGCGTCGTACGAGCAGTCGCAGCAGGCTCCCGATTACGCGTTTCCCGCCACGTGGATCAAGCGAAGGGCGGTTGTCTGGGCCCCCATTCGGTCCAAGGTAAAGGCAGTCACGCCGACACAGCTCACTTTTGCCGTGGCTGCGACCCGCTGCCCGAGTCTCGCGCCGTTTGAACGCGGGACTCCGACACCGCGCGCCGTCTGGTCCGGCGAGCTCGTGCTCCCCGCGTTGCCTCCGCAATTCCCCCCCGTGCCGATTCAGCGCACGAGCCGCGTGGACACGTTCGGCGTGCCGGCCTTTCGATTCGAAGACGTCGAAGTTCTCGGCTTCCGAATCGACCTCGGCGATGGCGAGGGGATCGACGAGGGACTCGCTGAGATGGTCCGACGTTTGAACTTTCACCTGGAGCCGCGGCAGGCCGGCGCGCCGGAGCCGACGCTCGATGCGATATCCGATTTCCGCTATCGGCCTGCGACGCGCACGTTGATGATCGAACTGTTGCGCTACGGCAAGATGAAATTGACCGAAGCGTCGCCGCCGTTGGCGCTCGCGGACTATCAATCCCAGCACGAGCTGCTGGTGCGGATGCTGGTAGGACGGGTCGACGACGACACCGCGCAGGCGCACGACCCGGCCACGTACGTCCCTGCGATATTCGTCGACAACCCGTGGTCGAAGGTACTGGGACGCGACGTGCAGGGTTTCGACAAGTGGATGGCCGATTTCTGCATCTGGGACCATGACCGTCTCAGGCCGCTACGACCCGACGGTCGACTCGCGGCCGCCGGCGACCCGATAGCCCTTGCACGCATCGCGCTCGTGAGCCTGGTCACCAAGACCGGCCAGGACTCCCATTCGCGCGCTCTCGTGGCGATCAGCTGTCCGTACGACACGTGCGACGACTGGGACGCATTCGAAAAGATTGATCTGGAG
>WNGF01011498.1_pt1 | contig 10095 bp, 11 predicted proteins | sample 5400641 | NCBI WGS metagenome assembly WNGF01 (sample SAMN13153371, study PRJNA577476) | soil metagenome | isolation source: 80 cm soil or saprolite under grassland replicate 2 | place: USA:California | collected 2016-06-15
CGCTCACCTGCACGGTGTACTGGGAGGCCCCGATGCAGGTTGCGCGGATCGATTCGACCGGTCGGGCGATATGGAACGGCGCCGCGCGGCGGACGATCGCACGGCCCAGGCGCAGACCGAGGTCCCCGAACTCGCGGTCCTGCCAGCCGTACACGTACTCGCCCACCCCACCCGAGAACATGAGGACCGGGAACGGGCCAGGCGAGGCGATCGGCGCCGTGAGCCAGGCCGCGGGGTCATCGATCGACGCGCCGGCCGGGACGCGGAGCGCGAGGTCCGCGATGCGGTCCGCGACCGCGTCGAGCGCGGCTTCGGGCGGGTGCTCCCCGAGCACGAGCCGGATGCCGGCCTCGGCCGCGATCCGCGCGCCCGCGGCGGTGAGCGAGCGGATCGCGCCGGACCCGTCCCAGGCGACGACGCGGGCGCCGATATCGAGGGCGGCGGTCTCTTCCACCCGGCCCGCGCGGCAGAGCGCGAGCTTCGTCGTCCCGCCGCCGACGTCGACATTGAGCACGAGCGGCGTGGCCGCGTTCCGCGAGAGGGACACGGCCCCCGATCCGTGCGCCGCGAGCAGGCTCTCGAGGTGGTGGCCGGCGGTCGCGCAGACGAACTTTCCGGCCTGGTCGCTGAACAGCCCGACGATCGCCGCCGCATTCTCTTTGCGCGCGGCCTCGCCGGTCGCGATCACCGCGCCGCTGTCGACGGCGTCCGGCGTCCACCCGGCGCCGGCGTAGCTGCGCTCGATGAACGCGCCGAGCTCGGCGGCGTCGATGCGCCGGGCGGAGAGGTATGGCGTGAGCACGACGTCGGAGCGGTGGATAACGCGACGGGCCACGACCGCGTATGCGCTCGAGAGCCGGATGCCCTGCCGCTCGAGCTCGAGCTCCGAGAAGATGAGGTGCGAGGTCGTCGTGCCGATGTCGATGCCGACGGTGCGCAGCGGGAGCCGCTCGATCGCCACGTGGCCCTCGTCGCCACCGTGGTCGTGGCCGTGGTGCCCCTGCGCGTGGGTCAGTGGATCGTCGGCGCTAGACGCGGACCGGGAAGGCGTCCATCCGCACCTGGACGCCGCTCGCGGCGCAGCGCTCCACGTACATGCGGTGGATCTTCGGGTCCTGGTCCTCGTACTCGATCTGGTTGCCGCCCTGCGTCACGTCCTTGTCCACGCCCTGGTTGTCGAGATACTGGGCGACCTTCCACTTGTTCCCGCCCCAGCGGATCGCGAGGTAGCGCGCCGGGTGGTCGCTCGTGTCGAAGTGCTGGTGCCACCAGAGGCCCGGCGGCACGAAGAGCGTGCCCGGCTTCCAGTTGACCTCGCTCATCTCGCTCGCGCCGTCCGGCCACATGAGCGAGTAGCCCTCGCCGCTGAGCATGATCACGTGGTAGCCGGGGCCGTGGCGATGTCCCTTCTTGTACGTGCCGACGGGGAATTCGGAGACGTGCGAGACCATCGTGTTGTTGGCGAACTCGAACCGGATGTTCTTGCTCCCGGCACCGCGCTCGTGCCAGTCGCGGAGCTGGAATCGGCGGACGTCGGAGACGAAGTTCGTCTCCCAGACGCGGCCCGTGTAGAGCGTTCCGCTCCCGTCGAAGTAGCCGGTGCGCGCATCGTAGCGGTCCCTGAATACGTAGGGCGCCCCGAAGATGAACTCGGAGTTGTGCAGGAGATTCATCATGATCGGCATCGTCGTCACCGCGAGGAGGCGCGCGGCGAGCGATCCGGAGCCGTTGTTCAGCCGGTGCGACGTGTTGAGCGGGACGGAGAACAGACTGCCCTCCTGCCACTCGAAGCTCGCCGGTGCCTCGCCCTCGTTCCACACCTCGCAGGTGCCACGCCCGGCGAGGACGAAGAAGTACTCCTCGAACAGGTGCTTCTCAGGCGCCGTCGCCTTTCCTGGCGCGAGCTCGAGCAGATAACCGTTGTCGGTGTCCTCGGCCCCGAAGAGGCGGATGTACGCGCCGCGCGCGTCGAGGCGCGGCCACGGCGCGACCTCGGCCGTGCGCAGATCGTCGACCTGCATGCCGGTGTGGACAGGGATGCCCTCGGACTCCAGGAAGAGCTCGTACGCGCCGCGTCCCCAGGTCGCCGGACGCTGCCGCTCGGTCCCGGTCGGGCTCGATGCCTCGGTCATCTCGCGCTCCTCCCCGTGGTCTCGATCGGATCGCGTCGCGCCGACCCACCGACCCGAATCGTACCAGCGCATCTCGGTCGTCGGTCCCGGCGATGGGATACTGCCTTGCGCGTCGGCGCTGTCCGATCGCCCGGAGGCCGCTCGTGCATCAGGAGTTCGGGAAAGAGCTGCGTCTCGCCGCGCCACCGGCGACGGTGTGGAATGCCTTGCTCGACTTCGATCGGGTCGCCTCGTGGCTCTCGATCGTCCGGGACGTCCGCGAGATCGAGCCGCTGCGCCGCTACAGCGCGCTGCTCGAGGACCGGGTCGGGCCCTTCGCCTTGCGGGCGGACCTCACGGTGGCCGTCGACGCGAGCACTGAGGGGCGCACGATGCACGTGGCGGTGTCGGGGGACGACCGGCAGGTCGCGTCACGCATCGCCGCGACCCTGGGTCTCGCCGTCAAGGACGACGCCGACGGCAGCGCGATCGCCGTGACCGGCCGATACGAGATCACCGGGCGTATCGCGACGCTCGGCGCCGGCGCGATCCGCAAGAAGGCCGAGCATGTGCTGGACGAATTCTTCGCGAATCTCGCACGCGACCTGAGCCCAGCGTCAGCGCCCTGAGTTCATCTGACCTGCCGAATCACCGCGATGCGCCCATCGGGGGTCCACGAGGGGAACACGTCCTCGCTCAGGAACTCGTAGGCGCGTCCGGATCGAGTGTCCACGAGTCGCGTGTGCGGGCCGTGCGGGTCGGGTTCGATCTCGAGCAGCCAAGCCCCGTCAGGCGAGACCGAGGCGTGGTACTCAACGTCGAGCCAGCCGATGAGCTCGCCGCTCGCGTCGAAGACGGCCAGCCCGTCCTTCGTCTTCCGCGGCGATACCGCGCTGACCGGTTCCCACGCCCGTCCCAGCAGCCTGCCATCCGGCAGCCATGCCACGACCGTCCAACCGTGGAGCGTGCCCACACGCCGCCCGGTCGCGGCGTCGAAGAACGCGGTCGCGGCCTCACCGCCCAGGTCCTCCGTGCAATACCCGGCTGCGATCGTTCGCCCCGACGGTGACCAGGTGACGGAAGCGTTGAAGTAGGCGGAGCAGCGCTTCAGGTCGGCGCCGATCGTGCGGATGATGCCGGCGTCGATGTCGAGCACGGAGAGATCGTTCTTCGTGTAGCTCCAGAGCGCGACCTCGTGTCCGGATGGCGACACGCTGCCCGTCTGGCCGGGCTGTGCCGTCGGCAGCCACCGCATGTTCTCGCCGTGCGGGCCCGCGATGATCGTGTCGTGCGAACCGAGCACGAGGAGGCGTCCGTCGGGGAGCCAGATCTCCGCCGCGCCGTTGCTCGCGATCTTGTTGATGTCCCAGGGCGTCGCCCGCCGCGCGCCGGTCGCGAGATCGATGAAGCTGAGCTCGCGCCTCGGCGGCCCCGAACACATCAGCGCCGTCTTGATCGCTGGGTCGAAGCGCGCCGAGCAGCCCCGGTCGGCGAGGAATCCGAAGGTCGTCCGATCCACCGGGTCGACGACGCCGGCCGCGACGTCGGACGGGGCGTAGAAGGCGAGCTCGGTCCGCGGACGCTCGATGCGCCACGACCTCCCCGCCGGCGCGCCACTACCGCTCGCGGTGTGCGCGCCGGTCGGATCGATGACGAGCGCGGAATTGCCCGGTGGCACATCGAACAGGACGCTGGCATCGCCCATCTGCCAGCGGAAGTTGATCGCCGCCGCCGCCGAAGCCTGGACGGCGCGAACGACCGATCCATGGTCCATGTCCGCGAAGAAGTCGATGCGGAACGTGAGCGTCTCATCACCGTTCGCCACGTAGCGCTCGCCGATCGGCGCGGGGTCGTCGTTGACATGGAGAACAGGCTCGAGAGTGAAGGGCGACACGGTCGCCGCGACCGTCGGTGTGGGCACGATCGGCGCCGTGCTCGCGGTCGGGTGAACCGTGGCCGGCGGGGCGGGATCGGTGCGCGAGAGGCAGGCGGTGCCGACCAGGACGACGAACGCGGCGGTGAGCGCGGCACGCTTCACCAGAGACAAAGTCAAGCCTGATCGGCGACCATGCAGGCACACGGGTGCGTCACCGCAACGCTTGCCTCAGCCGCGGCGGCCGCGCAACGCCCGGCGGATCGCGGCGACACCCACGACCGCTGCCAGCGTCAGCGCCGGCCAGATCCAGCGGCCGAACGGCCCCCAGAGTTCCCACGGCCAGCGACGCCGGTAGCGGATCGGCAGCCAATGGAAGGGGGACGGGCGCGCGGCCAGACAGAGCTCCACCATTCCCGAGCTGACCTCGAGGATGATCTCCTCCATCACCGGCCACGCCGGCTGGAACGTGTTCTCCTCGGGTCTCGAGCTCAGCCCGTACTCGAGCGTGAAGGCGTAGACCTTCGCCTTCGAGATATCCACGAGATGCCGGCTGTACGAGTAGTCGTCGCTCGCGCCGGACGTCGGATACAGGTCGAAGCCCGGGATTACGGCGTACTCGGTGCCTCGGACAGCGGTGAGCGCGCCGTTGAATCGCTCCGCGGCCGCTGAGGCGTCGGACAGGTCACCCGCGGGGATGTACTCGCGGTAGGCGTCGCCGGCTCGTCCGCGCTTTCCGTCCCAGGCTGTCGCCCGGAAGCTCCGCGACGGATCGTCGGACTGATCCTGGTCATCACCCCACGAATACAGGACGTCGCCCTTGTGGCAGTGGATGTCCATGAACCAGCGGATGTTCGGGTAGCTGTCCAAAAGCCAAGCGACGTTGCGAGTCTCGGGCTCGGACGCGGCCGCGGTGCCGTGATAGTTGAAGTGCTTCGGGTCGCTTGACGCGCCGGGTGCGAGCGAGTCCATCTTCGTCGCGAAGTCCCAGAGGAAGTCGAAGTTGCGATTGACGTCCACGCCGATCCGTGTGGGGTCGCCCCCGCTCGAAGCCGGGTTCCGGTTCTTGCGCCATGTCGGATCCGTCTGCTGGCTGTAGTGACGGCCGTCCGGATTGACACAGGGAAAGACGAATACGTCGAGCGAGGTCGTGATCGCCTTGACCTCTCCGGCGGTGAAGGACTTGCCCCCGTAGGCGAGGCCGGAGCCCGTCGCGACCGCCTCGAGCAGGTCGGACGCGAACGAGACACAGATGTCGGCGCCGCCCCACTCACACCCGTGGACGGATCCGGTGAAGAGAATGCCGATGCGGCTGCCGACGCCCGCCTTCGACCCGATCCGTACCGCGCTGCACGTCCGCTTCTCGAACGTTTTGTTCGGCAGGGTGATCCGTTCGCAAAGATCGGAATGGGCGGCGGCGAGCCCGACGAGCGCGGACTCCACCTCCTTGACGTTCAGCCATGTCATTGCCGCCTGCTGCGCTTCCCCGTCTTGCGGCCGAGGCCGCGCGGCGCGATCCGGCCGCCCTCGAACCGGTCGTCGCGTCCGACCTCGGCCTGCCGCTCGCGCCCCGCCGCGGTCGCGTCCGCGATGACCCGCACCTCGTAGCCGCGCCGCCGCAGCGGCTCGAGCTCGCGCTCCTCAACGTATGCCTGCGCGGTGACGGAGCCGTCCGCAGCCTGCTCCGGGTGTAGCCGGCATCCGAAGTCGAACCCCTCGAGCAAGAGCGGCCGCAGGGCCTCGAGATCGCGTGCGCGGATGAGCACCTGGAGGACATGTCGTTGCGACTCGTCCATGAGCGCGACTCTATGGCACGAGGGCGCTCCCGTCGCTGATGCCGATGGTCATATGACGTGCCGCGCGACGCGAGGGACGTGCGGGATCGCGGCCTTCCAGCGGCTACCCGCTCAGCCGCTCTGGACGATCACGAGCCGATTGCCGTCCAGATCGCGGAACGCGAACATCGGCACCGGGAAGCGAAGGATCTCCGCGTCCGCGTCCACGCCTCGGGCCCGGAGGGCGGCGTGGTCGGCCTCGACATCATCGCTCGTGAAGCGCACCTGGGTGTCGATCCCGGCGGCATCTCCCGCGGCCCGGCGAACGAGCGCGATGCTCGTCGACGCGCCTGGAGGCGCCACCTCGACCCAGCGTTCGCCCTGACCGAACGGGGTATCCATACGCTTCTCGAATCCGAGCTTCTCGACGTAGAACTCGAGTGCCCGGTCCTGGTCGCTGACCGCGACGCCGACCGTCCGCACATCGGTGATGCGGGTCGTGGTTTGGGTCTTGGACATGTCCATCCTCCTATTTCCGCTTCTCCTGCTCAGACTGCTCGGCATGCCGAAACTCATCGGAACGTTCTGCGCTGGGCCCGGCCCCCAGCCCGCTCGCGCCAGTTAGCGTGCCCCTTACGTCAGCACCTCGGCAAGCGCATCGAAGCGCTCGGCCCACCACGCTTTCGTCCTGTCCGCGGTGCCTCGGTCCGGCAGCTTCGAGTGCTGGATCGCGACGGCGCTCTTCGCGTCGCCCTTCGCGGTGAAGCCGAGCGCAACGACCTTGCCGTCGGCCATGCTCATGCGCATCGTCTTGTTCGGATTCGCCGATCGCACGACGACCTTCTCGGCATCGAGCACTTTGACCCAGGCGGCCCAATTGCGGCCGGTCTTTTCCTTCGGAGTATGCCTCCCTTGCCTCGACGAGGGCCTCCGCTGGGGGAAGGCCACCGAGGCTCGGCGCGGATCAGCGCCGTGGAGGATCTACCACTAGGCCAGGGTGATCGCGGCCTGCAGGTCGCGGCCGAGGATCGACGAGAGCCGCGCGACCTCGGCCTCCAGCGCCCTGCGCGGCGGCCGGCCGGCCTCGCTGAACCACGCGACCCGCGCTCGGTCACCATCCAGCTCCCACGTCCCGGACACGACGCCGGCCGCCACGACGATCGGCGCGATCCAGCCGCTCTGCCGGCTTACCGCCGCCCGCCGTGCCGCCGGCACGACGTGGCCGTCCTCGGTGCCGGGGCCGAGCACGTACTGATCGAACCCCGGCAGCAGACGCACTGCGGTGGTCGGCCGCGCCGAGGCCAGCTCGTCGAGGTCCTCGGCGAGCACGTACGCGCGTTCCCCGTCGACTTCGACCTCAGATAGCCGGTCGCCGAGCGCATCGAACCAGGTCCGAAGCTGTCGTGCGCTGACCCTGCCGCGCGACAGCCAGTTGCGGAAGTTCTGGGTCGTCGCCGGGCCGTACGCGCCGAAGTACGCGACGATCGCGATCGGCGCGGCCTCGTCCGGGTCGGGCACGCCGGCCCAGCGCGAGCTCGCGACCTCCGGCCGCATGAACGTCGCGCGACCGCCCCGGGCGGGTCCGAAGCAGAGGTCGCCCCACCAGGCGAGCGGCTTCAGGAGTGTCCCCCAGCCTGAGCGAAGTGCTTCACCGAGGTGGCCCAGCCCGCGCTTGGCGATGACCGCGGCCACCAGCTCCTCCCGCGTGAGCGAGCGGCCGTCGAGCGCCTCACGGACCACGTCGCGAAGCGCATCCCAATGCTTGGTGCTCATGCCGAAATAGCGCTGCCAGCTCGGCCGCTCCCACGATCGTCCCGCCGCGATCAGCGAAAGGAAGGCGCCGCCGTCCTCCGGAGTGAGCAGGTGCAGCGTGCCCCGCATCGCCCACGTCTTGATGAGACGGCCTTCGGACAGCGCGCGACCGACCTCACCGGGTCGCGACGCGTCGCGCCGGACGCGGATCGCGAGCTCTGCCGACGAGGCGACCTGCGCCTGGACGCCGCATAGGCGACGGACCACACCCGCGACGGGCACCCGTCCGACCGGATCCAAGAGCTGCCGCCGCATGCGCCAGGCGAGCGCCTGCCGCCAGGTGACCTTCAGACGCATCGGCGCGCGGGCATTCGGCGCGCAGGCACGCGTCCCACAGCGTCGTTCGGTCTACTTCGACCGCGTGCTTTTCCGCGTGGCGCGAGGCGCGGGGCTCTTCCTTTTTGGTGAGGCCCGCTTCGCCTTCTTGGGTGAAGCCTTCTTCGCCGGCCCCTGCTTTTTGGGGTGGATGCGCTCGGGAAGGGCCTTCCGCCCCGTCGATCGGTTCCACTCCTCGTACGTGTCGTCCTTGATCTTTCCCTCGACGAGGAGATGCGCGAACTTGCGGCGTTGGGCCTGGCTCTTGAACGGCATGACGACCGTACGCTACCGGAACGCGATCGGCGTCAGAAGGCTCGCGGGTCCGGGCGCCCGCGTGGCCCGGCGCCTACCCTCACCGGTCGAAGCGCCAGCGCGTCGCGCCCCACGGCTCTTCGGTGGCGACGCCGAACGCCGTGAGCGGCGTCACGACCCAGAGGTCCCACGGCGGAGGTCCGGCACTCGGAGCGCTGTACTCGGCGGTGATCGCGCTGCCGCTCGCCTTCGCGGGCCAGCCCTGGGCTTCGTACCGCTTCGCGAGCCGCTCGAGCGTCGCCGCGTCGGTCACCTTCGCCGCGGTGCCCTCGATGACGAGGTCGAGCCCCTTCAGCGCCACCGAGACCACGCAGCGCGGATTCTTGGCCAGATCCCGACTCTTGCGCGTTCGAGCGCCGCTCGTGAAGTAGAGCTTCCCGTCGACCCAGAGCGCCCCGACCGCGGCAACGTGCGGTCGCCCCTCGCGGCTCGCCGTGGTCAGGAAGAACGTGTGCGAACCGTGGCCGGTCGTCTCGCCGACGGCGTCGAGCAGGTCGCGCGGCCGCGACCAGGGGATCGCCGCGCTGCCATAGATGTCGAGGTTCTTCTGATCCATCGTTCCGCTTCTCCGGATATGCGCCCAAAGATCGCCGGGCGATCGAGCGTCATCATGACGCGGGGCCGGGGAACGTGTCCGAGCGGCTCCCGCGGGCGAGAATCTGACCGCATGGAGAAGGACCTGGCTGCGTCGTTGGCGCGGCGACTCGGTCTCGCGTTCGACGGCGCCGTCGTGCTGGCCGAAGGCATGAACGTCTTGGTCCAGCTCCGGCCTCTACCGGTCGTCGCCAGAGTGACGCGGCTCGCCCACCTCGTGCGCGGGGCTGACGCGCTCGCGGGCGGCATCGGCCTCGCGAGGGCGCTCGGTGAGCAGGCTGTGCCGCCATCCGACCTGGTCGACCCGGGTCCGCACGTCGAGTCCGGCCGGTACGTGACGTTCTGGGCGTATCGCCCCGGCGCCGCCGCCTCAGCAGCTGCGGCCGGACGCGCGTTACGCGCGTTCCACGAGGCTGCTCGTTCCTACCGCGGCGAGCTCCGGACCTTCGATCCGCGTCCGGAAGCGCTCCGCATCGCCGATCTCGTCGGCGGTGAGACCGCCGCGATCCTCCGCGACGCCGCGACGCGCCTGACGCCACCCACGCTGCCCCAGCAGGCGATCCACGGCGACGCGCACTTCGGGAACGTGCAGGCGGGGGGCGTCTGGCTGGATTTCGACGAGGCCTGCTTCGGGCCGGTGGAGTGGGACCTCGCGTGCATGATCCACCGGTGGTCGGTATTCGGCGAGCTCGAGGACGAGATGCGTCGAGCGCTCGCCGCGTACGGACCACATGACCGCGACGCGGTCGACGCCCTGCAGCCGCTCGTCGTTCTGGCGATCGCCTCGTGGGGATCGCTCGCGCCGCTCATCGGCGAGTCGTTCACCCGCACCGCTCAGCGGCTGAAGTGGCTGCGCGACCACTGACGGGCCAGTTGCTCGGGGGCGCCGGCTCGGGTTTGGATGCGAGAATTCGCCGAGGAGGGTCCCGCAACTGAACGGAGCCGATCGAAAAGACGCGCTGAAGCGCCTGGGCGCCTTCACCGGCGAGTGGACCATGGAGGCCACATTCCCTGGGGCGCAGTATTTGGTCGAGCGCGCGGAGATTCCCGGCGCTCCGGACAGCATCGCGATCGTTTCCGTCGACCCCGACAAAGACTCGTACACGCAGCACTACTTCGATTCACGAGGCGTCGTTCGGGTGTATGCGATGGCGTTCAGCGACGGCCTCTGGACGCTCTTGAGAGATTCGCCGGACTTCACGCCGCTCGACTTCTGGCAACGGTTCAAGGCCACCTTCAGCGAGGATGGCAACACCATCACGGGTGCCTGGGAGAACTCAGCGGACGGCGTGAGCTGGGA
>WNGF01017930.1_pt1 | contig 10093 bp, 7 predicted proteins | sample 5400641 | NCBI WGS metagenome assembly WNGF01 (sample SAMN13153371, study PRJNA577476) | soil metagenome | isolation source: 80 cm soil or saprolite under grassland replicate 2 | place: USA:California | collected 2016-06-15
CAGTGTAGACGCAGACGAAGTCCCGATTGAGCAGATCGATGACCCGGCGCTCGGAGAGCGGACCCGCTCTCATGGTGAACGAGCCGCCTCAGCACCGTCCCGTGTTGATGCGGCCGTCGCCGGTGAAGAGAAAGATCGGTCGGTTGTGTTCCCTGCCGAGCTTGATCGCCTCGCGGATGTCGGTGACCCAGCCGATCTCGTCGAAGCGTTTGTCCTCCGGTGCCGCCTGCCGTTCCTCGACCGTCTCCTCGACCCAGCGGACGACCTTGGTATCCGGGATCGTTCCGAGCGTGCACCCGGTCAAGAGCCCCACGATCGCTGCAGCAACGAGCGGTCTTGTCTGTGCAACCATCGCTTCCCCTCCTCATACGTCGCCCATTGATGATGACCCGCCGGCAGCCGCTCCCGGCGGTCGCGGCGTCCACACCCTCTCCGGTAGCCGTCTCGCCGTCCAGGACCAGGGCGGGGAGCTCGAGGGCGCGGACCGCGGGCCTCCCGGAGCCGCCACCTACTCCAGTGTACCGGGCCGCACAACCCCGGCGAGCAGCGCGGGCTCACTCGACCACCGGATCCGGCTGGAGACAGGGGTGTGCGGCGCCAGGCCACGGGCCCCGCGGTCCTCATCCCGGTAACCACCTCGGTCAAGGACGAAAGGCAAGCGCCACGTCCGACCGACGAATTGTGACAGCGACCAACTCACTTTTGACATTTGGGCGAGCGCGCTGGTTCCACCTGGCGCGACGTAGCGGAGCTTGCGAGAGTCCCATCACCCGGCAACACGTTGATCCCCAAGGCATGTTGCTCCCCGAGCCGCCGCTGTCGCGCTGGTGGCACGACAGTTGCCGGCTCTGAGAGAGCCAGCGTGGCGGGATATGCGTCTGCCTGCCACGCGCTGGCCCGGTGACTGTCTCTACGCCCGGCGAGAAGCCCGCCAGGGGGGATCATGCTGGATACGGAGCGCATCCTGATCGTCGACGACGATCAGACCGCCTCGCGCGAGGCGGCAGGGTTTCTCGAACGGCAGGGCTACCCGGTGCGGGTGGCCCGGACCGGGCGGGAAGGGCTCCGCATGATTCGCGAGACCCCGGTGTCCCTCGTCCTTCTAGGCCTGACCTCCGGGGACATGGACCATGCCCGGATCTTGCAAGAAGCGGGGCAGGCCGAGAGGCCCTGCGAGGTGCTCATCCTCGCCGAGCCCGGCACCCTCGACCGGGCGATTCGAGCCGGGGACGGCGGCGCCGCGGGGTGCATCGTCAAGCCCGTTGACCTGGCTCGCCTCGGGATCATCGCGCGGCGGGTGCTCGAGCGCCGGGCCCTCCTCCGCGACAACGCCCGCCTGAGCGCCGACCTCGCCGCTCGCCTCCGGGAGAGCGAGCGGGAGCGGCGCCGGCTGGACGTCCTCTACGCTCTGTCCCGGAAGCTGGCCGCGGTCCACGACACCGATGCCCTCCTCTCCTTCCTCGTCGAGGAGACGCGTGGGCTGCTGGGAGCGGAGGCTGCCGGCATCCGGTTGCTGGAGGGGGAGGATCTCGTGGTGGCGGCCCGGACCGAGTCGGCGGCCCCCCTCATGGCCAGTCCGCGGATCAAGGTCGGAGAGAGCCTGAGCGGCCGGGTCGTGGCCACCGGCCAGCCGGTCGTGTCGGAGGATCTCCACGAAGATGTCCGCTTCAATCCCGCGAGCAAGCGCGCCGCGCTGGAGGAGGGCTTTCACGGCTTCCTGGGAGTGCCGCTGCGCATCCACGACCAGGCGATCGGCGCGCTCAACATCTACACGAAGGGCTCTCGACGGTTCACGAGCGACGAGATCTCCCTCCTGTCGGCGCTCGCCGACCAGGCCTCGCTCGCCATCCACCGGACACGGCTCCTCCGCGAGGCCGAGGCCGGGCGCCACCTCGTCGAACGGCTCTACCGGGTCGCCGTCTCCATGCAGGCCTCGTGGGACCGGGCCGAGCGATTGGCGGCGTTCACGCGGGGCGTCCACGAGGCGGTGGGCTTCGATCGCATCTCCGTGCTGCTCGCGACGTCGGATGGCAGGAGCCTCGGGCTCGTCTCGTCCTTCGGAGAGGACGAGCCCGCGCCGCCCCCGATGCTGCCGCTCTCCCCGGCGGCGGGGGTGTTCTACCAGGCCTACGAGACCAAGCGGGCGATCGCCGTGCTCGGCGACGCCGATCTCGAGACCGTCCTGCCGCTCGCGCCGGCCTACCGGAGCCACCCGTACTTCCGGACCCGGCGCTTCATCGCGGCGCCGCTCCTGGTCGGAGACCGGGCCATCGGGGTCGTGGTGGCCGACAACAAGCGGAGCCGGAAGCCGATCCTGCCCGCCCGCATCGAGCCCTTCGTGCTGCTCTGCCAGCAGCTCGCGACGGCCCTCGAGGCAGCGCGCCTGTACGCCGAGAGCCGCGCGCGGGGACGGGAGGCGATCCGGCTGTCCACCGGCCTCGCGCTGCTGAACCGGGCGAGCCGGGCGCTCCACCGCACGCTCGACGTCGAGCCGGTGCTGGACGCGGCGCTGCGCGAGCTGGGGCGCGCGTTTGGCGCGGCGGGCGTGCTGCTCAGCCTCGCGCCCGACGCCGGCCGGCCCGCCCGCAGCATCGGCCACTGGCTCTCGGAGGCCCACGGACGCGACGTCACCCTTCGCCCGACGGCGAGCGTGAGCCGGCTCGTCCGGGATACGGGGAAACCGCTGGTGCTGTCCGACATCGCCGAGCGGAGCGACATCGTCCATCCGGCTCATTTCCGGCACGGTGTGAAGTCGCTGGCGGCATTCCCCATCCTCGGCCAGCGGCAGCGGGTGCTCGGGGTGCTGTTCCTCTACTACACGACGACCCAGGTGTTCCCCGAGCGGGAAGTCCAGCTCCTGACCGCGTACGCGGACCAGCTGGCGACCGCGCTCGAGAACGCCCGGCTCTATGCGGAGACGCGGACGCAGGAGACGCGCCTCACCCAGATCTTCGACTCGACCTCCGACGGGATCATGCTCGTCGCCGGGGCGCGGCGCATCGAGGCGGCGAATCAGCGGGTTGCGGACCTGCTGGGATTCGACCGGGAGGCGGGACTCGGCCGGGAAGTCTCCGAGCTCCTGGCCGGCTGCCGGGCGTCCGCCGCGGACGCCGCGCGCATCGTGGAAGCGCTCGGCTCTCTCAGCGCGGCGCCCGACGAGGCCGACGGCGACCTGGAGCTGGGACCGATCGAGCGGATCCTGCACTGGGTCGCGCGACCCACGAAGAACGCGTCGGGGGTCACGGTCGGGTTCACGCTGAGCTTCCGGGACGTGACGCAGGAGCGCGAGATCAGCCGGATGAAGTCCGAGTTCGTGTCGTTCGTGACGCACCAGCTGCGGACTCCGCTGACCGGGATCCGATGGATGCTGGAGCTGGCCGCGGCGCAGCCCGACCTTCCGGCGGAGCCGGCGTCGTACGTGCAGGACGCGCGGGACTCGGCGGCGCGGCTCATCGGTCTCGTCAACGACCTGCTGGACGTCTCCCGGCTCGAGCGCGGCAAGCTCGTCGCCGTGCCGCAGGAGGTTCGGCTGGAGGCGCTGACGCGGCACGTGCTCGACGAGATGAGCGTGCTCCTCCAGGAGAAGGACCACCGGCTCTCCGTCGACGTCGACGGCGACGAGAAGCTTCCGCCGATCATGGCCGACCCGCAGCTGCTGCGGCAGGCCATCCTCAACCTCGTGTCCAATGCCGTCAAGTACACGCCTCCGCGAGGGGAGATCGCGATCCGGATGGGGCGGGAGGGTTCCGCGGTGCGGTGGTCCATCCACGACACCGGCATCGGCGTGCCGGACCACTCACAGGGCCGGCTGTTCGAGAAGTTCTACCGGGCGGAGAACGCGCTCGCCATCGAGACCGAGGGCACGGGGCTCGGCCTCTATCTCGCGCGGCTGATCATGGAGCAGCTCGGCGGGCGCGTGTGGTGCGAGTCCGCGGAGGGCTGCGGCGCGACGTTCACGCTGACGATGCCGCTCGGGAGCGAGATCGATGGAACACACTGACAAGCGGGTGCTGGTCATCGAGGACGATCGCTTCCTGCGGCGCGCGTGCGAGACGAGCCTGCGGCGGCGCGGGCTGACCGTGCTCGGCGCCGGGGACGGCGAGGAGGGGCTGCGGCTGGCCCGCGCCGAGGCGCCCGACCTGATTCTGCTGGACGTCCTGATGCCGAAGCTGACGGGGCTCGAGGTGCTGCAGGCCCTGCGAGGCGCCGAGGCCACACGCTCCATCCCGGTCCTCATCCTGTCGAACTCCTCCAGCCCGCGGGACCTCGAGGCGATCGCGGCGATGGGCGTCGCCGGGTACTGGGTGAAAGCCAACCTGTCGCTTCAAGAGCTGGGTGACCGGGTCACCTGCCTCCTGGGAGTCTGAGACCATGGACAAGCCCCCCAAGCGTATCCTGGTGGCCGAGGATGACCGGTTCCTCCGCAAGGCGGCGGAGGTCACCCTCAGGCGACACGGGTTCACGGTGCTGACCGCGTCGGACGGCGAGGCCGCCCTGCAGATCGCCCGGGCGGAGACGCCCGACCTCGTCCTCCTCGATCTCATCATGCCGAGGCTCCAGGGGTTCGAGGTGCTCCGGACGCTGAAGCAGGACCCGGCCACCGAGGCGATCCCGGTCATCGTGCTCAGCAGCCTGGGCCAGCCGTCCGACGTGCGGCAGGCGATGGAGGAAGGCGCCGCCGCCTACTTCGTGAAAGCGGACCTGTCGCTCCAGGCGCTGGTCCAGCGTGTGGAAGAGGCCCTCCAACCATGAGCGAGGTGACGATGGATCCGCGTGGCGCGGCAGGACCGTCGGTTCCGGCGAGTGCGGCGACGACGGGCGGTGGCTGGGTCGGCGAGGATGAGCTCAGAGACCTCCTGGTGACGCGACTGGAGGTCCTCGACGAGGCCGAGTTCGGGCGGGCGCGGACGACGGCGGCGCGCTTGCGGATCCCGCTGGAGCGGGCGCTCGCCGATCGGAGTCGGGTGCCCTTCGACTTCCTCCTCGAGCAGCTCGCCCAGCTCTGGGGGGTCGGCTTCATCGACCTGAAGGTCGGCGACGTGCAACCGGAGTCCCTGCAGATGATCCCGGAGGAGTTCGCGCGCACGCACCTCGTGGTGCCGTTCGAGTGGAAGAACCAGGAGCTCAAGGTGGCGATGGGGAACCCGCGCGACCGGTCCACCCTCGAGGAGATCGGGCGGTGGATGGCCGGGTATCGCGTCACCCCGTACCTGGCGCCGGAGGCGGCGATCCGGCGCGCGCACCTGCTGTACCGGGGGAATGTCCGCGAGATGCTGGAGCGCTCGGCGGCGGAGACGACCGTGATGGTCACGCGGTCGCCGCACGGGGCCGCGGTGGACCGCTCGGCCGTCGACCTCTTCAACCGGATCGTGGAGTACGCCGTCGTCGCCCGGGCCTCCGACATCCACATCGAGCCGTTCGAGCTGGAGACGCTCGTCCGGTACCGGATCGACGGCGTGCTGCGCGAGACGCTGAACCTGCCGCCGGCGGCCCACCCCTCCCTCACCACCCGGATCAAGCACCTGTCCGGCATGCGGATCGACGAGCGCCGCGTTCCCCAGGATGGCCGCCTCGAGCCCGACATGCCCGGCCTCAGGCTGGACCTCCGCGTCTCGACGGTGCCGACGCGGTGGGGGGAAAAGATCGCGCTCCGGGTGCTGTCCAAGGAAACGGTCTACGTGGACCTCGAGGGTCTGGGCCTCGCCGCGTCGGACCACGACACCTTGCTGAAGGGGCTCCTCCGCCCGTTCGGCATGGTCCTGGTCACGGGACCGACCGGGTCCGGCAAGTCCACCACGCTCTACGCGATGATCACCCGGCTCGGGCTCGAGCGTCACGGCGCCGTCAACATCTCGACCATCGAGGATCCGATCGAGTACCTGATGCCGCGAGTGAACCAGATCCACGTGAATCCCGCCGCCGGTCTGGACTTCGCGGGCGGGCTCCGCGCGTTGCTCCGCCAGGATCCCGACGTCGTCATGGTCGGCGAGATCCGCGACCGCGAGACCGCCGAGATCGCTGTTCGCGCGGCGCTCGTCGGGCGGCTCCTGCTCTCCACGCTCCACACCAACGACGCGCCCGGCGCCGTGCCCCGCCTGCTCGACATGGGGATCGAGCCCTTCCTGCTGGCGTCGACGCTGGTGCTGGTGGTGGCCCAGCGGCTCGTGCGGAGGATCTGCGTCAGCTGTCGAGAGAGCGTGGCCGTGGACCGGGGGACGATGGCCGCGCTCCGCGGCCGACCGGACTTCGAGCGGCTGGTGTCCAGCCTTCGCGAAGAGGGCCTGCTGAGCAAGGCCGATGATCCCCTGGCCGGGATCCGGATCTTCAGGGGCAGGGGATGCCACCAGTGCAACGGGAGCGGCTATCGAGGGCGGCTCGGCGTCTTCGAGGTGTTCCCGATCGAGGCCCCCATCCGGCAGATGATCATGGAGGTCGCGGACGGCGGCGCCATCAGGGCGGCCGCCATCGCGGCGGGCATGAAGACCATGTTCCAGGACGGGCTCGCCAAGGCGTTTCTCGGAGAGACGACCCTGGAGGAGGTGTTCCGCGTCGCGCTCTGAAATTTAGAGCGTAGAATACGGGGCATGCCGCCCCGACCTCCGACCGAGGGGATCGCCGGGGAGACCTATCGCCACCGGACTCTCCTCGAGATCAACAATGCCCTGATCTCCAATCTCACTCGCGAAGCCCTCTTCCACGCGATCGCGCAGGCCGTGCGCCGTGTCGTGCCGTTCGAGCGGACCGCGATCTTCTTGCACGACGCCGAGAAGGACGTCCTCAAGCTCTTCATCCTCGAGTCCTCGCTCCCCTCGTCGTACTTCACGGTGGGACTGGAGATGGCGCCGGGCGAGAGCCACGTGGGGCTGGTCTTCCAGCGCCAGGAGCCGTTCTTGCGCCGCGACCTCGCGACGGAGCGCCAGTATCCGGCCGAGGACCTCGCGTACGGGGACGGTGTCCGGTCCTACGTCATCGTGCCCCTCATCGTGCGGGGGAAGAGCATCGGCACGCTCGCGGTCGCCAGCACCACGCCGGGTCGGTACTCGGAGGCCGACGTGCGCTTCCTCCGGGAGGTGGCCAACCAGGTGGCCCTGGCCGTCGAGAACATGAAGGCCTACGAGGAGATCGCCGCGCTCAAGGCGCGCCTCGAGCGCGAGAACACCTACCTGCAGGAGGAGATCCGCCGCGAGCACAACTTCATCGAGATGGTGGGCAACGGTCCGGCCCTCCTCGCCGCGCTCCTGATCGCCCGCGCCATCCACAGCCGGAGCGCCCGGAAGGAGCGGCCGCTCGTCAAGGTGAACTGCGGGGCCATCTCGGCGGGCCTCGTGGAGAGCGAGCTGTTCGGCCACGTCAAGGGCGCGTTCACCGGCGCCCTCGAGCGGCGGGTCGGCCGCTTCGAGCTGGCCGACCGCGGCACGATCTTCCTCGACGAGGTCGGCGAACTGCCGGCCGAGACCCAGGTCAAGCTCCTGCGCGTCCTGCAGGAACAGGAGTTCGAGCCGGTGGGGTCGAGCCGCACCGCCCGCGTGGACGTGCGGGTCATCGCCGCGACCAACCGCAACCTGCAGGAGGCCGTCCAGGCCGGCCGCTTCCGGGCCGATCTCTTCTACCGGCTCAACGTCTTCCCGCTCGCCGTGCCGGCCCTGCGGGAGCGCCGCTCCGACATCCCGCTGCTCGTGATGTTCTTCCTCGGCCAGTTCGGGAAGAAGTTCGGCAAGCGGATCGAGACCGTGCCTCCGGAGACGATGGACCGGCTGGTGGCGTACTCGTGGCCCGGCAACATCCGGGAGCTGCAAAACGTCATCGAGCGGGCGGCGGTGCTCTGTCCGGGGCCCACGCTCGAGCTGGACCACGACCTGCTCCCCGTGCCCGACCCGGGAGGTGGGCAGTCCACGGTCCCGGCGCCGGCGACGCCGGGTCCGGTCGAATCGTCGCCAGGAGGAGCGACCCTCGAGGCGGTGGAGCGCGCGCACATCCTCGCCACCCTGGAGCGGACAGGCTGGCTGATCGAGGGGCCCAGGGGAGCGGCGAAGGTGCTGGGGCTGCACCCCAACACCCTGCGCAGCAGGATGGAGAAGCTCGGGATCAAGCGTTCCGCCCACCGTGCCTCGTAGGCCATGAAGTCCCGTTCTTTCGGCACCTTGAGCTGCTCCTGTGAAGGAGGTGATCGAGGTCTCCGAGGGCATCGGTCGTCCCGGCGAAATCGCCGCGCCTCGGCGGCGAATCCTCCCGGTCAGGAAGTGTGTCTAACCGGGTCGAGGCTGGCGAAAACGACAGGCGACCGTCATCTCACCAAGGCAGGAGGGGTCATTCAATGGCGGAGCACGACGTGATCCAGGGGTGGACGCAACCGAGCGCAGCGCGAGGCACGATGGAGGCGGTGGTGAGAATGGATGAGGGATCGCTCCAGACGCAGGAAGCGCGGCCGCACACGCGGGTCGGCTGGCTCCGCGCGACGGCGCCCCTCTGGCCGCTGGGGCTGGCGCGGATCCTGTACGGTCTGCTCTGGTGGCAGCAGTCGAAATGGAAGGTGCCGTCCGACGACTTCGGGAGGAAGTCCGGAGGCGGGCTCTGGTACTGGGTGCAGCAGGAGATCCAGTATCCGACGCTGAGCGCCTACAAGGACTTCCTCGTCAACGTGATGATCCCCCACTGGACCTTCTTCGGCTGGATGACGCTCATCACCGAGACCTTCATCGCGGTGATCCTGATCCTCGGCCTCTTCACGCGGCTGGGCTCCCTGGTGGCGATCGGCATGGCCGCCAACATCACCCTCGGGATCCTGAGCGTGCCCCACGAATGGGGCTGGACGTACACCATGCTGATCATGCTGCCCGCGATCTTCCTGCTGACGGGTGCCGGCCGGAGCTTCGGTGTGGACGCCTTCCTGGCGCCCCCGCTCGAGCGGGCTGCCGCCACCGGGAACCCGCTGGCCAGGCTCGCGAGCTGGCTGGTCTGACAGGGTTCCGGCGCCATCGCCACGCGCGGCGCGTGGCCGGCCGGGGACACAAGCCCTGGCGCGGCTGATCCTGGCGGTGGTAGCGGGGCTGGGGCTCGTCGGGTCGTGCCTCGCGATCGCCCGTGTGCCGAACCTCGCCTGGGCCCCACGAACCTTCCTCCTCCTCTTCGGCGTCGCCTTCGCGTGCTACGGGCTCGGCGCCTGGCGTCTGTGCGAGCTCCGCGGCCGCGGCCCGCTGCTCGTGGTGCTGGTCGTCGCTGCTGCCTCGCGGGTGGCCTTGTTGCCCGCGGCGCCGACGCTCTCGACCGACGCCTACCGCTACGTGTGGGACGCGCGCATCGCGGGGGCGGGGATCAGCCCCTACGCGTATCCGCCCGACGCGCCAGAGCTCGTGCAGCTGCGCGATGAGGCCGTCTATCCGCGGCTCAATCACCGCTCGTGGCGGACGATCTACCCTCCGGCCGCTCAGGCCTTGTTCCGGTTCGTGTACGCGCTGGCGGCGGACAGCGTGCTCGCGATGAAGATGGCGCTGGGCCTCCTCGAGCTGGCGGGGCTCGCCGCGCTGCTCGGACTGCTCGGGGCGCTGGGCGCGCCGCCGTCGCGCGCGGTCATCTATGCGTGGAACCCCCTGGTGCTGGTCGAGACCTGGGGGAGCGCCCACCTGGACGCGGCCGTGGTCCCGCTGGTGGTGGGTGCCGTCTGGGCGGCGACCCGCCACCGGCGCGCGCTGGCGGCGGTCCTCCTCGGCGCCGGGACCCTGGTGAAGCTCTATCCCGCGGCACTGCTCCCCCTCCTGCTCGGTCCCGGGAGCCTGCCCGTCATCGGCGCCTTCGCGGCGGTGGTGGCGGGCGGCTACGTGCTCCCGGCGATCACCGGCCTCGAGGTCGTGGGCTCACTGCCGCGCTACCTGACGCAGGAGTACTTCAACCCGGGGCTGATCCGTTCGGTGATCGACGCGCCGTGGGTCACCGTGGGCGCGCTCGCTCTCTGGGTCATGGCCGCCTCGGCGTGGCGCCGCCGGGCGCCGCTCGCCGAGCGGGCGATCCCGCTCATCGGCGGCTCCGTCCTGCTCGCCCCGAACGTCTTCCCCTGGTACGCGGTCTGGCTCGTGCCGTTCCTGGCGGTGATGCCGTC
>WNGF01013893.1_pt1 | contig 10092 bp, 10 predicted proteins | sample 5400641 | NCBI WGS metagenome assembly WNGF01 (sample SAMN13153371, study PRJNA577476) | soil metagenome | isolation source: 80 cm soil or saprolite under grassland replicate 2 | place: USA:California | collected 2016-06-15
TCGAGGCCCTCCGCGCCCATCGCACCCAACGGGACGAGATGGACCAGATCCCGGAGGACCTTCAGGAGGAGGTGCTCGGATACGAGTGGTTCGTCCAGGCGTTCCCACCGGTGACCGAGCCGCCGGCGCGTGCGGCCGGAAACGTCTTTGAAGGCGTGAAGGCCTGAGAGCTACGCCCTGAGCACGGTGCTCTTCGGGCTGTCCGTGCTCTCCTGCGATAGTCCCGGGTCAGGAGAGGCTACTTGACGATCTGCTGTTCGACGTAGACCAGACCGAAGGCGTCGGTGAAATTGGACAGATCGTCCGTGGAGTGTCTAGCCGAATCGCTCGCCATGTCGGCTTTGAATCCTTCGCGGTCATCCCACGTGAGGATCGCCACTCCATCGTAGGGTGCTGTCTGCCCCTCTGGGACCCGAGTCACCAGTTCAACCCTGTACCCACGGAGATGCTCGTACCCATCTCTGGCGATCGGAGCGTGCTTCGTGAGCCAGTAGTCGCGGAACCCCTCGGGAGACAGCCCCTCCTTCCTGCGCAGCCAGATATGAGCATGAACCACGGCATCCCCTCCTTGTTGTATGTACGCGGATCGTAACGGTGTTCCGCTAACCAGATCGGCTGGGCTCCTCGGGGCCGCCGGCCTCGGCTCTGGCCAGGACGAAGAGCAGGTCGGAGAGCCGGTTCAGGTATCTGAGCGCGTCCGGGCTGACGGTCTTCCCCGCGTCCTTCATCTCCACCGCGCGTCGCTCCGCCCGCCGTACGGCGGTCCGAGCGACGTCCAGGGCTGCGGACACTGCGTTGGCTCCGGGCACGATGAACTGGCTCGGGAGAGGCTGCCGCTCCACCGCCTTGTCGATGCGTCGCTCGAGTGCCTCGACCATATCGCCGGTGACCAACGAGATCCCGGCTTTGAGTTTGTGACGCTCGTGGGGATTGGTAGCGAGATCCGCACCGACCACGAAGAGGTCTCGCTGCAGCTCGAGGATGACCGGGGTGATCTCGGAGGCGGAAGCGAGCGCTCGGGCCAGCCCCAGGGCCGCCACGGCCTCGTCGACGCTCCCATAGGCTTCCGTGGCGTGATCGGCCTTGGAGATCCTCCCTCCGTACAGAAGGCCGGTGGTTCCGTCGTCGCCGGTCTTCGTGTAGATGCGCACGCGGCAAGGATACCGATCGGCCTCGCTCTTCCCGATGAGCCCGATTCTTCGGATCGTCCTCATCGCCAGGGGGAGTGCAACAGCCTGGTCCGCTCGCTTCGCTCGCGGGGGCTGCTGCCCCCTGGACCCGCGCTCGTTGCTGCTACCCTCCCCTGAACCTCGCGAGCCACGAGTTGCACATGTGGCCCATGTGGCGCTTGTTAATCGTTGTGCAACGCGCTACAGTTCTCCTCACGCGACGGGCCGGGGGTCGAGCAAGGCAGGACGCCTGACCGGGGCTCGGCCTCCCGCCCGGAGTGCGAGCCTTCCGATCCGCACAGAATGGCGGCTTCGGATGCATTTCCGGAGTACGCTGCCTGAGCGACGAGAAGGAGGGTGATCAGCATGACGGGGAGGTTCGGCTCGGTCGTCACGGCGATGGTGACGCCGTTCCGCGATGACTTCACGCTGGACCTGGACGGAGCCCAGGCCCTGGCGAGGTACCTGCTGGACAACGGGTCGGACACGGTGTTGGTGGCCGGCTCGACCGGCGAGGGACCGACCGTCACCCACGAGGAGAAGGATCGCCTGTTGCGGGCCGTGGTCGAGGCCGCAAACGGGCGGGGAAGGGTATGGTGCAACACCGGGACCTACAACACCGAGGAGAGCGTCGAGCTCACCCTGCAAGCGGAGAAGGCCGGGGCCGACGCCGCACTGGTGGTGACGCCGTACTACAACAAGCCGCCCCAGCGAGGGCTGATCGCCCACTTCACCAAAGTCGCCGAATCTACCGACCTTCCCGTGATCCTCTACAACATCCCGGGGCGCACGGCCACCCTGATCGAGGCCGACACGCTGCTCCGACTGGCCGAGGTCGACAACATCGTGGGGGTCAAGGACTCCACCGGCGACTTCCAGACGGCCGGCCGGATCATCACAGAGACCCCCGACGACTTCGATCTCTACTCGGGGGACGACTGGGCCACATTCCCCCTGGTCTGCATGGGCGCGGCGGGCATCGTCTCCGTCGCCTCGCACCTGGTCGGGCGGGAGATCAAGGAGATGGTGGAGCTGGCCACCTCGGGCGACGTTACCAGCGCGTGGAAGATCCACGCCCGGCTGTTGCCTCTGTTCAAGGGCCTGTTCATCACGTCGAACCCCATCCCGGTCAAGGCGGCGCTGGCGATCGCCGGCCGCCCAGTCGGCCCGCCCCGGCTGCCTCTGGTGGAGGCGACCCAGGAAGAGCGCACGATGATCGAGCAGTCCATGCGGGAATCTGGAGTCGTCTGACCTTCCCAGGATGGCGGACGTCTCCCCGACCCCGAGCCCCGGCGATCCGCGCCTCGTGTTCCTGGGCGGCGTAGGTGAAGTCGGGCGCAACATGGCCGCCCTCGAGATGAGCGGCCGCATCCTCGTCCTGGATGCCGGCCTGTCGTTCCCCGAGGTCGAGATGCCGGGCATCGATCTCGTCCTCCCCGACTTCCAGTACCTGCGGGAACGCCGGGACCGGGTGCACGCCGTGGTGCTGACACATGGGCACGAAGACCACGTGGGCTCCCTCCCCTATCTGCTTCGAGAGTTCTCCCTGCCCATCTATGCGACGACGCTCACCTTGGCTTTGCTGGAAGGGAAGCTCGAGGAGCACGGGGTGCGCGCCCGAGCCGAGTTCCACGAGGTCGATCCCGGCCAGGAAGTCAGCACCGGCCCGTTCACCTTCCGGTTCCATCGGGTGTCTCACTCCATCCCCGACGGCTGCGCGGTGGCCATCGACCTCCCCGCGGGCATCCTGCTGCATTCCGGGGACTTCAAGCTCGACCCGACGCCCATCGACAGCCGCCCCACCGATCTGCAGGGCATCGCCGAGGAGGCCCGCAAGGGTGTGCATCTCTTCCTCGCCGACTCCACCAACGCAGAGGACCCGGGAAATACCGGAAGCGAGCGTCTGGTCGGCCCGGTCCTTCGCGACATCATCCGGGACGCCCGCCGGCTGGTGGTGGTGGCGTGCTTCGCCAGCCACATCCACCGGATGCAGCAGGTGGCGAACGCGGCTCGGATGGCCGAGAGGAAGATCGCCTTCCTCGGCCGGAGCATGCACCAGAGCGTCGACGCCGCCCGGGCCCTCGGCTACCTGGACGTGCCGCAGGAGGACATCGTCCTCATCGAGGACGTGGAGCGGATGAACCCCGCAGAGGTGGTGGTGTGCTGCACGGGCTCGCAGGGAGAGCCTCTTTCGGCCCTCTCCCTCATGGCCGCGCGCGAACACAAGTGGATCACGCTCGAGCCGGACGACACCGTGATCCTCTCGTCCTCTGTGATCCCCGGCAACGAGACGGCCATCCACCGCACCATCGACGGGCTGTACCGAACCGGGGCCGACGTCTACCACGTGCCGATCGCCCCGGTGCACGTCTCCGGCCACGCGGCCGCCGAAGAGCTGAAGTTCATGCTGAACCTGGTTCGGCCGCGGTGGTTCATCCCGGTCCACGGGGAACGCCGACACCTGGCGCACCACGCCCGGCTGGCCCGAGACGTGGGCATCCCGGAGGACCGCATCCTGATCTGCGAGGACGGCGACACGGTCGAGATCGGCTCCGCGCTGCGCCGCGGCGAACGCGTCACGGCTGGGATGACCTTCGTCGACGGGGTGGGGATCGGCGACGTCGGAGAGGTGGTGTTGCGAGACCGGCGCAAGCTAGCCGGAGACGGGATCGTGGTGGTCGTGGTCACCGTGGACGCGCATTCGGGCGACGTCCTGGCGGGGCCGGACATCATCGATCGGGGGGTGGTCGAGGAACCAGCCGAGGCGATCCTGGATGAAGCGCGCCACCGGATCCTGGTGACCTTGAAGGAGAGCGCCGGGCAGGGAGTGACCGATCCGAGGATGTTGCGCGATCACATCCGCACGGCCCTCCGCCGGTTCTTCATGGAGACCACCAAGCGCAAGCCGGTTATCGTTCCGGTGGTCATGGAGGTGTAAGGAGAGAGATGGCGACCAGGAAGAAGTCGCGCTCGAGGACTAAGGCGCGGAGCTCCACGCGAACCGCGTCCCGCCGTTCCTCCGGCAACGCCAAGCGCCCCGGAGGCCGGCCCATCCGGAAGGCCGGGTCCAAGATCGTGCGCCATCTGTCGCCACGAGGGGCAGACGTCCTCGGCTTGGTCCTGCTCATCCTGGCGGTCCTGTCGATCCTGGGGATGTGGCTGGAAGCCGCCGGGCCATTCGGCCGGCTCCTCCGCGTGGGCACCACCGGGCTCATGGGACTTCCGGGATACGCGCTTCCGGTCGTGGCCTGCTTCTGGGCGTTCCTCCTGCTCCGGGGGACCGGTGAGGATGTTCGGGGCAGGATGCTCGTGGGATTGGTCATCGGCTCGCTCGGCGTCTTCGGGGTGTTCTCATTGGCTCAGGGAAATCCGGCCCCGGGCGATGGATACGACGCGGTGAGCTCGGCCGGAGGTGTGATCGGTGCACTCGTGGCCCATCCACTGTCGAGCGTGGTCTCTCCCTACGGCGCCACCGTCGTGTTCCTGGGTCTCGGCGCGCTCGGCGCGATGGTCTTCACGGCGACCCCGCTGGTGGCAGTGGGAAAGGCGCTTCGGTGGCTCGTCGTCGGACCCGTACGAGTGCCGGAGGCGGATGAACAGGACATCGCGCCGAGCAGGAGTAGGCGGCCGAGACGCCTGAGGGAGACCCCCGGATCGTTCGCCGACATCGCCCCGGCGATGCCCGACCCCGCCGTGATCGGGGAGCCGAAGCAGGTCCGCCTCCCTCTCACGGCTCGAGGGAACGGTTACAAGCTGCCGCCGCTCGATCTGCTCAGGCGAGCTCCGGCCACCCCCGCCGAGGCCCGAGACGCCGAGCACACCATGGAAGCGCTGGAGCGGACGTTCCGGAACTTCGGCGTCGCAGCCAAGGTGGGCGCGTCCCATCGAGGACCCACCGTGACCATGTACGAGGTCGAGGTTGAGGCGGGTACCAAGGTGAACCGGGTCCTGTCCCTTGCCGACGATATCGCCTACGCGCTGGCCACCCCTGACGTGCGGATCATCGCCCCCATTCCCGGCAAGTCCGCCATCGGCGTCGAGGTTCCCAACAAGGTTCGGGACTTCGTCATGCTCGGAGACGTCCTCGCCTCGAAGGCAGCTCGAGAAGTGACCAGGCCGCTGTTCGTCGGCCTGGGGAAGGACGTGCACGGCCGGGCGGTGCTGGTCAACCTGGCCGAGATGCCGCACGTGCTCATCGCCGGGGCCACGGGAGCAGGGAAGTCCTCCCTGATCAACACGTTCGTCACGTCCGTCCTGATGCGGACGTCCCCGGACGAGGTGAAGGTGGTGCTGATCGACCCCAAGCGAGTGGAACTCTCCCACTTCGCCGAGCTGCCCCATCTCCTGATGCCCGTGATCGTCCAGCCGAAGAAGGCGGCCGAGGCGCTGGCCTGGGTCGTCCGAGAGATGGAGACGCGGTACGAGTCGCTGGCCGCAGTGGGCATGCGGGACATCGACACGTACAACGCCCTGCACGCCGAGGGGACGCTGCGTATCCCGCCGGGGCAAGAGGCCAACTTCGGGCGGCTCCCCTGGATCCTGGTGGTCATCGACGAGCTGGCCGACCTCATGATGGTCGCCCCGAGAGACGTCGAGGACGCCATCTGCCGGATCGCCCAGATGGCCCGGGCCGTGGGGATCCACCTGGTTGTGGCCACCCAGCGGCCCAGCGTGGACGTCGTCACGGGCCTCATCAAGGCCAACATTCCCTCGCGGATCGCCTTCATGACTGCATCCCAAGCGGACTCCCGGGTCATCCTGGACGTGGGTGGGGCCGAGAAGCTGGTCGGCCACGGCGACATGCTGTTCCAACCGGCCAACGTCTCCAAGGCCGTTCGCATCCAGGGCGCGTGGGTGACCGAGAAGGAGATCGAGAGCATCGTCGACTGGTGCCGGAAGCAGCGTCAGCCGGAGTACGCAGTCACCGTGGAGGGGATGGGCAGGCGGGCCGCCGACGACGAGGACGACTTAGGGGACGACGATCAGCTGCTCGAGCAGGCGACCGAGCTGGTGATCCGGTCACAGCTCGGATCCACCTCGATGCTCCAGCGAAAGCTGAAGGTCGGCTTTGCCCGAGCCGGGCGGCTGATGGACCTCATGGAGGAGCGGGGGATCGTCGGACCCAGCCAGGGATCCAAGGCCCGCGACGTCCTGATGACGTGGGAAGAGTGGGAGGAGGCCCGGGCCCGGGCTCGATGAGCCTCATCCTTTCGGACCCCCAAATAGAAAGGAGCGAACCCGAAGGCTCGCTCCCTCCGCCACTCCGCACTTCCGGATCCGAAGATCCGGCCTTGCTTCGTGACGCGCGGAACATACGCTAGGCGATGCTCCCTGTCCAGCTGGAAAGAGCTGTCCGAGGCAAAAAGAGTGCCAAGAAAAACGAATCCGGCTCGATCCTCGCCCATGCCCAGCGACTGTAGCCGAGCAAGGCCGCGGCGAGCGCCACCACGAAGCCCGAGGGGCGTGGCTGCCGGACGCATGGCTACTATGAGCAGGTGCAGGGAATCGGGATCGGTCCGGCGCTCCGGAAGGCACGGCTCCTTCGGGGGAAGTCGATCGCGGAGGCCAGCCGGGAAACGAGGATCCGGGCGGAGTACCTCCAAGCGCTCGAACGAGAGAAGTTCGACGCGCTGCTGGGCGACGTGTACGTCCGCGGCATGCTCCGGTCCTATTCGTCCTACCTGGGGCTGGACCCGACCAAGGTCGTCACCGTCTACAACCAGCACTTCGGTGGCCCTCGCCCGCTACTACCCGACCCGACGCCCGCCCCCATCAGGAGCCAACGCAGTCCGCACCTCCCACACCTCGTGCGGCATCACCCGAGCTGGACGTTCCTCATCGGGGTGGCGCTTCTCCTGCTCGCCATCCTGGGCGCGGTGGGACTGCTTTCACGGTCGAAGGCGACGACTCGAGTCGGGAGCCTGACCGCTCCGCAAGCCTCTATCCCGGTCCTGCCCCCGAGCGTGACTGTGGTTCTCCGAGCGGACGAACCGGTCACCGCCATCATCCGCACCGACAACGCCAAGCCCCGGACGTTCGAGCTACGGGCAGGAGAGGGACGCACGTTCGAGGGGAACACGAGGGTCGTGGTGAGGCTCGACCATGGGGGGACCACGGCGCTCACCGTGAACGGGCACAACCTCAAGAAGCCGGGCAGGAAAGACCAACCGTACTCGGGGACGTTCAGGCCTCAGGACTTCAGGGGGACGCCATCCGCGAACGGCCCCTGACTCCCCTCGGGCTCGGCTGGCCCAACATCGTCTCGGTGTTGCGAGTGCTCCTGGTGCCATTCCTGGTGATCCTGATCCAGGCCCAGGAGCGGTCCGCCTCCTACCTGGCGGCTGCCATCTTCGTGCTGGGGGCGGCGACCGATGGACTCGACGGTTACCTGGCCAGGCGATATGACTCCACCACCCGCACGGGAGTCTGGCTGGACCCTCTCGCCGACAAGATCCTGGTGACCGCCCCAGTGCTCACCCTCGCCGCGCTCGACGAGTTCCCGGTGTGGGGTGCAGGGATCCTGGTGGCTCGTGAGCTGGCCATCTCCCTCCTCCGCGGGGTGCTCGGCCTCCAGGGAAGGAGCATGCCGGCGTCCCGCGCGGCCAAGATCAAGACCACCCTTCAGATCCTGGCCATCACGCTGTACATCCTGCCGCTCGGACACGGAGCGAACGGCCTGAGGCTGGCCATCCTCGTCGTGGCCCTGGTCTTCACCGTGTACACGGGCGCCCATTATGCGGTCCAGGCCTTCGGCCGGCGCCGGGACAGACGGAGCGTGGCCGGATGAAGGCGGAGATCATCGGGGTGGGAACCGAGATCCTGCTTGGGCAGATCTGCAACAACAACGCACAGTGGATCTCGCAGCAGCTCGCCGAGATCGGGGTCGACGTCCTGCACCACCAGGCGGTGGGGGACAACCTCGTCAGGATCGTGTCCGCATTCCGTCTAGGCCTTTCCCGCTCCGACGTGGTCATCGCCACCGGAGGCCTGGGACCGACGCAGGACGACATCACCCGCCAAGGCCTCGCTGCGGCGCTCGAGGTCGGGCTGGTCCGGCATCCGGAGATCGAGGGATTCCTGCGCGCGAAGTTCGATCGCCTTGGTCGGGAGATGCCGGAGATCAACCTGATCCAGGCCGATGTCCCGGAGGGGGCATGGTACATCCTGCCCGACCGAGGGACGGCTCCCGGCCTGATCTGCGTAACGGCGGATGGCAAGCGGCTATACGTGGTTCCGGGGGTTCCCGCCGAGATGCGGGAGATGATGACGGGGACGATCCTGCCCGAGCTGGCGGATGTCGCCGGCCCCGCGGCGCTCGTCTCCCGCACCATCAAGGCCACGGGAATCGCCGAATCGAGGGTGGCCGAGCTCCTCGATGACGTGTTTCGGGCATCGTCCAACCCCACGGTGGCCTACCTCGCGTCCTCGGGCGAGGTCCGGAAGCGGAGGCGCTCATCGAGCCGCTGGCAGATGAAGTGGTGCGGCGGCTCGGCCGGCGCGTGTTCTCGACGAGCGACGAGGAGTTGGAGCAGGTGGTGGGCCGGCTCTTGGTGGCGCGGGGGATGACGGTCGCCTGCGCCGAATCTCTGACCGGAGGCAACGTCGGCGTTCGCCTGTCCACGGCGGCCGGCGCCTCCGAGTACTTCAAGGGCTCTGCCGTAACCTACACGGCCCAGGCCAAGCGGAAGATCCTCGGCGTGCGAAAGGAAACGATCGACGGCCCGGGGGTGGTGAGCGAAGAGTGCGCGATGGAGATGGCCCGGGGCGCCCGCCGCCTGTACGAGGCAGATGTCGCGCTGGCGCTCACGGGGGTAGCGGGACCCGATCCCCACGACGGGAAGCCGCCTGGCACCGTGTGCCTGGCGGTCTCCGCTGGGGATCGGGAGGAGACGCGGTCATTCCGCGCGCCGGGAGATCGTGAGCAGGTCCGACGGTGGGCCGAGCAGGCTGGCCTCGACATGCTGCGGCGGTACGTGGAGAGCCTGCCCGAGCCCGCCGACCTCGGTCCGTCCACCGGCGCCGTCACCGCGTGACGGCTGGTACCGAGTAGATGGCTCGAGATCGCGCCTCTCGCCCGGAGGCCAAGCCACTCAGGCTCTTCGTCGCCGTGGACGTTCCCGATCGCGTCAAGGGCGAACTCGCGACCGCTGTGGCCGCATACCGCGATCGGATCCCCGGGGCGCGGTGGACGCGCTCGGAGGGGTGGCACGTCACGCTGAAGTTCCTCGGAGCCACTTGGCCAAGATTGGTCGATACGGTGCGCGAGTCGGTCCAGGTGGCGGCGGGCAGGGCACAGTCGTTCGAATCGAGGCTCACGGAGCTCGGGGTGTTCCCCAGTCCGGGCCGGGCCCGGGTCGTGTGGGCAGGGCTGGATGATCCACAAGGCCGCTTCTCGGCGTTGGTGAAGACACTCGACGATCTGCTGGAGGAACACTTCGTTCCGGAGAAGAGGGCCTTCTCTCCTCATCTCACCCTGGCGAGGCTGAACCCTCCCCGGAACATCAGGGAGTTCGCTCCCGACCTGGTGGGGACGGCCGTCCCCTCGGAGTCGTTCCCCGTGGACCGATTGGTCCTGTACCGCAGTCGCTTGTCACCCAGGGGCGCCACATACGAGCCGCTCCTTGCCTCTCCGATGTCGGGCCCGGCCTGAATTTCCTTTCCTTGGCAGGCTGAGGAGCACTGGGCGCGGGGTGTTGACCTCGAACACCTGTTCGGGTAGGATTTGGCGGTTCGCACTCGTAACTACAGGGGTGTAATTTATGTCGGACCCAGCCGCTAGAGTCCCCACCAGAAGGAGCGCCACCAAAGAGTCCCGAGCAGCGGGCGGCGCGCGGTGGATCGAGGAGGTTCCAGGGATGGAGCGGGAGAAGATGCTCGACGTCACGCTGTCGCAGATCGAGCGGCAGTTCGGGAAGGGAGCCGT